>Ga0182024_10003175_pt1 | contig 39557 bp, 28 predicted proteins | sample P32metaG_FD_120480 | JGI IMG/M metagenome (GOLD analysis project Ga0182024, IMG submission 120480) | Permafrost microbial communities from Stordalen Mire, Sweden - P3-2 metaG (Illumina Assembly) | ecosystem: Environmental > Terrestrial > Soil > Wetlands > Permafrost | place: Sweden: Stordalen...
ACGACTGGCCCGGGATTACGAACGCCTCGCGCAGACGCTGGCCGCGTACCACTACCTGGCTTTCGCCTGTCTGATGCTGCCCAATGCCCTGGCGGCGCTGCGAAGTGCATAACAGGCACTAGGCCGGGCCTACAGCGTCGACGACGATCGTCCTGGCGCCGCTCCCGTCGCGGTCATCAGCTACGATATGTGGCAACGAGACTTCGACGCTGATCCGCACGTGGTCGGCCGATCGGTGCTCATCGATGGCGACGAAGTGAGGATCGTCGGCGTGATGCCGCGAGGGTTCTTCTTTCCAACGCCGCAAGTCAAAGCCTGGCTGCCGCTCCGCCTAGACCCGAGCTCCGAGGTCTATCACGACGTCGGCTATCTGACGCTGATCGCGCGCGCGCGCCCCGGCGTGGGCGCCGCGCTCGTGCAGTCCGAGGTGCAGCGTCTCGCTCGCGCACTTGGCGGGCGCTTCGTCTATCCCGCAGCCTCCGACAAGACGAAGAACCCGTCGACGACGCTCGTTCATCAGTATCTATTGGGTGACACTCGTCAGCCGTTGTTGCTGTTACTTGGCACCGTCGCGCTCCTCCTGATCGTCGCGTGCGCCAATGCCGCTGCGCTCGTGCTCGCGCGCACGACCGACCGCAGCGCGGAGTTCGCCCTGCGGGCGGCGCTCGGCGCCGGGCATTCGCGACTCGCCCGCCAGATTGTGGTCGAGTCGTTGGTGTTGGGACTGTGCGCGGCCGTCACGGGAACGGCGATGGCGATCGCCGGCTATCGCGTTCTCCTCGCGAGGCTTCCGTTGCGCAACGGCTTCGGCGAGGCGACCGCCGTGGGCTGGGCAACGTTCGGTGCCGCGCTTGGGTTGGGCCTCGTCGTCGGATTAGCCGTGTCGCTTGCGCCCGTGAGACATCTCTTGCGAGGCCGACTGGACGCGGTGGTGGGACGCGAACGCAGCGACGCCGGCCTCCATCGCGGAACGCGGCGCGTTCACGACGCTATCGTCGTCGGACAGGTGGCGGTGGCGGTGCTCCTCGTTACCGGCGCGATGCTGCTGATTCGATCACTCGCCGAACTTCAATCGCGCGAACCCGGATTCGACCCGCGACACGCTGCGACGCTGACGCTGGAGGCCAGCGACAAGACGCCGGATGTCGCGATGAGAGCGTTCTTGAATGAGGCCGAACGACAAACGGGGTCCCTGCCCGGTATTCGGTCGGTTGGATTGACGAGCCGGCTGCCGTTGAGAGACCTCGGCTTTCAGGGCCCCGTCACCGTCGAAGGTCGTCCCGACCTCGAGGGCACGAACCGACCCAATGCGCTGTATCGCACGGCGACTCCAGGCTTACTCGACGCCATGGGCTTCCATCTCCTCGAGGGTCGCTGGATCGACTCGACCGACGGAGCAACCAGCCTGCCGGTGACGGTGATCAACGAATCGTTTGCCAAGCGCATGTGGCCCGGTGAGAGCGCGATTGGCAAGCGAATCAAGACCGCCTACAGCGGAACACCGGTCTCCAGAGTCGTCGTAGGCGTCCTGCGCGAGGTTCGCTTTACTGGCATGACTGCCGCGCCTCCATTCGCGATGTTCGTTCCGCTCACGCAGCATAACTACGCGTTGACAGCCGTACTCGTCGTCCGGAGCACCGGCGATGTGACGTCGCTTCTTCCCAGCGTGCGACGGCTGGTTGGCGAGCTGGACCCGCAGGTGGCTGTGACGCGAGTCGAGACGTTGCAACAGGTCGTTGACAACTCTCTCCTGCAGTCCAGTCGGCTTCGCTTCTTTGTCAGTCTCTTCGCCGGACTGGCGCTGATCCTTGGAAGTGTGGGCGTGTACGGCGTCGTCTCGTACGCGGTCGGCCGCCGCCGCGCGGAGTTCGCGATCCGCATGGCGCTCGGCGCGTCGCCATCGCGTGTGCGGCGCGCCGTCCTCGAGGGCGGTCTCTTCCCGGTTGTCGCCGGCGTCGTGCTGGGCTCCGCCTTGGCGACTGGCTTCACGCGGATGATGGCGGGACTTCTCTTTGGCGTGAGCGCAACCGATCCGGCGAGCTTTGCGGCGGCAGCCGGAGCGTTGCTGGTAGCGGGCGTTGCGGCCGCCATCGTGCCGGCCATCCGAGCGGGATCGGGCAGTCCGGTAGAAGCGTTACGGGCGCCGTGACCAGGATTCTCGCGGAATTCGCACAAGTCGTTGTGGACGCGTGAGTTCAAGCAGCGCTTCGACGTCACGATCGCCGCGTGAACCCATCGGCGCTCCACGCTTCGCTGCCAACGCCGTGATGTACGAAAAGGAGGCCGTCGGGATCGTACTTCTGCTTCACTTGCCTGCAGCCTCCGGTAGTTGTCTCCCCAGAATGAACGCTGCCACGAAGGCTCGAAGTAGTTGCTTTCCGACACATAGGAGCCAGCGCCCGGCGCGACTTTGCGAAGCTCGCTCATAGCCTGATCGATCTTGGTGGCTCTGTTGCGGCATCCACCTTCGATCGTCGCCCGCTACCACTTGGTCAGCGCGGATGCTCTTACCCTAGTCGGCATTCCGATCCAGCGGGGACGCGACATCAACGCCAGCGACACAGCGACAAGTCGTCTAGTGGCGATCGTGAGCGAGGCACTCGCCGCGCGGCTCGGCGTACGTGACCCGCTCGCGATGGATCTTCAATTGTTCGGCAGCACCCGCCCAGTCGCGATCGTCGGCATCGCAAGGAACGTCCAACAGCGAGATCGACTCGGCCCCTATGCCGAAGATTGGAATGATATCTATGCCTCGATCGAGCAGTGGCCAGGCAACCGCGACGTCACCATTGTCGTCCGGACATCGGTACCGCCGATGACCTTGGCGCCGGTCATCCGCGAGGTGGTCCGCCGATCGGCGCCGCACCTCCCGGTCTCCGACGTCACGACCATCGACGCCGTCATGGCTGAGCAGGAACGAGAGGTACGCGTGACCGGTGCCCTCACCGTCATCTTTGCAATGGTGGCTGCAGTCCTGGCGATGCTCGGAGTGCACAGCTTGGTGGCCGACGCCGTCTTGCGACGCCGAGTGGAGATCGGCATCCGCATGGCCCTGGGTGCCGAAGCCGGTGAGATTGTCTCCGGAATGCTTCGAAACGCGCTCGCGATGTGCGTCGTGTCAATCGCGGTGGCCTGGCCCCTGGCAGCCCTCGGCCTGCGGGCGGTGCGGGCGGTTCTGTTTGGTGTTACCGAATCGAATGCAGGGGCGCCCGTCGCGGTGAGCGCCATATTGATTGCGTCCGTGCTTGTCGCCTCGTACCTGCCCGCACGCCGCGCAACCAGAATCGACCCGGCGACGGCGCTCCGCGGTTGAGAGTGGCGCAGGTGTCGCGAAACCGAGACTCGCCGGTCCTGTCGGCCGGATAGCGGCTCCCCGTGTTTTCGAGCACGCGCTGTGACGGTCGCATTCCGCAGGATACCCCATGGAACAGAGATTGCCAGTCGACTGCCGCATGGCCCGCATGCTGAAAGTGGTCTTCCTCGTCGCTCTTGGCACACGGCTGCTGGCGGCCGACCCCGTCATGTTTCGCGGCGGCCCCGCCCACCTCGGCGTCTACGAGTCGGCGGCGCCGACGCTCTCGGTGCTCAAGTGGAAGTTCAAGACAGAAGGCAGGATTGTGTCCACGCCTGTCGTCTCGGGGGATCTCGTGTACATCGGGAGCGCCGACCACCGCCTCTACGCCGTGCGGGTCGCCGATGGCACCCTCGCCTGGGCGTTCAAGAGCGACCAAGGCGTGAACTCGTCGCCTGCCGTGGGCAACGGCCTCGTGTATTTCAGCAGCCTCGATGGCTACCTCTACGCGCTCAATGCCGTAACCGGTGCTGTTGACTGGAAGTTCCAGACCGGGGGCGAGCGACGGTTCTCCGCGCCGGGCATCCACGGTATCGTGCCCGCCTCGGAGGTGATGCCCGATCCCTTCGACGTCTTCCTGTCGTCGCCCGTGTTGGCCGACGGCCTCGTCATGTTTGGCAGCGGCGATCACCACGTGTACGCGCTCGACGCCGCGACCGGAGCGCTCCACTGGACGTTCCCCACGGGCGACGTCGTCCATGCCACGCCGGCCGTCGTTGATGGCGTGCTCTATGTGGGCAGTTGGGATCGCAATCTGTACGCGCTGGACGCGCGCACCGGCTCGCTGATCTGGAAGTTCCAAACGGGCGACGACCAGAAGCTGCACAATCAGATCGGCATTGCCAGCTCCGCAGTCGTTGTAGACGGCGTGGTGCTCTTCGGGTGCCGCGACGGGCATTTCTATGCGCTGGACGCTCGCACGGGTCAGTTGAAATGGCGCGAGGACAACAAAGGGGGATGGGTCATCGCGTCGCCCGCAGTACGTGACGGCGTCGTCTACTTTCCGACCTCCGACGGGACGCAGTTCAAAGCCCTCGCGATCGCCACCGGCGCGGTCGTGTGGCGAACCGTCGACAAAGCCGTCGCATTCTCGTCGCCCGCGATCGCAGGCAACGCCGTCTTCTTCGGCTCGCACGACGGATGGCTGCGGGCGCTCGACGTGACGTCGGGCCGTCTGAGAGCCGAATTTCAGACTGACGGCAGCAAGGAGAACGCTTCGAAGTACATCGCGACCGATGGCACGATCAACATGAAGGCCATCTATCCCGACAACACGCTCGACGGCATCATCCTCGGTCTCGATCGCATGTACTCGCTCGGCAGTGTGCTCTCGTCTCCGGTCATTGTCGGCGGCACAGTCTACTTCGGCAGTACCGACGGGTATCTGTATGCCGTGGGCTGAACTTCGTGCAGAGTCCTTCCATCGAAGCTGTGGGTCTCGCTACTCCATCCGTAGCACGACCATCGGATCGGTTCTCGAGGCCTGAAGCGCAGGGACGTAGCAGGCGACGACCGCCACGAGGAGCAGCGTCACCGCGGTTGACCCGAACACGGCTGGGTCAGTCGGCTTCACGTCGCTGAGCATCGCCTGCATCGTGCGAGTGAGCAGCATCGCGCCGGCCCCGAGTGCGACGCCGAGGACCCCAAACTGGAGGCCGCGAAAAACGACCAACCGAAGGACGCGCTTCGGATCAGCGCCGAGCGCGCCGAAGAGCACACTCAAGAAGTGATATATCATGGCGTGACCGAGAGCCACGCCATGTCCGAATTCGACACGCAACTGCCGCTATCACCTGCCGTGTTTCACATCCTGCTGGCGTTGGCCGAGAAGCCCAGCCACGGCTACGGGATCATGCGAGACATCGCCGTCCGAACGGACGGTCTTGTCCGCGTCGGACCCGGCATGCTCTACGGATCGATCAAGTGGCTGCTGGCCGACCGATTCATTGCCGAGGCCTCGGCCCCGCGCGCTGACGCGGCGAGCGACGACGCGCGGCGGCGGTACTACCAACTGACGGCGACCGGTAGGCAACTGCTGAGGGCGGAAGCGTCGAGACTCGAGGCGGCCCTCGACCTGGCCCGAGCCCGTCGAGTCCTGCCCCGGCGGGCGTCGAGATGACCCGCCTCATCGACCTCCTGCTCCTGGCATACCCGCCCGCCATTCGGCGCCAGCATGGCGAGGAAATGGCGGAGGCGCTCGAGGCCCGGTGGCGCGATGAGCGCGGCCTGGTGGCCCGCGCACGATGGGTCATCGACCTCGCGATCGACGTCGCCGGCAGCTGGCCGCGCGAATGGCGCGCAGCCGCCGGTCGACCGGTACGGCCGCGGCCGCGCGGTGGCAGGCTTGGCCTGTCGGGCGCAGCGGGCGATGTGCGCGCCGCACGCCGCCTATTCACGAGAGCACCCCTCTTCGCCCTCGGCGCCGTGCTCACGCTGGCGCTCGGCATCGGCGCCACGTCTGCGATCTTCAGCCTGGCCGACGCGACCCTCCTCCGGCCGCTGCCGATTCGCGATCCCGACCGCGTCTGGCAGGCTGACTTCAGTTGGTCGCATCCGGATTTTCGCGACCTCGAGGCCGTCCCCACGCCGTTCTCCGAGGTCGCGGCCTGGTCCAACCAGACGTTCGGCTTCGACCGAGGCGGCGAGGCGGTGGACATGGCCGGTGCCGCCGTGTCGGGAGGCTATTTTGCGCTCGCGGGCCTTCGTCCCATTGCTGGGCGCCTCCTCGACGCCGGCGACGACCGCGCCGGCGCGTCACCGGCCGCGGTACTGAGCGAACGCGCCTGGACGAGGCTGACAGGCCGCGATCCATCCATCGTCGGTGCGACCGTCCAGCTCAATCGGCGCCCTGTGACGATCGTGGGCATCGCGCCGCGTACCTTTCGCGGTCTGACGCTGACCGACGCGCCCGAGGTCTTCGTGCCCATCGCCGCGATGACCTCGATCGGCACCGGCCTCCTCTCGCGTCCGGCGGCGATGGTCAACCGCAGTCTCGTGTGGCTCAATGTCGTCGGACGGCTCCGGGACGGCGCGACGCCGGCGCAAGCGACGTCGGTCGTCCAAGCGCTCTATCGCCGCGTGCATCCGCCCGATCCGGGCGAGCCTCCCGACACGGTGAGGCTTCAGCCCCTCGCCGTCACGGCGTTCAGTTCCGGTGGCACCGGCGACGCGGAACGGTTTGTCGTCGTGCTCGTCTGCGCCACCGTCGTGACGCTGCTGCTCGCATGCGCGACGGTCGCCAATTTGCTCCTCGTTCGTGCGGAGCGTCGCCGGCGCGAGATGGCGCTGCGTACGGCGCTCGGGGCGGGGCGCGGGCGCCTGATGCGCCTGGTGTTCGTCGAGAGCGTGGCCATCGGCCTGGCGGGCAGCCTGGGCGCCCTGGCGGTCGCCAGCATCGCTCTCCACCTCCTCGGCTCGTTCGATTTGCCGGGCCAAGTCTCGATCGCCGATCTCGGCCTCTCGCTCTCGCCGACGGTCTTCGCGACGTCCATCGCACTCGGTCTGGCTACGAGTCAAGTCTTCGGCCTGGCGCCGGTGTGGCGGGCGTCGCGGGTGGACACGCAGGCCGTGTTGCGCGACGGTTCGCGCGGCTCCACTAGGCAGCCCATTCGCAATCTGCTCGTGACGGTCCAGGTCGGCTTGTGCGTGTTGCTGCTGGCGGGCAGCGTCGCCTTTGGTCGTGCCATGCGATACGCATCGTCGCTGGACCTGGGGTTTGATACCAACCGAACGACGATCACCAGCTTCAACCCCGGCCATGCCAGGTACACCGTCGCCCAGATGGTCGACATCGAGCGACGCATAGGGGACGCGATCCGCCGAGAGCCCTGGGCGGCAGGCGTCGGCTGGCTGTCGATGCTGCCGCTTCGTGGCTCGATGACCTGGACGGTCGGGATCACGGGCCCTGATGCGCCGCCGAAGGGACGTGTCGACATCGAGGCCAACGTCGTGTCGCCCGGCTATTTCCAGGCGATGGCCATTCCGCTCCGTGCCGGCCGGGTGTTCAGCGACGCGGACACGGCGACGGCGCCGCTCGTCATGACGATCAGCGAGTCGATGGCGCGTCGGTACTGGCCGCGCGGCAACGCCCTCGGCGCCCGCGTGTCGACCGACCCGGACTCCGCCGATCCGGCCGTCTCAGCCACGATCGTCGGCATCGTCGGCGACGTGAAACACGACATCGACAATCCTCGAGAGACGATGTTCTACGTTTCCGTCGAGCAGCACATAAGCATGGTCGACTTCGGCCAGTCCCTGGTCGTTCGCGCCAGCCTGCCGCCCGAGATCGCGCTCGCCAACGTCGCGACGATCGTCAAACGCGTGGATCCCGGTCTGCCGATCGGGCGCTCGCAGACAATGACCGATCACCTCGGCGCGTTGCTGATGCCCCAGCGTCTGGGCCTCACGCTCTTCGTCCTTTTTGCCGGGCTGGCCGCAGTGCTGACCACGCTCGGGATCTACGCCGTGGTCACGTTTGCGGTCACGCAGCGAGCCAGGGAAATCGGCATTCGGGTCGCCCTTGGTGCCGAGCGCGCGGCCGTCATCGGTCTAGTCGCGCGTCAGGGAGTGCGGCCGGTCGCGTTCGGGCTGGTCGCGGGAGTGTTCACGTTCTTCCTCGCCAGCTCAGCGCTCAGAAGCCTGCTGTTCGCGCGATCCGCAATGAACGGCTGGTCGGTCGCTCTCCTCGCCGGCGCGGTCGGCGCGATGGCGTTGGGCGCCATGCTCCTGCCTGCACATCGGGCGCTCGCTGTCGATCCAGCAGTAGCGCTCCGGCAGGAGTAGCGCGGCCCCGCAAGACAAAGAAGGCGACGGCGATTCGACACCGCCCGGGCGGATCCAATGACCCGGAGGGTATATGGACATTCTGTCCATAGCTGAGATAAGGTCCGAGCATGCCAGGCGTGCCGCGACCCGAGTCCTTCCTCCCGTTATCCGGCGACGCGTTGCTGATTCTCCTGGCCCTCGCGGGACGCCCGCTCCACGGCTACGGCATCATCCGGGACGTCGAGGAGCGCTCTGCCGGCGGGTCGATCCTCCAAACCGGTGCGCTCTACCGCCTGTTACGGCGATTCCTGCGCGACGCGCTGATTGAGGCATGCGACGCGCCGGCAGGTGAGGGTGACGATCCGAGACGACGATTCTACCGACCGACGAAGCTCGGGCGCGCCGTCCTCGATGCCGAAGTGGCGCGGATGGCGCGCCTCGTCCGAGCGGCCCGGCTAACCGAGTCGGGCAAGCGGCCACGCCTTGTATGAGGACCAGGATCTTTCGCGCGCTGCTCGCGTTCTTCCCGCGCGCGTTCCGCGCGCGCTTTGCCGACGAAGTGCTCGATACGGCTGAGACCCTCGATCGGGCTCGCCCCGTGCGACTCGGCGAGATCCCTCGTGTCGTCATCGACGCGGCCTCCACGTTGCACACGGTCCGGCGCGAGATGCGCAGTGAGCGTGAAACGCCAGCGACGCTGGCGGGCTCGAATTCCAGGAGGGCCATCATGGACGGTCTGTGGCGGGACATTCAGTTGTCGGCGCGCAGGCTTCGGCGCGACGCGGCGTTCACCGCGTTCGTCATCAGTGCGCTGATCCTTGGTATTGGCACCAACGCCGCCATGTTCGGCATCGTCGATCGACTCCTGCTGAGCGGGCCGCCCAACATCCACGATGTCAGTCACGTCGTTCGCCTCTACTTGACGACGCAGCCGCAGGGCATGCGGCAGTTCACGACGGATGACTTCGGCAACGTCGCCTACGACATAGTGCGGGAGCAGTCGAAGAGCTTCCAATCCGTCGCGGCCTACGATGTCAACGACGACGTCATCGTCGGCGAAGGCGCCGACGCACTTACGGCCAGAGTAGGCTTCGCATCGGCGACCCTCTTTCCTCTCCTCGGCGTTCAGCCCGTGGTCGGACGGTTCTTTGGAGACGACGAGAACCTTCCCGGTGACGCAGAGCACGTCGTCGTGCTCGGCTATGGCGCGTGGCAGAGCTGGTTTGGTGGAACGCCGGAGGTCCTCGGCAAGACGGTCGCGATTGGCAGCGGCCGGTACACGGTCATCGGCGTGGCGCCGAGAGGGTTTGCTGGCCCGCAGTTCGGTCCCGTGGAAGCATGGCTGCCGATCAACCTGCAGGGCCCACGTATTGCGCCGGACTGGCAGACGTCGTGGGACGACCAATGGCTGCAGATCGTTGGCCGCCTCGAGCCGAGCGTCACACGTGCGCAAGCCGCCGACGAGCTGACCGACATTCTTCATCGGTCCTACACCGGCGATGAATCGTACGTGGCGGCGGGCCGAATGCTCGTGGCCGGACTCTCTGCGGGTCATTCCGGCGTCGAGGCACCGGAGATCACGGTCGTGCGATGGCTGTTCGGCGTCACGCTGATCGTCCTCGTCATCGCGTGCGCGAACGTCGCGAATCTGCTCCTCGCGCGGGGCGTCAGGCGCACGCGCGAAGTGGCGCTGCGCTTCGCGCTCGGGGCACGCACGTCCCGGCTCGTGCGGCTGTTGCTCGTCGAGTCGATGCTGCTGGCGATCGGGGGAGCCGTGGGCGGCATCGCTGTGGCGTACGCGCTCGGGGGCCTTGCCCGCCGCCTGATGTTCGCCTGGGTGGACTGGAGCACGTCGCCTATCGACGGCCGTGTTCTCGCGGCCTCCGCGGTGCTGGCCCTGGTCACGGGACTCGCCGTGGGGCTCCTGCCGGCGTGGCGAACGGTGCACGCCGACCTGACCGACGCGCTCAAGCAAGGCGCGCGGGACGGAGGCGGGCATCGAGCGCGCGCGAGGCACGCGTTGACGATCGCGCAGGCCGCCCTGTCAGTGGTCCTCCTCGTCGGCGCCGGCTTGTTCGTGCGTAGCCTCTGGAACGTGTGGACGCTGCCGCTCGGCATCGATCCCGAACGGGTGATGGTCGTCGACATCACGTTCGACAGCACGCGCGTGCCGTTGGCGCATATTCAGGACCCCCTCGCTCACACGGCGGAACAGACCCGTCGCGACAACGCGAGCCTCGCGTTCGTCGCCGACATTCGGCGGATCGGCGGCGTCGACCACGCGAGTGCCGCCATCGGCATGCCCTTCGGCAATCGATACACGGTGGCCTTGCGCGTGCCCGGCCTCGCGACTGTCCCGCGCCTCAAGACGGGCAGTCCGAGCGTCAGCGCTGTCGCAGCCGATTACTTTGCCACCGTGGGCACGCGGATCCTCCGCGGCCGAGCCTTTGGTCCGGCCGATCGCGCGGGCAGCGAGCCGGTGGCGATCGTCAGCGACACCATGGCGCAGACGATCTGGCCCGGCCAGGATCCGATTGGGAAGTGCCTCATCAGCGGCGAGGAGCCGGCGCCCTGCGCGCGGATCGTGGGCGTGGCCGAATCGACCCACCAGTCCGCAGTCCGCGAGCCGCCCGTCATGCACTACTACATTCCGTTCGGGCAGGAAGTCGGCTTCGGCGGCACCACGCTCCTCGTGCGGTCGAGCGGAGATCCGCTCGCATTGGGTCCCGCCGTCCGGCGAGCGCTCACAGGCCTGGACCCGACGATTCGCTTCGTCAACCTCTCGACCGTCCAGGATCAGATTGATCCGCAAACCAAGCAGTGGCGAATCGGCGCGACCGTCTTCGTCCTGTCGGGCCTCCTCGCGCTCATCGTCGCGGGGATCGGGATTTACAGCGTGATGTCGTACCTCGTGGCCGACCGCACCCACGAGATTGGCGTCCGCCTGGCGCTTGGCGCGCGACGCTCCGACGTCGCGACGCTAATTCTTCGCGGCAGCGTGGGCATGGCCGTCGTCGGGTGCGTCGTGGGGTGCGCGACGGCGCTCGTGGCGAGCCCGACGATCGAGTCGCTCCTATTCAACGAGTCGGCGCGCGATCCGTGGATGTACGTCGGAGCATCAGTCGTGATCGTGGTCGTGGCCGGCGCGGCCGGCGTCGTGCCCACTCTTCGAGCCAACCGCATCAGCCCGTTGCTGGCGCTCAGGGCCGAGTAACGACCGGCATCGAAGGCCTGCGGCGCCCTTACTCGCTGCGTAGCGCGAGGATGGGATCAATGGCGGCGGCCTGTCTGACCGGCACATAGGTCCCAGCGAGGCTCGCCACCACCGCGGTGAGCGCGGCGGCGATCAGGCTGGCCGGGTCACGCTCGGCGACCCCGAAGGTCAACGATGCGAAGAGCGGCGCGCCCGCGGCGGCGAGCCCGACACCGACGGGCAGCGCCACGAGGAGCACCCGGACGGTCGTCCGCATATGCAGGCGAACGAGTTGGCTCGGTGTGGCGCCGAGGGCGCTCCGAATCGCCGTGGCCCGGCGGCGCGCGTGGAGCAGGTACGCGATCACCGCATACAGGCCCATCGCCGACAAGAGCCCCGCCGAGCCCGCCAGGATCGACACCAGGCCCGTGACCGATCGGAGCGTGCTCGTCGCGGCCGCCACGTTATCGGTCAGCATGGCAAAGCCGGCGACCGCGCGACCCGTGTTCAGCTCTTTCACGGCGGCTTGGATCGGCCCGATGAGCCGGGCCGGATCGCCGGACGCACGCACCGTGAAATTCTGGTCCAGAGTGAAGAGGCCCTCTGGCGCGTAAATCTGTGGGCGGACCTCGCGGGCGACCTCGATGCCGCGGACGTGTCCGACGACCCCGACGATCCGGGAGTCGGGGAGCCCCCAGCCGAGTCGCAGGATCCGGCCGGTCACGTCGGCGACGCCGGGAAACGCCGCCCGGGCCAGCGACTCATCGACGATCACGACGTGCTGCGCCGTCCGGTCCTCCACATCTGAGAAATCCCGCCCCTGACGGAAGGGAATCTTCATCGATCCGAAGTACCCCGGCACCGTGGCATAGTAGTTCGCGGTCGACAGATCCCAGCCCGGCTGCTTCGAGAGGTCAGTGGTCCAGGCGTCCGTCAACACCGCGCCGCTGAGGGGCAGGTGGCTGATGGCTCCGACCGCCTCGATCCCCGGCAGGGCGCGGAGGCGATCCCGGATTCGCTCGAACAGATCGGTGCCCTCCGCCGGCGTCTTGAATTTTCGAAAATCGATCGACGTGCGAAACGTCAGGACATTGGGATCGAATCCCAGATCGACCTCGCTCAGCCGGGTCGCGCTTCGAACGAGCTGAATGGCACTGAACGCGAGGACGACCGTAAGCGCAATCTGCGCGCCCGCCAGTAGCAGGCGTGAGAGCGCGCTATCCGCCTGTCCGCTGCGGGTCGACCCGGATTGGAGCGCGTGCCACGGCACGTGGCGCGACGCCTTCCAGAGCGGCAGCAGCCCGCACGTGAACAGGCCCGCCAATGCGAGCGCCGCTGCATACAGGACGACGCCGCCGCCGAGCGTGATGTCATCCCAGCGCGGCACGGTATGCGGGATCAAACGGCGGGCCGCTTCGAGCCCGAGGGCCCCGAGCGCCGCACCGAGGATCGCGCCGCACGCGCTGAGGAGGGCACTCTCCATGAAGACGTCGGCTACGAGCGAGCCGCGCCCTGCGCCGACGGCCAGCCGGATGGCGAAGTCTCGCTCGCGCGTGCGGAGCCGGGCGATGACGAGGGCGGTCGCATTGGCCATCGCGATCGCCAGCAACAAGAGCACCCCGACGATGGCCGCGTCGAGCGCGGGCCGCGTCGTCTTCACCATGTCGTCCTTGAGCGGCGAGATCAGGAACTGCAGCCGGGCCCCCGAGTAGGCGTCCGGATACGCCTTCACGAGCGAGGCGGCCAGACCGGGGAGCGTGGCGTTGACCCGATCGAACGGCTCGCCGGGTGCCAGACGCACCAGTGTGGGAAAGCCCCAGAAGTTGCGGAACGACGTCACGCGCATCGGCATGTACACGTCGATTGGCTTCGGCACGGCGCGCCCAGTCATCAGTCGAAAACCCGCCGGCAGGACGCCGACGACTTCTACGGGATTGCCGCTCAGCACGATCCGGCGCCCAACCAAGCCGGGATCGGCGCCGAATCGCGACCGCCACGTGCCGTAGTCCAGGAGGACCGCGTCCGGCTGATCCTTGACGTCGCCCTCGCTGAAGGAACGGCCGAGTACCGGGACGACGCCGAGCATGGGCAGCATGCCGGTCGTGATCGAGACTGCCGAGAGCGGAACGAGGGCGTCGTCGGTCTTCAACGTCACCTCGTACTGTCGATTCTCGGCCTCGACGCCGGCGAAGAGACCTTGGGTGTGGCGGAGATCAATCACTTCGCCCGGGGAGAGCCCGGGGTGATTCTGGATTTGGCCGAGGTTGATCCGGACAATGCCGAGCCGGTCCGGATCCTGGTAGGCGAGCGGCTGCAACAGGACGCGCTGGACAATCGACAGCATCGCCGTGGCCGGGCCGATGCCGACGCCTAGAATCACGATGACGCCGAGCGCGTAGCGCCATTCGTAACGGAGCCGACGAGCAGACTGCTTGAACGTCAGCGTGAAGCGGCCACCGATTCGCATGACGAAACTCCTTCTGAAGGGGTCGGGCGGGAGTCGAGCCGTTCCCGCCCCGGTCAGGCCCAAGAGCAGCATCGCCGTTTGGAGCCAGCACCAGGTGCGGTTGAAGCGACGACGGCCGTCGACCCGGTCCGCGAATAGCTCAACGACATCGCCAACCACGGCGTCGCGTTCGTCCGGCGGCAGCGCGCGAGAGAGCAGCCACAGCGCAGCGAGCGGTGGCGTCACACGGGTCGGACCGGTCATGACTCATCCAGCGAGACGCCGCGCCACAGACTGAAGACGGACTGCCGGGCGGCGCGCAGGGCCGCCTTGCCTGCCGCCTCGAGGGCGAAGTGACGGCGGGCGCGGCCGCCGCGCCTCGCTTCCGGCTCACCGAGGCGCGAGCGAATCAGCCGCTTGGCCTCGAGCCGCCGCAGCGCCAGGTACACGGAAGGCAGCAGCACCGGTCGTCGCGTGTGTCGTCGCAGCTCGTGGATGATCGGGACGCCGGACGCGTCGGGCCCGAGACGGAGGATCGCGAGAAGCACTCGCTGTTCGATATCGCCCAGGAGCGGTGGTGGCGTGCGAGGCATAAGCTAGGCAATTTACTATATCGACACGATGAAATAAAGGGCCGACAATCCCCCTTCAAACCTTCCAGCCTGGCCTGTTCATTCGTCTCGCAGCAGCGCCAAGGGATCCGCGCGCCTGGCGCGCTGCGCGGGCCGCCAGGCAGACGCGCCTCCCGCGAGCAGCAGCATCAAGGTCACGATCCCGTAACTCCAGCCGTCGTGCGGCTGGACGCTGAAGAACAGGCTGCCCAGGACGCGCGCCACGGCCGCGGTCACGCACATGCCGATGCCGAGGCCGATCGCGACCGTTGCGAGGCCCCCATACATGACCCGACGAGCGATCGCCCGAGGCTCGGCACCCAGCATCAGCCGGACGCCAATCTCGCGTAGCTGCTGCGACACGAGGCACGAGAGCACGCCGTAGATGCCCGCAGCCGAGAGCACGAGCCCCGCGACCGCGAACGTCACCATGAGCGCCAGGAGAAATCGCGGGCCATCGAGGTCGTGCGCCACTGTGTCGTCCACTCGTGCGACCGCCTGCACGACGACGGACGGATCCGTCTCCCGCAAGGCTTGCCTGATGAGAGGCACCGTGGCGGCCGGATCGGCGACGCGAACCGCCAGATCCATGTAGCCGCTCACGGGGCCAGTCGCGGCCGCCGGCGATGATGTCGCCATGAACGCATGCTGTCGCGGTATGTAAACTTGCAGCTGAGGCTGCGGAGAATCGCGGTTCTCGCGAATGGTCGCGGCCACGCCGATCACGTCGTTCCACACCGGTGAGTCTTCATCCCAGCGAAGCCGTTTTCCGACCGCGGTGTCGTGCGGCCACAGCATCGTGGCGAGCGATTCGCTGAGGACGACGTGCGTCTTACCCTCGTTCGGCGCCGGCGGGCGGCCGGCTATCAACCGAACGCCGACCGTCGCAAAGAAGTCGGGCTCCACGTCGTATCCCGACACTGGGACGTTGGGCCTCCCAGGTTGCCCCTCGGCAACGACTGATCCAAACGAAATCAAACCGGAAACAGGCGGGACCCCCGTCGCCGGCGTCACGGCAGTGACGCCGGGCAGGTGCGCGATTCGCCCAGTCGCGTGTTGGACGTAGAGGTCGCGCGACAGGTCGGTCGGAAAGGTTGTGGAGGGGAACTCCAGGCCGACCGACAAGAGATTCCGGCTGTCGAAACCGAGATCGACTTGCTGCACCCGAACGAAGCTGCGCCCCACGAGTGCCGCCGACACGAGCAGGACCACCGCACAGGCGACCTCGAGGACGACAAGCGATTGACGGAAGAGCCACGATTGGCCCGTTCCGATCGTGGATCGACTCTCCAAGCGTAGGTCGGTGAGCACTGAACGCCTTGAGCCGGCGAGCGCCGGCGTCAGACCCGCGAGGAGGGGTGCCGCAATCGTGAGGCCAATCATGACGACGAGCAGCCGCGTGTCGAGACCGATCACATGCAGACTGCCGAACATGAACCCTGGCGGGACAAGTGCGTGCGCCAGCCGAAGGCCACCCAAGGTCAAGGGCAGCGCGACCGCCAGCGCGACGAGTCCGACGAGCATCTGTTCGATGAACGCATGGCGTAGGAGGCGAAGCCGTGAGGCGCCGAGCGCGGAGCGGATTGCCACATCGCGTCGGCGCTCGACCAGCCGCGCCAGGCCGAGATTCGTCACGTTGAGGCAGACCATGACGAGCAGCAGAGCAGTCGATCCAAAGAGCAGCCAGACGGTGCGCCGCGTCTCGTCGCCGATCAACCAAGAGCCCAGGGCGACCAGGGCCGCGCCCCGGTAGCGCCAGGGCCGCCGGGTCTGGGCCGCAATTCCAGGGCCGGCCGCTTCGACCTGTGCTTGCGCCACCTCCCGCGAGAGCCCGTCGCGGAGCCGGGCGGTGAGGAAGGTGAAACCTGACGCGTTCCCGTCGAGCGTGAGCGGCATCCACAGTCGCTGGCGCTCTTGAGGAAATCGAAAATCCCTGGCCATCACGCCGATCACGATGCAGTCCGCGCCATTCACCTTCAGCGTCTGACCGACCACGTCACGAACGCGGCCGAAACGCTCGGTCCAGACCTCGTCGCTCAAGATGACGACGTGGTCGGCGCCTGGGCGGCCTTCTCCCACCGCGAACGACCGCCCAAGGACTGGTCGCACCCCCAGGGTCTCGAACAGACCTGGCGAGACCTGCGCGGCCGGTATGAGCGCCGGATCGCCGTGGTCCGTCACGAGGGCCGATGTCGGCTGACTGAAGCCCCCCGACACGAAAAGGTCCGTTCGTTCGATCCATCTCTGGGCGACGTCGGAGGGAATCACAGGCGTCGTGGCTTTTTGCCCGGGCACCGCACTCCAGACCTGCACGAGTCGATCCGGATGCGGGAACGGCACCGGATGCAACACCAGCGCATCGGCAACGCCGAAGATCGAGGACGACGTGGCCACGCCAAGCGCCAGGAGGGTCACGCTCAGGCCCAAATCTGCGCGTCCAGTCAAGAGGCTGCGACACGCGTGGCGAACATCCGTGGTGAAGGCCCAACCACCGGGTCGCGGCCATCGCCGTGGTGCCGCGCGCGGCATCGAGACTTGCGCCGCCCGCCTGACCCCGAAACGCATTGTGAGCCGGGCGAGGTCCCAAGACTCTCCAATCGAACGACCGAACACCCCCGGAGCGCCGCCCCGCTGCCAGGCGGCCAAACAGGCATCCGTGAAGGTTTGGACCATGTCCGCGCGTCGGGACTCTGATGTGCTTCCTGAAGACACGCGAAGGGCCATCCGATAGACACGCGACGCCGTGCGAACGCTCAGCGGCAGGCTCATGGTTTATCTCGGGGTAGCAGACGGCGAGTCAGGCCCGCGAGGGCCGGCCGAGGACGCGTTTCCGCCGCGCGGCCCCGACCAATCCCTCCAGCCGGTGCGCTTCAGCCGTGAGGACCCTCCGGCCGAGAGACGTCAAGGCGTAATACCGGCGCCGTGTGTCGTCGCCCGCAGCGGGACGGGCATCAGACTCTTCAATGAGCCGCTCGTCCAGCAGCCGTTGCAGCAGGGTGTACAACGTGCCCGTTCGAAGTCGAACACGGCCCGCGGTGTGGGATTCGATCTCGCGCATGATGGCGTAGCCGTGCCGTTCCATATCGGCCAACGCCAGGAGCGCCTGGAACGCCAGGGGCGTCAGCGGCAGCCATGAGCGCGGATCCACGTCACGATGGGGCACGAGCGTCTCCAGCCAGACTCAGCCTACTACAGATACATCTGCTACAAGTGCATCTGACGTAAGATCGCGGCCGCTGGTTTAGTTGTCCGCGCAGGACGGGCGCCAAATATCGCGTAGCGGCACGCGACGGCATCGACGACTATTGGCGCAGCGTCGTTGCCGGGTCGACGTGGAGGGCCCGGCGGGCTGGGAGCAGGCAGGCCAGCGTCCCGGTGACGTTGGAGGTCGAACCCGTTGGCCCCTCGACCGTCGGGCCATTGAGAGATGTTCTACGCCCCCCCCGACCGCTCGCCTCAGTTGACGCGCAGCGCGGTGATGGGCGGGTGTGCGGCTAGTGGCCGCGGTGGCCGAAGGCTTCGATGACGCGGTCTCGGAGCGGGCCGGGCTCGAGCGTCGCCGCGGCGGCGAGAGACTGGGCGCGAAGCGGGCTCGTGAGCTCGCCGTGGTCGGCCACCGCGAGGAGGATCTGCGCCTTGTCCTCGTTGCTGTGGGCCGCGCCGGCCACTTGGAGCATGACGGCCACGACCGGAGGGGCGAATCGGTACCTGTTGCCCAGTCTCCGGAAGAGGCTGGCCGTCCCGCTTCTCATCGGCACGATGGCCTGAACAAACCGCACGAGATCACTGTCCCCGAGGGGCATGCCTGTCAGGAGTTGCCCGAGATATACGTCCCTGGCGTGGTCGGTGCGCAGGCGGCCAATCTCGTCGAAGACGCTGGCGGTCCCACCGCGCGCGAGGGCCGGCCAGCGCGCATCCACCGCAAACGCGGTGTGCCGGTCGAGGACGAGGAGCGCCCTTGTGAGCCACGCCGCGCCCTCCGGCGAGAAAGGCGTGACATGTCCGTCGGTCAGGAACGTGTAGGCGAGGCCCCCGGTGGCCGGTTCGGCTCGAACCTCGGTCACCACGCCGTGGGCGGTGAGCGCCAGATCGAAGTGGCCGCCGGCCGAAATGCTGGTGAGCGCGGTCGCCTGATCGTTGAAACGGATCTGGCCGAGCGCGTCGAGCGCCAGGAGACAGGCGCCGTCCTGGCCCCGCACCGTCCAGGTCGGGTTCGGACCGTCGGTATTTTGGTGATCGTGAATCCCGGTCGCCGGCCCGCACGTCGAAAAGAGGTCCGTGCCATCGAGCGCACCGGCCGCGACGGGGCCCGGACGCCGGGGCACCGCGAGGGCCTCGGCGATCGGTGCGCCTATTGGCGCCGGAAGGCTGGCAAGGGCAAGGCCCGATGGCCGGCGGCCGAACGCGCGGGATGACCGGACCTGAAGCCGTGCGAAGAGCCGCGACAGGAACCGCACAGATGACACCGGCCGCGGCGATGACCGCCGACCACCGCCAGGATGGGAGGCTATGTGAGAGAGCCGGATCCAGGAGCGCCACGAGCCGCCCTTCAAAGTGAGACCGGCGCGCCATCGCGAGGGCGGCCGAGGTGAGCGGACCGTGGCTTCGCACCATGGCGAGCAGATCAGCTGCATAGTCCGAGCGGTTGGCCCCGAGTGCGAGCACGTGGTCGTCGCAGGCCCGCTCGCGGGTGCGGCGCACTTCTCGCGTGGCGTACCAGACGAGCGGGTGGAACCAGAACAGGGCCGCGACGGCCTGGGCCACGAGCTGACAAGCGGCATCCCACCGCCAGACGTGCGCCAACTCGTGGTGGAGCACGTGGCTGAGCCGCGTCGGACTCCACTCCTCCGCCTCGGCAGGTAGCAGAATCTGCGGGCGCACGATGCCCCAGGTGAGCGGCACGTCGACCTCCCCGCTCGAAAGCACCAGAACCATCCTGGAGAGTCGCCTCTTCGCGGCGATTTGGTCCGCCATCACGCCCGCCGCCTCGTCGGTGAGCGCGGTCGATCGACGGGTGATCGACCTGAGCGTCCATCGACTGAGGCCATAGCGCACCAGCACCAGTAGCGCGCCGAGCCCCCAGAGGGCGAGGGCCAGCGTCCGCCACGACCTCCGCAACGTGTTGGCGACCCGTCGCGAGGAACTGATCTGGACCAGTCGTGTGTCGATCGGCCGTGCCCATGACGCGACAGCGGTCGCGAGGCGCGCCGAGTCCGCCTCGTCGACGGTCACCGCCGGGCTCGTGGTGATCACGCCGACTGACAGTGGCGCTGAGGAAATGATGGGTATAACCCGCCAGGCGGCAAGACCGCCGGCAGCGCAACGACGGCCAGGCTCGCCCCGAGGCCCACCATCCAGATGAGGTGGGTCATTGCGGCCGATCGCCGGCGAAAGGCCAACGCGACGAGCGCTGTGAGGCCGAGGAGCACGGTCACGCGGAGACTCGCCGCCGCGAGGCCGCCGAGGAGGGGGGCGACGAGCGCGTCGAGGCGAGCCATCTAGCGGCCCTCCTCGCGTGACTTGCGTATGATCTGCGTCAAACGCCGCGCGTCCGCGTCGCTCAGTTTCGCGTCGCCAAGCTCGAGCAAGCCGGCCGCGGCCTCGGAGGCCGAGCCGCCAAAAAACGTGTGGACCATGTGCCGGAGCGCCGACCGCCGAGCAGCCTGCGGACTGGCCGTGGGCCGGTAGACGTAGCGCAGACCCTCGGCCTGATGCCCGATATAGCCCTTGGTCTCCAGGTGGCGCAGCATCCCGCGGACCGCCGAGTACGTGGGCGGATCGGGCAGGTTCGCGCGGACATTGGCGACCGAGGCGGCGCCCAACCGGTGCACCACATCCATGATTTGCCGCTCGCGCCGGCCGAGCGCTTCCGGTCGTGCGGACTTGGTCACGCCACCCTCCTCGGACTGCCAACCCGTTCGCATGATGCTAATGGAGTAGCAATCCTTCTCGCAACTCAGACGGAGCGGGCCGCTCCGTGGTTGGCCCACAGTTGTTGGCATTGTGCTAATAGGTTAGCATGTGCTCATGGATTGGCACCATGGCATGGCAACACCAAGACTCTGGACGAGAGGCCCATTGACCGTTGCGCTACTGGTGGGCTTGATGGCCTTCTCAGGCCGCGCACAGGTCACGCGATTCGATCGCGCGCTGTGGCTTCAGGACTACGCCACGTTGAAGCAGGCGCTCGAGAAGAGCTACTCCAATCTGGCGTGGTTCGCGTCGCCCGAGGGCGGTGTGGACCTGCCTGCTCTCGATCGCCGGACCTTGACGGCGCTCCAGTCGGCACAAAGTGACGACGAGGCGCGGAGCGTGCTCCTCAGTTTCGTCACGAGCTTTCATGACGGGCATTTTTCCCCACTGCCGTCGGTCGCGCCGGTGGCCGCGGCCCACGCCAGACCCGACACTCCCGCGTATTCGCGCCAGGACGCCGCAGGCGGGTGCGCGGCGCTGGGCTTTTCGTTCGAAGGAACCGCCGCCTTCTCGACGCCGTTCGAATCACAGCGGGGCTTTCATCTGCTCGCCGACGGGCTGACCCAGCCGTTTCGCGCGGGGGAACTTACAGCTGGCGACACGCCCGTGAAAATCGGCATTGTCCGTATTCATGATTTTGAGAGCACCCAGCCCAGTCTGTGCCTCGAGGTCTGGCCGCAGGACAACGTGTGGGATGCGCAGGGCAACCTCCGCCGGGGCGTGCTGCAGGATGAGGTCGAAGCGCGCTGGTACCAGGCGCTCGCCACCCTCTTGCGAACATTCCGCACGGATGGCGTCGCAGCCGTTCTGGTGGATGTTGGCAACAACCCTGGGGGCGACGACTCCGGCGATATCGCGGCTCGTCTTTTCACGGCCCGTCCGCTTCGCTCCTCGCCCCTGTGGATGAGCCAGGATCAGACGGCGTCGACGCCGTACTTTGACGAGCAGTTGACCGACTTGCATGATGCCCTCGGACGTGATCCGGCCAGCCAGAACCTCGTCAACCAATCATTCACCGTCTTCACCGCCCAGAAGGACGCGCTCACCAAGAACGTCTGTCCGATGGATTGGGTCTGGCGGGAACGGCGGGCGTGGGCTCAGCAGCCATGCCGGAGGCTCACCGAGGCTGGCTCGGCGGGTGGGCCCTTGGCGTATCTCGCTCCCGGCACCGTCGCCAACCCGGATGTCGCCCAGGCCCTGCACTGGCCGGCCCTCATCCAGCCCCTCTGGGGCACCTGGACCGGCTCACTCTATGTGCTGACGAACAGCCACACCTATTCGGCGGCGGAAATGTTTGCCGCCGTGCTCCAGAACAATCAGGCCGCCAAGATCATCGGCGAGCGGACGGGTGGCGATGGCTGCGGGTTCATGAATACCCCGGACCCCGTAGTTCTTCCCAACTCTCACTTGCGGTTCCGCGTGCCCAACTGCGTCCGCATCAGGGCGGACAGCACGGATGAAGTGGCCGGCGTGACGCCCGACATCCCCATCTTGCCTACCCAGGGCGAAAACCCCCGGTGGCGAGCCATCCGGCTCTTGGGCGCCCTCTCGGCTGATCTCGAACGAAGGGGCCCACCGTCGTCGCAGGACCGGTAACCGACCCGCTCGAGGTGCTCGTCATCGATAGCCTCGAAAAAGCACCGACCGACAAAGGAGAGGTTTGCGTCTCCGGTCCGATCGCGGTAGCGCTCATCGGGCACGGCGAGTCGATGCCTCGCCGGTCAATTCCTGTTTCCCTTTTTGATCTTTCTTCGCCTGTATGGTCGCGGACGCTTTTCGGCCTTTTACGTCTGCCCCAAAAAACCCTTGCACAAGGACCACGCACATAGTAGATTGACAAACAGATGTAGTTCTTATGAAAATGCCCTTGCCGAAACTCAGCAAACTCGAGCTTCAGATCATGGAGGCCTTGTGGATGAAAGGCCCGTGCTCGGTGCGGGAAATCCAGGAATTCTTCCCCGCGAAGAAACGGCCTGCCTACACCACGGTGCAAACCACGGTCTACCGCATGGAAGCCAAAAAGGCGCTGCGCCGCACCCGGAAAATCGCCACCGCTCTCATTTTCGAAGCCGCGGTCTCGCGCGAAGCGGCTGAGCGCCGCCTGATCGATGACTTGCTCGGCCTCTTCGGCGGCAGAAGCCGGCCCATCATGGCGCATCTGGTCGACTCCGGCACCCTCACGCTCGACGATGTGCGCGAAGCCGAACAAGCGCTGCTCAAACTGGCGGAGGAAGATCGCGCGGAAGAGCCTTCGGAGAACTAATCGCCATGATACCGACACTCTTCAATCATCTGTGGCAATCGACGCTGTTCGCGGCGCTGGCGGCCCTGCTGACGCTGGCGCTCAGAAAGAATCATGCCCGCGTGCGCCACGCGGTCTGGTTGGCCGCATCAATTAAATTTCTGATCCCGATTTCTTTGCTGATGTCACTGGGTGGCGCGATTCCATGGCGCGCCGCGCCGCAACTGGTGGCGACGTCACCGAACGCGGTGGTCGTGATGGACGCAGTCAGCCAGCCCTTCACCTGGTCGGTGATTCAGCAGCCGGTCGAGCGATCGGTGTGGTCGGCCGACGCCATCCTGCAGGCCATCTGGCTGTGCGGAGTTATCGGCATCGGCGTGTCGTGGTACGTCCGGTGGCGACGCATTCGAGCCCTGGTTCGGACCGGCTCGGCGGTCGCGCTTGGCTTGCCGGTCGACACGATCGTCTGCAACAGTTCCGTTGAACCGGGCGTCTTCGGGATTGTCCGTCCGGTCCTCATCCTGCCGAAGGGGCTGTTCGAACGCCTGACTCCTGCGTCTCTCGACGCGGTGATCGCGCATGAACTCTGCCATCTCCGCCATCGCGATAATTTCGTCGCGGCGATTCAGATGTGTGTCGAGACGGTGTTCTGGTTTCATCCGCTCGTGTGGTGGGTCGGCAAACGCATGCTGGACGAGCGCGAACGGGCCTGCGACGAAGAAGTGCTGCGCACGCGCTGCCAGCCGAGGGTCTACGCCGATGCGATTTTGCGCGTCTGCCGGCTGTATGTGGAGTCGCCGCTGCCCTGTGTGGCGGGCGTGACCGGCGCGGATTTGAAAAAACGAATCCAGGACATCATGGCGAATCGTCAGATGTCCGGACTGTCCGGCGGAAGGAAAGTGCTACTGGCGGCGGCCGCGATGCTGGCGCTGACGGTGCCGGTGGTGATCGGCTTGGTCGATGTGTCGCAGGTACGCGCGCAATCGGCGGACAATCCGACCTTTGAGGCGGCGACGGTGAAATTGCATGTCGGCGGAACTGACCGCAACACGTTGGTGCCGCCGACGGCCCTCCCGGGTGGGCGGTTTGTCTCCAGATTTCCGTTGATGATCTTGGTTTCGTACGCGTACAGAATTCCGTTAAATGCGGGCGCGAACGGGAGGTTGACAGGTATCCCGAATTGGATCCAAGGGACGACAATTTACGACGTTGAAGCGACAAGCGCGATGCCGCCTGGCTTGTCAGTCCAGGCTCGCGACGATCGCGTGAGAGCGATGGTTCAGGCCCTGTTGGTGGATCGCTTCAAGCTGGTGATGCGCCGCGAGCCGAAGGAAATGCCGGTGTATGCGTTGGTCGTGGCCAAAGGAGGCCCGAAGCTGCAACGCGCGGACATTGATGAGAAAGACTGTCCAGAAGCGACGCTGGCTCCGCTGGGGCCGCAAACGGCGTCTACCCCCATGCCGAATCTCTGCCACGCTATTGAGGGAGGGATGGGACGCGGACTCCATGCGAGGGCGGTCACGATGGCGGACCTCGCGGCCTTTGTCGGGGGCTGGGCGGACCGCCCCTTGCAGGATAAAACCGGCATTCAGGGCCTCTATCGCTTCGACCAAACGAAAGGCTTCCTGTCGATGAACGCGCCGCCGCCCGATCCGACTGGCCCGCTCGCGGACGAGCCGACGGTGTCCGAGATGTTCGCGGGGTTGGGTTTGAAAATGGAACCGCAGAAGGGTGTCGCGGACGTGTGGGTTATTGAGCGCATGGAAAAACCTTCACCTGATGGGCACGTTTCTGATTCCGTAAACCCACGCCGATAACCAGCCGAAGCCGAAACTGAGCCGATAGCAGCTGACCGATCGGAGGCGAGTCGACCTTGGCAGGTGCCAGGGCGGCCGGAGGCACGCGAACATGAAGTCGGTTGAACCGCCACATCGACGCCGTGCGGTCGTGAGCGCGTTCGCTGCGGCAGCGCTCGCCCTCACCCCGCTCACGATCTCCGCGCATTCGATGGGAGTCTCGGACGTGACCGGACGCGTCCTGTACGCTGGCGCGGCCGTGCCAGGCGCGACCGTGACCGCCGCCCAAGGCGCCCGCGTCCTGACGACGACGTCCGACGCCGACGGCGCCTTCCGGTTTGCCGCGCTCGAGGATGGCGTCTGGACGATCCGTGTCGAGATGCGCGGCTTCGGGCCGACGAGTCTCGACCTCACCGTTCCGCCCGCCGGGCCCCCGCTCGTCCTGACCCTGACGATGCAGTCGTATGTCGAGATGGTCGGTTCAGGGGCCGTGGTGTCCCCACCTCCGGGGCCGCCGGGCTCGGACCTCGCCGTCACGGTCGAGCCGCCTCCCCCCGACGCGGCGGACATCCTCAACGGCAGCACGAATAACGGCGCCGCCTCCCCGTTTGGGCAGTCGCCCGCTTTTGGCAACGGCCGACCGGCCGGCCGGCCGCTCTACACCGGCGGCGTGACCGCGGTTGTCGGCAATTCCGCGTGGAACGCAGCACCCTACTCGTTTGTGAGTGGGGGGCCTCCCGCTCCTTCCTACGGCGACGCCCAACTCGGACTGACGCTGGGCGGCCCGTTGAAAATTCCGTGGCTCCTCACGCGCGGTCCCAACACAGTGGTGACCTATCAACACAACGTGACCGACACCGTCACCACGCAAGTGGCCGAGCTGCCCACCGCCGCCGAGCGTGCAGGCGATTTCTCTGCGCTTGGGGTGCCGGTGGTGAACCCCCTCACTGGGGTGCCCTTTCCCGGCAACGTGATTCCCGGGAGCCAGATCAGCTCGCAGGCCCTCGCGCTTCTCACCAACTACCCGCTACTCAACGCGTCGGGGACCGGCGCCCCCGGCGTCAATGACCAGGTGCCGGTGGTTAGTGCCTCGACACTCGATAGCTTCCAAGTCTCCATGACCCAGTCCGTTCACGGGCGCAACACGCTCCGCGGCACGTTCGCGTTTCAGCGGACCACGACCGAGACGAACAATCTCTTCAACTTCGAGGATGCGAATCGCCAATCGTCGCTGAACGGGACGATGACGTGGACGCGCCAGTTGACCAGCCGATCGCAAGTCCGGGTCAACTATCAGGTCGTGCGGTCGGCGACGACCGAGACGCCCTTCTTTGCGCCTCGCGAGAACGTGTCCGAGGAGGCCGGCATTACCGGCAACAACCAGGACCCCGTGAACTGGGGACCCCCGACGCTCGTGTTTCCCGACATCGCCGGCCTGAGCGACGCCGAATACCAGCAGAGCACGACGGGCAAACAGGCCCTCGGCGGAGAGGCGAACCTCAGGCGGGGGCTCCACAACCTGACGTTCGGCGGGGACTATCGGTGGAATGGCGTCGACGTGGCCTCGCAGCCGAACCCCCGAGGGACCCTGACCTTCACCGGCGCCGCGACCGGTGTCCCGTTTGCCGACTTTCTGCTCGGCTTGCCCACGACGAGTGCCATCGCGTTCGGCACGACGGACACCCGTCTCCGGGACACCACGATGGATCTCTACGCCAACGACGACTGGCGGCTCCATGCGGGGCTCACCGTCACCGTGGGTGTGCGCTGGGAATATGAGGCGCCGTTTACGGAGGCCGCCGGGAATCTCGTCAATCTCGACGTGGCGCCGGGGTTCTCCGCGGTCAGCCCGGTCCTCGCGAGCGATCCCTTCGGCGCGCTCACGGGGACCACATACCCCACGTCCCTCATCCGGCCCGACAAGCGGGGGATCGAGCCGCGCCTCGCGACGTCCTGGCGGCCGTGGCTGGCCTCGTCGTTCGTGCTGAAGGCGAGCTACGGCCTCTATCGCAACCTGGGCGTCTACCAATCCCTCGCGCTGCTCCTGGCCCAGCAGCCGCCGCTCGCGAAGACCTACAGCGTCGAGACGAGTCCGCAAACGCCCTTGACCCTGGCCAATCCGTTCCCGTCGTCTCTGCCGACGACCACGACAAACACGTTCGCCGTCGATCCGAATTTTCGAGAGGGAGATCTCCAAACGTGGCTGGTGTCAGCGCAGCGGGAGCTGCCCGCGTCGCTCACCGTCATCGTGGCCTATCTCGGCGCGCAGGGCAGTCACCTCATGCAGGCGTTTCTGCCGAACACGTATCCGGCGGGTGCCGAGAATCCGTGTCCGGCCTGTCCAACGGGTTTTGTCGATGTCACGTCGAATGGGATCTCGCTGCGGAATGCCGGGCAGTTCACTCTCCGACGCCGGCTCGCGAACGGCTTCACCGCGAGCGTCCAGTACACGCTTTCGAAATCCACCGACGATGCCGCGACGTTCAACAACACGGGCATCACTCCGACGTCGCTCGCCATCGCGCAGAACTGGCTCGATCTCGGCGCCGAACGCGGGCCGTCGTCCTTCGACCAACGGCATCTCGTGACGGGGCAGATTCAGTACTCCACCGGCCAGGGCCGGGCCGGCGGCACGCTGCTCGACGGGTTCTGGGGATCGCTCTTCAAGGACTGGACGATTGCGAGTCAACTCGCCGCCGGGAGCGGGCTTCCGCTGACGCCCATCTCCTTCGTGGCGGTCGCCGGAACGGGCGTCGTCGGCGTGCGTCCCGATCTGACGGGCGTGCCGCCCGAACCGGCGCCGGCGGGGTACTACGTGAATCCGGCCGCCTTCACGGCGCCTGCCCCGGGCACCTGGGGCAACGCGGGCCGCGATTCGATCCGCGGTCCCGCGCAGTTCTCACTCGACATGAGTGTTTCGCGCGTCTTTCGGCTCGGGAATCGCCTCAATCTCGACTGGCGCGTCGCGGCGACGAACGTGCTCAACCGGGTCACGTTCGCCACCATTGGCACCGTGATTACGAGTCCGCAATTCGGTCTGCCGACCGAGGCCAATCCCATGCGCACCCTGCTCATGACCGTGCGCCTGAGGTTCTGACATGCGCGCGCGCGTCCTGACGCTCCTCGTGCTCACTCAGGCGGGACTCTTGGTGTCCGCACAGACGCCTCAGCCGCAAGGTGCCTCTCAGCAGCCACCGCAGGCCGTCTTTCGCACGACGACGCACTTGATTGTCCAGACCGTCACCGTCAAAGACAAGAGCGGCAAGCCCGTGCTTGGTCTGACGCCGAAGGACTTCGTCGTCACGGAAGACGGTCAGCCGCAGGACATCGCCTTCGTCGAATACGAGGCGCTCGACGCCGCGCCAGCCTCTTCGCAGGCCGTGACGACCGGACAGGAGACACCGCCCGTAGCGACGGCCTCGACGGTGGCGTCGACGACGCCGGACGTCGTGTCGGTCCCGGGCGATGCGACCTATCGAGGACGACGACTGATCGTCTTGTATTTCGACTTGTACAGCATGCCGTTCTTCGACAAGATCCGCACGTTCGAGAACGCGGCGACGTACGTCACGCAGCGCATGACACCAGCCGACATGGTCGCGATCATGGTGTTCGACGGCGCCGGCGTCCGACTGAAGCAGAATTTCACGGACGACCGGGCGGCGCTCGGCGACGTTATCCAGGCCCAGATGAAGGCAGCCGACGACGTCCAAAACGGTCTCTCCGATAACTTCGATCCAGGGGGAGCGTTTGGCGAAGACGACGACACCTTCAATATCTTCTCGACCGACCGGCAACTGGCGGCCCTTCAAACCGCGGTGACCGATCTGGGACCGCTCCCGGAGGTGAAGACGCTGGTCTACCTCGGCAGCGGCCTGAGCCTGCACGGCATCGATAACCAAGCGCAGCTCCGCGCGACGGTGAATGCGGCGGTGCGGGCGAACGTCACCCTCAATCCCATCGACGCCCAGGGCCTGGTGGCCACCGCCCCGCTCGGCAATGCGACGCAGGCCTCGCCCGGTGGGGTGGGGATGTTCTCGGGGATGCTCGCGCAAACGCAGATCGCCAATGGCCAACAGGCCCAGGACACGCTCTACGCGCTCGCCAAAGACACGGGCGGGAAGGCCATGTTCGACAACAACGATCTGTCGCTCGGCATCGCGCAGGCGGCCCAGGCGGTGACCGGGTACTACATGATTGGGTACTACACGAAGAACGTGGCCAAGGACGGCCGCTTTCGCCGGGTGAAGATCAGTCTCGCGAGCGGCCTCTCGGCCGATCTGGCGTACCGTGCGGGGTACTACGGCGACAAGGAGTTCAGCAAGTTCACGACGGCCGACAAGGAGCGCCAGCTGGCGGAGGCGCTCAAGCTCGACAACCCGATCACGGACATCCCGATGGCGATGGAGGTCAACTACTTTCAGTTGAACCTCGCGGAATACTACGTTCCGGTGTCGGTGCGGATGCCCGGCAGCGAGTTGACCCGGCCCAAGCCAGGCGGCACGACGCAGGTCGAGATCGACATGATCGGGGAGGTGAAGGACACCTACGGCGTCACGATCCGGAACCTGCGGGATAAGATCGCCTTCTCGCTCGACGCGGCGAAGGCGGCCGACGTCGCCAGACGGCCCATTCAAGATGAAACGGGATGCACGCTCCTGCCCGGGTCCTACGTGATCAAGGTGCTCGTGCGCGACGCGATTACGGGCCACATCGGCACGCTCGAGAAGTCGTTCACCGTGCCCAATCTCGAGCACGTGACGGCCGCCCTCCCGATCAGCAGTGTGGTGCTCACCAATCAGCGGGTGGCGGCCACCGACGCGCTGTACACGGTGAAACAGAAGATCTCAACGGATGCGGTCAATCCGCTCATTTACCAGGGGCAGAAGCTGATTCCCAGCGTCACCCGCACATTCAGCACGAGCCGGCCCTTGTTCGTGTTCCTCCAGGCATACGAGCGTGACGCCGACGCGATGCGACCCCTGGTGGCGTTTGTCACCTTCTACCTGGACGGCGTGCAGGCCTTCCAAACGGAACTGCAGGCGATCGCCGAAGGCTGGGATTCAAAGTCGAAGGCGGTGCCCGTCAGATTCAGCATTCCGCTCGAATCTCTGAAGCCAGGATCCTACGACTGCCAGGTCACCGTCCTCGATCCCTCAGGCTCACGGGCAGCCTTCTGGCGATCGACCGTGGCGCTGATTCGCTAGCGCCCGGGCCTCGGCCGAGCCTGAGGGGACACCGCAACGCGGCCGACTCTGCACCGCTCGCTATTCCGTCCGCAGCGCGGAGAGCGGTTCGAGGCGCGCGGCGCGTCGTGCCGGCACCCAGCCCGCGGCGATGGCGGCGGCGAGCATCGTCATGGCGACGATCACAAACGTCTCCGGGTCGCGCGGCGCGATGCCAAAGACAAAGGTGCCGACGAACCGTGCCAGGAGCAGCGCGAGGGGCACACCGGCGACGAGGCCCACCAGCGCGAGCACGACGACCTGCCGCAGCATCAATGCCTGCACCTGCCCACGAGGCGCGCCCAGCGAGAGACGAATGCCGATCTCGTTCGTGCGCCGCGCGACGGCGTAGGAGGTGAGGCCGTAAAGCCCGATGCCGGCGAGCACGATCGCAAACGCGGCAAACAGCGTCAGGAGCCGGCTGAAGACACGCTCCTGGCCCGTCGTCTCCGCGATCTGATCGTTCTCGGTCTTGAAGTTCGACACCGGCGCCGTGGGCGCCATCTGCGCCACAATCGCCGTCACGGGGCCGATCACGCTCGCGGGGCTCACCACCGTGCGCAGGTTCACGTACGGCGAGATCGTCATGGCCGGGCGCTGAAGGTACGAATCGTAGAATGTCGGGCGCGGCTTGCGTCGAAGGCTCTGATACACGGCGTTGTCGACGACGCCGACCACGGCGAGATTGCGGGCGCCGACGCGCAGGATCTGCCCGATCGGCGACTGCCCATGAAATACCTGGTCGACCGCGGCGCGGTTCACGACGGCCACGAGCGGCGCGGAGGCCGTGTCCTGATCGATGATCGCGCGCCCGGAGAGGAGCGACATCCGCATCGTCTCGAAGAAGCGCGGGCCGACCGCCTCCATCGACATCGATGCGTTCTGGCCATCGACGAGGACGCGCGTGTTTGACGAGATGCCGTTCACTAGCGGGTTCTCGACGATGGTGGCCGACGAGACGCCGGGAATCGCCTCGAACGCGGCGAGAAGATTCGTCATGAGGCGCGCCGTGTCTGGGGAGAGTGGCTGAGAGCCCGTGGCGGCGGTCGCGACCGGTGGCAGGTTCAGCTGGAACTCGACGACCCCGCTCGGATCGAAGCCGAGGTCGACCGCCGAGAGGTTGCGGAGCGTCTGTAGGAAGAGCAACGCGCCGACCAGGAGCGGCACCGACACCGCAATCTGCCCGGCAATCAGCAAACGGCCGATGGTGAGACGCGGCGAAGACGCGCCGATGACCTGTGTCCGCAAGTCCGACGTCGCCCGACCACCGGTGAGCCGCCACGCCGGGATCGCTGCGCTCAGCACCGCGGTCAGAAGCGTCAGACCCAGGGCGAGCGCGATGAGGCGCCAGTCGGTGCTGAGTTCGATAGCGACGGGACCCAGGCCCGTGGTGAGCAGACGCACGATCGCCGGTCCGCTCCAGATGGCGACGAGGACGCCGCTGAGGCCGCCGGCACAGGCGAGCATCACGCTTTCGACCAGCCACTGACGGATGAGGGTCGCGCGACTGGCGCCCAGCGCCCGCCGCACGGCCGTGTCGCGGCTGCGCGCCGCGCCTCGGGCCAGCATCAACGCCGCGAGGTTCGCGCACGCGATGAAGAGCACGAGAAACGAGGCGCCCGTCAGTATCTCGAGCGGCTCGCCTGCTTTCTTGGCCACTTGATCGACGCCGCGATTGGCCGGCGCGAGGGTGACCGCGGTCGAGCCGCGGAGCGGCCCCGACGTTGGGAGCGTCGCGTCCATGGGCGTGAGCGCGGCCACGGCGGCCTGCCGGAAGCGCTCCGCGTCTGCCGCGTCGGGCAGACGCGCGATCACGTGAATCCACAGTCGCGTCGGATCGCCCAGGAGGGGCCGGTCGCCGACGAAGTTCGGGTCAGCGATGGGCTGGGCGCTGAGCGGCAGCGTCACATCGGTCGGCCGAAAGAACCCGCCGATCGACAGACCGACGTAGTGTCGGGGCGTGACGCCGACGACATCGAAGTCGACGTCATTGACGCGGATTGTTTGGCCGACGACCTCGGGACTGCCGTCGTAGAGCCGCTGCCACACGTCGTAGCTGATGACGGCCGCCGGAGGCGCCCCGGCCAGATTGTCGCCGTCGCCCAGTTGACGTCCGAGGATGACCGGCAGCCCGAGCGTCGTGAAAAAGTCGCCCGATACGATCATGCCGGTCGCGTCCATCGGCGGCCGCCCGGGGGCGATGAGCGCCAACCGCCGTGCGAAGTTGAACCCGAGCAGGCGAATTCCCGGACCGGCGGCCTTCCGGAGAGTCTCGTAGGCCGGGTAGGAGTAATTGCTGTCGTTGCTCGAGTTGTAGTCGACCAAGCGAAGGCCATCAGGGTGGGTCCAGTTCACCCACTGCAACTCTCCCGGCCGCGACACCGGCAGCTCCTGGAGCACGATGGCCCGCATCACGCTCAGCGTCGCGACGTTCGCGCCGATGCCGATGGCGAGCGAGAGCACCGCGACCGCGACGTAGCCGGGCGTCCGGGCAAACCCTCGGAGCACGAACCGGACCTCGCTTGCGAAGCCTGACAGAACAGAGGGACGACGCATCATGGCCATCTCCGGGGAAGCGCGATCGCGCCGCGGCCGCGCGACGATGACAGAGGCAAGTGCGTGGCTTGGACGAGGTCGAGGGGCAGGGGGTTGGCAGGCCCAACAACCCAATCCGCTCAAATGGCGGATCAACTGACGGAATACACGCGCGGAATTTGGCCGTAGCGGAGTAGCCTCAAGCTAACGCCCAGTCTATGTCCTCTTCGACTAACCGTCGACTAACCGGCGGCCGCGCCGGGCCGTCTCAGTACTGCGGTCTATTACTACTACGATGAAGTGTATGATGGATGCCGCGATGACGGCTCAAGACGCCCTCGGCGAGTTCGAGCAAGCGCTGCTCCTCGCCATCGTGCACCTGGGTGAGGGTGCGTATGGTGTCGCCATCCGGCAGGAAATCGAGCACCGCACCGGTCGGGACATCGCGGTCGGGGCTCTCTACACGTCGCTTGGGCGGCTGGAACGAAAGGGCTACGTCCGCGCGACGACCTCGGATCCGACGCCCGATCGGGGAGGACGGTCCAAGCGCTATTTCACGCTGCGCCCGAGCGGCGTGGCCGCACTCAAGCAGGCGCGGGTCCGCCACGACCGCATGTGGGCGGGGCTCTCGCCCGATCTCCGGAGGACGCGGTCGTGAACGTCAAGCCGCCTGCGTTGGCAAAGGCATGGCTTGCCTGGATCGTCCCCTCGGCCGACCGGGAGGTCCTGCTCGGTGATCTGGCGGAAGAGTTTGCATCCCGAGTGTCCCGAGATGGCGAACGGGCGGCCCGCCGCTGGTACTGGCGCCAGGTCCGACGGTCGACCGCGCCAACGCTCGTCGAACGACTTAGGCCGGGCAGTCGGTCCTCTTCCCGATCCCCTCTGATCGGCGCCCGGCGAGATCTGCGCGACGCGGTCCGGACTCTCCGCGCGGCGCCGTCGTTTACCCTGGTGGCTGTCGCGATCCTGGCATTCGCGACCGGCGCCGGCACCGCGATCTACTCGGTCGTCGACGCGGTGGTGTTCCGGGGGCTGCCGTTGGCGCACGCCGACCGCCTTGTCGCGATCGAAGGCTTGTCGAACGGCGAACTGTCCGGCAGCGCCCCGCTGGATTTTCTGGCGTGGCGGGCCGACCAGACGGTTTTTGACGCGGTCGCGACCTCCTTTGATCCCACGTCGGTGGCCCGCGAGACAGCCGATCGTCAGGCGCGACGGCTGCGCGTCACCGCTGTCACGGCCGATCTCTTTCGGGTGCTCGGTGTGCAGCCGCAGATCGGCCGCGTCTTCACGCGCGACAACGAAATCGAAGCCAATCGACATGTCGTCCTCTTGAGCGATACGTTCTGGCGGGAGCAGTTTGGCGCCGACCCGTCGGTGATTGGCCATGCGCTCCACCTCGAGGGCGGTGTCCGGGAAATCGTCGGTGTGATGCCGCCCGGCTTTACGTACCCGCTGGACGCTCCGCCTATGGACCTGTGGGTCCCAATGGTGCTGAACGCAGATGACCGGTCCGACCGGAATGGGAATCGCTTGATGGACAGCTCCCTCCGCGTCATCGCCCGCCTCAAGTCGACGGTGACGCTCGCGCAAGCACAAAGTCGTTTGACGCAGCTGGCGGCCGTCGAGGCCCGCGAACATCCCGAGTGGTTTCCGCGCGGCGGGACCGACACGGCCGTGCCGCTAAAGACCGCCATTGTTGGGCCCGTCATCCGCGTCTGGATGCTCGTCTTGCTCGGCGCCGTCGGATGCGTCCTGCTCATCGCGTGTGTGAATCTCGCCAACCTGTTTCTGGCCCGCGCTACGGTCCGGGCGCATGAGCTGGGCATTCGCGCGGCTCTCGGTGCCAGCCGGTGGCAACTGGCGCGAGGCCTGCTGGTCGAAACCCTTCTCCTCGCGGCGATCGGAACAGGCTGCGGCGTGGTGATCGCGTTTGTGAGTGTCAACGGACTCAGAGCCCTGCTGCCGCCAGGACTCTTTCGCGCGGACTCCATCGCCGTGAACGTACGGGTCCTCCTCGCGTCGGTGGGCGCCGCGTTGACCACGGGGATGGCGATCGGTGTCGCACCCGCCATCACCGGCACACGGGCGCATGTGACCGAGGCTCTGCGGGAAGGTGGACGAGGCGGCACGTCATCGGTGGGGCGTCAACGGCTTCGGACCGGCCTCGTAATCGCTGAACTCACGCTGGCCGTGCCCTTGGTGGTCGGGGCGGGACTCTTTCTCTTCAGCTTCGCTCACCTCATGGCGATCGACGTCGGGGTCGACTACCACCACGTGCTCGCGCTGGACGTGACCCCGAAGCTAACGCCCGGGCCTCGGCCGCTCCGCCCGAAAGACCCAATGGCCAGCCTGACGGTGTCGCCGGATCAGGCCCGGGCGGCTGCGGATTTGGCCGAGATGGCTGACCGGGCGCGGGCCCTTCCGGGCGTGATGAGCGCCGCGGCTATCGATGCCGGGCTCCCGCTATCCGGCATGGAATTCTCCGGTGGCTTCACGCTGCCGGGCGTGGCCGAGGACGCGCCCATCAGGATCTCTCACGTGACCCGTGAGTATCCGATGACGCTGCGGCTTCCGCTTCTGCGCGGTCGACTGTTCAGTCCGGCAGAGGATCGCGCCGGGGGCGCACCGGTGGTCCTGCTCAATGTTGCCGCGGTGGAACGGTTCTTCCAGGGTCGAAATCCGCTCGGTGCCGCGGTCGGCATTCAGGGCGGCCGGACCGTCATCGGGATCGTCGGCAACATGCGCGTCGGCGGCCCCGAGAGTTCCGTGAGGCCGGAAGCCTACCTCCCGATGGGGTCCGCGGGCATAAGGTATGGCTATCTCGTGGTTCGCACCGCCGAACGACCGCTCGCCCTCAGAGGGCCCCTCTCGGCCATCGTCTCGGCGGTCGCTCCCGACGCCAAACCCGGATCCATCGAATCGCTCGATGAAACTTTCAGCCATCTGATTGCCGAGCGCCGGCTGAGCATGCTCCTCTTCGCACTGTTTGGGGTGCTCGCAATGGCGATTGCCGCCGTCGGCGTTTACGGCGTTGTCAGCTATCTGGTCGAGCAGAGAACGAAGGAAATTGGTGTGCGCATGGCCCTCGGCGCGACACCGGGCCGGATTCTCAAAGAGCTCCTCGGGCACTTCGCTTGGGTCTTGGGTGCGGGTGTCACGCTCGGACTGCTGGCCGCGTGGAGCCTCGCGCGCTTTATCGCGGCGTTTCTCTTTGAGGTGCCCGCCCACGCGGTGGGCGTCTACGCTGCGGTCTCGACCGTCGTGGTCCTCTCCGGGCTCTTCGCCACGCTGCTTCCGGCGCGACGCGCCGCGAAGGTCGATCCGCTCGTGGCGCTGCGCGCCGAGTAGCCTTTGACGGCTCCGGCCGGACCAACCGATCCTCGGATAGGATGGGCTCGTGTTTCGAAGGAGATGCCCATGTCCTACCGGCGGCTGACCACAATCGTCGTCATCTGCGCTGCGCTGATCTGTGCGGCGCCGCTTGGTGCGCAGGCGCCTTCCACGGCGGCACATCTGGTCGTCCTCAAGGCGGCCCACCTGTTCGACGCCGTCTCGGGCCGGCTGACGGACGGCGCAATGATCGTTGTGTCCGGCGGGAAGATACAGGCGGTGGGCGCCGGCGCGGCGATGCCTGCGGGCGCCGAGGTGATCGATCTCGGCGACGCCACGCTCATGCCGGGCCTGATCGACTCGCACGTCCACATGGACGGCGAGGGCCAGGACAACTGGTACCTGGGCTTCTATCAGGACATCATGCGGTTCCCCGCCGAGCGCGCGCTCTACGGCGCGAAGTACGCGAAGGACACGCTCGAGGCTGGGTTCACGACGGTGCGGGACCTGGGATCCCATGACTACGTGTCGCTCGGCCTGCGAAACGCGATCAACGCCGGAGCCATTCCCGGCCCGCGGATGCTCATCGCCAACTACGCGATTGGGTCCACCGGCGGGCATGCCGATCAAGCCCCGTATCCGTCGCAGCTGATTCCACCGGCCGGACCCATTCAGGGCGTGTGCAACAGCCCGGACGAGTGCCGTGCGGCCGTGCGGTACCAGATGAAGTACGGCGCCGACGTCATCAAGTTCATGCCGTCCGGGGGCGTGCTGTCGCTCACCGACCCGGTGGACGTCCCGGAGCTCACGCAGGCCGAGATGGACGCGATCGTCTCCGAGGCCCACACCTGGCACCGGAAGGTCGCGGCGCACTGCCACGGCGACCAAGCCGCCAAGATGGCCATCAAAGCCGGGGTGGACTCGATCGAGCATGGAACGTTCTTGCAGGACGACACGCTGCAGTTGATGAAGGAGAAACACGTCTACCTGGTGCCGACGCTGTTCGCGGGCGCGTGGGTCGGCGAAAAGGCGGACACGTTCCCCCCGGCGATCCGCGCCAAGGCTCTGGCCGCCTCGGCCGCCATGCAGCAGATGTTCCAGCGCGCGGTGCGGATCGGCGTCCCGGTCGCCTTCGGCACGGACTCGGCCGTCGAACCGCACGGCCTGGACGCCCGCGAGTTCGCGCTGATGACGAAGAACGGCATGAGCCCGGCCGACGCCCTCATGGCGGCCACGGCCAGCGCGTCGAGGCTGCTGGGCATCGATGCGGTGACGGGCACGATCGAAGCCGGCAAGGACGCGGACATCGTCGCGCTGCCGGGGAATCCGCTGGAGGACATCCGCGCGACCGAGCATCCGCGCTTCGTGATGAAGCAGGGCGCGGTCTACGTGCGACCGAAGTAACCCTGGTCCACGGACGGCTCACCGGGGTGCGCGTCACGCGCCCTGGACCGGGAGCTGAAGAAGGGCAGTGCCGAACTGCTGATCCTGTCGCTCGTCGAGGCCCGGCCGCGTCACGGCTACGATCTCGCGAAACTCATCGAGTCCCGGTCGGGCGGCCGGCTCCGGTTCAACATCGCGTCGCTCTATCCGCTGCTGTACCGGCTCGAGCACCGAGGCTGGATCCAGGGCCGCTGGGTCGAGAAAGTCGGCGAGCGCCGTCGTCGGTTCTATCGGCTGACGAGCACGGGGCGCCGGGTCTTAGTCGCCCAGCGCAGCGGGTGGCGCACGTTCGTGGCGGCCATCAATCGTGTCGCGGGGATGGATCGTGTCTGACCGGGACTGGCGTCCAGAGCTGCGACCGCGCTTGGCGCCCCTCGCGCTGAGCCCGGTCCGCGAGGCCGAGATCGTCGACGAGCTGGCCGCGCACTTGGATGATCGCTACCGCGAACACGTGGCGAGCGGTGTGTCCGAGGCCGAAGCCCGCCGTCTGTCCCTCGCCGAGTTGGACGAGTCCGATGTCCTCAGTCGACGCCTGGCCGCAGTTGAGGCATCGGCGGCGGCCGGCCCGCCAGTCATCGGGGACCCGCTCCGGGGTCACCGGGGGCAGGGCGTCTTGGTGTCGCTCGGCGATCGGGGCCGCGATCTGCGTTACGCGGTGCGGGCCCTCCGCCAGAGTCCAGCCTTCTCGCTGGTAGTGCTGGCGTAGGCGCGCTGGAACCTACTCAGGTCCAAGGGGTCTAACTGACCGCGATGCCTCGGCCCATCTTCGCGCTGGTCGTCGCGGCGGCGCTCTGGCGTCAAGCGGCACCTCAGCCCGTCCCCTCTACCGCTGTGGGAGCCGCGTCGGTCACGGCCGATCCCGGTGAGTGCGCACAGGCGACCCGCGTGCGCCTCTGGTGGACTGGGACAGATAACCCTCCTCCGCCGTTGGTGACCCAGGGCGGATCCAGCATGCGCCTCAACACCGGGCACCCGGCGACCGACTTCCACGTGTCGCTTCGGCTGGTGGCGACGGATCAAGCCGTGGCTCCGTGCCGCTGGACGTTTTCGGCGCTGCCGCCGGGTCCGTACGTCGTTGGCCTCGAGGGCCCGCAGGGAAGCGGCGGCTCGGAGGCGTTTGAAGTCGCCGCTGGCCGCACCGTCGAGGTGGCGATCCCCCCGCCGACGGTCACCGTCTCCGGTCGGGTCCTGTTCAACGACCGGCCCCTGTCAGGTGTCCACCTGCAGTTCGCGCGATCGCCGGATCGCGACGGCGTCGCGCCGTTCGGTGTCGCGACCTCCGATGCCGACGGCCGATATACGCTCGTCCTCGATCGGCCCGGAGAGTTCTACTATTCCGCGCCTGGCGCCGACGTCTCCATGCCGCTGATGAGACCCGTGACGCTGCACGCCGGAGCGAACGTGCTCGACGTGGTGAGGACCGGCATGGAGATTCGCGTCACGCTGCATGGCTGGGACGGCTCGACGCCCACCACGATTGCCTTCGCGCCCACAGGGTCCGACCAGACGCGGCTCCCAGTTCTGCTGGAGAACCGGCTGCCGCCCTCGCTCGACGTCACGCTGCGTGCCGGCGATCCGCCCACGGCGCGCGAACGCAACCTCGGTGATGCCGTCTATCGCGTCCTGGCGTATCAGCCGACGGGCGCATTGGTCTCGAACACGGCGCCGGTGGTCACCATCGATCCCACGCATCCCGTGGCCGAGGTAACGCTCGATCTGGTGCGGAATGAGGGCAAGCTCACGATCCGCGACGGCACCGGCCAGCTCGTCTCCGGCGTGATCGTCACCCCGTCGAGCGGTCTGGTCGCCTTGCCGCGACTGCCAGAGACGGCGCCTGGCGTCTACGCGCTCGCGGGGATCCCTTCGGGTGCCGACCTCTGGATTCGGCCCCCGGCCGGCTTTGCGCCGTCCTGCCGTGTCGCGACGTTGGCCCCGAGCCAAGAGGCCGTCCTTACGCGGGGTCGATCGACGGACGCCGTGTTCGAACGACATGGACTGAGCGGTCCGGTCGCGCTCGGTCTCTTGTCCGGCGTCGACGGCGCCAACTGTCCCGTCCCCTTGACGCTGTTCACCTACGAGCACACGCCCGGCGAGTCCGGCGATCTGCCGCACGGCCATTTCGTGGACTTCCCTCAGTCTCGGACGCTGACCTTCGATTACCAGGGAGTAGTGCAGTCGGTCCTCATCCCCGATCGAGGTCCCGTGGTCATTCGGTAGCAACTCGTGATGAGCTGCCCGACGTCATTGGTGAAGTCCTGACTGAGGTCGGAGTGGCGGACATAGATCACGGCCGCCTGATCGTCGGGCGTGATTCCTTCGAGAAGCTTGGCGAGGATCCGCTTGGTTCGCACGATGTCGGCCGGAACGATTGCGTTGTCATTGATGATGACCACAATAGCCCGACTGGTGTCCTGCACACGGGCATTGGTCGCCACGTCTCGAGGCGGCACGGGCGGCACCGTGAGGTCCACTGGTTCGGTCCGAGGCGGGACTGCGACGTATTTGAAATCGTCGATGGTCTGGACCTGGTCGTGTTCGCGGATCTCGAAGTCGCCGCGCGTGAGCCCGACCACCGGATGTTCGTCCTAGTCGCTCACGACAACGTCCACCGAGACGTGATCGACAGTGGCTCGGAAGACCTGCTGGG
>Ga0182024_10003176_pt1 | contig 39555 bp, 37 predicted proteins | sample P32metaG_FD_120480 | JGI IMG/M metagenome (GOLD analysis project Ga0182024, IMG submission 120480) | Permafrost microbial communities from Stordalen Mire, Sweden - P3-2 metaG (Illumina Assembly) | ecosystem: Environmental > Terrestrial > Soil > Wetlands > Permafrost | place: Sweden: Stordalen...
CGAGGAAGGGCGGTAAATTCTTATCGAGCCAGGACCGGAACTCGTCGCGGAAGGCTTCGTCCTCGGGCGCCAGGGCAAAATCCACGGGGGAAGGGTAGCCGACCAAACGTGTAACGTGACGCTGGCGTCAGGGTACACGTGCGCGCGATCGGCACCGGTCCGGGCGACCGAACCCGCCGCACCCGTGCAGGGCGCCCCGAGAGAGGACGGCCGTGGACTTCACCTTCGACGCCGAGCAGATCGCCCTGCGCGACGTGGCCCGCGGGGCGCTCGAGCGGATGGTCGATCCTCAGACGATGCGGGTCCTGGCCGACGACCCGAAGGGGATCACCGACGAGCTGTGGGGGTCCCTGGTCGAGCTGGGTTGGACGGGCCTGCTCATCCCCGAGGCCCAGGGCGGGTCGGGAGCGGCTCTGCTCGAGACGTGCATCGTGCTCGAGCAGATGGGGCGGATCCCGCTCCCCGGGCCGTTCTTCTCTTCGGCCGTCCTCGCCACCCTGGCCGCCCGGGCGCTCGGGGCCCACGACCTGCTGGCCACCCTGGCCACCGGCGAGCAGCGGGGCACCGTCGCCCTCGGTGAGTTCGGCCACGGTGACCCCCTCGGCACGGTGCGCACCCGGGCCCGGCGAAAGGGTGCCGACTGGGTGGTGAGCGGCCACAAGCCGTTGGTCCTCGACGGCCACAGTGCCGACTGGGCCATCGTGGTTGCCCGCGGCGAGGAAGGGGTGCGTTCGTTCCTGCTGGAGCACCCCGACGCCGAGCCGGTGCCGACCCTCGACCCCACCCGCAAGGCGGCCCGGCTGGTGCTCGACGAGACCCACGTCCGCCCGCTCGGCCCCGACGGTGGCCAGGCCGCCCTGTGGCGCCGCGTGCTCGACGACGTCGCAGTCGGCCTGGCGTCCGAGCTGGTCGGGGTGGCCGACCGGGCCCTCGAGGAGGCCATCGAGTACGCCAAGGTGCGGGTGGTCTTCGACCGGCCGGTGGCCGAGTTCCAGGTGGTCAAGCACCGGATGGTCGACATGTTCCACCAGCTCGAGATGGCCCGAGTCGGGGCCCAGTTCGCGGCCTGGGCCTCGGACACCGACGACCCCCAACGGGAGCGGGCGACGGCGATGGCCGCCAGCTACGCCGCCGAGGCGGCCAACAACGTCACCGCCGACAACATCCAGACCCACGGCGGGGTCGGCTTCACGTGGGCCAACGACGCCCACTTCCTCTACAAGCGGGCGAAGCAGAACGAGGTGCTGATGGGTGGCATCGGCCACGAGCGCCAGCGGCTGGCCACCATGCTGGTCGAATCGGCCTGAGCGGGCCCGACGTGGCCCCCTGGGAGCTCCAGCCCGTCCCGGACGACCTGGCCCGCCGCTACCGCGAGGAAGGTGCCTGGGACGACCGCCCGCTCGGGCGGTTCCTGACCGACTGTCTCCTGGTCGACGCGGGCCGGCGCATCCGGATCTGGTCGCCCACCCACCCCTACACCGGGACGGTGGGCGACGTCTACGAGGACGCCCGCCGGGTGGCCGGCGGCCTACGCGACCTCGGACTTGGCCCCGGTGACGTGGTGGCCTTCCAGCTGCCCAACTGGGTGGAGGGGGCCGCCACCTTCTACGCCTGCGCCATGCTCGGCGTGGTCCTGGTCCCCATCGTCCACTTCTACGGGCCCAAGGAGGTGGGCTTCATCCTCCGCCAGTCCGGGGCCCGGGCCCTCATCCAGGTGGGACGGGTCGGCCAGCGCGACTACCTGGCCGACCTGGCCACCCTGCGTGACGGCCTGGACACTCTCGAACACGTGGTGGTGGTCGGGGCCGAGGCCCCGGTCGGCGACCGGTCCTTCGAGTCGCTGCGTGTCGCACGGCCGGTCGATGGGCCGGCCGACGTCGACCCCGACTCGCCCGCCGTGGTCGGCTACACCTCGGGGACCACGGCCGACCCCAAGGGGGTGGTCCACACCCACCGCACCCTGGGCTTCGAGGTGCGCCAGCTCGGCGACCACCAGGACGAGCGGGCGGTGCCCAGCCTGACCGGGGCGCCCCTCGGCCACGCCATCGGCATGCTGGCCGGGCTGCTGGTCCCGCTCTACCGGGGCCAGCCGCTGTACCTCATCGACGGGTGGGACCCGCCCACCGTCCTCGACGCCATGGTGGAGGAGGGGATCGGCGCAGGCAACGGCTCCACTTACTTCTTCACCAGTCTGCTCGACGCGCCCGGCTTCGGGCCCGAGCACTTGGCCCTGATGCCGCAGGTCTCCCTCGGCGGCTCGCCCATCCCCGACGCCGTGGCCGACCGGGCCGACCGCCTCGGCATCTCGCTCACCCGCGCCTACGGCTGCACCGAGCACCCGTCGGTCACCGGGAGCCGGCACGGCGACCCGGTCGACAAGCGCATCCACACCGACGGCCGGCCGCTGGCCTTCGTGGAGATCCGGACGGTCGGCGAGGACGGTCTCGACACCGGACCGGGGGTCCCCGGCGAGATCCTCACCCGGGGCCCGGACCGCTTCGCCGGCTACACCGACCCCGCCCTCACCGCCGGGTCGCTTGACGCCCAGGGCTGGTTCCGCACCGGGGACATCGGCGCGCTGGACGCCGACGGCTACCTGACCGTGACCGACCGGGTGAAAGACATCATCATCAGGGGCGGCGAGAACGTGAGCGCGGCGGAGGTCGAGCAGTTGCTAGCCAAGATGGACGGGGTGGCCGAGGTGGCGGTGGTCGCCGCCCCCGACGAGCGGATGGGCGAGCACGGGTGCGCCTTCTTCCGGATGCAGGCCGGGGCGGCGGTGCCCTCGATGGACGGCCTGCGGGCCCACCTCGGGGCCGCGGGTCTGGCCCGCCAGAAGTGGCCCGAGGAGATCAGGGTGGTCGACGACCTGCCCCGCACCCCGTCGGGCAAGATCCAGAAGTTCGTCCTGCGCGACCGGCTCCGGGCCGGGGACTGACCCCGGCCCGCCGCCCGGAACGTTCAGCCGAGCTGGTCGATGAACCGGCGGGCGAAGAGGTAGGCGTCGCCGGGCCATCGGGCCGACACGTAGCGGCCGTCGACCACCGCGAAGGCCCGGCGGTCGTCGGTGGCGGTGCCCCTTCGGGAGAGCCCGACCGGTCCCCGGACGAACTGGCGGCCGGGGTCGTCGAGGGCGCCCCGGACCTCGTCCTCGACGTAGGCCGGGTAGGTCCGGTAGTAGCGGCCGAGCCTCCAGCCGGTCAGCCAGTAGGCCGAGCGCTCCATGTACTTGGGCAGGCAGGTCGTGCGGCGGTCGTGCAGGACGCTGCGGCCCGTCGCCGGGTCGAGGGTACGGGCCAGCACGAGCACGCCGTGGCAGATGGCCCCGACCGGCCGGCCGGTGGCCCAGAAGTCGGCGACCAGCCTCTGGAGCACGGTGTTGCCCAGGTACTGCCGCATGCCCGGCGCGTGGCCGCCCGGGAGGAGGAGCCCGTCGCAGTCGTCCGCCACCACGTCACCCCAGGGCGCGGGCCGGTCGAACTCGGTGGACCGGGCCAGCTGGCCGAAGAGCTGCTTGGCCGCCGGCACCGCGCCGAGTCGGCCGAACAGCACCCCGTCGAGCAGCTGTTGGTCCGGGGCCGGCCGCTCCCCTCGCTCGGTGGCGAAGGTGACCCGGTGGCCGGCCTCGGTGAGCAGCCGCCACGGCACGGCCACCTCGGTGACGTCGAAGTCGGCGTCGGGCAGCGGGAGGAGCACCCGGCCGGGGCCGGCCACCGGACGGCTCCCGGGTCCCCGGTCCGCTCAGACCGGCCCGGCCGCCGACTCGTCGGCCGTGAGCTCGGCCAGCGGGTCGGCCTCCAGGCGCTCGTCGGGGATGACCTCCCCGCTGCGCACCGACCGCCCGTAGGTGCCGGCGGCCAGGCGCTCCTCGGCCCGGGCCAGTGCGTCCAGGCGCCCCCGCAGGAGGGCGGCGACCGCCTCGTCGGTCTCCTCGTCGGTCTCGGCCGCCCCGGCGTCGGACCACTGGGGGGCCTCGCCCGCCTGGAGGTCGCTCAGCTCGGCCCCGACGTCGGCCGCCGCCACCTGGAGGACCTGGCGTTCCTGATCGAGCAGCTCGCGCGCCCGTGCATCGTCCATCGTGCGGTCACCTCACGCTTGGTCGGGTGTCGTCGCGGCAATGGTAACGGGGTGGGGTCGACGAAGTCGGGGCCTCCGCCCGGCCCGCCGTCGGCTCGATCAGAGCGCCGAGATGCTCGGGAAGGCGCCGCCGAGGAAGGGCTTGGGGTCGACTCCAGCACCTGATCGAACATGGTGGCGTAGAGCGAGCGGAAGTCGGTGCTGAACATGAGGCCCTCCGAGAGGTTGGTGAGGCTCGGGGGGTCGCCGTAGGAGCCGCCCTTGACCGGCTTGCCGTGCGACGAGGGCCACGTTGGCCCACCCGTGGTCGGTCCCGGCCCTGGCGTTGGCCAACAACCGCCGGCCGAACTCGGCGAACACCATCACCACGGTCTGGGAGCCCCCGGGGGTCGTCGGCCAGCGCCGTCAGGAAGGCCGGGAGCGCCGCGTCGAGCTCGGACAGCAGGGTCTGCTGGGTCTGCAGCTGGGCGGCATGGGTGTCGAAGCCGCCGAGGTCGACCGAGACGTCGCCGGGGGCGTCGGCCAGGATCAGGTTCGCCACGATGTTCAGCTGGATCGCCAGCACGTCCGGGCTCGAGAGGCCGCCGCCGTTGGCGATGGCCAGCGCGCTCTCGCGCCCTCCGGTCGGGCCGCCCGACGGCGAGCGCGGCGGTGACCCCGGTGACTCAGTTCGCGCAGACGGTACCGGTCGGCGGGACCGTCCCGGCGATGAGGTAGCTCTGGACGATGGCCCGCACGCACGGGCTATAGAAGTAGGCCACGTGGTCCACCCCGTCGCGGGTCACCAGCACCCCGCGCTGCAGCTCGCGGGCGAGGGATTCGGCCCACGGGTAGGGGGTGGCCGGGTCCCCCGTCGTGCCCACGACCACGATCGGCGGGGAGCCCGGGGCGGCGATCGGGTCCGGGACCCGGGTCGGTGGGACCGGCCATACGGCACAGCCGGCTTGGCCCCAGGCGAGGAGCGGCCCGAAGACCGGGCCCACCGCGCCGTCCGCAGCGGCGAGGGCCGGGTAGAGGGCAAGGTCGCGCGAGACCGGGTGGTCGAGGCAGCTGATGGCCGTCCCGGCGTCGGCCCCGTTGGATGACCCGTTGGCGGTGTAGCCCGAGGACATGGCGAGCACCGGGGCGCCGTTGCCCGCCGCCGCGCCGGCCAGCGCGTCGCCCAGCCGCGGCCAGTCCGACCGGGCGTAGAGGCCGTCCAGCAGGGCGTCGTAGAGCTGGCCCGGCCCGACGGTCCCCCCGCCCCTGGCCGCCAGGGGCTGTCGGCGGGCCTGGTCGATGAGGGCCAGGACGGCGGCCGTGGGGTCACCGGTGGGCCGCCATGGGCACGAGGCCGCGGCCGCGCACCAGCTGAAGAACTGGTCGAGGGAGCTCTCGAAGCCGGTGGCCTGGGCCAGCACCATCTGGTTGGCCGTCAGCGCCGGGTCGACGGCGCTGTCGAGGACCATCGCCCGGACCCGGGTCGGGTACATGCCGGCGTAGGTGGCACCCAGCAGCGTCCCGTACGACTGGCCCATGTAAGTCAGGGTGGCGTCGCCCAGGGCCGCCCGGATCCGGTCCAGGTCCTGGGCCGCCTGGACGGTCCCGACGTAGGGCAGGATCGACCCGCTGGCCTGCTGGCAGGCCAGCGCGTAGGCGCGGAAGCTGGCGATGAGCGCCTGTTGCGCGGCCGCGGTCTGGGGGACGGGGTCGGCGCCGGGTCCGGGGGCCGACGGCGCCGTGGTGGGCGGCGCCGCTGCCGTCGACCCCGCCGGCGCCGTGCAGGACACCGGGTCACTGCGCTGGACCCCCCGGGGGTCGAACATGACGAGGTCGAAGTCATCCAGCAGGCCCGGGGTGATCGAGGCCATCTCGTTGCCCATGTCGTCGACCCCCGAGACCCCGGGGCCGCCCGGATCGATGACCAGGGAGCCGATCCGCTGCGACGGCACCTCGGCCGGGTGCCGGATCAGGGCGATCTCTATGGTCGCACCGCCCGGACGGGCGTAGTCGAGCGGCACCGGCACCGATCCGCACTGGTAGGCGCCGCACGGCGCCCACTGGACCGGTCCGGGCGCCGGCAGGGCGGTGGTGGTCGTGGGGGCGGTCGTGGTCGGGGCGGTCGGAGGCGTCACCGGCGGCGGCCCGCTCGCTCGGGTGGCCGAGGGCCCCCCGGGCAGCGGGGCGCACCCGGCCAGGACGAGGGTGACGAGGATCGCACCGGCCGGCCACCGCCCCCGGGCCGCCCGGCCCGCCCGCTGGCGCCCCCACCACGTGTCGGCGGCCACGGCGTCACTGTGGCACGGCCGAGGGTCCTGGTTTGGTCGGGAGCCTCCCGGGGGACCAGACTTCACCCATGCCGACCGACGCAGGGTCCGAGACCGTCTCCCGCCAGATCGCCGCGCCGCCCGAGCGGGTGTGGTCCCTCGTGACCGACCTCCCCCGGATGGGGGAGTGGTCCCCGGAGAACACCGGGGGGACCTGGGTCCGGGGGGCGACCGGTCCGGCGGTGGGGGCACGCTTCAAGGGTACGAACGAGAACGGGAAGAAGCGCTGGAGCACCGAGGTCAAGGTCGTGGCCTTCGATGCGCCGCGGTCCTTCGAGTTCGACGTGACCGCTGCCGGGTTCCGGGTGGCCCGGTGGAGCTACGCCATCGAGGCCACCAGTGGCGGCTGCCAGGTCACCGAGACCTGGACCGACCAGCGCGGCTGGCTGGCCCGGACCCTCGGTGGAACGGTCAGCGGGGTCGGCGACCGGGGCTCGCACAACCGCGCCGGTATGGAGAGGACACTGGACGGCCTGGCCACGACGGCCGAGTCCTGACGGCCGGGGTGGCCCGCCGATTGACCCGGCCGTGGGCACCTCTTAGGTTCTGGCGCCATGGGGTGCCCGTTCCTCGCCGTAGCCGGCCCCACCGACCGGAGCGGGTACCGGTCCGTTCCTCTTCCACGGTGTCTCGGCGGTCAACGGGCCGGGGGGTGGCCTGACCACGGCGGTTACGCGCCGGTTGGCCCGAGCTCTTGGCGCTGGTGTTGATGCCGGTGATCCGGTCCCGGCGGAGGTGCGCCGTCCCGCACCCGGCGATCCGGTCCCGGCGGAGGTGCGCCGTCCCGCACGCGGCGATCCGGCGCGCGCCCGATCGGGCGGCCCGACCTCCCCGGTGACCGTCCCGGCGGCGGCGTGCCCGGCCTGAAGGTCGACGTCCTCCTCGGGACCGAGCCGTCGGGGGCCCGGGAGCGGGCCCTCGAACTGGCCCGCACCGGGGTGGACGGCCTGTTCAGCTTAGAGAACGCCCACGACGTCTTCTTCCCCCTCGTGATGGCCGCCGGGGCGGCCGACGTGGACCTCATGACCAATGTGGCCATCGCCTTCCCCCGCAGCCCGTACCACTTGGCCCAACAGGCCTACGACCTCCAGCTGCTGTCGGCCGGTCGCTTCCGCCTCGGCCTCGGCTCCCAGATCAGGGTGCACATCGAGCGGCGCTACGGCTCGACGTGGAATCGCCCGGTGGCCCGCATGCGCGAGACCGTGCTGGCGGTCAAGGCGATCCTGGCCGCGTGGCAGGACGGCACCCGCCTCGATTTCCGGGGTGAGTTCACCACCCACACCCTCATGCCGCCGGCCTTCGACCCGGGGCCCAACCGGTTCGGGTCCCCCCCGGTGCTCGTCGGCGCCCTCGGCCCACGGATGACCGAAATGGCGGCCGAGGTGGCCGACGGGATCCTGGTCATGCCGTTCAACAGCGCCCGGCACCTGGCCGAACGCACCCGCCCGGCCATCGAGCGGGGACTCGCCGCCGGGGACCGGCGGCCCGACGAGCTCGAGATCGTGGGCGAGGTGATCGTCGCCACCGGCCGGGGGGCGGCCGAGCTGGAGGCGGCCCGCCGGGGCGTGCGCTGGCTCCTCGCGTTCTACGGGTCGACCCCGGCCTACCGCCCGGTGCTCGAGGTCGAGGGCTGGGGCGAACTGCAACCCCGGCTCAACGCCCTGTCCAAGCAGGGGGATTGGGCCGCCATGGCCGAGCTGATCGACGAGCCGATGCTCGGGGCCCTCGCCGTCGTCGGCACCCCCGAGGAGTGCGCCGCCCAGATCTCGGCGCGCTTCGGCGGCCTGGCCTCCAGGGTCTGCTGCTACTTCCCGGGCTACCGGGTCACCGACCGGCGGATCGCCGAGCTGACGGCCGCTCTGCGGTCACCGTGAAGTGGCGCCCGCCGGGGTCGTCCCGGTGGGCCCCGGGTTCGAGGGCCACCGAGTCCGTACACTCGTCGAACGGGGCCGGCCGGCGGACGCCCCGGAGGGAGCCAAGATGACCGCGACATCCCAGGGGCCCGGGTGGTGGCTGGCCTCGGACGGCCGGTGGTATCCCCCGAACGCCGGCACGGCCGGGTTGGTGGTTCTGCCTGGGGCGGTCGAGCCCGCCGCGCCGATGCCGACCGGCGCCCCCCCGTCGGAGGGGGAACCGGCCCCGACCGGCGGCACGGCCTGGGAGTTGGCCGAGGGGGTGGCAGCGGCCCTGCTGGTGGCGGCCGTCCTGCGCTTCGCCGCGGCGGTCGTCGCCACCGTCATCGGGGGCTACCCGGCCGCCCCCACCCACGGCGAGCGGCTGGGCCTGCTGCTCCAGAGCGCCTTCGAGTACGCCGACGGTCAGGGGGTGCTCCTCTTACTGGCGGTTCTCGGGCTCTTGTGGTGGCAGGCCGCCAAGTGGTCGGAGCGCCGATGGATCGTCCAGCACCACTACGACGCGCCGAGCGCCGCCGTCGAAGTTGGGGGGCACCTGGCCCGCACCCGGCGACTGCTGCGCAGTACCGGCCTCCTGTTCACGCTGAACGCGCTGGGCGGTCTCGCGCTCATCGCCGGCGTGGTGTTCGAGTACATCGGCTCGGGTCCGTGGCGGATGCAGTGGGACCACATCGCCGGGGCGGGGGCCATCGAGGCGGCCTACGTCCTGGTGTCGGTGACCGGGCTCATCGCCGTCCGTCGCCTCCTGGTCGGCCTGCGGGCGCAATCCCAGGGCGACACGCCGGCCTGAGTGCCGATGGTGACCGAGGTCACCGACGGCCGGGGCCGCCGGAGCGACCGGGCCTTCGAGCGGTTGGCCGACTACGTCTACGGGACGATCGCCACCCTCGTCGCCATACTGGGCCTGACCTTCGACACCCATCCGGACGCCCTGACGGCCGGCGCGGTGATCATCGTGGGGGCCGTCGCCATCTGGCTGGCCCACGGGTTGTCCCAGCTGGTCGCCGAGCGCAGCCGCCAGGCCGGCTCCATGCCGCTCGCCGACATCGTCGCCGAGTTCCGCACGTCGTGGCCGATCGTGTCGGCCGCCGTGCCGGCCACCCTGGTGATGCTGATGGCCGAGTTTGGCGTCTACTCGACCAGCACCGGGCTGGGGATCGCCCAGATCGTGGGCGTCCTCGCCCTGGCCGGGGTGGGGGTGGCCACCGCCGGCGGCAGCAAGCGACCGGTCGTCCGCCGCATCGGCTATGTCGCGCTGGTCACCGGAGTGGGTGTGCTCATCGTGGTGATGGAGGCCGCGGCGCACAGCCTCTGAACATCGCCAGGTACTTGCCGGGCGTCGTGCGCGGCTACCCCGGCTCGACCACCCGGGTCGCCTTGTAGCCGGCGCGCGGGATGGTGTCGCGGGGGAGGATCTCGACCTCGGCCACCACGGCGAGGGCCTCACGTAGCTCGGTGGCCGCCCGCTGACCGGCCGCCTGGCGGGCGGCTGAGTCCTCGGTCGCCACCTCTACCCTGACCACCAGCGGCGAGTCCCCCCCGTCGGGCCGCACCACCTGGTACTCGAGCGACGGCTCGCGCAGCTCCTTGATGCCTCGCAGCACCGCCTCGAGCTCGTTGAGCTGGAACCTGGTCCCCTGGCAGGTGAGCAGGTCCTTGAACCGGCCCCCCCACAGGCCGCGGATCGAGGTCTCCCCGCACGGGCAGGGCTCGCGTAGAAGGGCGCACGCCTCCTCCAGGTCGTAGCGCAGGAGCCCGTTGTCGCGGTCCAGGGTGGTCACCGTCAGGTTGCCCCACTCCCCGTCGGGCACCTCACGACCGGTGGCCGGGTCGACCGCCTGAACGACGGCCCAGTCCTCGTGGATGTGCGCGCCCGGCGACTGCCCGCAGGGGCCGCCGACGTAGGCGTAGCACTCGGCCCCGGCCGTCATCAGCGGCATCCCCCCGCGGCCGAGCCCGAAGCCCGGGGGTGCCTTGAGTCCGACCAGGCCGGCGTCCTCGAGCGGTATCCCGAGCTTCCCGGCCACCTCCAGGAACCTTCCGGTGGCAAAGCCCATGAACGGGACGTCGGGGGTCACCCGGGTCCAGAACCGCACCGCCTGCTCGGCCAGCTCGTCGGTGTCGGGCGGGGGGACCCAGATGCTGAGCAGGCCCATGTACTCGTAGGTGCTCTGCAGCATCACCCCGCCCCCGTACAGGTAGGCCGGGTGGGCGTGGGTGACGATCGTCCCGGGGCGGTAGCCCATCCGCCACCAGTTCCGGGCGCCCGATTCGTACTCGATCCACAGGTCCTTGCGGGTCCACACCGTGATGGTGGGCTGGCCGGTGGTGCCGGTCGAGGTGCCGAGGCGCACCGCGTTGCGGGGCGAGGTGAAGCGGTAGCCACCCCAGGGGGGATCGGCGGCCTCGGAGTCCCGGAGGTCCTGCTTGACGGTGAGTGGCACCTGCCAGAGGTCGTCGACCCCCTTGATGTCCCCCGCCCCGAGTCCGGCCTCTTTGAGCTTGCTTGCGAACAGGGGCACCGGGGTGTCGAGGGTCCGGGCGATCAGGTCGCGGACCCGGCCGTCCTGCAGCTCGCGCCGCGCCGAGGGGTCCATCGCCTGCTTGGCCGGGTCCCAGAGGGCCTGCCCGTCGTCGCGGGGGACCGGCCCGAGCGTGGCGGGACCGAAGCCGGGCGTGGAGGTCTGGCGGACGTCGGAAGCTGACATGCCGGTCATGTTTCCACACCGGGCGCCGGCCGACCTCAGTCCCAGCGGCGCCCCTCGAGCACGACCCGCATGGCATCGAGCTCGCCCCGGATCTGCCGTCGCCCCCCGGCCAGCAGCTCGAGGGCGGTGTCGGCCGGGAGCCGGGCCGGAAGGTCCAGCCAGAGCGAGAGGGTGGCCCGGCAGCGACCGTCGCCCGCCGGCTCGACCCGGAAGACCTCGTTGGCCGACATCCCACCCTTCATGGCCGCCGCCACCTCCAGGCCGTCGACGGTCGAGGTGATGGTGAGGCTGACCGGGTGCGCCCCGTGCTCGGTGGCCAGGCTGAAGGCGTAGCGCGCGCCGGCCCCGGCCACCCCGCCGGCGCCCGACCCGTCCTCGACCCGCTCGACCTTGCTGACGTCGTGGTTGTACTCGGGCAGGTTCGTGAAGTCGAGGCGGTAGGCCCACACCTCGGCCGGTGGGGCGGCGATCTCGACATGCTCCTCGGCGGCGAGCTCGGACATGGCACCTTGCTATCCGCGTCCGGGCCCGACGGCAACTGGGAGCGGGACCGGGCCGACCCCGGTGCTACCGTCACTCGGCGTGCCGGCGACCACGGGGGACCAGGGCGAACCGGGCGCCGCGGCGCGCCGTGGGGTGACGGCCCACGCGGCAGAAGCCCCCGAGCGTCCGGCGATGGTGGTGGACGGCCGGGTGCGCAGCTACCGGGAGCTGGATGAGCGGGCCCGCCGCCTGGCCCACGTGCTGGCCGAGCTCGGGGCCGGCCCGGGGCGCCCGGTGGCGTCGGTCCTGCCCAACGGGTTCGAGCCCTTCGAGGTGGCCACCGCCGCGGCCATGGCCGGTGCGCCCTTCCTCCCGGTGAACCGCCACCTGAAGGCGGCCGAGCTCGCCTACCTGCTGGCCGACGCCGGGGTCGGAGCGGTGGTCGGCCACGCCGACCACGCTGACGAGCTCCACGCCGCCCTGGCCTCGACCGACCAGGGGGACCGGGCCGGTGCCGGGGGTCTCTTGGTGGTCGGCCGGGACTACGAGGACCGGCTCGCCGACGCCCCGGCCGATCCCACCCTCGAGAGCGGGCCCGGGCCCGAGCTGGTCTTCTACACCTCGGGGACGACGGCCCGGCCCAAGGGCGTCGTCCACGGTGGGCTCGACGACGAGGCGGTGCGCCGGGCGGGCATGGAGGGCCAGGCCCTGCTGTGGGGCTGGAGCGACCGGGACGTCTACGTGATGTCGGGGCCGTGCTACCACGCGTCGCACGCCGGTTGGGGCATGACCTCGCTCTTCGTGGGGGCGACCATGGTGATCCCCCCCCGTTTCGACGCCCGGGGGTTCCTGGGCGATGTCGAGCGCTTCGGTGGCACCCGCTCGTTCATGGTGCCGTCGCACTTCATCCGGATACTCGAGGTGCCCGAGTCCGAGCGGGCCCCCGTCGACACGTCGAGCCTCCGGCTGATCGTCCACGGCGGCGCCCCCTGCCCGGTGGCGGTGAAACGGCGGATGATGGCCGCCTTCCCGACGACCGAGATCCATGAGCTGTACGGGGCCAGCGAGGGCGGGGCGACCCGCATCTCGCCGGCCGAATGGCTCGAGCGGCCCGGGAGTGTGGGCCTGCCCTGGCCCGGGGTGGAGATCAGGATCGTGGACGATGCGGGCGCCCCCCAGGCGGCCGGGGCCGACGGGGTCGTGTGGATCCGCCCCCCCGGCGGTCACCGCTTCACCTACCGCAACGACCCCGAGGCCACGGCCCGGGCCTGGCGGGACGGGGCGTTCAGTGTGGGTGACGTCGGGCACCTCGACGCCGACGGCTACCTGACGATCACCGACCGGGTGTCGGACATGGTGCTGTGGGGCGGCGTGAACATCGCGCCGCGCGAGATCGAAGAGGTGCTCCACGAACACCCCGCCGTGGTCGACTGCGCCGTGTTCGGGATCCCCGATGAGCGCGACGGCGAGCACCTGAAGGCGATGGTGGAGCTGCGCGACCACGTCACGATCGACGAACTGGCCGACTGGGTGCGCGGTCGACTGGCCGACTACAAGGTGCCCCATGCCTGGGAGGTCGTCGAGGAACTGCCCCGGGACCCGAACGGCAAGGTCCTCAAGCGCCTGCTGCGTCACCAGCACCGGGCCTGAGCACGTTCCCGGCCAGCCGGCCGGCGCCCTCGAGCCGGGCCACCAGGCGTTCCCGGACCCCGGGCCAGTCCTCGGCGGTGATCGAGAACAGGACGCTGTCGCGGACCGTCCCGTCGTCCCGACGCTGGTAGCGGCGCAGGGTCCCCTCGTAGCGGGCGCCGAGACGGGCGATCGCCCGCTGGCTGCGAAGGTTGCGCACGTCGGTCTTGAGCTGGACCCGTCCGACCCCGAGCCCGTCGAAGGCGAGGGTGAGCAGGGCCAGCTTGGCGTCGGGGTTGACCGCGGTGCCCCAGACCGAGGGCACGTACATGGTGGCGCCGATCTCGAGCCGGGCGTCGGGGACCGCCGCGTCCAGGTACGAGGTCGTCCCGAGCACCGACCCGGCCGCCAGCCCGCCGACCGGTCGGCGGCCCCGTACCAGCCACTGCTGGCGGGTGGGGTCCCCGGCGGCCTCGGCCATCGCCGCCGCGTAGCGCTCGGGGGTTGGGGGGCGCCGGGGGACGTGGCGCCAGACTTCGTCGCGGTCGAGCGCGGCGAACAGGGCGGCGGCGTCCCGGTCGGGGTCGACCGGGGTCAGCCGGACGGTGGCCCCCACCAGCTCGGCCGTCGGGTCGACCGGCCACCTCATGGCCGGCCAGACCGCGTCGTCGGGCCGGAGGTCATCGACCGGGAGGAAGGGGACGGGGTCAGCCCGGCCCGGGTGGTCGGCCGCCATGGGAGCCGGGCGGCCTAGCGGGATCGGGCCCGCAGCACGGCGGCGGCCTCGATGGCCCGCTGCCTGAAGGCGGCGGCCGTGTCCCCGCCGTCGTCGAGGACCCCGGCCACGTGCTCGAAGAAGAGGCCGACGATCATGGCCCGCAGCATCCGGGCCACTTCGGGCGCCCCGGGACCGGCGCACAGCTCGGGCTCGGTCTCGCGCAGCCAGCGCTCGAGGGACTCCTGGGTGGCGGTGAACAGTTCGGTGCCGACGGTGTACGCCGTCTCGTCGCCCCGCATCACCTCGCCAAGCATCAGCCGGATGAAGTCCTCCACCTCGAGCATCGCCGACAGCATGTCGTTGAGCATCCCGGCCAGCCCGTCGGTGGACCCGCTGACCAGGGCCGGTGGCCGGGAGGTGGCCAGGCCCTCGAGAAAGCCGCGCTCGTCGAGCACGGCCACCAGCAGATCGCGCTTGGACGGGAAGTAGTGGTAGAGCGAGGCCACGTTCAGCCCCGTCGCGGTGGCCAGGTCCCGCATGCTGGTGCCGTCGACCCCGCGCTGGGCCATGAGCGACAGGGCGGCGTCCAAGATGTGCTGGCGCTGGGAGGTGGGGGCGCCCGAACGGGTGGCGTCATGGCCGGGGGGCATGCCCCCATCTTCGCGGGCCGGTGGGCCACGGGCGTCCAGCTGGACCCGGCCGGGCCCCTTCGGGGCTCTCGGGCGGCCCGACAGGGGCCCCGGGCCCGCACCGGTCCGGGTTGGGGGCCCAAACGAACGTTTGATATAGGATCGGGGGCCCCGACGGCCCGGGCCGCGGCAAAAGGAGCGACGACCGACATGACCACCACCGACTCCGGCGAGCAGCTGACCCCCTTCGACCCCTACGAGCTGCAGGACACGGTGGCGGGGAACATCGCCGATCCCTTCCCCCGGCTGGCCGAGCTGCGCCGCCAGAGCCCGGTCCACCTGGGCGCGGTCGACGTCGGTGACGGGGCCAGCGAGTTCTTCGGACCGGTGGAGCCGGTCACCGTGCTCGGGTTCGACGAGTGCGTCCAGGTGCTGCGGGACAGCGAGACCTACTCGTCGATCATCTACGAGGGTGTCATCGGCATGGTGATGGGCCGGACCATCCTCCAGATGGACGAGCCCGAGCACCGGATGCAGCGGGCCCTGGTCTCGTCGGCCTTCCGCTCCAAGATGCTCGAGCGGTGGGAGGAGGGTCTCGTCCGGGCGGTGGTGGACGACCTCATCGACGGCTTCGCCGGCCGCGGCCGGGCCGACCTGGTGCGCGAGCTCACTTTCAACTTCCCGGTCCAGGTGATCGCCCGCATCCTCGGGCTGCCTCGGTCCGACTACCCGAAATTCCAGCGCTGGGCCATCGAGATCACCAGCGTCGCCGCCAATTGGGACCGCGGGGTGGCCGCCTCGGAGGCCTTGCGCGACTACTTCGCCGACGTGCTTGAGGACCGGCGCAAGAATCCCGACGACGACCTGATCACCGAACTGGTGAACGTGGAGGTCGACGGGTCCAAGCTGAACGACGAGGAGATCTATTCGTTCCTCCGGCTGCTGCTCCCGGCCGGCGTCGAGACCACCTACCGGGCCACCGGCAGCATGCTGTTCGGTCTCCTCACCAGTCCCGACCAGCTGGCTGCGGTCATCGCCGACCGCTCGCTGGTCCCCACGGCGATCGAGGAGACCATCCGCTGGGAGCCGCCGGTCACCGTCATCCTTCGCCGGGCGACCAGGGACGCCGAGCTGGCCGGGGTGAAGATCGCCGAGGGGGCCGACGTGGCCCTCCTGCTGGGGGCGGCCAACCGGGACGAGCGGAAGTATGACAACCCCGACGACTTCGATATCACCCGGGAGGTGAAGCAGCACGTCGGCTTCGGGTTCGGGGTGCATGTCTGCCTGGGCATGCACCTGGCCCGGATGGAGGCCCGGGTGGCGATCAACACCCTGTTCGACCGACTCCCGGACCTGCGGCTCGACCCCGACGCCGAGGCCCCCCAGATCTGCGGGATGGCCTTCCGCTCCCCCCTGTCGCTGCCGGTCGTCTTCGAGGCCCGCTGAGCCCGGCTTCGAGCGTAGGGTCGCGCCCTGTGGTCCGCCGACCGGCACGCCCCGTCCTGCGCGACACCACGGCCATCGCCGGGATCGGCCAGACCCCGTTCGCCAAGCACCTGGACGCCCCCGAGGGCCAACTGGCGGTCGAGGCGGTGGTGGCCGCCCTGCACGACGCGGCCATCGACCCCGGTGAGGTCGACGGCCTGTGCTCGTACACACTGGAGACGACCGACGAGGTCACGATGGCCAAGAACATCGGGGCCGGCGACGTCACCTTCTTCTCCCAGGTCGGCTACGGCGGGGGGGCGGGCTGCGCCACCGTCGGCCACGCGGCGATGGCGGTGGCCACCGGGCAGGCCGAGGTGGTGGTGGCCTGGCGCTCCCGCAAGCGGGGGGCGCGGTCCAGCCGGCCGTGGGCCGCCGCGCCCACCCGGTTGCCGATCCAGGCCCAGTGGACCCGCCCCTTCGGCCTCCTGCGGCCGGTCGACGAGGTGGCCATGCTGACCAGGCGCTACATGCACGAGTACGGGGCCACCCGCGAGCACCTGGCCGAGGTGGCGATGGCCACCCGGGCCCACGCCAACGCCAACCCCGCCGCGCTGATGTACGACAAGACGATGACCCTCGAGGACTACATGACGTCGCGCTGGGTCTCCGAGCCGCTGTGCCTGTTCGACAACTGCCTCGAGACCGACGGAGCCCTGGCCGCGGTCATCGTCTCGGCCGAGCGGGCGGCCGACGGCCCGAACCCACCGGCCCTGATCCACTCGTTCGCCCAGGGCCTCCACCGCCAGCACGAGTCGATGGTCAACTACTACTGCGACGACCCGCTGACCGGTCCGGCCTGGGCCTGCGCCTCCAAGCTCTGGGAACAGTCCGAGCTCGGGCCCGCCGACGTGGACGTGGCCCAGCTCTACGACGCCTTCAGCCCCCTGGTGCTGCTCTCCTTGGAGGGTTACGGCTTCTGCGCCCGGGGGGAGGCCCCGGATTTCGTGGCCGACGGGAACCTCCGGGTCGACGGGGGCCGCCTCCCGGTGAACACCTCGGGCGGGGGGATGTCGGAGGCCTACGTCCACGGCTTCAACCTCATCACCGAGGGGGTCCGGCAGATCCGCGGGACTTCCACCGCCCAGGTGGCGGGGGCCAGCGCCTGCCTGGTCACCTCCGGCGAGGGGGTACCGACGAGTGCCCTGCTCCTGCGCAGCGCCTGAGTCCCGACAGGCGCGACCGGCCGAACATGGGACACAGTGGGACCCAGCCATGAGCCATCGCATCGAGATCCGCATCGACCGGGACACCTGCATGGGCTCGGGGAACTGCCTGTTCTGGGCGCCCGAGAGCTTCGACCTCGGCGACGACGGCCACGCCGTCGTCCTCGATCCCGAGGCGACCGACGCGGACCGGCTCACGGTGGTGGCCGAGGGGTGCCCGGTGGGCGCCATCTCGCTGTGGCGCGACGGGGAGCGCCTCGACAAGGGAGCGCCCTGACGTGCCCGTCGCCGTCGCCGAGGAGCACGAGGTCCTCCGGCGGACCGTGCGGCGCTGGCTGGAGAGCCACTGCCCGCCCGACGTGCCCCGCGCCGCCCTGGCCGCCCCGCCCACCGAGCTGCCCGGGGTCTGGAAGGAGGTGGCCGACCAGGGCTGGCTGGGCCTGCACCTCGACGAGGCCGACGGCGGCCAGGGCTTCGGTCTGGTCGAGACGGCGGTCGTGCTCGAAGAGCTCGGGCGGGCCCTCGTCCCGGGCCCGGTCCTCACCACCCTGGTGACCTCGGCCGCCGTGGCCCGGGTCGCCGGGTCAGCGACCCGGGCGGCCCTCCTGCCCGGGCTGGCCGACGGCACCACGCCGGCCGCCGTGCACCTGGGGGCGGGCGCGCTCGACGTGGTGGCCCCGGGGGCCGACGGCTCGGTGGTGGTGCGCGGGACGCTGCGCCCGGTGCCCGGTGCCCCGACGGCCCGCCTGGTACTGGCCCCGCTGGCCGACGGCGGGTGGTGCGTGCTCGACGTCGAGGCCGACGGGGTGGTGGTCGAGGCGGTCGAGGCACTGGACGCCACCCGCCCCCTCGGGGTGGTCACGGTGGAGCGGGCCGAGATCCCCGCCGAGCGCCGGCTGGCCTCGCTCGACGCGGCCACCGTGCGCGACCTCGCCCTGGTGCTGGCGTCGGCCGAGAGCGCCGGGGGGGCCGACTGGTGCCTGGCCACCGCCTCGGAGTACGCCAAGGTGCGGGTCCAGTTCGGGCGGCCCATCGGGCAGTTCCAGGCGATCAAGCACAAGCTGGCCGACATGCTGGTGGTGGTGGAGCAGTCGGCCGCCGCCGCCTGGGACGCGGCCCAAGCCTGGGCGGGCGGGGAGGGGGCGGCGGCCGACGCCGACGAGCGGGCCCTGGCCGCCGCCGTCGCCGGGGTCGTGTCCCTCGACGGCTTCTGCACCTGCGCCAAGCAGTGCGTCCAGGTGCTGGGCGGGATCGGGTTCACCTGGGAGCACGACGCCCACCTCTACCTCAAGCGGGCGATGGCCAACCGCCAGCTGCTGGCCGGCCCCGGGTCGCTGGCCGAACGGGTGGCCGCCCTGGCGGTGGGGGGCGCCCGGCGGTCCCTGGCCGCCGACCTCCCCCCCGAGGCGGCCCCGGTCCGGGCCGAGATCGGGCCGTTGGCCGCAGGAGCGGCGGCCCTGGCCGGCCCCGAGCAGCGGCGCTACCTGGTCGAGTCCGGCCTGCTGGTGCCGCACTGGCCCCCCCCGTGGGGCCGTGGGGCCTCGGCCCTCGAGCAGCTGGTGATCGGTGAGCAGCTGGGGGCGGTCGGGGTGCTGCGGCCCCATCTCGGGGTGGGGGCCTGGGCCCTGCCCACCATCGTGGCCCACGGCACCCCGGCCCAGCAGGAGCGCTGGGTCGGCCCGACCCTGCTGGGCGAGCTGGCCTGGTGCCAGCTGTTCAGCGAACCGGGGGCCGGCTCCGACCTGGCCGCGTTGGCCACGAGGGCCGAGCGGGTGGACGGCGGCTGGCGGCTCAACGGGCAGAAGGTGTGGACGACGCTGGCCCAGTCGGCCGACTGGGGCATCTGCATGGCCCGCAGCGACCCGTCGGTGCCCAAGCACGACGGCATCACCTACTTCATCGTGGACATGACGACGCCGGGCATCGAGGTCCGGCCCCTGCGCGAGCTCACCGGGGAGGCCATGTTCAACGAGGTGTTCCTCACCGACGTGGTCGTCCCCGACGACTGCGTGATCGGGCGGCCCGGCCAGGGCTGGGCGGTCGGCCGGACCACCCTGGCCAACGAGCGGGTGTCGATGTCGTCGGGGTCGACCTTCGGGGCCGGCGCCGAGTCGGTGCTGCGCCGGCTGGGCCGCCTCGGCCCCGACGCCCCCCCCGGGGCCCTGGTCGGCCTGGGGGCGCTCCTGGCCGAGGCCCAGTCGATCCGGTTGATGGGCCACCGGGCCGGGCTCCGCTCGCTGTCGGGGCTCGACCCGGGGTCGGGGGCGAGCGTCCGCAAGCTGCTCGGGGCCGAGCACGAACAGCGGGTCCAGGAGATGGGCCTGTCCCTCTACGGCGCCGAGGGGGCCACGGTCGAGGGCAGCGCCGCCCGCTGGTCCCAGGGGTTCCTGGCCACCCGTTGCCTGACCATCGCCGGGGGCACCAGCGAGGTCCAGCGCAACGTCATCGCCGAGCGGCTCCTGGGCCAGCCCCGCGATCCCGAGCCGGGGTCGTGAGCTCGGGTGCACCGGTAGGGTGCGCTCGGTGAGCGGACGATGACCGACGTGCGGCCCGACGCCGACGGGGGGGACGACGTCTGGCCCTTCCCCTCGGAGCGTTACCTCCACGAGTGGGCGCCCAACGTGCAGCTGGCCCAGAACGCCTGGCTGGCCTCGATCGACTCGCTGACCTCGCCCGATCGCAAGACCCACGAGCTCATCCGGATGGTCTGCACCGTGATCGCCCGCCAGTCCCTCGGGGTGGAGCGCCACGCCAAGCTGGCGGCCGAGGTCGGCGCCACCTGGGACGAGATCGCCGGGTCCATCCTGCTCACCGAGCCGGCCTTCGGCATCGTGCTCGCCGTCGAGGCCTTCCCGGCCGCACGGCGCGGCTTCAAGGCGGCCTCGGACCCCGCGGCCCACGACGACGACGAGGGCGCCGGAGCCTGAGGGCGGGACCGCCGGGGGCGCCCGCCGCCTCGCCCCGTCCCTGACACCCGTGTCATAGTGAGGCGATGCGCCTGGCACCGGACGAATCGCTGGCGGCCTTCCGCCGCCGCTTCGAGGAGTGGCTGGACCAGCACCTCCCGGGCCCCGGGCAGATGACCGAGTCCCGGAGGTCGTCGGCCCACCTGCCCGACTGGGCCCGGGCCTGGCAGCGCAAGCTCTTCGACGACGGGTGGCTGGTGCCGGGCTTCCCGCCCGAGCTCGGTGGCCGTCACGCCACCCCCGAGGAGCAGATGGCCTATTTCGAGGTCATTGCCGAGCGTCAGATCCCCCGCGCCCTCAACCCCCAGGGACTGTCCATCTGCGCCGCCACGATCATCGAGTTCGGCACCGAGGAGCAGAAGGAGCGCTACGCCGTCCCGACCCTCAAGGGGGAGCTCACCTGGTGCGTCGGCATGAGCGAGCCCAATGCCGGCAGCGACCTGGCCTCGCTCACCACCCGGGCCGAGCTGCACGGGGACCACTTCGTGGTGAACGGCCAGAAGGTGTGGACCTCGGGGGCGCACGAGGCCGACCTGTGCATGTGCTACGTCCGGACCGACCCGACGGCGCCCAAGCACCAGGGCATCAGCGTGCTGATCATCGACATGACGACGCCCGGCGTCACCTGCCGGCCGCTGCCCGAGCTGACCGACCAGGACCACATCGACTTCAACGAGGTCTTCTTCACCGACGCCGAGGTTCCGGCCGAGAACCTCATCGGCCAGCTCAACGGGGGCTGGGCATTGGCCCAGGGGTCGCTCCGCCACGAGCGGGCGATGCTGTGGGTGATGAACGTGACCACCTTCGAGCGGGCGGTGGCCGGCCTGGTGCGCATGGCCGCCCGCGACGACGGGGCCGGGGGGCGGGTGGGCGACGACCCCCGTTTCGCCGAGGCCCTGGCCGCCCTGGCCATCGACGCCCAGGCCATGCGCTGCCTCGGCTACCGGGGCTTCGCCAAGGCCACCCGTGGCGAGATGCCGGCCGAGCACCTCATCTTGAAGCTCTTCACCAGCGAGGCGGACCGACGGGCCTACCAGCTCGGGCTGGAGTCGCTCGGGGCGGGCGGCCTCGACCTGGACGGCCCGGGGCCGAACCGGTGGACCGAATTCGACACCGAGCACTTCGGCGCCCCGCCGGCCGAGCCGTCGCTCAGCGCCCCGTTCTCCGAGGGCGCCTGGGCCGTGCAGTACCTGCGGTCTTTCGCCGGGACGATCGCCGGCGGGACCTCGGAGATCCAGCGCAACATCATCGCCGAGCGGGTGCTCGGCCTGCCCCGGGGCTGACCCGGGGCCGAGGCAAGTCCGGAGAGGAGCAGGTGCCATGACCATGACGGTGCTGAAGGAGCGGGACCGGCTCGGGGTGAAGCCCGGGCGGCTGTACATAGACGGGGCCTGGGTCGACGCCTCCGACGGTGTCACCTTCGACCAGGTGAACCCGGCGACCAACGAGGTGGTGACCAACTTCGCACTGGGGACGGCCCACGACGTAGAGCGGGCCGTCGGGGCCGCCCGGCTGGCCTTCGACCAGGGTCCGTGGCCCCGAATGCACGCCAAGGACCGTAAGGCGGTCCTCCAGCGCCTGGTCGACCTGATCACGGCCAACGGCGAGGAGTTGAACCGGCTCCAGACCCTCGAGAACGGCATGCCGATCGCCTTCAGCTCGATGTCGGTGGTCTCCTCGGCCATGGCCGCCGCCGTGTTCGACCACCACGCCGGCTGGATCGACAAGATCTGCGGCCAGACCTTCCCGTCGTTCGAAGCGACCCCGACCGGGGCCGACGTGCAGGTGCTCACCTTCCGTGAGCCGGTCGGCGTGGTGGCCGCCGTGATCCCGTGGAACGCCCCGATGATGCTCTTCGCCCAGAAGGTGGCGCCGGCCCTGGCCACCGGTTGCACCGTGGTGCTGAAGCCCTCGGAGTACGCCGTGCTCACCTCGATCCGGCTCACCGAGCTGATCGAGGAGGCCGGGGTGCCGGCCGGGGTCTTCAACCTGGTCACCGGGACGGGGGACCCGACCGGGGAGGCCCTGGTGACCCACCGGGGCGTCGACAAGGTGACGTTCACCGGCAGCCGGGCCGTCGGCCAGCGGATCCTGGCGGCCAGCGGCAACGGCATCAAGCGGGTCACCCTCGAGCTAGGGGGGAAGAGCCCGAGCATCATCTTCGACGACGCCACCAGCGTGCCCGGCGCCGCCATGATGGCCATGGGCATGGTGTCGATGGGCATCTCGGGCCAGGGCTGCGTCTGCCAGACCCGCTCGCTGGTCCAGCGCTCAGTCTACGACGAGTTCGTCGAGTCGGCCTCCGGCCTGACCTCGATGGTGACCTTCGGCGACCCCTTCGACCCGGCCACCACCTCGGGGGCCATCATCAACAAGCGCCAGCTGGACCGGGTGCTCAGCTTCATCGAGCAGGCACCCAAGGACGGGGCCCGTCTGGTCGCCGGCGGGGACCGCCCGTCGGGTGACCTGGCCCAGGGCAACTTCGTCAATCCGACCCTGTTCGCCGACGTCGACAACACCATGTCGGTGGCCCGGGAGGAGGTCTTCGGCCCGGTCCTGGTGGCCATGCCCTTCGACGACGAGGAGCAGGCCATCGCCCTGGCCAACGACTCCGACTACGGGTTGGGGGCCGGGGTCTACACGACCAACATCGCCCGGGCCCTGCGGGTGGCCAAGGCGGTGCGGGCCGGCACCGTGGGCATCAACGAGTACACGGTGATGCCGAACGTGCCGTTCGGCGGTTACAAGTCCTCCGGGCTGGGCCGCGAGGGGGGCTGGGGGTCGATCGAGGCCTTCACCGAGGTGAAGTCGGTCGTCATCGGGCTCTCCGGGTGACGGGGGCCGACCGCCAGGGCGTTGCTGGCTGAGACGGTCGCCGAGGCGGCCCGGCGCTTCGGCGACCGGCCGGCCCTGGTGACCGAGGGGGGCTGGTCCCTCAGCTTCACCGATCTCGACCGGTTGGCCGACGAGGCGGCGGTCGGCATGGCCCGAACCGGTGTCGGCCCGGGCGACGTGGTGGCCCTGGTGCTGCCGTCGGGCCCCGAGCACATCGTGGCCTACCTGGCCGCGGCCAAACTGGGTGCGGTCACCGCCGCCGTCAACGCCAAGCTGGCCCCGGTCGAGCGCGAGGCGGTGCTGGGGGCCGCCGGTCCGCGCCTGGTGGTGACGACCGCCGACCTCGCCCCCGACGAGTCCGCCGCCGCTCTCGGGGGTGCCCGGGTCCTGGCCCTCGACGAGGCCTCGTCGCCCGAGACCGTACTCGGGCAGCTGCGGGTGGCCGGCGGGGCGCCGCCGGCGCTGCCCGGTGACCCCGCACGCCCGGTGGCCGTCGTGTTCACCTCGGGTACCACCGGCACCCCCAAGGGGGCACTGTTCTGCGAGCGCCAGATCGCCTTCATCACCCGGACCGACGTCGGGGCCGAGTGGGGCGGGGGCGGCAAGGCGCTCGCCGGGTCCGCCCTGGCCCATCTCGGCCCGATGACCAAGCTGGCCGGCAATCTGCGGCGGGGGAGCACCCAGTACCTGACCCGGACGTGGCGGGCGGCCGACGCCCTGCGCCGGGTGGCCGAGCTCGGGATCGCCGCCGTCGGCGGGGTCCCGACCCAGGTGGCCCTGATGCTGCGTGACCCGGACTTCGACCGTTACGACCTCTCGAGCGTCCGGGCCATCGTGATCGGCGGTGGCCCGGCCACCCCGGCCCTCGTGCGCGAGGCCCGGGAGCGCTTCGGGGTCCCCCTCTCGGTCCGCTACTCGTGCACCGAGGCGGGCATCGGGACGGGGACCTCCTTCGACGATCCGGCCGAGGACGCCGAGGTGAGCGTCGGCCGGCCCCAGCCCGGGGTGCGCCTGGCCGTGGTCGACGACGAGGGACGGCCGGTTCCCCAAGGTGAGGTGGGCGCGGTCACCCTGGCCTCGCCGGCGGTCATGGAGCGGTACTGGGGCGATCCGTCGGCCACGGCCGCCGCCTTCACCGCCGACGGCGCCGTGCGCACCGGCGACCTCGGCTGCGTCGACGAGCGGGGCCGCCTCCGACTGGCCGGCCGCTCGCGGGAGCGTTACGTGCGGGGCGGCTACAACGTGCACCCGATGGAGGTGGAGTCGGTGCTGGCCGACCATCCCGAGCTGGCCGCCGTCGCAATGGTGGGGCGACCCGACCCGGTGATGGGCGAGGTCGGGGTGGCCGTGGTGGTGGCCCGCCCCGGGGCGGCGCCGCCCGACCTCGAGTCCCTCCGGCGCTTCGCCGGGGACCGGCTGGCCCGCTACAAGCTACCCGACGAGGTGCGGGTGGTCGACGCCCTCCCCCTCACCGCCATGGACAAGGTCGATCGGCGGGCCCTGGAGGCGATGGTGAACGCCCCGGACACCCCGGACCGGGCGCCGGGGGTTCCGGGGCGTGGATGAGCGTCCGGACCCGGCGTCGCTGGCCCGGTTCCGTCGCCAGCTGCGCCAGTGGCTGGACGCCCACCTGGTCCCCGAGGTGGTCGAGGCCTGGCGGGGCGGCTTCGACGAGGGCGACAACTTCGAGGTGCTCCGGGCCTGGAACCGTCAGCTCTACGAGGGGCGGTGGGCCGCCGTCGCCTGGCCGGCTCGCTACGGGGGTCGCGACGCCGGCGTCGACGAGCAGCTGGCCTACCTCGAGGAGATGTCCCGGGCCGGGGCCCCCGGGCCGGTCAACGTGATCGGCGTGTCCAACATCGCGCCGGCAATCATGGCCATGGGGACCGACGCCCAGCGCCAGCGGTTCCTCGAGCCGATGCTGCGGGGCGACGAGATCTGGTCCCAGGGCATGTCCGAGCCCGACGCCGGGTCCGACCTGGCCTCCCTGCGCACCAGGGCCGAGCGCGACGGCGACCACTACATCGTCAACGGGCAGAAGACCTGGAACAGCCTCGGCTCGCGAGCCGACTGGTGCCAGCTCTACGTGCGCACCGACCCCGACGCCCCCAAGCACAAAGGGATCAGCTGCCTGCTGGTCGACATGGCCACCCCGGGCATCGAGGTCCGCCCCCTGCGGACCATGGCCGGGGAGCGGACGTTCTCAGAGCTGTTCTTCGACAACGTGGCCGTCCCGGCGACCGCCCTGCTCGGCCCGGTCGACCAGGGCTGGGGGGTGGCCATGACCACCCTCAGCTTCGAGCGGGCCGGGGTGGCCCGCCTCCACCTGGGCCTGAGCGCCCGGCTCTCGGACCTGATGGGCGACGCCCGGTCGAGCGGCGCCCTGGGCGACCGGGTGCTGCGGGACCGGCTGGCCGCCCTCTACGTCCGGATCGCCTGCATGCGCTGGACGACCACCCGGGAGCTCGAGGCCATCGGGCGGGGCGGCCAGCCGTCGCCGGTCATGGGCAGCGTGGCCAAACTGCTCTGGGCCCAGGCCGAGCGGGAGATGGCCGAGCTGGCCCTGGCCATCCTGGGCCCGGCCGCCCTGAGTGGGCGCTGGGCCACCAACCTGGCCTCGGCCCCCCAGGCCTCGATCGCCGGGGGGACCAGCGAGATCAACCGCAACATCGTGGCCGAGCACGGGCTCGGCCTGCCCCGCGACGCCGCCGCCCGCTGAGGGCCCGATGCCTTCTACGCCCTGGTCACGGCGTGAGGCCGCCCGAACGCCGGGCGAGCTCCCGGCCGACGCCCGGCGAGAGAGGGACCTTCGGCCCTGCGCGCTGGGACCTTGGTCCATGGTCGCGGACGGGACGCTTCGGTAGAACGGAGACAGCGGAACCACCCGGGGCCAACCGGTCCGCTCTAGCGCCGGCAGGGCCGGCGGGTCGTGAGAGGGACAAGCAAGGGGGCACGATCCGCCGGCCTGGCCCGGGTCGGGTGCGGAGTCCGGCCCTGGCCGGACGGCCGAGGTCGGCTCTCGGCGATCGGGCCCGGTGGGCGCGAGACTGCCGGCCGTGCCGGACGGCGGAACCCCCCTGGCGGCCAAGCTGGGCATCTCCGCCGGCTCGAGGCTGGTCCTGATCGACGCCCCCGACGGGGTGCTCGGGGAACTTCCGGCCGGGGTCGCCGTCGGGTACCGGGCCCGGGGAGCCGCCGACGTGGTGGTCGCCTTCTTCACCGAGCGATCGAACCTCGAACGGCGGATCCGGCCGCTCGCCCGCATGGTTTTCCCGGGTGCCGCCCTCTGGATCGCCTGGCCCAAGCGGGCCGCCGGGGTTCCGACGACGGTCACCGCCGACGTCGTCCGCCGGGTGGTCCTGCCGCTCGGGCTGGTCGACAACAAGGTCTGCGCCATCGACGGCACCTGGACCGGGTTGCGGGTCGTCTGGCGGCGCCAGGTGCGGTCCCGGTCGGGGCCGGGTTGAGTCGAGCGAGGGTCGAGGTGGTGGTCCCGCCGCAGGACCCCGGACCGATCCCGAGGCGGGCGGAGCGGACAACTCGACGGCCGTCGATCGGAGCGCCTCTGGTAGCGGTCCCGCTCGCCGTGGGCAAGGATGGCACCGGCTCGACGACCCTGGTCGCAGTTGACCACCTGAAGGCAGGAGGATGCCATGGACTCCCTCGAGATCGTCGAGGCGTTCGGTGCGGCCTGGGGGGCGCACGACCTGGACGCGACGCTTGCCCTTGTCACCGAGGACTGTGTCTTCGAGTCCACCGAACCGGGACCGGACGGTACCCGCCACGAGGGCCGAGACGCACTGCGTGAAGCCTGGCGGCCGATCTTTGCGGACCCAGGCGCCAACTTCGACGCCGAGGAGACCTTCGCCGCGGCCGACCGTGTGGTCCAGCGCTGGCGCTACACGTGGGTCGACGGGCATATCCGGGGTGTCGACGTGTTCCGCGTTCGGGACGGGCTCGTCGCCGAGAAGCTCTCCTACGTCAAGGGTTGAGCGGATCACCGACGAGCGAGGACGCAACATGGCGCTGTGGTCACCGTCACCTTCGAGTGAGCAAGCCCGGCTTTGGCCATCACGTCCCCATCCCTTGTGATCGCCCGGTGGGAGCCCGGGCCGGCGACCGCCCGATCGCCGTCGCCGTCCCAGAATCGCAGACCGGCACCCCCCCACGCCTGCTCACCCCCCCACCGGACGGACGGGGGGTGGGCGGCCGTCAGGAACGCCGGCACTCGGCCACGGCGGCCCCCGAGATGGCCGCCGTGGCCCGGGCGGTGTCCCGGCCGAGTTTGACCAGCTGGCCGAGCACCCTGGGCCGGCGCAGGACCAGCCGGGCCACCGCCCCGAGGTCGGCGCTGCCATCGGGCCGGGTCATGGCCAGCGACGACTGGTCGACGATCCCGTCGGCCACCCGGTCGCTGACGGCCCGGAACACGTACCAGGGGCGGTGCTCGGCCTCGCAGACGGCGCCGACCCCGGCCGTCTCCATGTCCAGAGCCACCACCCCTGCCGCCCGCAGCCGGTCGAACTCGGCGTCGTCGTGCACGATGGTGGCCGAGGTGTGGAGCACCCCGGCCGGCGTGTGGCCGACCGGGGTTGTCGGCCGGTAGTGCCGTCCGGTGGCCCCGTCGAGCACCGACTCGGGCACCACGAGGTCCCCGATGCCCAGCGACGGGTCGAGGCCCCCGGCCACCCCGATCATGACCACCAGGTCGACGGCGAAGGACCCGAGCAGGCGCCGGGTCGTCTCCATGGCCCGGGCCGGGCCGATGCCGGTGATCCCGGCGGTGACCGCGGTGCTCCCGACCCGACCCCGCCACACCGAAGACCGGTCCACCCAGGGCTCCCGTTGCAGCGACAGGGCCTTGGCGAACGGGCGCAGCTCGATCGGCATGGCGGCCAGCACGCCCACGTGCCGGGTGCCGGGGCTTCCCACCGCTAGACGACCCCCTCGCGGCCGAGCGCCCCGAGCTCCTCGGGACTCACCCCGACCAGGCCGCACCAGACCTCCTCGTTGTGCTCCCCGAGCCGGGGGGCCCCGGCCGGGACGACCGGCGGCTCACCGACGAAGCGTGGGAACGGGGCCTGCTGGCGGACCGGGCCGATGACCGGGTCGGCCACGGCCACCAGGTCACCGCGCTCGGCCATGTGGGGATCGGCGAATATGTCGGCCGCGCTGTAGGCGGTGCCCACCGGCACGTCGTGCTCGACGCAACGGCGCTCGATCTCGGCGGCGCTGAGTGAGGCCGTCCACGCCCCCACGATGCCGTTGATCTCGTCGCCCCGGGCGGCCCGCTCGGCCAGGGTGGCGAAGCGGGGGTCGGTGGCCAGGTCCGGGCGGTCCATCGCCCGGCACAGCCGGGTGAAGTTGGCGTCCGAGCCGGCCACGATGCACACGAAGAAGCCGTCGGAGCTCGGGTAGTTGTCGAGCGGGGCCGAGTGGCCGAGCCGGTTGCCCTCCCGCTGGCGCACGACGCCGAGGCGGTCGTAGCCGGCGAGGGTCCACTCGAGGATGCGCAGGATGGCGCCGTAGAGGGGGGCGTCGACCACCCGCCCGGTCCCCCCGGGGCGGCCCCCCCCGCCCACCGTCCCGACGTCGCGCCCGTAGAGCCCGGCCACGGCGGCACAGGCGGCGAACACCCCGGTCAGATAGTCCGAGACCGTCACCCCCGGGCGGACCGGTGGCCGGTCCGGGTCACCAGTGAGGTGCAGGAGCCCGCCGTAGGCGATGCCCAGGCGGTCCAGCCCCGGTCTCGGCGAGTAGGGACCGCTCTGGCCGAAGACGCTGATGCGAACGTAGATGAGGCGCCGGTCGAGGTCGTCCGGCCCGAGGTGCCACTTCTCCATGGTCCCGGGCCGGAAGTTCTCGCACAGCACGTCGGCGTGCTCGGTCAGCCGGGTGAACAGGGCCTGGCCCTCAGGTCGGCGCAGGTCGCAGGTGACGCCGCGGCGGCCCCGGCCCTCCACCGCCCAGGACAGCGAGTAGCCCGGGGCGCCCCCGTCGGACTCGACGAACGGCCCCATCGACCGCATGAAGTCACCCTCCCCCGGGAGCTCGACCTTGATGACGTCGGCCCCGAGCTCGCCCAGCAGCCCGGCGCAGAAGGGGGCCGAGATCCTGGTACCCACGTCGATCACCCGGACGCCGGCCAGCGGTCCCGGCCCCGGCGGCCCGCCCGCCGCCCCGCTCATCTCATCCGCCGTCCGGCGGCGCGTCGCCCTTATCCCGGTCCGCCAGGATCTCCTTCATCGAGCCCTTCTCCTTGCGGGCGGCCAGCGCGTTGAGGGCGGTGGCCGTGTTGTGCATCCAGTGGTGGGCCATGAAGTGGTACTTCCACGAGTCGGCCTTGCCCATCAGCTCACCGGTGTGGTTGATGGTGTCCTTCACGATCTGGGCCGTGATCGGCGGTACCAGGGCCACCCGGTCGGCCAGCTCGCGGGCCCGGGTGGCCAGCTCGGCGCGGGGCACGACGCGGTTGACCAGGCCCAGACGCCAGGCCTCCTGGGCGTCGATGGTCTCGCCGGTCAGCAGGAATTCCTTGGCCTTGCGGATGCCCAGCTCCCAGGGCTCGACCAGGAGCTCGACCCCGGCACCGGTCATCCGGAGCACCGGGTTCGAGAACTGGGCGTCGTCGGCCGCCACGATCAGGTCGCACATGCAGGCGAGCATCAGGCCCGCGGCGATGCAGCTGCCCTGGACGGCGGCGATGGTCGGCTTGCGGAAGTCGTGGATCCGCTTGCAGCGGTCGAAGTACATGACCTTCTCGTGGTGGAGCTTGCCCTCGGGGGTCTCGCGCAGCCGGACCCAGTCGTCGGCCTCGGACTGGCCGACGATGGCCTTCAGGTCGTGGCCGGCCGAGAAGTGCTTCCCCGCCCCGGCCAGGATGACGACCCGCACATCGTCGTCGGCGTCGGCCAGGTCGAAGGCGGCGTCCAGCTCGTCGATGAGCCGGCTGTCCTGGGCGTTGGCCGCGTCGGGCCGGTTCATGGTCACCGTGGCCACGGCGCCGTCCACCTCGTAGAGGACCGTCTCGAAGGTCATTGGCCCCATCCTCCCTCGGCCGGGTGCCCGGGTGCACCGGGGCGCCGGGTCACGGGCGGGGCAGGCCGAGCACCCGCTCGCCCACCAGGGTTCGTTGGATCTCGTTGGTCCCGGCGAAGATCGACGCCGCCTGGTAGTACAGCCAGCTGCGTTGCCAGGCGCCGTCGGCCGGGTTGCCCTCGGCCCCGGCCCAGAGCGGCGCCGCCTCGCCCAGCACCTCCATCGCCGTCTGGTGGAGGCGCTTGGACATCTCGCTCCAGTACAGCTTGAGGGCGCTCCCCTCGGGCCCGGGCTCCTCGCCCTTGGCCAGGCGGGTCAGCGAGCGCCAGTTGAGCAGCTGGAAGAGCCGGACCTCGGTGTAGGCCTCGGCCAGCGCCTGGCGCCCCCGCCAGTGGTCGAAGGCCCCCCGCTCCTCGGCCAGCGAGAGGAGCTCGTCGACCAACTGGCTGTGGATGACCAGCTGGCGGGGGTTGACGCCCCGCTCGTGGGCCAGAGTGGAGCCGGCCACCGCCCAGCCCCGGCCCTCGGTGCCCACCAGGCGGTCGGTCGGCACGAAGACCTCGGTGAGGGCCACCTCGTTGAACTCGGCCTCACCGGTGAGCTGCACCAGCGGACGGACCTCCACCCCGTCGGCGTGCATGTCGACGGCCAGGACCGAGATGCCCTGCTGGCGTTTGGGGGCTTCGGGGTCGGTCCGGGCCAGGCAGAGGCCCCAGTCGGCGAACTGGGCGTAGGAGGTCCACACCTTGGCCCCGGTCACCAGGTAGCCCCCGTCCACCGGGACGGCCCGGGTGCTGAGCGAGGCCAGGTCGCTGCCGGCGTCGGGCTCGCTGAAGAGCTGGCACCACAGCTCGCCGGCCGTCAGGATCTCAGGCAGCCAACGCCCGCGTTGCCCCGCCGTGCCGTGGGCCAGCAGGGTGGGGCCCACCAGGTTGACCCCGATCCGGCCCACCAGCTCGGGCGCCCGGGCCCGGGCCAGCTCTTCGACCACGATGTAGTTCTCGACCGCGCCCAGCCCCCGTCCGCCGACCTCGGTGGGCCAGGTCACCCCCACCCACCGGTCGGCGGCCAGCGACGCCTGCCAGCGCCGGCCGAAGGCGACGGCGTCGGCCAGGTCGTCGAATCGGGGGGGCAGGCCCACCCCGTATTCCCAGGGGAGGTGCTCGTGCAGCCAGGCCCGCACCTCGCCCCGCAGGGCCTCCTGCTCGGGCGTAGTCCCCAGGTCCATCGGACGGCCAGCATGGCACAGGGCTCCAAGAGGTGACACCGGTGTCAGGGTTGGCCGTAGACTCGCCAGCCGTGGACTTCGACCTGTCCGCCGACCAGATCGCCCTGCGCGACGCGGCGGCGCAGCTCCTCGGGCGCCACGCCTCGCCGGAGCGGGTCCGGGCCCGGGTGGGCGACGGGGTCGTGGTCGGGACCCTCCCCGGTGCCGGCGCCGGGGAGCGCCACGACCCGGCGGCCGACGCGCCGGCCGGCTACGACGCCGGGCTGTGGTCGGCCATGGCCGAGCAGGGGTGGTTGGCCGTCGAGCGCCCCGAATCCGAGGGCGGGCTCGGCCTGGGCATGGTCGAGGTGGCGGTCCTGTGCGAGCAGCTGGGGCGCCACTGCGCCCCAGCCCCGTTCCTCTCGACCGTCCTGGCCCTCGACGCGGTCGCCAGCGCCCCGGCGGCGGGGGCCGTCGGGCCCCCGGCCGCCTGGGCCGAGGGACTGTCCCGGGGGGAGCTGGTGGGCTGCGTGGCCTGGTCGGCCCGGCCCGGTGCCGTGGCGGTCAGCGAACGGGGCGGGGTGCCGCACCTGCGGGGCCGTCCCGAGCCCGTGCTCTACGGCCCGTCGGCCGACGTGGCCGTCGTGGCCGCCGGTGACTCGGTCTACGGACTGGCCCTGGGCGACGGCAAGCGGCCCGAGCCCGAGCCGGCCATGGACCGCACCCGCGAGGTGGGCTGGCTGGAGCTCGACGACACGCCGGCCGTTCTGCTCGGCGGCCCGGCGGCGGCGGCCCGCCTGCTCGACCGGGCGGCGACCGGGGCCTCGGCCGAGCTGCTCGGCGGGGCGGCCCGGGTGCTCGAGATGTCGGTCGACTACGCCAAGGACCGGGTGCAGTTCGGCAAGCCCATCGGCAGCTTCCAGGCCGTTAAGCACCGGCTGGCCGACGCCCTGGTCGATGTGGAGGGCATGCGCTCGACCGCCTACTACGCCGCCTGGTGCACGGCCTCGGGGGACGACCCCGACCTCGCGGCGTCAATGGCCAAGGCTTGGTGCTCCGACGCCGGCCGCCGGGTGCTGGCCGCCGGGCTGCAGGTGCACGGGGGCATCGGCTTCACCTGGGAGCACGACCTGCACCTCTTCCTGAAGCGCTCGCAGCTCGACCAGGTCTCCTACGGCGACGCCGCGTACCACCGGGACCGCATCGCCGGGCTCCTGCGCCGGCGCATGGCCGAGGGGCGGGGGATCCTCTAACCCCGTCGGATCCCGGCGTGGCTCAGCTGGCCCGGACCGTCCAGTCGCCGATCTTGAGGAACGACAGCAGCGTGCTCGTGGTCTGGGCGCCGGTTGCCGAGGTGATGGTGACCTGCTGGGCGACCCGCACCATGCGGCCGTCGTCGACGGTGAGCTGGAGCAGCGCGTCGGCCCGGGTCCCGGTCGCGCTCAGGGCCTTCTGTTCGGCCTCGTAGACCGAGCCGTGCTTGGTGAAGCTCTGGTCCTCCAGCCGGGTGAGGGACGCGAGCTGCCCCTGGACACCCGGGCCGGTGACCGTCGAGGCCCGGTGCTGGTTCTGGTACGACTCGACGATCCGTAGAGTGTCCGGCGCGACGTAGGTGACCCGGACCACGATCGGAGTGGTCGTGGAGGTCTGCACGGCGGTGAAGTTGGGGGCCAACAGGGTCTCGCCCACCGCGTTGTGGGCCGCCAGGTCGGCCGAGGGCGGCGCCTGGCTCAGGCCCAGGATGGCGGCGCCCACCCCCAGCGCGGCGATGACGACGAACAGGAGCCAGGGCATTCCGGTGTCCCGTCGCATCGGGTCAGGGTAACCGCGCCGGGGAGGCCACCGACACCGTCCGGCGTCGCCCCGGCGACTCAGCTCCCGGTGCCGGGTCCGCCGGCGGCCGCCAGTCGGCGGACGGCGCCCCGGTCGGCCTTGCCCGAGCCGAGCAGGGGCAGCCGCTCGAGGCGCTCGACCCGCTCGGGGGTCTTGAATCGGGCCATGCCCCGCTCGGCGAACCACCGGCGGGCCGTGTCGAGGTCGAAGGGTCCGTCGGCCACCACGTAGGCGGCGACCCGCTCGCCCATCAGCGGGTCGGGATAGCCGACGGCGACCGCCTGGCGGACCAGGGGATGGGCCTCGAGGGTGCCCTCCACCTCGGAGGCCGAGATGTTCTCCCCGCCCCGGATGATCACGTCCTTGAGCCGCCCCACGATGCGCAGCCAGCCCTCGGGGTCGACGGTGGCCAGATCCCCGGTGCGGAACCACCCGCCCCGGGCCACCACCTCGGCCGTCTGGGCCGCCTCGGCGTAGCCGCAGAAGAGCTCGGGCCCCCGCACCCACAGCTCACCGGGGCGACCGGGGGGCTGCCGGGCCCCGGTCGCCGGCTCGGACACCCGCAGCTCGACCTCGCCCACCGGTCGCCCGTCGGTGTCCCGGGCCATCTCGGCCGGGTCGTCGTCGGTGCTGGTGGTCACCGTCGGGGCCTCGGTCGAGCCGTAGGTGCGCTTGACCCGGCACCCGAAGGCGGCCGCCGTCGACTCGACGAAGGCCGGGGTGACCGAGGCCCCCCCGCTCGAGACCAACCGGATGCTCGACATGTCGCCGGCCCCCGGGTCGGCGTCGAGCAGACCGGCCATGGCGACGAAGAAGGTCGGCGGACCGGCCATGAAGCTGATCCGCTCGCGGCCGATCAGGGCCAGCCCCTCGGCCGGGTCGAAGCGTCGGACCAGCACGGTCGTCATGCCCGAGGCCCCCGGGACCAGCACCCCGTTGAGCAGCCCCGAGATGTGGGCCATCGGGGCGGGCATCAGCACCGCGTCGCGCCGACCCAGCCCGTGGACCCGGGTCATGAGCGACGCCTTCCAGCTGAGGGCCCGGTTGGAGTGGAGGACCGCCTTGGGGGTGCCGGTCGAGCCGGAGGTGAACAGGACCAGGGCCAGGTCCGAGGGCCGCCCGGCGACGGCGCCGGTCGGCACCGGGGGGCCGTCGACCAGGCCCACCAGCGCCTCGGGGTCCGAGACCCGCTCGGGGTCCAGCTCGATTACCAGCGCGGGGTCGACCTGACCCAGGGCCCCGGCCAGCTCGGCCGGCCCGAGCGAGTGCAGCACCGGGGTGGCCACCGCCCCGATCCGCCAGCAGGCCCTGGCGAGCACCAGGCCGGCCAGGCCGTTGGGCAGCTGCCAGGCCACCCGCTGGCCCCGCCGCACCCCGCGGGCGGCCAGGCCGCCGGCCACCCGGGCCACCAGCGAGTCGACCGCCGCCGCCGACAGCCGGAGGTCCCCGCTGACCACTTGGCCGCCGCGGGCCGACAGCAGGGCGTCGAGGGTCGGCACCTGCCAGGGGCCGCCCGGGCGGCGGTAGTACCGGGATCGGGCGGGGACCCAGGTCGGGCGCAGACCAGCGCCGGCGCTCGTCACGGGGGCACCCTACTTCGGGCCCCCAACTAACGTGACGCCCATGTCAGGGATCGGCGCGGCCGGAAGGTGGCGGCGGTGGACCTCGCCCTGAGCCCGGCCGACGAGGCCTTCGCGACCTCGGTGCGCGACTGGCTGGCCGACCACCTGGTGCCCCCCCCGGCCTTCGCCGACCTGGCCGACGAGGTGGCCTGGGGGCGCCGTTGGCAGGCCACCATGGCGGCCGATCGCTGGGTCGGGGTGCACTGGCCCGAGGCCTACGGCGGACGGGGGGCGACCCCGGTCCAGGTGGCGCTCTACCAGAGCGAGTACGCCCGGGCCCAGGCCCCCCAACCGGTCAACCGGGTGGGCATCAACCTCGTCGGCCCCACCCTGCTGGCCCACGGCACCGAGGACCAGCGCCACGAGTGGATGCCGAGGATCCTCTCGGCCGACGAGCTCTGGTGCCAGCTGTTCAGCGAGCCCGACGCCGGCAGCGACCTGGCCTCGCTCCGCACCCGCGCCGTCCCGGTCGACGGGGGCTACCGGGTGACCGGGACCAAGGTGTGGACCTCCTATGCGCAGTTCGCCGACTGGGGCCTCTGCCTGGCCCGCACCGACCCCGACGCGGGGCGGCCCCAGCAGGGCATCTCGGCCATGGCCGTGGACATGCGGGCCCAGGGGGTCGACGTGCGCCCCCTGGTCCAGCTGACCGGGGACGCCGAGTTCAACGAGGTCTTCTTGGACGACGTCTTCGTGCCGGTCGAGCGGCTGATCGGCACCGAAGGGCAGGGTTGGACGGTGGCCGGGTCGACCCTGGCCCACGAGCGGGGCACCAACTTCCCGTTCAAGGAGCAGGTGGTCCACGAGACCTACCTGGCGCGCCTCTACGAGGAGGCGGCGGCCAATGGCGCCCTCGAGGACCCGGTGGTGGCCGACGCCCTGGTCACCGCCTGGGTCGACCTGGGAGTGCTCCGCCTGCACAACCTGCGGACCCTGACCCGGCTGGGCCGGGGCGAGGCCCCAGGGCCCGAGTCCAGCTGGGTCAAGCTGGCCTGGACGGCCATGACCCAGGACCTCTCCGAGGCCGGCCTGGCGGTCACCGGGCGCGGCACCGGCTCGGCCCTGTCGGGTCCCTGGGCCCGCCAGTGGCTCTGGAGCCGGGCGGCCAGCATCGCCGGGGGGACCTCGGAGATCCAGCGCGACATCATCGCCGGTCGGCTCCTCGGCTTCCCCCGCGGGTGACGCCGCGTCACCCCGGGCCGTCCGCCGACCCCGGCGGTGAGGTCGTCGTCACCACCGGGCCCGGTGAGCCCGTGGCCATCGGCCCGCTGCGACCCGACGAGCTCGGTGACCTGTTCGCCGTGTTCGCCGACGTCGTGGCGACGGGCGACGGCTTCCCCCAGGTCCCGCCGCTGACCGACTCGGACTTCGAGGCCGCCTGGGTCCGGCCGCCGGCCGTCGTAGTGGCCGGGCGGTCCGCCGGCCAGCTGATCGGCGCGTACTACCTGCGCCCGAACTTCCCGGGCCGGGCCGCCCACATCGCCAACGCCGGCTATGTGGTGGCCCGGTCCCGACGCCGGGGCGGCGTCGGCCGCCTGCTGGTGGAGGACTCGCTCCGCCGGGCCCCCCGGCTCGGGTTCGACGCCATACAGTTCAACCTGGTCTTCGCGGCGAACCCGGCCCGCCGGCTCTACGAGGAGCTCGGCTGGCGCCAGATCGGCCGGATCCCCGACGCGGTCGAGGGGTCCGACGCGCTGATCTACTGGCGCCGGGTCGGCTGACCGGAACCGGGCCGAGCCTTTCGGGGCCGACGACTGGGTCCGGCTGCGCGAGACCCCCGGCAACCCGACGTCGCTCTGGGTACGCTTCGGGCCATGTTCGGACGGGGCAAGATCGCCGGGTGGCCTGGTCGCCCCGGCGTCCCAGACGGTGGCCATCGGCGGGCCCGGCCGCGACGCCCCCGGCTGACCTGAGCCCGGTCCCGGCCACCCGGGGCGTCGGAACGCCGGCCCCCGCCCCTCGCACAGAGGAACCGGTCGGTCCCGCCCGGCCGACGGTTCGGGGGACCCGATGGCCGCGCTAGGGGTCATCCTGGGGCTGACGTCGGCCATTGTCTATGGCGCCTCGGACTTCCTCGGGGGCGCCGCCGCCAAGCAGGTATCCGCCGCCTGGGTGTTGCTCATCTCCCAGGCCAGCGGGCTCGTCCTGACCCTGGTCGTCGTGGGCCTGGACACCAATTCGCGGCCGAGCCCGCTGGCCCTGGCCCACGGGGCCGCCGCCGGCGCCGTGGGGGTGGTCGCCCTCGGCCTGCTGTACCGGGCCCTGGCCATCGGCCCGATGGTGGTGATCGCCCCGATCGCCGCCGTCGTCGGGGCCATGGTGCCCTTCACCTGGGGTCTGGTGCGGGGCGAGCACCTCACGCTCCTGGCGGTGGCCGGCGTCATCGTGGCCCTCGTCGCCGTCGCCCTGGTCAGCCTGCACGGACGCGACGAGGTGGGGGACGAGGCGGTGGAGCGCCGGCGCTTCCCCCTGGGCGTGCCCCTGGCCGCGGCGTCCGGGCTCCTGCTCGGTGTCGTGGCCGTCCTGGTGGCCGACACCCGGTCGGCCACCGGGCTCTGGCCGCTGGTGGCCTGGCGCTGCGTGTCGCTGCCCCTGGTGGCCCTGGCCGTGTTGGTCCTGCGGCCGCGGCCTCGTCCGGGTCGCCGGATCCTGCTCATCGGCGTCGGGGTGGGACTGATGGAGGTCGCCGGCAACGGCTCGTTCATCATCGCCGCCCGCCACGGGCTGCTCGCCCTGGTCGGCGTGCTGGCGTCGCTCTACCCGGTGAGCACCGTGGTCCTGGCCCGGATCCGCTACCGCGAACGCCTGGCGCCGCTGCAGCTGGCCGGGCTGGCCCTGGCGGTGAGCGGCATCGCCCTGATCGCCGCCTGAGCGACGCCGGTCCGGCGAGGGCCGGCGCCGGGGCCGGGCCCCCCGTCGCGTCACGGCGCCCGGTGGCTGCCGCCTGTCACACTCTGGGTGCCTCGATCGTCTCAATGGTGACGAAAGGTGGTGGCACATGGCCCACGTCCCGTTGGACACCGAACCCATGGGCCTCGTCCCGCGCCTGGCCCGGCGTTACACCAGGCGGCGGTTCGGCCGGATGGTCGAGCCCACGGCGGCGGCCTCGCACCATTCGGGGGTCCTGGTGGGAATGGGAGCCCTGGAGACGGTGGCCCGGAGAGGTTGGAACAAGCTTGATCCGACCCTGCGTTGGCTGGCCATCCAGGAGGCGTCGGCCCACATCGGCTGCTCGTGGTGCATCGACTACGGCTACTACGAGGGCCTGCACGAGGGGGTCGACCCCGAGAAGGTCCGGTCGGCCCCGAACTGGCGCCAGAGCCCGCTGTTCGACGGGCGCGAGCGCCTGGTCCTCGAGTACGCCGCCCGGGCCACCTTGTGCCCGGCCGAGGTCACCGACGACCTGGCGGCCCGGCTGCGGCTCGAGTTCAGCGACGCCGAGATGGTCGAGCTGGCGGCCTGGGTGGCCCTGGAGAACTTCCGCTCCCGCTTTAACGCCGGCCTCGGGTTGCGCAGCCAGGGGTTTGCCGAGTCGTGCAGGGTCCCGACGTCGACGAGGCGAGGGAGCGAGGATGGCGTCGCCGCCCCCTGACCGCGACGTCACCTCCCCCGACGTCTCCGCCTTCGAGGAATGGCGCCCGTTGCTCTTCGGCATCGCCTATCGGATGCTCGGGAGCGCCGCCGACGCCGAGGACATCGTCCAAGAGGCGTGCCTCCGCTGGCTCGAGCGGAGCGACCGCCGCGTCGAGTCGGTGCGGGCCTACCTGGTGACGGTGGTGACCCGGCTCTGCATCGACCAGCTGAGGTCGGCCCGGGCCACCCGGGTCACCTACGCCGGGCCGTGGCTACCCGAACCGGTCGTGGTCGACGACCAGTCGGCGGTGGAGCAGGCCGACTCCCTCTCGCTGGCCTTCCTGGTGCTGCTCGAAGAGCTCACGCCGCCCGAGCGGGCGGCGTACTTGCTCCACGACGTCTTCGGCTACGGCTTCGAGGAGGTCGCCCGGTCCATGGAGCGGACCCCGGCCGGGTGCCGCCAGCTGGCCTCCCGGGCCCGGCGGCGCATCGGGGACCGGCGACGGCGCTTCGACGCCGACCAGCGTCACGGCCGTGCCCTTACCCGGCAGTTCATGGCGGCCTGCGCCAGCGGCGATCTCGAGGGTCTCCTTGGCCTGCTGGCCGAGGACGTGGTGGTCTGGACCGACGGGGGCGGCAAGGTGCGGGCCGCCATGCGACCCGTGGTGGGCCCGTACCGGTCGTCCCGGTTCCTGCTCCACGTGGCCAGGAAGGTCCACGGACTGCCCCAGGAGGTGACCCTGAACGGTCAACCGGCGATGGTGTTCGTGGACGGCGACCAGGTGGTGTCGGCCGTGGTGCTCGATATCGTGGACGCCAGGATCGTCGGGGTGCGTGTTGTGTCGAACCCCGACAAGCTCGAACGACTCGGGGCCACCCACCGCACTCGGTGAAGGGCACTTCGGATTGCAGCGGGGTGTGACCGAGGCCAGCGAGTCGCAGTCATGCTTTCCTGCACAGAGCAGAGACCGGGTCCAGTCGTACCGAATGCCTGTGAAACCGGAGGCGGATCGCTTCACCCAGTGCACTCCAACGCCCAGGGCATCTCGACGACGTGCGGCCCCTCGAAACCGCTCCTCGCCGGCCATCCCCGCCCGCGCCACCCTGCATACGCGTGCGACGGCAAAGTTGACAGGAAGCCAACGTCCGTGGATGGAACATCCAGCGAACCGTCGCGAAGGCCTATCAACGCCCAGACGAGCCTCCCGGGAGACAGGAGGGTTCGGAACACTCACAGTCCCATCGGTCAAGTCCCAACGAGTGGTGTAACAGACGGTGAGCTGCAACTGCTCCCGCGTCAACCCGTTCTCTGATTGAGCCTACGTGGCCGCGTCGGTGACTGCCTCCTCTCGGCCGACGTCGATTGA
>Ga0182024_10003177_pt1 | contig 39554 bp, 43 predicted proteins | sample P32metaG_FD_120480 | JGI IMG/M metagenome (GOLD analysis project Ga0182024, IMG submission 120480) | Permafrost microbial communities from Stordalen Mire, Sweden - P3-2 metaG (Illumina Assembly) | ecosystem: Environmental > Terrestrial > Soil > Wetlands > Permafrost | place: Sweden: Stordalen...
CCGCATTCTCTGGCAGCCGCACACCCTCACGTGGGGTCTGCCGCCGCATTTCAGCCCGCGCTGGAACGGCGCGGCCGTCTTCGAAGAGTTCCACTTCGTCGACATGCCGGCGCCCTTGAACGGGATCGGTGCCGTGCTCTCGGCGCGTTACATCTTCAACGCGGTCGAGAAGCTGCTGTTCGCGACCGGGACGCTGCCGATCTTGTTCCGCGACCATCGCTATGCGGAACGTCAGGACGATCTGACCTACGCCGAGTGGCATCGCAAACGCGGCATGACCGAGCACATGCTGCGGACTTTCTTCGCGCCGATGGCCCTGGCGCTGAACTTCACCTCGGTCGACGAGATCTCGGCCGAAGCGCTGCTGCGCGTCATGGCGTACTTCGCATCGAGTAAAGAGGCGAGCCGGGCCGGTTTTCTCGACGGTCCGCCGTCGGAACGCCTGATCGCGCCGCTGGCCGAACACGTGCGCGCGCGCGGCGTCACGATCGACGTCGACGCGCCGGCCGCCGAGCTGCTCTTCTCGGGCGAGCGCTGCACCGGCGTGCGCACGCGCGACGGCCGCGCCTTTGCAGCCGACAATGTCATCCTCGCCGCGCCGGTTCACGACGCGGCGAAGCTGCTGCCGCCCGCGATGCTGCAGCACCCCTCCGTGCACGGCGTCGCGAAGCTCGAGTCCAGTCCGGTGATCAACGGCCACTTCTGGTTCGACCGCGTGATCTCGCCCTACACCAACCTGATGTTCAGCCCGGGCACTTCGCTCCCGGTCCACGCCGATCTGGGTCAAGCTTCGGGCGGCTACGGCTGGCAGCGCGGCTCGTTCCTCGAGGCATGCATCGCGCCGGCCGACGACCTGATCGCACAGGATGACGAGGCGGTGATCGAACGGGTCCTGACCGACATGCGATCGCTCTACCCGCTCGCAACCCGCGAGCATCTGGTCAAAGCGAAACTGGTCCGCGTTCCCAAGAGCGTCTACCGCGCGAAACCCGGCGCCGAGCGCCTGCGCCCCGGCGCGCGCACGCCGGCCCCCAACCTCTTCTTAGCCGGCTGCTACACAAACCACGGCTTCCCCGCCAGCATCGAAGGCGCCGTCAGAAGCGCCCGCGTCGCCGTCGACGCACTGCTCGCCAGTCGCTGAATGGTCTCTCGGGTGATGGCATGCCTCGGTCTGGTCGCGGTTCTGGAAGCGTGCAGCAGTCAGTCACCTCATCGCGACGTGCACCGGAATTCAGCGCTACCATCTGTCGCTTCATTTCAGTACGACGTTTCCACGCCGACTGCGTCTGGCAGCCGTACGCGGCTGCTCTACGCACCCATACCTATTCCGACGGACGCTGCTGGTCGGCCGCGCATCTTTCGAGTCGACGCGACCATTCGCGCTCAACCTTTTCTGACTCTGGAGATGCGATCCACCCTAGCGCGCATTGCGTCTAAGCTCCGCCCAACCTACCGTGCTCATCTCTCCGTTCTTTTCGCGGGGAGCCCCGGCCGCCAATATTTCGTCGTATTTCTTGAAGGCTTCCCTCAGTATCCGGTACTCAATAATTGCACTTCGGATTCGCATTGTTCTCAGGTCTGCCCGCTCTACGTTGATCCCCTAACTCGGCGTACGGTTCCGTCAACGATTCCAAGATGTGCAGATAATCTGCCGATTTGGAGACATTAAAGAGGACGTCGCTACTCGCGGGGCTTGCTCCGAAAGGTAGAGTCGACGTTTCTGCAGCACCGACCATTCTCGATGGTGCGAGGATCGACGACGGGCCGTGCAATCGGCGCTTAGCACGGAGCACGGGTCCGGCGGTTCCGAGGCTGGCTATCGCCTCTGTCGCGAAATCACGCGGCGGCATGCGAAGACGTTTTACTTTGCATCGCGGTTTCTGGCGGCGGAGAAGCAGCGCGCGATTTGGGCCGTGTATGCCTTCTGCCGCACCGCCGACGACATCGTCGACCGCACGCTGCCGGCGCGCGAGCGTCTTGATGCGCTGGACGGTTGGCGGGGTGACTTGCTGCGCGCGTACGACGGCCGTCCCGACCATCCGGTCATGGCCGCCTTCGCCGATGCTGCGCGCCGCTATGCGATCCCGCTGCAGCCGGCGCTGGATCTCCTGCGCGGCGCGGCGCGCGATGTCACCGTGCGCCGGTACGAGACGTACGAGGAGCTGCTCGAGTACTGCTATCTCGTCGCGTCGACGGTCGGTTTGCTGATCGCCCCGATCCTGGGCTACGAAGACGGTGCGCTCGAGTACGGCATCGCACTCGGCCGCGCGATGCAGATGACCAACATCCTGCGTGACGTCGGCGAGGACCGGCATTTGGGCCGTGTCTATCTCCCCGCCGAGGAGCTGCGCCGTTTCGGGTATCCCGAGAGCAGTCTGCTCGACGGGACGATCGATTCACGTTTCATCGCGCTCATGCGCTTCCAAATCGCGCGCACTCGCGCGATGTACGACGAGGCAGCAGCGGGTATCGAGCTGCTTTCGCCGGACAGCCGCAGCACCGTCCGGCTTGCGCTCGTGTTGTATCGTCGCATCTTGGACGAGATCGAACGCAACGGATACGACGTGTTCACCCGCCGCGCGTACGTGCCGATGCGCACCAAACTCTTCACCGCGATGACACTCGCGCGCCCCCGCGCGCTGCACGTCGGCCGCGAACGCTAGATCTCGCGCCCGAGGTTGCGCGCGAGGCGGATGAAGTCGGCCCGGTTCCCCGCGGCGGCAAACACCGTCACGTAGGGAAGCGCGGCGCGCATGCCGGAAGCCGACGGCGCAAAACCGGCTTCGGCGGCGTGCGGGTGCAGCCACACGACCGCGGCGCTGCGCCCGCGCAGCGTGCGCATCGCGCGCTTGAGAGCCGCCGTATCACCGGTGTCGAGCCCGTCGCTCGCGATCAGCACCACGGTATCCCGACGGAGCAGTTGCTCGCCGGCGCCGCGCACGAACGCGGTCAGATTCGCGCCGAGGCGCGTGCCGCCGCCCCAGGCTTCGCCGAGCCCGCGCAGCAGGTGCCCTTCCTGCTGCCGGTCGCGCAGCGCGCGCGTCACCTCCCGCATCGCGGTACTGAAGACGAAGGCGCGTGCGCGCCGGGTGCGGCGGCAGAGCGCGTACGCGAATTGCAGGCTGGGACCGGTATGTTCGGCCATCGAGCGGCTGCCGTCGATCAGCACGACGAAACGCGGGTTGCGGCGCGGCGGTCCGAGCCGGTAAATCGTCGCCGGATCGCCGCCGGCGGCAACGCTGGCCCGCAGCGTGCGGCGCAGGTCGAAGCGCGGGCCGTTACGTTGCGGGCGCCAGCGGCGCGAGCGGCCCAGGCGCACGCTGGAGATCAGCGTCCCGGCCGCAGCCAGCAGCGCATCGAGCCCGTCGCCGGAGATGAGCGGCGGATCGGATATCGCAGCGCCGGGGCTGTAGCGCGCGCGTAAGCGCTGCCAGGTCGCCGCCGCGTCGGGATAGCCTTCGGCGGGTCGCGCCTGCGGCCGCGAACCGCCGTCTGATTCATCCGGGTCGGGATCCGGATCGGCGGAATCCGGCGAAGCCACACGCTCGCTTGGCGCTTCGGGGCCAGGGCGCGTTCGGCGCGCCGGCAGATCGGGCTGCGCAATCCCCTCGGCTCCGCTGAAGAACTGGTCGAACGCGCGGTCGAAGCGTTGCGCTTCGTCGGGCGTCGTACAGTAGACGAACCGGAAGGCGTGACGCAAGCGCTCTCGGTCGACGATCCCCACGAACTCAGCGGCCCGCAGCGCATCGTGGCCCTTGGCATGGGCGAGGGTGAAGCGGTGTTCGTCGCGCAGGTTGGCCCCGAAGGCCAGCACCGCGTGGCTGAAGTCCGCGCTCACGCGCGGTTGGCGCGCACCGAACCCACCCCGTAGTCGGATTCGGCGACCGGCGCATCGGGCGGCACCGACCCTTCGAGCAGCGGTGCGTAGCGGCTGCGCTGCGCGCGCAGCAGCTCCCAGTCGTCGTGCACCTTGAGAATGCAGCCCATCGTCTGCTCCAGGGTCGCTTCGTCGATCGCGTCGCGATGCAGCCGCATCAGCGCCAGCGCCCAATCCAAACTCTCGGCGACCCCGGGCACTTTTTCAAACGGCTGCTCGCGCAAGTAGGTCATGAAGCGCGCGATCTGGTCCGCCAGCCGCAGTTCGATGCCGGGCAGCCGCGCCCGGAGTATGGCGACTTCCTCCGCGCGGTTGGGATAGTCGATCCACAAATAGAGGCAGCGACGCCGCAGCGCGTCGGAGAGTTCGCGGCTGCGGTTCGACGTGAGGATCACGGACGGCCGTTCGCGCGCGCGAATCGAGCCCAATTCGGGGATCGTAATCTGAAACTCGCCGAGCAGCTCCAGGAGGAAGGCTTCGAACGCTTCATCCGCGCGGTCGATTTCGTCGATCAGCAGCACCGGCGCGCGCGCGGCCGTAATCGCCTGCAGCAGCGGGCGTTCGAGCAGAAACGGCCGGCTGAAGATCTGCGCCTCGCGCGCTTCGACCGACTCGCCGTCGTGCTCGGTCATCCGGATGCGCAGCAGCTGCTTGGCGTAGTTCCACTCGTACAACGCGCTGGCGGCATCGAGCCCTTCGTAGCACTGCAGCCGGATCAGGTCCGTCTCGAGCACCTCGGCCAGCACCTTCGCGCTCTCCGTCTTTCCGACGCCGGCGTGACCTTCGATCAGCAGCGGCTTCTGGAGCGCGAGCATCAGTTCGAGCGCGGCCGCGAAGTCGTCTTTGGCGACGTAGCCGTGGGCGGCGAAGCGTTCCCGGATCTGTTCGAGGTTCACGCAGGCACGAATGCGGCCTGACAGCCCGGGCCGCAAAACACGTAGCTGCGGCCGTCGCGTTCGAGCTGGTAGCGAGCTCCGTCGAGCGCGACTTCCATGCCGCAGACGGGATCGATGCCGACCCGCGCGGTCGTTTCGATCGGTTCGCCGGCAGCGCTCGCCGCGGCCGTCGCTGCGACGATTTCGGCGAAGATCGAGATCGCGACGTCACCCGGCGCGCGCGCGCCTAAGTCGAGGCCGGCCGGTGCGCGAATCGTCGCGATCCGCTCGGCCGCGACGCCGCGGCTCGCGAGCACGGAAGCGACCTCGGCCGCGCGCCGCCGGCTGGCGACGAGTCCGACGAACGCGGGGCCGGCTGCCAGCAGCGCTTCGAGCGTCTCCTCGTCGTAGTGACCTTGCGACGCGACGACCGCGATGAGACCGGTTCGCCCGGCGCGCCGTTCGGCGTCCAGCTGTCCACCGAGCGCGCCGATCGCGATCGCATGCACGCCGGGGACCGCGTTGAGCGCGTCGAGCTCCGCCGCGTCGACGACGCGCAGCACGTCGAAGGGGATCTGGGCGCCGACGCGCGCGACGGCGTCGGCAACCGCGGTGTCGCCGACGACGATCAGCCGCCGCAACGGCACGTGGGGCTCGATGTACACGTCGACCGAACCTCCCGAAGCGCAGCCCATCGCTACGACAATCGCGTCGGGGACGGCCTCGGTTGCGTCGTCATCGGGGCGGATGTGCAGCAGGCGCGGCACCCCGCTCGCGATCGCACGCAGCGCTTCGAGCCGCACGATCTCGCGCGAGCAGGCACCGCCGACGAAGCCGTCCATTGTGCCGTTGGCCAAAATCAGCGCGCGGTCGCCGACGTGCGAGCTGACGGGCGGCCGGCGCGCGACGACGGTCGCAATCGCAAACGGAATGCGTTCGCGACCCAGTTCGGCCAGCCGCGCGAAGAAGTCCACCCGCGGCCTCACGCGGCCTCGGTCAGCTTGGCCTTGACGTTGGCGAAGGTCGTCGTGATCACGCGCTTGGCCTGGGCGTCGAGAACGCGGCCGCCGACGGTGGCGACCGGGCCGCGCATCGACGCGACACCCGTCCAATCGAGGGTCGTCGTGTCGCCCTCAGTCGAGATGTCGGCACCGGCCGTCAGGTCGACGACGCTGCCGAAGCCGCCGCCGCCGATGGTCATGTTCAGACGCTTCTCGCCGGGCTGCGGATCGAGCTTGACGTGGAACTTGAACTTCCCGCGCACGGGTCCGACGGCGACCTGGACCGTCGCGTCGAAGGTGTGCGGGTCGATGACGGTCGACTCGAGCACGTCCGGCATGCACGACGCGATGCTGGCCGGATCGTTGATGAACGACCAGACCTTGTCGTGCGAGGCAGCGATCGTCTCCTGACCGCTGTAGTTCAGGTTCATTTTCTTGCTGCTTGGATCGCGGTCCACACCTTTTCGCGGGTGAGCGGCATATCGATGTGCTCGATGCCCAGCGGGGACAGCGCATCCATCACGGCGTTGACGAAGGCGGCCGGCGAGCCGACGTTCGGACTTTCGCCGACGCCCTTGGCGCCGATCGGGTGGTGGGGGCTCGGCGTGCACGTGCTGTCGGTTTCCCAACTCGGCGACTCGAGCGACGTCGGCACCAAGTAGTCGGTGAAGTTGGTGTTGAGGTTGTTGCCGTTCTCGTCGTAGACGATCTCCTGCATGAACGCGATGGCGAAGCCCTCGGTCAAGCCGCCGTGGATTTGGCCCTCGACGATCATCGGGTTGATGACGGTGCCGCAGTCATCGATCGCGAGGAAGCGCCGCACCTTGACGAAGCCGGTCTCTTGATCGACGTCGACGACGGCGACGTAGGCGCCGTAGGGAAACGTCAGGTTCGGCGGGTCGTAGTAGAACGTCGCCTCGAGACCGGGCTCGCTGTCCGGCGCGGGGTTGGTGTACGCCGCGAAGGCGGCCTGCTGCATCGTGATCGATTTGTCTGGGATGCCGACGACGTTGAAGGCGTGCTTCGACCATTCGACGTCGTCGACGGGTGCCTCGAGCAAATGGGCCGCGATGATGCGCGCCTTCTCGCGGATGCGCCGCGCGGCCATGGCGATTGCGGCGCCGGCGACCGGCGTGCTGCGGCTGGCGTACGTCCCCAAACCGTACGGTGCGGTGTCGGTGTCGCCTTCTTCGACCAGGATGTTCTGGGGATCCAACCCGAGCTCTTCGGCCGCGATCTGCGCCCAGGTCGTTTCGTGACCTTGACCTTGCGATTTGGTTCCGGCGCGCAGAATCGCCGAACCGGTCGGATGGACGCGGATCTCGGCACTGTCGAACATCTTGATGCCCATGATGTCGAAGTGCTTGCTGGGCCCGGCCCCGACCGCTTCGGTAAAGGTCGAGATCCCGATCCCCATCAGCTCGCCGCGGGCGCGCTTTTCAGCTTGCTCTTTGCGCAGTTCGGCGTAGCCGATCTTATTCAGCGCCTTCTTCAGCGTCGTGTGATAGTCGCCGCTGTCGTATACGAAGCCCAGCGGCGAGGGATACGGAAATTGGTCCTTGCGCACGAAGTTCTTGAGCCGCAGCTCCGAGGGGTCGAGTTTCAACCGGCTCGCGAGGATGTCCATGGCCCGCTCGATCGCGTATGAGGCCTCGGTGACGCGGAACGAACAGCGGTAGGCGACGCCGCCCGGCGCCTTGTTGGTGAAGTAGGCGTCGAGCTCGGTGAACGCGGTCGGGAAATCGTACGAGCCGGTGACGATCCCGAACAGGCCGGCCGGATATTTCGTCGGATCGGCCGCGGCGTCGAACGCGCCGTGGTCGGCGACCGTCTTCACTTTGAGCGCGGTCACTTTGCCGTCGCTCGTGGCGCCGATCTCGACGTCCATGTGGTAGTCGCGGGCAAAGCCCGTGCAGGTCAGGTTTTCGGTGCGCGTTTCAACCCATTTGACCGGCACGCCGAGCACGACCGACGCCGCCGCCGCAACGACGTAACCGGCGTAGACCGGTACCTTGTTGCCGAAGCCGCCGCCTAAGTCGGGCGAGATGATCCGGATCTTGTCCTCGGGGATGCCGGTGACCAGCGACACGACGGTGCGGTGCGCGTGCGGTGCCTGCGAGGTGAGGATCAGCGTCAGGCGGCCGGTTCCCGGATTCATGTCGGCGATCACACCGCACGGTTCGAGCGGCGCCGGGTGACAGCGCTGAAACACGATCCGTTCGTTGATGTGCACGTCGGCCTTCGCCAACGCGGCGTCCGTTTCGTCGCGCTTGCCGACTTCCCAATGGTAGATGTGGTTGGTCTTCGCTTCGCGGTCTTCGCGCACCAGCGTCTTGTCGGTGAGCGAGACGAAGGGATCGATCACCGGCTGCAGCGGTTCGTACTGGACGTCGACCAGTTCGGCGCCGTCGTGCGCGGCATCGCGCGAGGTCGCGATCACGCCGGCGACCTCCTGATACTGATACAGCGCTTTGCCGACGCAGAGCACCATCTGCTTGTCGTACCCGTGGAAGGTCGGAATCCAGGCCAGGTTATGCGCGGCGAGGTCCTCGCCGGTCAGCACGGCCACGACACCCGGCACCGCCAGGGCGGCGGTCTTGTCGATCTTCACGATGCGCGCGTGCGGGTAGGGGCTGTGAACGAGCGCGAGGTGCAGCATCCCCGGCAGGCTGTGGTCGTCGAGGTAGTTGCCCCGGCCGCGGATGAAGCGCGGATCCTCCTTGCGCTTCATCGCGACGCCTATCGAATACGGTTCGGGTTCGGCTGTCGTGCTCATGACACTGCTCCTACGACGCGACGGCTTCGGGTTCGCGGGCGGCTGCACCGAGCGTGGCGGCGGCCTGCTGGACCGCCTTCACGATGTTGTTATATCCGGTGCAGCGGCAGAGGTTGCCGGACAGTCCGTCCCGGATTTCGGCTTCGCTCGGGTTGGGATTCTTGCCCAGCAGTACGTACGACGTCATCAGCATCCCCGGCGTGCAGTAACCGCATTGCAGCCCGTGCTGATCCCAAAACGCCTGCTGCAGCGGGTGCAGCGCGGCACCGGCGGCCAGACCTTCGACCGTCAGGATTTCGTGACCGTCGGCTTGCACGGCGAACATGGTGCACGACTTGACCGCCCGCTCGCCGTCCATCACCACGACGCAGACGCCGCAGCTCGACGAATCGCAGCCGATATGCGTCCCGGTCAAACCGAGACTTTCGCGCAGAAAATATGCCAGCAGCGTGCGCGGTTCGACATCGCGCACGTACTTCGTTCCGTTGACCGTCACCGTGATCGTCATCGTCTAGACCTCGATTCCGAGCCGCTTGCAGGTGCCGTCCAGCGCGCGCCCGACCAGGACGCCCGCCATTGCTTTCTTATACGCGACCGAACCGCGACCGTCGGCCGACGGATCGGCGGCTTTCGCGGCCTCGTCGGCCGCAGCCCGAATCAGCTCGCGCGTCGGCTTCTTGCCGCGCAGCAGTGTCTCGGCGGCCACGACGCGCTTCGCGGTCGGACCCGCGGCGCCGATGGCGATTCCGACTTCGGCGAACGTGCCATCGGCCGCCAGGCTGGCCCAAGCGGCCGCGGAGGCGGTCGCGAAATCGCCGACCTTGCGTTCGATCTTCTGATAGGAGCCCGCGTTGCGTCCCGGCGGCGCAGGGAAGTGCGCCTCGAGCGCCATTTCTCCGTCCGCGACCGCGGTCGTAAACGAGTCGACCAGGAAGTCGTCGATCGCGACGGTCCGCGTTCCGGCGGCTCCCCGTACGACCACCTGCGCGCGCGAAGCCAGCGCGGCAACGGCCCAATCGCCGGCCGGGTCGTTGTGGCACAGACTTCCGACTACCGTCCCCATTTGGCGCACGACCGGATCGGCGACGACTGCCGAAACGTCGGCGAGGAGCGGGTAGCGATCGTGAAGTTTCGGCGTGCGCTCGAGTTCCGCATCGCGCGCGAGCGCGCCCAGCACGAGCATTCCGTCGCTGTCCCGAATGTAACCGAGGTCACTCACCGGATTGATATCGATCAAGACGGCCGGACGGGCCAGCCGATAGCGCATCGCCGGGATCAAGCTCTGTCCGCCGGCCAAGATGCGCGCGTCGCCGCCGTACTGTTTGAGCAGCGCAATGGCTTCGTCGACCGAGCCCGCGCGGTGATAGTCGAAAGCTGCTGGGAACATTCCGGCCTCCTGGCAGACGCTAACCAGCCGAACTTACCTCGACCCGCACCGACCTCCTGTGCCGCGAAAGGGGTTACGACGCAGCGATACGCAGCGTCACGATCGAAACCCCTCGCGATGACGCGCGCATGACCGGACGGCGGCCCTGGTTCCGAAAGAAACGCTACGGCTGGGGGCTCGAACCGGGTTCGCCGGAGGGCTGGATCGCGACGCTCCTCTTCCTGCTGATCGACAGCGGCGGCGTCTTCGTACTCATTCCGTTCGTCGCTCGCACGCAGCCGTGGATCCTGATGGCCTGGGCCTTCGGGTGGCTGGCCGTCTTCATCGCGCTGATGATCGCGAAGGGCGAGCGCTTCTGGTGAGGAGCGCCGCGCGCGCCGCGAGCGGGAACATCCACTTGGTCGCGGTGTGCGTAGCGGAGAACGCGACGACCTTCGCGTCGTAGAGACCGTGCTCGCGCGCCGCCGCGCGGACGGCCGCGTCCGGGACCGGCGACGCCTTTCCTTTCGGATACACGATCCACAGTGCGCCGGCTGGGATCAGGTGGGCGATCACGCGCCCGACAGCGTTCAGCGCCGACGGATCGGCGATCCCGAGGAAGGCGACGTCGAACGTGCCGCGGAGCACGCCGGAGGGAGGCGTGGTCACTGTGTGCGCGAGGTCGCGAACGAAGCCGTCTTCAGAGAGGTCCTTCACGTACACGCGCTCGGCCGGACGCACGCCGAGCTTCTCGAGCAGCGTCTTAGGCGAGACGATCGCCGCTCTCCAGGTCTGTGCGCGCGAAGCGCCCAGGTCGAGTTCGATCAGCATGCCCTTCGCCTTCAAGCGCAGCGTATCGTCGAGGACGGCGGCCCGCGTGACGTCCGACAGGGCAACGGTCAGACGCCGCGAGCCCGCGATGCGCAGCGCGTGCGAGTCGAGGTGAAGTTTGCCCGGCGCCGCGACCCCGTCGATGCGCACGGTGCAGCTGAACTCCTTGCCCATCGCCTACGTCGTCGCCCCCGGTTTTCCGCCGGCCGACTGCGCGAGAGCGGCGAAGTACGCATCGAGCGAGCGGGTGTGTCCGATCACGTAGCGCGAGATGAAACGGAACACGGGGTTGTAGACGTAGCCACGCTCGACGACCGTCAAGCGCGAACCGCCGCCCTCGTCGGTCAGGTCGTAGGTCCAGGAGCCGCCGAAGGGCAGGCTCTTGTTTGTGATCTCGGTGACGAAACGGTTGGGCGCGTCCTGCTCGACGATCGCGTACGAGCCGTCGTTGCCGCGCCCAAACGCGGCCAGGCTCAGCTCCCACAATTTCGTCCTCGGCACGGCGAAGGTTTCGGAGCGGCTCGCAACGTGCGCGACCGGCAGCCGCGCGCCGACGAGCACGACGACCGCAACCGCGCACGCGACGAGCGCGAGCGCGCCGGCGCCGATCGAGACCGCGAGCCTCACGCCGTCGCCTCCCGTCCGGCGTGCGCTTCGATCTCCCGCGTCGCGGCGAGCGCCAGCAGCTCCAACCCGCGCACCGCGCTCGCGCGCGCGGTTTCCGAGAGCCGGGCCAGCATCGCGCCGACTTTTTGGCGGTCGAGCACGGAGTGTGACTCGCGGATGCGCTGCCCTTTCGCCGTCAGCGTCAACTGCAGCCGGCGCTTATCGCCGCCGTCCCGCCGGCGGCGCACGTACCCCTGGGCCTCCAAGCGGTCGACGGCCAGCGACATCGTCGAGGCGGTGACGCCCATGTGCGCGGCGAGCTCAGCAAGCGAGGTGGGATCGGTTCGGCTGAGATGGTCCAAGATGCTCACCTGATGAGAACTGAGCGTCTCGCCGGTGCGGGGGTCGCGCGCGTGCCGGGTGTGGCACGCAAAATAGATGCGCGGGTAGTGTTCGAGGACCGCGTCGACCGGCGAAGGCTTCACGTCGGCTCAGCATAACCCCATTCATTTGCTTTGTCAAATCAAACTAATCGGGCACTCAAAGGTCGCGACCCTTACGCTCGCGCGGACCTTCAGGATGGAAGCGACGTGTCGCGCTCTGCTGCGCGAATGCGGACTAGGTAGGCGTCGAGCGCCTTGGCGGGGTCGTCCGAAAACGGCTCGCCCAGCCGCGGCACGCGGATGCGGTCGATGCGGAAGCTGCGGAAGTCGTCGCGCAGTTCGCACCAGGCGGCGAGCGTCCAGACCTTGCCCCAGAAGTACAAGCCAAGCGGTTGGATAGAGCGATCCGGCGTCGCGTGGCCGTCCTCGCCGGCGTAGTCCATCAGGATGCGGCGCCGGCTGCCGATCGCCTCGTGCAGCACGTCGAAGTGCTCCGAGCCTGCATCGCGCCCGAAGCGCAGCGTGTAGATCCGCGCGTCATCGACATGGCCGAGCAGATGCGCCGGCACCACGCCGCGGATGCGCGCCAACGCGGAGCGCGCCGATGCGGCCAGACCCGGCCCGCACCACGCTTCGACGAAACGTGCGCCGACGACCAGCGCTTCGACTTCGTGCCGTTCGAACATCAGCGGCGGAATCTCGAACGTTTTCGGCAGCCGGTAGCCGTGGCCGGGTTCGCCTTCGATCGGGACGCCGCACAGGCCCAGTTCCACAACGTCGCGGTAGATCGTGCGCTCCGAGACTTCGAGCCGGTCGGCCAAGGTGCGTGCGGTGACGTGCCGGCCGCCCCGCAGGAGCTGCACGATCGTGAAGAGGCGGTCGGCACGGCGCACCCTTACTGCATCGCGTGGAGTCCGACGCGATTCCCTTCCGAGTCGGCGATTCGGGCGACCCAGCCGATGCCGTTGGGGAGCTCCCGCTTCGGCTCTTCGACGCGGCCGCCGTTGGCGGCGACGAGTTCGAGCGTGCGATCGAGCCGTCCGTTCACGTTCAGGTAGACCTGCGTGCCGTGCGGCGAGGGATGCGCGGTCTCGAGCAGACAGCCGGCGACCCCGCCCTCCTGGCACGGGAAGACGGCAATATCTTCGCCCTCGAAGCACAGCGCTTTCAGCGGCGCTTCCAGGATCGCTTCATAAAAGCGCCGCGCGCGCTCGAGGTCGGCGGCGGGGATTTCGAACCAGCTGATCGCCGTTGCGGGGACGGTAGCGGGGGCGGCGGTCGCGGTGGCGGTTTGGGACATTGCGAGAGCTCCTTGCGTCGAAACGGTGGGGTAGGGACCGATCCTAGCAAGGTGCTCCTGACAACGTGGTGTCAGGAGTCGAACCGTCCGGAACGAATGGCGTGCCCTCGGAGGACCGCATGCCAGCCGGAAGGCGCGAGAATACCGTCCTGTCCCTGATCGGCGCGACGCGCGTGGTCGAGATCGCTGCCGGCGGCGGCACGATCGCTGTCAAAGCCGAGTATCTGCAGCCGGGCGGCAGCGTCAAGGATCGGGCCGCGCGCGCCGCGATCGAAGGCGCCCGCGCGCGCGGCGCGCTGCGCCCCGGGCAAACCGTCGTCGAGATGACCAGCGGCAACATGGGCGCGGCTTTGGCGGTCGTGTGCGACGCGCTCGCACATCCCTTCGTCGCGGTGATGTCGGAAGGGAACAGCCCCGAACGCGCGCGCATGATTCGCGGCCTGGGCGCCGAGGTGATCCTCGTGCCGCAGGTCGACGGCACGGCGGGCTGCGTTACCGGCGGCGACATCGGCGCTGCCGCGGAGCGCGCCCGCGCGGTCGCACGCGAGCGCGAAGCCTTCTACGTCGATCAGTTCAACAATCCGGATTGCTTTGCGGCCCACGAACGGACGACCGGCCCCGAACTGCGAACTGCGTATCCCCGGCTCGATGCATTTCTTGCCTGCGTCGGGACCGGCGCGACGCTGATCGGCACACTGCGCGACCTCAAACGGAGTCAGCCGCAGTTGATCGGCGTCGCGGTCGAACCCTTCGGCGCCGCGGTCCTGGGCGGGGCGACGGTCACCAAACCCGCCCACATCCTGCAAGGGACGGGGTACGGATCGACGCCGCCGCTCTGGGACGCCGGGCTGGTCGACGCGTTCGTGACCGTGAGCGACCAGGAAGCGGCCGACGAGCGCGCAGCGCTCGGACGCCGCGGGCTCTACGTCGGTTTTTCGTCGGGCGCGAATGTCGCGGCCGCACGCGCGCTGCTCGCGAGCGGCCGACTCCGCGCAAACGCCATCGTGGCGACGATTCTCTGCGACACCGGCCTCAAGTACTGAGCGCGGCGCGCGCCGGGATCACGGGCGATACGCGGTTTCGCCGACGAGTTCGAGCGGGGTGACCTCGACGGTTCCACCTGAGGCGGCCTCGCACTTCTCCGTATAGCGCGTGAAGAAGTCCCGCTCGCCGAGCGCCTTGGCCGCCCCTTCGTCGCTCGCGGTCGCGAGGTGATAACAGTCGGGGCCGGCTTTACTCTGCAGGCAGCGGTATGAGATCTTGCCGCTCAGCTCGGGGTCGGCGTCCAACGCACCGATGAAGCGTGCGATCTCAGCATGCCAGTCGTCGAGGGTCCCCTTCTGGAAACGATAGGTGATCAGAAAATACTTCATGTTACACCTTCGGCGCCGGCTGCTCGCCGCGGAAGATTGCTGCGTTGCGCAGGGCGAACGCCTCGAAGCTCGTTGCTGGACGTCCGAGCAGCATCTCGGCGTCGGCGAACACGGTTCCCTCCTTGCCTTTGCGCCGTTCTGCGTAGAGTTCGACCAGCGCGGCGGCGAGGTAGGGCGGCATGCCGCGCGCGAGGTTCGCACGCTCGTACTCTTCGGGGCTCGCCGGAACGTAGCGGATCGCGTTGCCGGTTGCGGCCGAGAGCGCCGCGGCAACCTCCGTCATGCTCAGCGCGTGGGGCCCGGTAAGACGGTACGTCTTCCCTTCGTGTCCGCTGCCGGTCAGCGCCGTCACCGCGATCTCGGCGAGATCCTCGATGTCGAACGACGCCGTCGCCGCATCGCCCATCGGCACCGAGAACGCACCCTGCGCGACGATCGACGGGACCTGGCGGAAATATGCGGACATGAATTCGCCGGCCCGCAGATGCGTGAACGGGATCCCCGAGCGCTCGAGTTTTCGTTCGATCTCACCGTGCATGCGCGCAAAACGAAACGGCGAGTCGCGCTCCGGCATGATCCCCGAAAGCTTGACGACGTGCGCGACGCCGGCGGCTGCGGCCGCGTCGATGAAGGCCGACTGAACGTCGAGCATGTCCGGCGCGGACGACGAGATCAGCATCGCGCGCTCGATTCCGCGCAAGGGAGCGGCCAGCGTTTCGGCGCGACCCATGTCGGCGACGACGACCTCGACGCCTGGCAGCGCCGCCAGTTTCTCGGCCCCGGCGCTGCGGCGCACCAGCGCGCGCACCGGAATACCGCGCGCCGCGAGCCGGCGCACGGTTTCGCCGCCGGTGAGGCCGGCTGCGCCTGTTACCAAAATCACCGCGCGAGCGTAGCACGCGGCAAGCTGCCGGGGCTTGTCTCAGGCACCGGTCCTGGGAGAAAATCGTCCACGGTATTCGCCCGGCGCGATGCCGAAACGCGCCTTGAACGCCTTGTTGAATCCGGAAACGGATTCGTATCCCAGCGACATGGCGATCGTACTCATCGTCTCGTCGCCGGACGTCAGGCGAGCGCCGGCCACGCTGAGGCGCACGCGGCTCAGATAGCGGAGCGGCGGTTCGCCGACCAGCTGCGCGAAGCGTGCCGCGAACGCGGACCGTGAAAGCCCGCGCGACGCGGCCAGCGACTCAACGGTCCAGGTTCGCTCGGGATGCCGGTGCAGCAGCGCCAAGGCCGGACCGATCTGCCGGTCGCGCAGCGCCGCCAGCCAGCCCGACTCCGCGCTGTCGGCGTGGTCGTCGAAATGCATCGCGACTGCCTGCAGCACCAGCATGTCGGCGATCCGCGCGATGAGAACATCCGCCGCCGGGCCGCAGGCGGCGAGTTCGCCGCGCAGCTGTTCGATCGTCGCGTTCAGCCATGCCGCAAGCCGGCTGCCCTTGCTTTTGACGTGGATCACCGGCGGCAAGAGCTCGAGTAAAAGAGCCGTCGAGGGATCCTCGAATCTCATGCTGCCGCAGATCAGGACCGTGCTCTCGCCGCTCCCGCGGCCGCCGAATGGCTTCGCAGCCCCGCGCAGACGCGCTTTGAGCGCGTCGTCCAACGCGACCGCAACGGTGCCCGGCGCGTCGCGCACGACGTGCGTCCCGCCACGCGGCAGCACGACGTAATCGCCCTCGGCGAGTTCGAAGGTTCCGGGTGCGCCCTCACAGCTGAGCAGACAATGGCCGCGCGTGACGATATGAAAGGCCGCGCCTTCGTCGACGAGGCGAAAGCCCCAAGGCGCGCGCAGCTGCGGGCGAGCAAACACGCTGCTGCGCACCCGGATCGAGCGCAGCAGGTCGGCGAAAAGCAGACCGCGCGCGGTCGCGTCCGCGAGCATGCTCGCAGTATACCACCGCCGCTGCGGGGCGCGGCGCGCGCGGGGTTGTGAACTAGGTGTCGCGCTTGCGCATCAGGTTGGCCAGCAGCGTGCCGTCCAGCACGACCAGCGCCGCGACGACGACGGCGAAGAACAGCACGACCGCCTTGATCAGACCCCAAAGAGCTCCCATGCTCCCATTATTCCCGCTTTTTCGCCATTCCGACCAGCGGTCGCGGCCCATCGAGGCAACGTTAGGCCGCGGCCAGAACGCCTGAGGCTGTGACCGATACGCATGCGACGCGACGGGTTGCCGAATACGCCGCCGGCCTGCAGTTCTCGGAACTGCCGGAGAGCACCGTCGAGCATGCGAAGCAGGCGCTGCTCGACCTGTTGGGAATCGCGATTCGGGCCGCCGGCGAGCCAGGTTCGAGCGCGGTGCTGCGGCGCGTGGTCGACGAGCTCGGCGCGCCCGGCGATGCGACCGTCGCGGGAATCGGTGCGCACTACCGGCCGCACTACGCCGCGCTGCTCAACGCGGCGTTCGCGCACACGCTCGACTTCGACGACACGCATCAGCGCGGCTCGATTCATCCCGGCGCACCGGTGATCCCGGCCGCGCTCGCGATCGCGGAGGAGCGTGGTGCGTCCGGGCGCGCGCTGATCGAAGCGATCGTCGCCGGCTACGACGTGACGGTTCGGCTGAGCGAAGCCGCGATTCCGGCCGCGCAGTACGATCGCGGCTTTCATCCGACCGCTACGGTCGGTACCTTCGGCGCAACCGCAGCGGTGGCGCGCGTCGCGCGCGCGGGCGCGCGCACGCTCGAACACGCCTTCGGCATCAACGGCAGCCAGGCCGCCGGGTCGCTGCAGTTTCTCGAGAACGGTGCTTGGAACAAACGCATCCACGTCGGCTTGGCCGCGCACAACGCGATCGTGGCCTATCGTCTTGCCGCGGCCGGTGCGCAAGGCGCAAGCAGCGCGCTCGAAGGAACGTCGGGCTTCTTCCGCGGCTATACCGACGGCGCCGATCCGGCGCGGCTGAGCGCGTCGCTCGGTCCGCCGTACGCGATCGACGAGACCGGTTTCAAACCGTACCCCAGCTGCCGCTACTCGCACGCGGCGATCGACGCGCTGCTCGAGATTCTCGCCGAAACGCGGGCCGACGCTGCGCAGATCGACGCGGTGCGGATCGGGCTGCCGCGCAGCGGCATGCAACTGGTCGGCATCCCCGAGGACGCCAAACGCCGCCCCACCTCGATCGTCGACGGACAGTTCAGCATGTTCTTCTGCGCCGCGGTCACGCTGCTGCGCCGCCGTTTCACCTGGGCGGAGTACGCGCTGCTCGGCGACCCCGAGGTGGAAGCGACGATCCGGAAGATCTCCGTCGCCCAGGACCCGCGCGTCGAGGCGCTCTTCCCCGGCATGGCGGCGACCGTCGAGGTGCAGATCGGCGGGCGGACGATCCGGCGGCTGAACGACACGCCGCGGGGCGAACCCGCGAACCCCCTGACGTGGGACGACCTGACCGCGAAATTCGACGGCCTGGCGGGCGCACTCTACGGGCCGGCCCGACGCGAACGCATCGTGGCCGCGGTGCGGCGGCTCGACCGCCTGCCCGACGTCCGCGACCTGACGTCCTTGCTCACCGGGCCCGACCGGGATCTTCTTCCAAACACCGGTGATTCGTTTACCGGTCGCGAAGCCGCGTTCGAAAAAACATCCGCTTCTTGAAAGGCTATTCGATGGTTCACGTTCGTTTCGCGGGGGCGCTCGCCGCCGCCGCCGCCCTCGTCCTCACCGTGCCTGCGGCCGCTGCCGACGGCGCCCATCACGTGTATGCCATGTCCGCCCAGAACGGCTCCGGCGAAAACGGGACCGTCACCGTGACGGCGGTCGGCGACAAGACGCGCGTCGACGTCGCGCTGGCCGGCTCAGCCGCGGGCGTTGCGCAGCCCGTCCACGTCCACGAAGGAACGTGCGCGAAACTGAACCCCAAACCGAAGTACCCGCTGACCACGATGGTCGACGGCGTCTCGTCGACCACGCTCGACGTTCCGATGTCGACGCTGACAGCGGGCGGCTTCGCGGTCAACACCCACAAGTCCACGACCGAGGTCGGGACCTACGTCTCGTGCGGTGACCTCAGCTCGAAGATGTAGCCGCGGGTTTGCGCGCGCGCTTTCGGAACGGTGAGGCCTCACCGGCCGGAAGCGGCGCGCGCCACACGCGCAGGCTCAGCGCAACCCCATCGTAGTATCCGACCAGCGAGATAAGATCCATCAGCGCGCGCTCGCCGAGAACCTCGCGCGCTTCGTCGAACGTCGCCCGCCCCAGATCGCGCTCGCCCAGCAGCGCGCGCACGACCTTGCGGACCAGCGCCTCGGCGGGATCGAGCGACGGCGCCTTCTTCCGACGCCGAATTGCCGTCAGTTCCTCGTCGGTGAGGCCGGCCGCGCGCCCTACCCGTTCGTGGGCAAACCATTCGAAGTCGGCGCGCCGGATCGCCGCCAGTTCGAGAATAGCGATCTCCCGCGCGCGGTCCGAAAGCGCGGTCTTGTACCGGATCGCGCTGCCGAGTTCTTGGAGCGCGGTGCCGACGTCCGGGCTCAGCAGCAGCGCGTTGAAAGGCCCTTCGAGCCTGCCCTCCGCGTCGGTTAGGGCGAACAGCTGCGTACCGCGCGCGCGCGGACCTTGCGTGATCGCGTCGTACAAGCTGCGCTGCTCGTGCGAGAGTTCGGCCGGAACGAACCGGTGAAGCCGTTCGTGCTTCATCGGGCGCCTGCGCACACGTGGAAAACCGCGGCCATGCAGTCGTTCATCGTCGGAATCGGGCTTCGCGCCGCAAACCGCCGTATCTTTTGGCGTACAGGCGTCCTGGCGGCTGCGCTTTTCGCGCAGTTGTCGTAGCTCAATCCATAGCCAGTAGGTTATCGATCCCAAAGGCCGAAACGCTCGCGATGTGCTCTTCAAAGCGCTTGCTGACCCGACTCGGCGGGCTATTTTCGAGCGATTGTGCCGCCAAGGCGAGCAAACCGTGGGGGCCCTGACCGCGCAGGCTGGGATCTCGCAGCCGGCCGTGTCAAAGCATCTCCGTCTTCTGAAGCACGCCGGGCTGGTACGCGACCGCCATCAAGGGCGCCAGACCCACTATCGCGCGCAGCTCGCTGCTCTTGCCCCGCTGATCGATTGGACGAGCCAGATGACCGGGTTCTGGCAGAGCCGGTTCGACCACCTCGAAGACCTCTTGAAAAGGATGGACCAGTGAGCGAAAAGCCGACCGAAACGCTCTCCGTCGTTGTCGAACGTGACCTGCCGTATCCGCCGGAAAAGATCTGGCGCGCCCTGACTCAACCACCCCTGATCGAGGAGTGGCTGATGAAGAACGACTTCGAGCCTGTCGTGGACCACCGTTTCAGTTTTCGCGCCGACTGGGGCGCCGTCGACTGTCAGGTCCTGGCAGTCGAGCCGAACAAAGCGCTGTCGTACACGTGGGCGGCTTATGGTCTCGAGAGTGTCGTCATGTGGACTCTCACTCCGACGAGCACGGGGACCCACGTGCGCATGGAACAGTCGGGCTTCCGGCCGGATCAGCAGCAGGCGTACCAGGGCGCCAAGGGCGGGTGGCAGCAGTTCTTCGCGGCCCTGGAGCAAGTGGTGGCGCGGCTCGCGTGATGCCGGTACGAACGGGAGCAGAATTCGGGGCATAACGATCGAATGAAGCCATCGGAGCAGATTGACAAGCTGGTGGCAGAAACCACCGACTGGCGCGGCAAAACGTTGGCGCGGGTCCGCAAGACCATCCTTGAGGCCGACCCCGAGATCATCGAGGAATGGAAGTGGATGGGTAGCCCGGTGTGGGAGCGCGACGGAATCGTTGTCCTCGGCAACGCGCACAAAGAGAAGGTGAAGTTGACCTTTCCCAACGGGGCGCAGCTCCCGGATCCAGACAAGATCTTCAACAACGGTCTCGGAGGCAACAAGTGGCGATCGATCGATTTCTCCGAAGGTGATAAGGTCAATCAGCGTGCTCTAACAAACCTTGTTCGTGCCGCTGTTGCGTACAATCAGAGCAGATTGAAGAAGAAAGCGCCTGCGGGTACTCGAGCGAAAGTGCGCAAAAAGAAAAAGACCTGAAGCTCGTCATCGGCGGCGGCTCAGCCTTTTGCGCCGTTCTGCACCGAAAGCTCCCAGCGATACCCGTCGGGATCGTGAAACCACAGCCCGAGATGCGGCGAACCGGGAGCCTCCGGACCGATCTCGCCGCCCGGATCCTCGAGTGCGACTCCGGCCGCCTTGAGATCCTCGAGCGCTTCGAACAGTTCGCGCATCGAGTGCAGGTGGAACGACATGTGCCCCAGTGCCGCGGGCGCCGGACGGCCGTGATGGAACACGATCGTCACGGCGTCGTTTCCGATCGCGACGCCGCCCTCGAAGTCGAACTGATGCTCGAGGCCGAGCTTGTCGATCCACCAGCGCGCGCTCGCTTTGGGGTCGTGAACCGAGAGCCCGAAATGACCGACGGGTCCGAGTTTCCAAGCCATGGCCGCGACCTACTTCGCAGCTAGCCGGCGTTGACCATCCACTTCACGCCGAAGCGATCGATCAGCATGCCGAACGATGCACCCCAAAGCCGTCGAAGCACACGTAGGGTGCCAGTTTCACGATCGGCCTGCGATCAGATGCCGCCGGCGCCGGACAGTCCCGTCGGCGCGGCGGCACCGGCGCTCTTCAACCGCCACGCGAGGGCGATCAGAATTACGCCGAAGACGATCGAGTACGCGCCGATCAGCCACACCCAGGCCACCAGTCCGGCCAGCGGCAGCAGCACCAGCGCGATGCCCAACGCGATCGAGACGACGCCGGTCAGCGCCACGAACCACTCGCCTTTGATTTCCTTGCGCAGCCGGATCGCGGTCACGATCTCGAGGATGCCCGTCGCGACGGCCCAGATCGCGATCGTATAGACCCACGCTAGCGCCGTGATGCCGGGCCAGACCAGCGTGAGAAGTCCGATCGCGATCCCGAGCACGCCCTCCAGCAGCAGCATCGGCCAGCGCTCCTTTTCGTGACGGAAGCGGATCGCTTGGGCGAGCGCGAGGACGCCGTCAACCAGCATGTACGCGCCGAAGATGATCACCAGAACGAAGAGCGTGATCCCCGGCATGAAAAATGCCACCAGACCGAACAGGATGCCGATGACGCCGCGCAGCGCGACCAGCCACCAGGAGCGCGAAAGTGTTCCAATCATGACGTGGTGTCCTTTCCTCTAGTGACCGGCGACGACTGCGCTGCGGCAGTTGAACCCGCTCCGGCCGTCAGTATGGCCGCGGACACGGCGAAAGCAACTACGCGCCTCATGGCCAAACTTTGGCACGGTCGGCGTCCCCGCGCAAGGGTCCGCCGCACAGAACGCGCTCGTGCCTGCGACGCTCAGGACACCGTGCCGGCAAGCCCGCGGCGAATGCCGCCGCGCCACATCGGCGGCCGGAGGCGATCCTTGCCGTGCAGGCCGATCCACAGTCCCCCCGCCGCGAGCGTGCACACGATGACGGCAACGATCGAGGCTTCGACGCCGAACGCGCCGCCGGTCAAGAAGTCCGGCCCGTGCACGCTGCCGCGCAGAGCGCCCGCGACGTCGTTCCCCGAAACGGCCACGCCGAATACCGGCCCTTCGGTGAAGTTCCAACCGACATGGATACCGATCGGAAACCAGAGGTTGCCGCTCACCACGTACGCGACCGAGAGCAGTACCCCGGCTTCGAGTGCGATGGCCGCCGAACTCAGCGGCGTGGCACCGCGATTGGCGGCGTGCGCGGCACCGAACAGGAGCGCCGAGACGGCGATCGCGATCCACGTGCCCGCGGTCGATTGCACCCAGCGTACGACGAATCCGCGAAAGATCAGCTCTTCGATCACCCCGGCCGCGATCATGACGACGAACCCCTGCGCAAGCGGCTGCCACGACGCGAAGCCCACGAAGCGGTAGACACCCAGCAGACTCAGGACCAGCATCGTGGTGACGAAGAGGCCGGCGCCCAGGACGAAGCCTGCTGCCGCTTGCGGCAGCCTCGCGAGCGCGAGCTCGTCGACCGCCCGGCGTTCGACATAGTGCACGTGCGCGACATACGCGGCCAGCGCGGCGGCGGCAACCGCCCCGACGCCGAGGGCATCCGGGACGCGATGACGGACCAGCTGCTGGACCAGCTCGATTACGCCGATGACGACAACGATCCCGAGAGCACCGGTCGCGAAACGTTTCCACATGGTGCCCGAGGTACGTCCCGCCGGAGCGCGTGTTTCGCCTTGCGCCGTGGGCCGCCAGCGCCCCTCGAAAGGGATGTTAGGAGCGCCTAACTAAACGGCTGCCTTCTACCTGATGACCGGGCAGTGCGATCGAACGTCGGTCGGTGCCGGGCGAAGGAGTTCTCTTGGCGCGCGCTGCGGCGTGGTATACGCTGGTCTGCCTGCTTGCGGTCGGTCTGCCGACGGCTGCGCTGGCCGATGCGGACGAGGCGCCGGTCGCGGGCAGCGCGCCGGCAGGGCTGCAGCCGATCGCGAGCCCGTTTCCCGCCGCCACGCCGTTCCCCGGCGAGTCACGCACCGTGGCCCGTGCCGACGGGACGGTGCAGGCGATTCCCGAGCGTCGCGGCCGCACCGAGATCTATCACCTCGTCGCCCGCCCGGCACCGTGGACGCTGCGCCCGGGCCTCACCGTCATGGCACGCACCTACAACGGGGTCGTGCCCGGCCCGACGCTCGTCGTGCGTCAGGGCGACCGCGTCGTCATCGACTACCGAAACGAACTCGACGTGCCGGACACGATCCATCTGCACGGCATTCACGGGATTCCGGTCACGATGGATGGCGTCCCCGGCAGCTCGCAGCGGATGGTTGCGCCGCACGGCACGTTCCAGTACATCTTCCGCGCGACCGACCCCGGCACGTTCATCTATCACACCCACGACCGCAAAGCGATCCTCAACTCGGGACTCTACGGCGGCATCATCGTCGAGCCGTCCGCACCGCGCCCCGAAGAGCGCAGCGCGCGCGACTACCTCGAGATCATCTCGTCGTGGTACATCAACAGCACCAGCGAGAGCGCCTTCACCCTCAACGGCAAGTCCTACCCGGCGACGCACCCGATCGACGTCCGCCGCGGCGAGCGCATTCGCATTCGCTGGATCAACATCTCGGCCGAAAACTTTCACACGATGCATACGCACGGGCACTATCAGCGCCTGATCGCGCGCGACGCCATGCCCGTCGCGGAGAACGTCATCGAAGATACGGTCGAGCTCGGTCCCGGGCAGCGCGTCGACGTGACCGTCGACGCAAACCAGTCGCCCGGCACCTGGATGGTGCACTGCCATGTTCTCGACCACACCGAGAACGCCGACGGCATGCCCGACGGGCTCATCACCGCGATCCACTATCTCGGCACGCCGAACACGATGACCGCGATGCAGGACGAGATGATGCGCGCGATGCCGATGACCGCGACGGGAATCGGCACCGCCGCCGGGATCCCGGGCAACCGGCTCTCGTTTTGGACCACCGTCGGACTCGGCGCGTTCGCCGGCCTGACGATCTTCCTCGGTTTGCCGATCGCCCGCGCACGGCACCTCAAGCTCGGTCAGATCAACATCCTCAACGCCTTCGCAATTGGGATCCTGGCGTATCTGGTGATCGAGATCGCCACCGGCGCGGTCGGACCGGTTTCGCAAGCGGTCGTCGCCTGGCACCGCGCGGCGCTCCCGTTTCCGTTCGCGCTCTCCGCTGCGCTCGCGGCCGGCCTGCTGATCGGTCTGGTCGGACTGGGCTCGATCTCGACGACGATCGTGCGGCACGGGGCCAAATCGATGGCCGACCATCCGATCCCGCTGGCGATGATGATCGCGGTTGGAATCGGCGCGCACAATCTGGCTGAAGGCCTGGCGATCGGCGCCTCGGCAGCCGCCGGATCGACCGCGATCGCGGCGGGTCTGGTGATCGGCTTCGCACTGCACAATGCGACCGAAGGTTTCGGCATCGCGGCGCCGCTGGCCGGACGCGTCGTGCCGAGCTGGGCGCAGATCGGTCTTGCGGGTTTGGTGGCCGGCGGCCCGACCTTCCTGGGCACGATGATCGGCTACCAGTTCACCTCACCGGTGCTCTCGGTGTTCTTTCTCGCGATCGCCGTCGGCGCGCTGATCTTCGTCATCGGCGAGCTGTGGTCGGTCCTCAAGCGCACGGGTTTGACGATCCCGGCCACCACGATGATCACGCTGGGCTTCGGCGTCGCGTTCGTCACCGAACTGTTGGTCGACATCAACGGGGGCTAGTTCAGGCCGGCCGAACCAGCCGTTCGCGCGTCAGGCGCAGGAAGCCGATCGGATGCGGCGTGCCGCCCGCGAGCGCGAGCCCGGCGACGATCTCACCGATCACCGGAGCGAACTTGTAGCCGTGGCCGGAGAAGCCGCCGGCGATCACGATGCGGGGATCGTGCGGATGGCGATCGACGATGAAATGCTCATCCGGCGTCAACGCGTACATGCACGCTTTCGCGAAGGCGAAACGCGCCGCCGCGCCCGGCATCCAGCCCTCGAGGGCGCGCCGCACCGGTTCGATGTCGCCGGCCGCAATCGCGCGATCCAGCTGCGCGGGTTCGGTGTCGGCACCGTAGCCGTGCAGCGCCGCCTTCACGCCTTCCCCGAAATCGGGGAACCCGTAGAGCGGGCGCTCGAAGCCCTCCCGGTCGAGGAAGAACGCGGGAAAACGACCGCGCGAAAAGTTCGGGACGCTGGGCTGGAACCAGACCTGCACGTTGCGCTGGATCCGCAGCGGCAGCTCGAGCTCGCCGGCGAGTCGCGCCAGCCACGGCCCGGCGCACAGTGCGACCGCGCCGGCCGACACGATCGTTCCGTCGGCGAGCGTGAGCCGGACGCCGTCGCGCTGCGCATCGTAGGCCGTCACCGCGACGCCGAAGGCGGTCTGCGCGCCGGCCGCTTCGGCGACGCGCAGATGGGCCGCGATTCCCGCTTCCGGGAACACGACCCCCGCGTCGCCTTCGAGCAGGCCGACTTCGCCGGCGCGCGGGGTGACGCCGGGAAACCGGCGTACCATCGCCGGCGCATCGAGCGCTTCGAGCTGCAGGTCGTGTTCGCGCGCGCTCAGCAGCGCGCCGGCGATCGCCGCGCTGTGCGCGGCGCCGACCATCAGGACGCCGACCAGATCGATCACGTGCTCGGCGCCGTCGCGCTCGAGCCGGAACCACAAGTCGTAGGCGCGCCGCAGCAGCGGAACGTAGGCCGGGTCTTCGAAGTACGCTTTGCGGATGATGCGCGTGCGGCCGGCCGACGCGCCGAGCTCGTGCGCCCGCGAAAACTGCTCGATGCCGAGCGTCCGCGCGCCACGCGCGGCGGCGTGCGCCAAGGTTGCGCTGCCCATCGCGCCGAGCCCGACGACGACGAGGTCGAATCTCATCGCCAACCGGTGAGTCCTTCGCTCAGCACGCGCCGGCCCCCGGTTATTTCACCGGCCCGAACAGCGGGGCCATCGGCACGATGGCGGGGTCGTCGGCGTGACCGACGTGTCCGTCGAGGCCGAGCGCGTCTTCGATCGTGCGCAGGAGGCTGTAGTGATCGTAGGGGGTCGGATCGGCGAAGCCGTCGGGTCCGTGATTGGTGATCACGATCGTGGGGATATGCCCGCCGCCGGGGTTGTGGCCGTCGACGACGCAGCACGCCTGCGCGGCCTCCGGAACGCGGTCGGCCTTGCCGTCCTCATCCCAGGTGATCACGATCGCGGTGTTGACGCCCGGGGTGGTCCACGCGGCGGAGCTCTGAATGGCGCCGATCAGATCGCCGACGACCACGTCGCCGCGCCGCACGAGGTCCTCATCGCCCTTCGCGCAGCCGGCCGGCGATTTCGGCGAGTCGACGCCGTGCATCTCGTTGCACTGGTTGGGGACCACCAGCGCAAAGGCGGGCAGGGCGTTACCGGCCACGTCGGCGCGCCAGGCATCGAAGCCGACCAGTTCGCGCGCCAGATCGGGATCGGCGTGGACGGACGCGAAATTGGTGAACCCGGTGTGCTTCGCGGCGTAGAGCGCGGCCGGCGCGGTCGCCGTCTCCGGCGAGACGATCGCCAGCGAACCGGGTCCGGGAATGTCCTCGAGGTACGCACGCCAGGCTAGGCCGCGCGCGCGCAGCTGCGCGGCCAGATTCGGCGCATCGATCAGATGCGCGACGTAGCCCGGCCCGGTGCTGCCCTTGCAGAACGGATCGATGGTTTGCGGTTTGCAGTACCACGCGTCGTCGTCGTGGATACCGAACGTGTCGCCGCCCAGGATCGCGACGTAGTTCGCCTCGCTGGGATGGACTTCGGCGTACATCTGCGTCGCCGTCCCGTAGCGCTTCGCCAGATCCGCAATGTGCGGCGCGTAGCCGCGGTCGAGGACGGTTGCGTAGCCCTTGTTCTCCTCCACGATCACGATGATGTGATCGTAGTGAGGAACCGCACGATCGGCTGCGGTCGTGGCCGCCAACGCGGGCACGGCCGCGAGCACGAGGCTCGCGACGGCTGCACCGAGGGAAGCGCTAATACGTTGCGTGGCGATCTCCTCGAAGAACTTCTCTCGCACGTTCGAACAAGCGTGCGATGAGCGTCGCGAACGAACATTAACTTCAGTTCAACGTTACCTTATCCCCATCTCAACTCGTTCCGCCCTCGACCTTGTCGGCACGTTAATCTTCAATGCGTGCGCCTGCGTCACAAAGGAGCGTGCGCGAGTGCGATCCGAACGTGCCCCGCATGCTCACCGCCATTTCACCGCCGCAACCCGTGCCCGTCTACTCGGGCTTCGACTACGTCGCGGTCGACGCGCAGCGTCGGCGTGTGTACGCCGCCCACGGAGGTTCCAAAACGCTCTTGGTCGTTGATGCGGATAGCGGGAAAGTCATCGGCCAAGTGCCGGTGGGACCGATGCATGGGGTCGCCGTCGATCCCGTCAGTGGTCACGTCTTCACCGGCAACGGCGAGAGTGATTCCATCAGCGAGGTCGACCCGTCGGCGCTCAAAGTTATCCGCTCGGTCGCGGTGAGCGCGCCGGTCGACGCGATCGCCTATGATCCCGCGGTCAATCGCCTTTACGCCGGTGAAGACGACGGCACGCACCTCTTCGTGATCGATACGAAAACGTTCAAGCTGGTCAAGACGATCACGATCCCCGGGCACAAACCGGAATATCTGGCCGTCGACCCGCGCACGCACGAAGTGTACCAAAACATCGCCAACTTGGCCGAAGTCGCGGTCATCGACCCGGTCAGTCTGATGGTCAAGCGGACGTTCCGGACGCCGGAATTGACGAACAACCATCCCTTGCAGTACGATGCCGGCTTCAAGCAGATCGCCGTCGGCGGCACGAACGGAGTGTTCAGCGCATATACGACCGCAGGCGTAAAGCTTGGTCAGATCGCGGTGCCGCGGTTCGATCAGTGCACGCTGGATCCGACCCAGCACATCCTGGCCTGCGGTGGCGGCGGCGGCATCACGCGCATTCGGCTCAACCGCGGCGCTGCCCCGACGATCATCGATACGACCGCGGTCGATGACGGCGTCAAGACGACCGCAATCGATCCCTCGAACCATCGCGTCTGGACCGTCTGGTCCAAACACGACGGGAGCGGTGACTTCGTACAGGGTTTCGACCCCGCACCCTGAGCGCAGCAGGCAGCGCGCGTCCTTCCGCTAGCGGACGGAACCCGCTGTTGCCAGCGGTTGGCGAATCAACTGACTCAGGGTGAACACGGCGCCGTCCGGAGATGCGACCACCACTCGCCGGAAGTTCGCCGCATCGGCCGGCGCTGAAATGACGGTCCCGCCCCCGGCAGTAACCCGTTCGGCCGCCGCGTCGACATCGTCGATCCAGAAGTCGACCGACCAATGGTCGTAGTCGACCTGCGGATCTTCGATGCCGGCCGCGACGACGTCGCGCGGCACGGGCTGCTGCGGAAGGCCGCCCACATAACCAGGGACCCGGAAGAGTACCCCCGGCGCGCCGCCCGCGTCGAAGGGTTCGACCTCCCAACCGAATACGGTCGCATAAAACGGCGTTGCCTTGGCAAGCGAACGCGTGCGCAACGCGCTCATCGCCCACGCACCCGATTCGTTGACACGCTGGGCGCCGGCCCGCGCCGCAGGCTCCCATAACCCGAGCGTTGCGCTGCGCGGCGACGCAACGATCGCGAGCCGCCCTGCCGGCGGGGCATCGGTCGGGGAGACGATGACCTGACCCCCGGCATCGAGCACGCGGCGCGCGGTCGCCTCGAGTTCGTCGACTCGTACGTACGTCGTCCAAGCCGGCTCGGCGATGCCGCCGGCAGGCAAGGTTGCGATTCCGGCAACGTCGTCGCCGTGCAGGCGCGCGACGAAATACTCGCCGCCGTCGGGCATCGGAACCGGCCCGACGCCCTCCCATCCGAAAAGCTGTCCGTAGAACGCCAGGGCGGCACGCGGGTCAGCGTGCAGCGCTTCGATCCAGCACGGCACGCCGTGCGGATACGTCTTCTCCGCCATTACGCCGTAACCGCACCGACGGGCGCGACGGCGACCATCCAGCGCACGCCGAATTTGTCGCCGGTCATCCCGAACTTGCGAGCGAAAAACGTTTCCTCGAACGGCATGATGACCTCGCCGCCGTCAGCCAATTTCGCGAAGATCTGCGCTGCGCGGTCGTCATCATCGACGTCGATCGCGATCGCAATGTTGCCTCCGGCAGGGTCCGCGGCTCCGGGCGGTGCGTCCATAACGTTGATCTCGCCGAACGGCGTCAGCAGCCGGCCGTACAGGATCTTGTCGCCCCAGTCAGCCGGGGCGTGATCCGCTGCGGGCGTTCCCGCCCAGCGCGTGATTTCGAGTTCTCCGCCCAACGCGGCTTGGTAGTACGCGATGGCTTCTGTGGCGTTACCGGGGAAACTCACGTTCGGTCGCATGGTGGTTCTCTCCATCATCGGTTGAAGTGTTGGGAAGTTGGGTTTCGAGGTAGCGGCGCAGGTGCGCGATGCAGTCGGCTCCGACGGCCGGATCGTCATGCGCCTTGGCCAGAATGAATGCACCCTGAATCACGGCCTGCGTGAAGAGCGCCATGCTCTGCGCAGTCCACGGCGCGTCGGGCGCGTACGCGCGTTTTGCGGCCTCGAGGTCATGGGCCACGTCGTCGGCATGAACGCGGATCCCCTCGTCGCACGCTTCGCGGATCGCCGGGTGCGTCGCGTACGTTTCCTGGACCATCGTTCCGAGCAGACAGGTGAAGTCGGCGAAGTCGCCCGCCAGCATCGCGGCCCGCAGATCGACGTACTGCAAGGCGCGTTCGCGGGCATCGGCCTCGGAGCGATACCGTGCGTCAGCGAACATCGCCGCAGCGCCGGTGGAGAAGTGCTCGGCCGCAGCGACCGCAAGCGCTTCTTTGTCCGGAAAGTAGTGGAAGAAACTGCCTTTGCTCACTCCGGCCAAACGGCAGATCTCGTCGACCGTCGTTGCGGTGTAGCCGCGGCTGCGGATCGCCCGCAGTGCCGCGTCGAGCAGTTTGGTCCTGACCTCGGACTTCGGTGCCGTTATCTCTTTCATACCAACTGGTCGGTATGATAAGGCGGGATTCCCGGTTCGTCAAGGGGTCGGCGGCACCGCCGCCGCCTGGACGCGAGGCGGTAGGGCACGGTCCTCGAGGCTAGCAATGCAGCGCGTATGAGCGAGCATCGCGCCGGGACGCGGGTACTCCAGGCGGGCCGCGGGGCCGCTGATCCCGGAGCGCCCTTCCTGCCTGGCCCGACCTTTGCCGCGCCGTTCCATTTTGCGGGCGACGCGCGCGACGTCGGGTACACCTACGGGCGCTATCACAACCCGACCTGGACCGCGTTCGAGCGGGCACTCGGCGACCTCGAGGGCGGTCCGGCGCTCGTGTTCGCATCGGGGATGGCCGCGGTCAGCGCCGTCTTTGCGATCGCCCTCAAACCGGGTGACGTCCTAGCGATCCCCGACGATTGCTACTACGCCACCCGCGCGCTCGCCGACGACCGCCTGCGCGGCATCGGCATCGAGCTGCGGCCGTTCGCAACCTCGTCGGCAGATTGGAACCGCGTGACGGACGGCGCGAGCCTGGTGTGGCTCGAGACGCCGACCAACCCGGGACTCGACGTCTGCGATATCGCCGCTGCGGCTGCCGCGGCGCACGCGGCGGGGGCGCTGATCGCGGTCGACAACACGACCGCGACCGTCCTCGGTCAGAATCCGCTCGCGCTCGGCGCCGACTTCTCGGTCGCCAGCGACACCAAGGCGCTCACCGGCCACGCCGATTTGGTACTCGGTCACGTTGCGTGCGCCGACGACGCCTGGGCCGTGCGGCTGCGTGCCTACCGTACCCAAACCGGCGCCATTGCCGGCCCGATGGAAGTCTGGCTCGCGCACCGTTCGCTCGCGACGCTCGACGTGCGGCTCGAACGGCAGTGCGGCAACGCACTCGCGATCGCCGCGCTGCTGCAGCAGCATCCGGCGGTCGCCGGCGTGCGCTATCCCGGCCTCCCGAGCGACGCGGCGAACGCGCTTGCGGTACGTCAGATGCAACGCTTCGGTCCGGTGGTCGGCTTCCGCCTCGCGGACCGCGCGCACGCCGATCGTTTCTTCGCCCGCGCCCGGCTGGTCATCGAAGCGACGAGTTTCGGCGGCGTGCATACCTCCGCCGAGCGACGCGCGCGCTGGGGCGGCGATCAGGTCAGCGAAGGGTTCGTTCGGCTCAGCGCCGGCTGCGAAGATCCGGCCGACCTGCTCGAGGACATCGCGCAGGCGCTCGGCTAGCGGCAGCCGGTCGCGACGACGAGGATCTGGCGCGACGCCGAGGCTTCGAGTCGCGCGACCTGCACGCGCGGATCGTCGGCCCGCGGCGCGCCCAACGCATCCTCGTCGATGATGATCCATGGCTGCGCGGTCGGCAGCGAGAGCGGGTTCTGCCGCGCGAGCGGATTGACCGGGCCCGGACGCGGGCTGCTGAACGGGGCCGGCGTATCGAGCACGTGAGGCTGATCCGGCGGAACGAGAGCTCCGGCGCTGTTCGCGCTGCGCATCTGCGAGATCGTCTCGTCGTCGGCGTGCAGCTGCGCGAACCGTTCGCCTTCGATATATCCCGAAACGCTGTTGAGCTTCTGATTTTCAGCGCTGTACAGTTTCTCGAGCGCATCGCGCAGCGCTTGCACGTCGGCGTCGTGCTGGGGTGCGATGCGCGGGTCGCCGAGCGCGTGACGGATCGTTCCGAGGGCGCGCGCCATCACCCCGATCGTGTGATCGAGGCGCTGGATCGCCATCGTCTGAGCGGCGTTCCCGGCATCGCGATTGCCGCCGATGCGGGCATAGTCGCGCAGCTGGCTGCGGGCGGTCGTGAAAGCCGCATCGACATCCATCGCGGCCGTGACCGCCGGTCCGACGAGATCGCGCACGATCGCGCACGGAAGGCGCACCGCGCGCGTCCGTCCGATGATCTCGGGCTGCGGCGTGGCAGCGCCGCTCGCCGGCGCCGACGGCACGGCGCCGGGTGCCGGTAACGCGACCGCAGCAAAAGCGACCAACGCGACGACGAACCCGAAAGTCACGCTCGGACCTGCGTCGTCCACGCCGAGTCCGCCTCCTGTTCTGACGCGTTTACGGTCGCGCGAAGCTCGCGCGCGCAAGGTTCTCTCGACGCCGCAGACAATCGAACGCCATGAGCTCGCAGGAACCGTTCCGGACCTACTCGCCGGTGACGCTGCCCTTGACCGCGCAGCAGCGCGCAGCGATCGCCGCCGCCAAAGGCACGCATCCCGACAACATCGCGAGCGACCTCGAGGTCTTTCTGCAAATGGACGGCACGTTCGACTGCGATCACCCGGTCGCATCGACCTGGGAACTCGACGCCCCCGGTCTGGGTCCGATTCGCGTCACGCTCAATTCAGACTGGACCTACGATCTGGTCTCGCTCGCCGTCTAGTCCCGAGCGCCGTTTGGGCCGGCCGGCAGGCCGTCGCGGATGCGCCATCTGCCGCGCACCATCACGTGACGCGGTGCCGCGCGATCGTCGGCAAACACGTAGCGATCGAGCAGTTCTTCGGGCGGCGCGCCGGCGAGCGGCGGGCGGCGGTCGTCCAGCACGACCAGATCGGCGCGATTCCCCGGCGCGATACTCCCCGCTTGCAGGCCGCAGGCGAGCGCGCCGCCGCGCGCCGCCGTCGCGTACAAGACCTCGCCGCATGATTCGCCGGGGCCGGCGGCGATGATGCGGCGCCGTTCGACCAACCGCTGCACGTACTCGAGCCAGCGCAGTTCCTGCACCGGAGCGATCGTCACGTTGCTGTCGGAGCCGATCCCGAACGTTCCGCCGGCGGAGCGATAACCGGGCAGCGGAAAGATCCCGTCGCCGAGGTTGGCCTCCGTCGTCGGGCACAACCCGGCGACCGCGCCGCACGCCGCGAGAGCGTCGCGTTCGGCAGCGTCGAGATGGGTCGCGTGCACCAGACACCAGCGCGGCCCGAGGCCGTAGTGCTCGAGCAGCCACGCCACCGGGCGCGCGCCCAGAGCCGCTTCGACGGCTTCGACCTCGCGCCGCTGCTCGGCGGCGTGGAGATGGATCGGCACGCCGGGCGGACTGCCGTCGACCAGCTCGCGCAACTGCTCCGGCGTCACGGCCCGTAGTGAATGCGCGCAGGCCCCGATCACGACGTCTGCGTCGCCGGCGGCCTCGTGCCGCAGCGTTGCGGCGATGTCGAGCACGTCATCGGGACCGGCCGCGAACCGCCGCTGTTGCGCACCCAGCGGTGTCCCGTCGACGTCCGCCTGCGCGTACAGCGCCGGCAACAGACAGATCGCGATGCCGGCCTCGCGCGCCGCGTCGAGCAGCGCGCGCGCCATCGCGGCGCGATCGGCGTACCACACGCCGGCCGGATCGCGATGCAGATAGTGGAACTCGGCGACCGCCGTATAGCCCGCCGCGAGCATCGCGCGATAGACGTCCAGCGCGACCGCGCGCAGCGAATCGGGATCGAGCGTCGCGGCCAGACGGTACATCGCTTCCCGCCACGACCAGAAGTCGTCGCCGCTGCGGGAGCGCCGCTCGGCCGAACCGGCCAGTGCGCGCTGGAACGCGTGGGAATGGAGGTTCGGCATCCCGGGCAGCAGCGCACCGCAGCGGTCGTCGGCGGCGTGCGATGCGGCGCCGGGCCGCACGCTGACGATCGTGCCGTCCGGCGAGATCTCGATCGCGACGTGGGGAGCCCAGCCGGTCGGCAGCAGCGCTTCGGCCGCGAAAAGGCGCACCCCGGCAGTTACGACGGCAAACCTCCCCGCGCTTTGCTCCAAGCGGGGACTCCTCCAACCCGAGCCGGAAGCCGTCGCGCGGAGGTACGCGCATGGACTCCGGCCTCGCTGAGCCGATGCCGCCCTTCGACACGCTGTGGGTCAACGCGCAGCTCGCGACGATGGCGCCCGAGCGCGGCCGTTACGGCGCGATCGAGGATGGCGCGCTCGCCGCGAACGGCCACAACATCGCCTGGGTCGGAGCTCGCCGTGAACTGCCGGACGCGCCGGAGCGGCTGGCGCGCACGGTCATCGACGCCGGCGGACGCTGGCTGACGCCCGGACTGATCGACCCGCACACGCACCTGGTGTTCGCCGGCGACCGGCTGGCGGATTTCGAGCGCCGCGTCGCCGGCGAAAGCTACGTCGCGGCGGCCGGCGTCGGTCGCGGCATCACGCACACCGTCGCGCTGACGCGCGCAGCGAGCGACGAGGAACTCCTACGCGCCGCGGCGCGGCGGCTCGCGATCATGATCGCCGCCGGGACGACGACCGTCGAGATCAAATCCGGCTACGGGCTCGAACTCGAGGCCGAGCTGCGCATGCTGCGGGTCGCGCGCGCGCTGGGTCGTGAGAGCGGCATCACCGTGCGCACGACGTTTCTGGGTGCGCACGTCGTGCCGCCGGAGTTCACGGATCGCCGCGCCGACTACGTCGCGCTGGTGTGCGAGACAATGCTGCCGCGCATCGCGGCGGAGGGACTCGCCGATGCGGTCGACGTCTTCTGCGATACGATCGCGTTCTCGCCGGCCGAAACGGCGCGCGTGCTGGAGTCCGCCCAAGCGCTGGGCTTTCCGGTGAAGCTGCACGCCGACCAGATCGACGACACCGGCGCGGCCGCGCTCGCCGCGCGCTACGGCGCACTTTCGGCCGACCACCTCGAACGCACCGGTGAAGACGGCGTTCGCGCGCTGGCGGCGGCGGGTACGGTCGCCGTGCTGCTTCCCGGCGCCTACTATGCGCTGCGCGAAACGGTGCCGCCGCCGATCGCGGCACTGCGCGCGCATGGCGTACCGATGGCGCTGGCCACCGACTGCAATCCTGGGACGTCGCCGATTCTCACCATGACGACCGCCCTCAACCTCGCCTGCGTGCAGTTCGGTCTGAGCCCGGAGGAAGCGCTGGCGGGCGCGACGCGCCACGCCGCCCGCGCGCTCGGACTCGACGACCGCGGCGTGCTGCGCGCCGGTGCGCGCTGCGATCTCGCGCTGTGGGATGTCGCGTCCCCCGCCGAACTGTCGTATTGGCTCGGCGCGAGCCCGTGTGCCGGCGTCATCGCCGGCGGTATCCCGTGGGAAATCAGGCCGGCTTCAGCACCCGGGTGAAGACGGCCAGCGTTTCTTCCCACGCGATGCGTGCGGCTTCCGGACGATAATTCTCGCGGTCGTGCGACGCGAACGCGTGCCCGGCGCTTGCGAAGACGCGAATCGCGTAGTTCTTCTTCTCGCGCGAGAGCGCGTCGCAGAGCCGCGCGTGTTCGTCCGGTTCGATCGAGGGGTCGTCGGCGCCGTACATCAGCCACAGTTCGCCGCGCAGTTCCGGGACGCGCTGCAGCAGCGGCGGGAAGAGCTTCTGCTCGCGCGGGGCGATGCTGCCGCCGTAGAACGAGACCGCGGCGCCGATCGCTTCGGCGCGCGCCGTCGCGGTGAGAAATGCGAGCCGGCCGCCCATGCAGAAACCGACTGCGCCCAGCGGACCCCTCGCAATTTCCGGGCGCGTGCCCAAATACGCGATGGCGGCATCGACGTCGTGCAGCAGCCCCTCGTCGGTGAGGCTCTTCAGCCGCGCGTACACGGGCTCCATATCGCCGTACCCGAAGGTCTCGCCCGCAAAGAGATCCGGTGCGAGCGCCGCAAACCCGTGCTCGGCCAGACGCACGGTTTCGCTTTGGACGTAGTCGTTCACACCGAACGCTTCCTGATAGACGAGCACGGCCGGGAATGGACCGGCGCCCGCGGGCAGCGCGTAAAATCCGCGCACGCCGTCCGCGAGCGGAACGAATTCGGCGCGTGCCACGCGCGATGAGGTTGACGTCATGTCGGCCCCTCTACGCGCCTTCGGTGACCGAACCTGCCGCGCGCGCCCGGCGCTAGCTCACGGCCACCAGACACCGGCTTCGGATGTGGTCGTCGGGAACAGTTCGGCCAGCGGCGCGGTGAACGCGCCCGCCCGCACCAGTTCCGCGACCCGTTCGATCTCCGGGGACAGGTAGCGGTCGCCGCTCGACACGCCCTCGGGAGCCACCAGCGTCAGCGCGTGTTCGAGCGGCGCGGAGGTGCGGAGCGGCCGCCGAAACGCGATGCCGCGCGTCGCCGCCAGCAGTTCGATCGCGACGATGTTGGCGGCGTTGCGCAGCATGTCGTCGAGCCGCCGCGCGCCGTGGGTCGCCATACTGACGTGGTCTTCCTGGCCGGCCGAGGTCGGGATGCTGTCGACGCTGGCGGGATGCGCCAAGATCTTGTTCTCGGCGGCGAGCGCGGCGGCGGTGACTTGCGCGATCATGTAGCCCGATTCCAAACCGGGATCGGTCGCCAGAAATGCCGGCAGCTGGCTGAAGATCGGATCGACCAAGAGCGCCGTGCGCCGCTCGCTCAAATTTCCGATCTCGGCGATCGCGACGGCCAGCGCGTCGGCGACGAAGGCGACCGGTTCGGCGTGGAAGTTTCCGCCCGAGATGACGTCGCCCCCATCCCCATCCGGAAACACGAGCGGATTATCGGAGACGGCATTGGCTTCGTCGACCAGGATCGATGCGCTCTCACGCAAGGTCCGTAGGCACGCGCCCAGGACCTGCGGAATGCAGCGCAGGCTGTACGGATCTTGCACGCGGCCGCAGTCGCGATGCGATTCGTTGATGTCGCTCCCGGCCAACAGGCCGCGCAGCGCCGCCGCGACGTCGATCTGCGAGGCGTGTCCGCGCACGGCGTGGATGCGCGGGTCGAACGGCGTCACGCTGCCCAACGCAGCTTCGACCGTCAGCGCCCCGGCTACGGCCGAAGCCGCCATCACGTCCTCGGCGCCGATGAGCCCGTGCAGCGCCAGTGCGGTCGAGACTTGGGTTCCGTTGAGCAGCGCCAGCCCTTCCTTCGCGCGCAATTCGAGCAGCGCGATCCCGGCCGCCGGAAGCGCGTCGCAGGCCGGCAGCCGGCGGCCGTCGACCACGACGTCGCCGACACCGATCAGCGCGGCCGCCAAATGCGCGAGCGGGGCGAGATCGCCCGAAGCGCCGACCGAGCCTTGACTCGGAATCGCCGGCAGCACGTCGCGTTCGAGTACCGCGAGCAGCGTTTCGATCACGCTCCAGCGGATGCCGGAGTAGCCGCGCGCGAGCGAGTTCACCTTGAGCGCGATGACCAGCCGCACGGCCGGACGCGCGAGCAGCGGACCGACGCCGCAGGCATGCGAGATGACCAGGTTCTTCTGCAGCATGGCCAGGCTCTCGCGCGGGATGCGCGTCTGCGCCAGTTTTCCGAACCCGGTATTGACGCCGTAGACGCTGACGTCGCGCTCCGCGATCGCGGCGACGACGGACGCTGCACGGTCGACCGCAGCACGTGCGCCTGCATCGATCGCAACCGGCGCGTCGGCCCGCAGGATCGCGCGCGCTTCAGGGCCCGTCAGCGCTCCCGGCCGCAGCAGTACCTCCGCGCCCGGGGGAGTTCCGGCGCTCACGCCGGGTGCATCGGAAGCCGCAAGCCCCGTTCGCGCGCGACCCGCAGCGCGTCGTCATAGCCGGCATCGGCGTGGCGCGCGACGCCGCTGGCGGGATCGTTCCACAGCACCCGCGCGATGCGCTTGGCCGCGGCCTCGGTGCCGTCCGCAACGATGACGACGCCGGCATGCTGCGAGAAACCCATGCCTACGCCGCCGCCGTGGTGAATCGAAACCCACGTGGCGCCGCCGGCGACGTTGAGCATCGCGTTGAGCAACGGCCAATCGCTGACCGCATCGGAACCGTCGCGCATCGCTTCCGTCTCGCGATTGGGACTCGCGACCGAGCCGCTGTCGAGATGGTCGCGCCCGATCACGATCGGCGCCTTGAGTTCCCCGCGCGCGACCATGTCGTTGAAGGCCAGCCCGACGCGGTCACGGTCGCCCAAACCGATCCAGCAGATGCGCGCCGGCAAGCCTTGGAATGCGATCCGTTCCCGGGCCAAGTCCAGCCAGCGGTGCAGGTTGGCATCGTCGGGCAGCAGTTCTTTGACCTTCGCATCGGTCTTCGCGATGTCGTCGGGATCGCCCGAGAGCGCGACCCAGCGGAAGGGGCCGATCCCGCGGCAGAACAGCGGGCGAATGTACGCCGGCACGAAGCCGGGGAACGCGAACGCATCGCTCAGTCCGGCGTCGAACGCCATCTGCCGGATGTTGTTGCCGTAGTCGAACGTCGGGATCCCGCGGCGATGGAAGGCCAGCATCGCCTCGACGTGCGTCACCATCGAGCGCTGCGCGGCAGCGGTAACCGCGCCCGGATCGGTGTCGCGTTTGCGGCGCCATTCCTCCAGCGTCCAGCCGGCCGGGAGATACCCGTTGAGCGGATCGTGGGCCGACGTCTGATCGGTGACGGCATCCGGACGGATGCCGCGGCGCACGAGCTCGGGCAGCATGTCGGCCGCGTTTCCGAGCACGCCGATCGAGACCGGAACCTTCGTGCGCTGCGCTTCCTCGATCCACGCCAGCGCCTGCTCGAGGTCCTCCGCACGGCGGTCGAGATAACGCGTCTGCAAACGCTTTTCGATGCGCGTCGGATCGCATTCGATCGCCAGCAGCGAGGCGCCGGCCATCGTCGCGGCCAGCGGCTGCGCGCCGCCCATGCCGCCCAGCCCCGCGGTCAGGATCCAGCGTCCGCTCAGGTCGCCGCCGTAGTGGCGGCGGCCCAACTCCGCAAAGGTCTCGAACGTGCCTTGCACGATCCCTTGCGAGCCGATGTAGATCCACGAGCCGGCCGTCATCTGGCCGTACATCATGAGTCCCTTGCGGTCGAGTTCGTGAAAATGTTCCCAGGTCGCCCAATGCGGAACGAGGTTCGAGTTCGCGATCACCACCCGCGGCGCATCGGGATGGGTGCGAAAGATTCCCACCGGCCGGCCGGATTGAATCGCCAGCGTTTCGTCGTCGGCCAACCGTTCGAGCGCAGCGACGATCGCGTCGAACGAAGGCCAGTCGCGTGCCGCCTTGCCGATCCCGCCGTAAACGACCAGGTCCTCGGGACGCTCTGCGACCTCGGGATCGAGGTTGTTCATCAGCATCCGCAACGCCGCTTCGGTTTGCCAGCTCCGCGCGCGCAGCTCGCTGCCGCGCGGGGCGCGAACGGTTCGCGCAGGTTCGTGGATCACGCCGCTTCCTCCGACGGCTTACTCCCGGCCGCACCCGCGCGGCTCCTCCGCCCGAGCGCCGCGGCTGCGAAACGGGTCGGACCGGCTCGCAGCAAGAAGGGACGCCCGTGGCGACGCTCTTCGCGGTCGACGACCTCGTTGCGGCGCTGGCCGAGCTGGGCGGGATCCTGCAGCCGGTCCGGGTCGCGACGGTGCTCCGCGACGTGCGCATCGACGAGCGTTCCCTGGCGCCGTACCTCACCTGGTCGCCGTCCCGCTACACCCGCAACCTGATCGTCCGCGACCCGGCTTTCGAGCTGATCGCGATCTGCTGGGACCGCGACGCCGCTTCGGCGATTCACGATCACGCCGACTCCGACTGCGCCTTCGTTCTCGCGCAGGGTGCGGTCCGCTGCGACAACTATCGCATCGCGTGGCCCGGCGAGCCGTCCGCCGGACGCTGCGTCATCGAGCCGACCGGCTCGCGCATTCTACGGCAGGGTCAGCTCGATATGACGAGCGGACATCTGTCGGTCCATCGCGTCGGAGCCTGCGAAGGCCGCGCGGTCACGCTGCATGTCTACGCCAAACCGATCGACGCGTGTCTGAACTTCGACGAAGACGGCAGCTCGAGG
>Ga0182024_10003178_pt1 | contig 39549 bp, 30 predicted proteins | sample P32metaG_FD_120480 | JGI IMG/M metagenome (GOLD analysis project Ga0182024, IMG submission 120480) | Permafrost microbial communities from Stordalen Mire, Sweden - P3-2 metaG (Illumina Assembly) | ecosystem: Environmental > Terrestrial > Soil > Wetlands > Permafrost | place: Sweden: Stordalen...
CAGATGCCAGGCCGCGTGCATCACCATCCGTGGCGATTGAGAGGTTTCCATCCTGTATCTTCTACAGACGAGATGGACATCGCGCTACCGAACAAGCGCCGAACATCCGGAGGATTGAGACAGAGCATGACGCGAACCATTATCCTCCGGCCGCGCCCTTTTTCCTCGCCTTCCGCCATCCCACCGGCCGGCCGCGGGGACGCAATGACTGTTCCAAACCCAACGCCTTGGCCGTTCGCGCCACCTACGCTTCGTTTCCCACCGGCCGATTTCGCGCGATCGCCTCCTGGATCAATTTATCCTCCGGCGCTTCCGCCGGCAAATTCACCATCGCTAACCGTAGTTGCGATGTGATTGCCCGTGGCAGTGGCCACCACGGTTTGTTCGCCATTAATCAAACAAACGAGTTATGCTCAGACCGCTGATTCCATACAACTCATCCAGAATTTGTGGGAATCCAAGAGTAAGTAAATGCATCGTAAGCGTTTATGTGTATGAGTGGAAACTTATCTCAGTTCGTTCCTCGCCCTGAAAAAAATTAAGAAGGTTCCATCACGGGTCGACCGCGGCGAGCGGGGTTGGGTTGGCTAGAACGATGATCCAGCCATTCGCCTCGACGCCGGCTTGTTTGCGCAGGATTGTTCGCTGCGCGGAAATCTCCTGTAGATGGGCGGCTGACGCTTGGGCGCGGACGTAGTGAATCGAGTGGGCGAAACGTTCCTCTGAATGAAGAAAAAAGCCTTCGCCGGCGTGGTTCTCGATCGAGAATGCGAACAGGCCGTCCGGACGCAGCGCGCGAGCGACGGCGGGCATCAGGGCGGACAGATCGCCGATATAAATCAGCACGTCGCCGGCCAGGATCAGGTCGTAGTTGTCGGGGTGATCAGACAGCGCGGCCAGCACGTCCTGCGTCAGCAGATCGTCATAGATGCCGCGCGCGGCGGCGGCCTGGATCATGGCGGGGGCAAGGTCCACGCCGACCAGGCGCTTGGCGTACGGGCGGATTTGCTGGCCGCACAAACCGGTGCCGCAGCCTAGGTCCAGGACGTCGAAATTTCGTTGCGGGGTCGCGGCCAGAATCGCTTGCAGCATCTGCTCGGGCACGCGGTATTGCAGCTGCTCGACGAGGTGTTTCTCGAAAGTGGGGGCGTAGTGGTCGAAGAGATCCAGGACATAATTGGCTGGGGCGGTGGTGGCCGAGCCGTCGCCGCTCAGGGCGGCCAGGCGGAATCGGCCCTTGGGATTGTCCGGTTCCAATTGCATGGCGGCGGCGAAGGCTTGCCGCGCTTCGTCCAGCCGGCCCGCCTTGATCAGGGCATCGCCCAGGTTGAAGTGTGCCTTGGCATTGTTCGGATTCAACTGCACGGCTTTGCGGAAAAATTCGATGGCGCGCTCGGTTTGTCCCTGCTCGAGCAGAATCTTGGCCATGCTCCAGTTGGCGGCGGGGTGATCGGGATGCAATTCGATCGCCCTGGCATAAGCGGTCAGCGCTTCGTCGAGGTTTCCTGTATCCCACAGGACGTTGGCGAGTTTGTTGTGGGCGTCGGCCCAATCCGGCTTGAGCTGGATCGCCTTGCGATAGGCGGCAAGCGCTTCGGCGAGTTGGCCCTGATCGTGCAGTACTCGGGCGAGGTTGAAATGGCCCACGGGCAGTTCGGGCCGCAGGGCGATGGCGCGGGAATAAGCAGCCGCGGCAGCCTCGAGCTTGCCTTGGTCGCGCAACAGGTTCCCCATCGCGCCGTGGGCTTCGGCCCAATCGGGCCGAAGCTGGCACGCCCGCGCGTATGCGGCGGCCGCCGCGTCCAGATTTCCCGCACTGCGCAGGGCGTCGCCCAGGTTGTGATATGCCTCCGCCCGCGCCGGCTCAATCGCGATGGATTTTTCGATCAACTCGATCGCTTCATCCAAACGCCCCTGCTGCCTGGCGATCATTCCCAGCAGCCGCAGCGCTTCGGGGTTCCGCGGCTGCATTGCCACGACTTGCCGATAGATTTCGGCCGCTTCCTGCAGTCGCCCGGCCTGATGATGCTGCAGGGCCAGAGCCAGTGATTGATCGATCGCCGCTTGTTTCATGCCGGTGGATGCATTCTCCGGGCCGCGAAGATTTCTTCAAGACGAAGTTCATGGCGGCCGGTACACTACCAATACCAATGCGCATCCAATTCTGCGGCGCCGATCGCACCGTCACCGGGTCTTCTCATTTGCTCCAGATCAATGGCCTGCGTCTTTTTCTGGATATGGGGATGTACCAGGGACGGCGCGACGAGGCGCTGCGGATCAATCAGTATCTTCCGGCCGACGTGCGGTCGGCGGATGCGATTATCCTCTCGCATGGCCACCTGGATCATTGCGGCAAGTTGCCCGTGGCGACGCGGGCGGGATTCAAGGGACCGATTTACTGCACACCGGCCACGGCGGCGGTGTCGCGCATCGTGTTGAACGATGCGGCCACCATCCAGCTTGAGGATGTGGAATTCCTGAATCGCCAGCCGCGCCAGCCGGGTGAGCCGCCGCCACAGGCGCTCTATTCACCGGCGGATATTCCCGGGGTGTTGAGCCTCATGCGCAATGTCGGTTACGCGCAGAAGACCGATCTGGGCAAGGGCGTCAGCTTCACGTTCTTTGATGCGGGGCACATCCTGGGGTCGGCGTATGTCGTGTTGGAATGGTCGGAGGCGGGGCGGGCGCGGACGCTGTTGTTCACCGGCGACGTGGGGCGCTATCACACGCCGATCCTTCGCGATCCCCAGCCGATTCCGGGCAAGATGGAGATGCTGGTCACCGAGAGCACCTATGGTGATTCCCAGCACGCGCCGATGGACCAGGTTGGCCCGCAATTTCTCGATGCAGTGCGGTTCTGCATCGAGCGGCGAAGCCGGCTGCTCGTGCCCAGCTTCGCGGTGGGGCGCACGCAGACGGTGCTGTGGTACATGGAGCGATTCATCCAGGAGAAGCAGATCCCGGAAATCCCCATCTTCGTGGACAGCCCGATGGGCGTGGAAGTCAGTAAGATCCATAGCCAATTCCGCGACAATTACGACAAGACCACGCTGGCGGCCATCGGCGACAAGGATTTGTTTGGCCTGTCGCGCGTGACGTTCGCATCATCCGTGGCCGACAGCAAGAAGATCAACAACCAGAGTGGCCCGTGCGTGATCATCGCGTCCAGTCCCACGTGCGAGTTCGGGCGGATTCTGCATCACCTGACACTGAGCGTCGGGCGCGCGGACGATCTGGTCGTCTTCGTCGGCTACATCCCGCCGCAGACGCTGGGCCGGCGTTTGCAGGAAGGCGACAAGCACGTGCGGATCCTGAACCGCTGGTACGACGTGAAATGCCAGGTTCGCACGATCCATGGCTTGAGCGCGCACGCGGACGCCGATGAGCTGCTGCGATTTCTGGGCCCGACACTGGATAGCGGAACATCAGCGTACGTTGTCCACGGCGAAGTCGGTCAGGCCGAGGGCTTCGCGCGGCGGCTGATCAAGGCGGGCGTGGGCCGGGCACAAATCCCGGCGATGGAGTCATCGGTGGTGGACGATCCCGCCGGCGGCGGGGGCGATGTAACGGCGACTTCCGAGCCGCGAAGCGAAGTGGGCGAATAACTCCCAGACTATTTCCGGTTGTGCGGAGCGCCGGTGAATTGATTGGGTTCAGCTTCGAAGCATTGCCCGATGCGTTTATCCAGCAGGTCGAGCATCAGATCATCGATCCCCAGTGTTGCCGCGACGTGAAACTGCACGCCGGGGTGGTTCATGGCGGCGTCGGCGGCCAGACGCGGGATGTCGTGCGTCCAATGCTTGCCCGGACCGAGGAAAAACGGGCAGATGATGACACGCCGCGCTCCCCGCTCCATGCATTTGTCGAATGCGGTGGCGATGCTCGGCTCGGCGAGCTCCATGTGTGCCGGCTCGACAACGGCATACTGGTGGGCAAATCGTCGCGCGAATTGGCCAGCCAGCTCCTCCAGCATTTGATTGCTCTGCTCGAGGCGCGAGCCGTGATCGACGATCACGATGCCGAGGGATTTGTCCGGTTGGCCAGGCATTTCGTTGGCCGATTGTATGGCCGGCCCCAGTGCCGAACAATTCAATCCCCCCAGTAAAACGGCATCGGATCGCCGGCTCCGTTTTTGGGGGTGCCGTTCCACGTGATCGAGGCATTGCGGGTCACCACCGGGTCGCCGGCGGCGGCGTCCATCTGCGCGTTGGTGAAGGTGATATCCCTGGCATCTTCGACATAAAACCCGCGCACGGCCTGGAACTTCACGTTCGTGAAAGTCACATCGTACGGCATCGACTCCGGGATGCCGACGATTCTTCCGGCGATCGGCGATCGCGTCACAGTCAGATTGGTCACGTGGATATCGTGAAATTTCGGGATCGCCGACGCTTGCCGCTCATCGTTGGGATCGGGATCGCGCGGGCCGACGTCCGAGACAACGTTCGCGTTGCCGTTATATCGCATGTTGATATCGAAGGGCCGGCGCACGTTTTTCATCGTGATATCGGAATAGACAATATCATGGACCTCTCCGCCGTTGCCGCGGAACGATTTAATGCGCAGGCCGTTGTCTGTCCCATCGAAGGTGCAGCGGCGGACGATGACATGGCTGACGCCGGTGCGCGTGCCGCTGCCGATGGAAATGCCATGCCCGTGGAGACAGGTCAGGTCTTCGATGAGAACGTCGTGTGTGCCGCTTTGAATAGCCACGTTGTCGTCACCGCTGTCGATCTCGCAATTGCGGATGACGATGCGTTGGCCGCCCGGGTCCATCGCGTCGGTATTTGGAGAGTCGCTGGGGGCGACGACGCGGATATTCTCGATCAGGATGTCCGATCCGTGCGGCTCGAGGTGCGAATGGGGGGAATTGGTCAACGTGATCCCGTCGATGTGCAAACGCTGAACGTCGCGCATGCTGAGAAGGTCGGGCCGCGCCAGAATCGTGCGCCCGGGCGGATAGCGTCGGGCCGATTTGTCGGACCAGATCCAGAAGTTCTGGCCCGAGCCGTCGATGGTCCCGCTGCCGGTGATGGCGACGTCGGTGCAGCCGTTGCCGGAAATCAGCGGCGCTCCGCGTCCACCACCGCGCGGACGTAATCCAGTGCTCGGCTGCGTCGCCGGGAGGTTGGGATCGGGGATTCCATATTCGGCGAAGTTGTCCGGCGCCTTGATGATCGCGCCGGGATCAAGGTGCAAATCCATGTGACTGGTCAATTTGAATGGAAGGGTTTTGTAGATTCCTTCTGGCACAACCAGATGCCCACCGCCGGCTTTCTCCACGGCCGCGACGGCGTCAACAAAAGCATGGGTATCCATCGCCTTGTAATCGCCGACAGCGCCGAAATCTTTGAGGTTAAACGTTTTGTCCGGGATGACTGGCGGGGCGGCGGTGATGGGATCGGCCGCATCGGGCGCGTCCGCCGCCGTAACTATTCCGGCCGTCATTACCAAAGGCGCGAAGAGACAGACCAGAAGATATCCGCCGCGTAATATTCGGGTCCTCCACATTGGATGGAGTATACCAGCGCAGTAAACCGGGCCGGACATCAAGCTGGCAGCGGGAACTGGTAACGTTTGGGAATTCTTTTACGATTTCTTAATGCATGGGCGGCCTGCGATGCATGGCTGTCTTGCCCAAACCGCTGGGGTTGTAAGGTATTTCAAAGGTTGATCTTTGAGATTGGACGGCGCTAGTATTACGTCAATCAATTTGGAGAATCTACCATGGCGTCGAAACTATCTGGAAAAGTTGCAGTCGTGACCGGCGCATCCAAAGGACTCGGGGCGGAAATTGCTCGCCAACTGGCCGGCGAAGGCGCTACCGTTATCGTGAATTATTCGACCAGCCGATCTGGCGCTGACAAGGTGGTGGCCGACATCTCATCCAAGGGCGGCAAGGCGATCGCCATACAGGCCGATGTTTCCAAGGCCTCAGATGTGAAGCAGTTGTTCGCCCAGACGAAGAAAGCGTTCGGCCGACTGGACGTACTGGTCAACAACGCGGGTATCTACAACTTTGCCGCGCTCGAACTGATCACGCCTGAACATTTTCATAAACATTTCGACCTCAATGTGCTGGGTCTGATCCTGGCGACGCAGGAGGCGGTAAAGCAATTTGGTCCTGAGGGCGGAAGTATCGTGAACCTAAGTTCGGTCGTTTCCACGGCGTCACTGCCCGGCATGGGTGTCTACGCCGCGTCAAAGGCCGCGGTTGACTCGTTGACGCGTACGTTCGCGGCCGAGCTGGGGCCCAGGAAAATCCGGGTGAACGCGGTGAATCCCGGGGCGGTTGCTACCGAAGGCAATGCCGAAGCCAGCGATCCGAACGGCGCGTTCGCCAAGTCGTACGTCGCCGGAGCCAAGCTGGGCCGCATCGGTCAACCAGACGATATCGCTCCCGCCGTCGTCTATTTCGCATCGGATGATTCGAAGTGGGTTACCGGCGAAACGCTTTTCGTCACCGGGGGCTTCCGATAGATCACAAATCGCTTTGGCCATTCGTCACGCGGCGATAAGGCGCGGCTGATTCGCAACGCAAATCAATCTCGCTCGAATGACGAAGGGACCGTTACGTTGAGAATAGAACGGGGAATGCGACAGGGTCGCTACGTCTCCGAGCTCCCTTTTAGCGCATGGAGGCAATTACTTGTCCAAACCCGCGGGACGAGAAAGGCTTACCCGCGCACACAACGTCCCAGAATGTTTCAATCACCCCATTGCGTAATGCCGATGACAGAGCCGGGCCATTGTATGGACAGAAAGCGATCGACCAGGCTGCTGCCGCGCAAACCAATCGGCGCCTCGCGCCGTCGTCGTGGCGGCGATCCGCTGGACCTGAACGATCTGTTGGGCCGCCGGCCGATCAGCCTGGATACGCCGGAACTTCAGCGGTTCCTGGCGGGCAAGCACGTCCTGGTGACCGGGGCGGGGGGCAGCATCGGATCGGAAATCTGCCGGCAGAGCATGAAATTCTGCCCGCGACAAATCATCCTGCTGGATCGCGCCGAGAATAGCCTCTTTGAGATCGACCGCGAGCTGCGCCAGCGCTGGCTGGGCGCGGACATCGTACCGGCCGTCGCCGACATCGGCGATCAGCCGCGCATCGCATCTCTTCTGGACCAGCATCGTCCGCACGTCATCTTTCACTGCGCCGCTCACAAGCATGTGCCGATGATGGAATCCAATCCCGGCGAGGCGATCAAGAACAACGTGATCGGCACGCGGGTTATCGCCGATGCGGCGGCGGCGTGCGGGGCGGCGGCGTTCGTCATGGTCAGCACCGACAAGGCCGTCAACCCTACCAGCGTCATGGGCGCCGCCAAGCGCTGCGCGGAGCTGTATATCCAATCCCTCAACCAGGAGACCGGGACGCGCTTCCTGGCCGTGCGCTTCGGCAACGTGCTGGGCAGCAGCGGCAGCGTGGTGCCGATCTTCCGCAAACAGATCGAGGCGGGCGGGCCGCTCACCGTCACGCATCCCGAGATGCAGCGATTCTTCATGACCATCGCCGAGGCCAGCCAACTGGTGATGCAGGCCGGGGCCATCGGGCGCGGCGGGGAGATTTTTGTTCTCGACATGGGCCAGCCGATTCGAATTCTGGACCTCGCGATGGAAATGATCCGCCGTCATGGGCTGGAGCCGGAAAAAGATATCGCGATCGAGTTCACCGGCATCCGTCCGGGCGAGAAGCTGTACGAGGAACTGGCCTGCGCCAACGAGCAGACGCGGCCGACTTCGCATCCGAAGATCCGCGTGTGGCAGTTGCCCCGCGCGACGGCAGGGCAGGTGGAGCAGATGCTCGGAAGCCTGACAGCGGTCGTTGACAGCGATCGGGAAAAGATCGTCCAGACGCTGTGCCGATGCGTCGAGGAATATCAGCCGGCCGAAGGCCCGCCCCCGGCGATGCGCATCGTCGCGGACGCCGCGTGATGGCTTGCCCCACTTCACCCCAAAGGAACCTTCATAAAAATTTTTTGCGCTCGGTTCGAACTGAGATTCCGCGCGCATTTCGCACACAACCTTTGCCCCGCCTATCCGTTACAATCCATCTCCTACCATTCCGGCCGTGTTTATGGGGAGTTTGTTTGGCATCAATTAAACACGTCTGTTTTCGCGTTTTTTCTGTGGGACGGCAATTTTTGATCGCGGCGCTTTCATCGCAGCGGTGCGCGCTTCCTTGCCCGCGCGCAGGTGGTTGAGGGCTAAAAGGTTCGCCAGGACCTTTTGATCGACCTGCGACCGTTTGGCGGCCAGGGAATGATCGGTCGCAAGCGGTTGGCCCGCGCCGCTGTCGAACCAGACCTCCGCCCAATCCTCGTTCCACTTTCCATCCGGATCGGTTGAGGCATAGGCCGCCAGCACCGCGCGATCGAGCTGTTCGTGAGCGATCTTCAGCCAAGTGGGCCGCTCGTTATAAAGATTGGTCAGTGTGCGCTTCTTCAGCCGAGAATCTTTCGCCGCCGCCGCCTTGATCGCTGATTGGCGAACCAGCGCCCGCGCCTCGGGTGGCACGTCGTCGAATTTGTCGGCCGCGTCGATTTTCGCCGCCAGCGGCTCGATCCACTCCGGCGGATTCAGCCAGAGTTCCCTCTGCTCGTTCAATTTCTTCGCCACCTCGGCGATTCGCACGTACGCCGGATGCTTCGCGTCCTCCTTGCCCGGTGGCCACGGGAAGGGAAAGGTGTCAAATGTGCTTGACGGGGTGTATCGAAATCCTGATTCCGCTTCTCGAAGTTGTGTGCCAGTGCGACGCGCCCAAATCTCATGTACACTCGAATGCAGCAGCCCAAACGCATAGTCATCGGCCCGGGCGAAAACGATCAATTGATGATCCGGCAGTGTCCCGGCGGGCATCCATGCAAATGCTCGGTATTTCGAGGTTGTCGGAGTTACGATGAAGCGGGTCAAAGGCCCGATAGCCCGTCGCATCTCAGGCCGCATGCGCTGCGGGCGCCACCAGTTCTCACGAAGCCATTTATCGCGGTTCTTCGCGCGCTCTGGACGAACCCGCTGCTCAATTATCCGTTGCGGCTCGACATAACGACTGGCGTCCTGAAGAGTCAGATCCGCCGTGTCGATGATCCATCGTGGATCGACGCGCCCTAACAACTCTTTGCTATTCACAACTGGTCGAAGAACATCGCTGTTGCTGCGGTCGTTCGGATTACCTGCTTCTGCCACTAAGCGACGCGCTTCGGCGAATGAAATATCGAAGCTGCCGCCCTTACAGCTTCCAAGGAACGCAATGTTTACGTTCTCTTCGATCGGTTTTGCCAAAGTCACGTCAGCCGACGACGAGGATAGGTTACTCTTAATTTCCCGTACGGAATTTTGGTCAAGGAATCGCTCTTTCTCAGTATCCGCGTCGAAGCCCACCATTGAGACGTGGACGGTTGCACCGTCAAGAACCCAGTTGTGGTCTGAGACCGCGTAGAAGATGTTTCCAGTATGTTTGATCCGGTCAAGTACGCGGCGATTCGCGCCCCCACGGATATTCTGGGTCGCAAGGAGTCCGGCACGCGTTTTCGGGAACGCATCGATGGACTTGCGAGCGAGCTCAAACCAATAACAACATAGGTCGCACCCGCCAGGCAATTCGTCATACACTCGCCGAAGCGTTTCCACGTAAGCGTCTCCTAAACCACGGCGCATCATCTTGTCGCCAAGAAACGGCGGATTTCCGATGACGAAATCGGCTTCAGGCCACTCCGCCGACACGGGGAGATTGGGCTTGGATAGATCGAGGATTGCATCGCGGTTTTCAATACTGACGAGCTTGTCGAGGATCGGCCGCTTGTCGTTGCTAATGTGGTGTTCGACGAGCCATTGCAGGTAGCCGATCCAGATGACGTTTTGCGCTAACTCGGCGGCGTAGGGGTTGATCTCAATGCCATGCAGTTGGGTCGGCCGGATGTAGGGGAGCGGGCTGAGCGTGATGTCGTGGCGGGCAGCGAAGCGGACAACTTCGTCGTCGAGGTCGAGCAACTGTTGGAGGGCGACGTAGAGGAAGTTTCCCGAACCGCAGGCGGGGTCGAGGATACGCTGCTCGCCCAGGTGCTTGCGGAGTCCGTCCAGCGCGATGCGAACGGGGGCGGCAATCACGTCACGCTTCTTACGGTCGTTTTCTTTGACGGTCCGCTGAATCTCCGGAGCAATCTGTTCCTGTAGAGCCGACCACTTGCGACGAAGCGGCGTCATGACGACCGGATCGACGACAAGCAGGATGTCGGTCTTGCTGGTGTAGTGCGCGCCGATCTGGGCGCGTTTCTTGGGATCGAGGATGCGCTCAAAGAGAGTTCCGAAGATGCTGGGCTCGACCGCCTGCCAGGGGCGCGTTGCGACTTTGGCGAGGATCGCTAATTCGGCGGCATTGAGGGTCAGTGGCGGTGCGTCATCGAACAGCCCGCCATTGAAGTAATCGACTTTGTCGTTGCCGTAATATCCGCCGCTTTTCATCTTCTCGAACAGTTCGGCGCATGCGGGCTTGAACTGCTCGGGCGAGAACAGGCAGCGATTGATCAAATCGGTAAACAGCTTGTCGGGCAACAGCCCCACGTCTTCTGCGAAGAGGCAGAACATGACTTTCATGAGGAAATGCGCGACGGGATCGCCATGGCCGTGCCAGAGAGTGGCGGGCACCGCCTCGGCGCGATCGAGCAGTTTGTCGGCGAGTTCGCCGAAAACGTCGGCGAGATCGCTGGTCTCCTGTTCGCGGGTCTTGGTGGGTCGAAAAGAAATCGGGCTGGTAAAAATCCGCCGAAGAACTTCCAGGCGACCGGGAATCTCCTCGAGCTTGACGACGGTTTTTGCCGTGGGATAGCCCGGGAAGTGAACGCGGATTTCGGTCGTGCGGATGTCGCAGACGACGCTCAGCGGCGGGTTGTCCAAGTCGTCGCGGTATTGGTAGAGCTGGCGATACGCTTCGTCGAGCGATTTGTGCTTGTCCTTGCGTTTGTATTCCCATGCGAAGAAGCCGCGCTTCCAGACGTCGACGAAGCCGGTATCGCCCTTTGAACCTTTGGACGCGGCGCCAACGACTTTGACGTGCTTCTCGAAGCAGTAGTCCTCGCCGGTGGAATCGGCCTGGGCGGGTGTGGGCTGGCCGAGCAGGCGGCACAGATCAAGGAAATGCTCGTGGCTGGCGGCGCGCTCGGAGAGCTGCGCTTTGGACCATTTCTCCACAAATTCTTCGGGTGTCATCCCGCCTGCCTGATAGGACATCAACGTGATATTCTGCGCCACGCTTGTGCAAATGCCAAGCCTACGCCGGTCGTGGGTTCGTGAGCGCGTGTAACAACCTTCCGTCTCATGAGCGGTAAGGGGAGGGAGGCGAAGGCGCAAGCGGGGAGGGATGGTTCTCAGAGGCGGGACGCCTGGCGGCAATGCGGAAGCGGCGAAGGCGCGAGCGGAAGAGGCAAGCGGGGAAGGTCGATGTGCACGAGTTTGTTTATTACAATCAAAGTGTGGCGGTGTCGCGAGCAGTTGGACTGATCGACGATCATCGACTCGAAAGCCTGCGGATTGTGGAGCTGCGATGAACGATAGCGGGCAGGCGAAGGCGCAAGCGAAGGCGAAGGCGAAGGCGCAAGCGTCGAGTCGGCGCGTGATCGCGGTGCACCTGGTGCTGACGTTGTATGGGCATTGGGGGGTGAACGATCCGCGCGGTTCTGGTTCGAGCGATTTCATCGATGCGAAGTTCGAGCCGCTGGGACCGATTTACATCGGTCGCAAGCCGGCGAACGAGCAACCGAGTCGCCGGGAGTTGAAGGATTTCCACGCGAAGCACCAGGAGACGCTCAATTTCCCCGTCTTCTGGATCGACGACGCGAAGCGATACGAGATCGCGGAGGCGATCGCCGCGGTCAAGCAGGCGCAGGGATACACCTGTTACGCGTGCGCCATCTGCGGGAATCACGTTCACCTGGTCATTCGCACGCACAAGCACGACTCGCTGACGATATGGAATCACTTCGCGGAAGGGATTCGCCAACGCTTGCGCCTTCGCTTCGCGTCCCAGATCGCGTGGAACCACCCAGTCATCTCGGCGCGCCCGTACAAGGTGTTCCTCTACATTCCGCCTGAGGTGTGGGGTAGGATCGATTACGTGGAAAGAAATCCGCTCAAAGAGAATCTTTCTGCGCAGCGATGGGCGTTCGTGACCCCGTATGACAACTTTCCGTTTCATAAGCGGGGAGGGGGGAAAGCGAAGGCGCAAGCGGGGAGGGACACGCCTCAGAAACGGGACGTTTGATAGCAACCCGATCGCTTTGCTTCTATCCCACCGCCAACCCGAATCGCGCGTGCACGCGTTTTTCCAGCGGGGCGAAGGCGAAGCGATCGGCTAGCATGCCGATGATCACCATGATGATGATCACCGCCACCACTTGGGCGACACTTGAATTAACCTCTCCGGCATTGAGCAGATAACCCAGGCCGTGATTGTAAGCGGGAAGAATCAGCTCCGCGCCCATGAGCGAGCGCCAGGCGAAGCTGAATCCCTGGCGCAGGCTGCTGGAGACGGCGGGGAGCGCGGCGGGGAGCAGGACGTAGCGATACAATCGCCAGCCGCGGGCGCCCAGCATCTGGCCGGCCCGGCGGTATAGCGGCGGGATGGTACGCAGGCCGTCGCGCATCGAGATCGCCACGCCGAACGCGCTGCCCATCACCACGACAAACAGGATGCCCGATTCGTCCAGGCCCAGAAGCAAAATGGCCAGTGGCACCCAGCAGACGCTGGGCAATGTCTGCAATCCCAGAAAAAGCGGGCCGAGAAATTCATCCACGGAGATGAATCGCCACATCGCCACGCCCAGAAGTGCTCCCAGGAGCAGGCTGATGGCGAAACCGACCACCAGGCGGACGGCACTGATAATGTTGGCGCTGATGAGCTGCGAATGGACAAGCCGATGGATCGCCGGCGCGTTCTCGTTGGGGGGCTCTGTCGCGCGTGGCCAGCCGGGGTGCAGCGGCTCACCGAACCCGGTGGAAAAGCCAAGCATGTACAGCGTCGCATCCAGGACGTGACTGGGCGCGGGGAAAACGACCGGGGGCCACAAATCATGCTGCGGATCGTCGGGCTTGTGCAGCGTCCTATATGCCCCCTCCCAGATCGTCAACAGAAGAAGCCAAATCACCAATCTCTTGAGGGCGCCAGGAATCTTCAGCCGCCAGTGCGTTGACACGATTGACCTCGTCTTCGATTTCCTTTCGGACCAGCTTGGCAAGCTCGCTGATGTCGGAGCTGTCGAACCTTCTGGGATGGGGAAGCTCGACGCGAATTTCCTTGCGGATCCTGCCGGGATGTGCGTGAAGGATGATAATTCGATCCGCCAGGCGGACCGCCTCGCCGACGGAGTGGGTCACAAACAGGATGGTCCGAGGCGATTGCACCCACACCGATTGCACCCAGTGGTGCAGTTCCGTGCGCGTCTGGGCGTCGAGGGCGGCAAATGGCTCGTCCATCAGCAGCACGGCGGGATTCATGACCATTGCCCGGGCAATGGCCACGCGCTGCCGCATGCCCCCGGACAATTCGTGCACCAGTTTTCCTTCGGCGGCGGTCAGATAAACCTTCTGTAAAACCTCGCGGACACGATCGCGCCGCTCTATCCTGGGAATGCGCGCCATCTTGAGTCCGAACTCAATATTTTCCGACGCTGTCAGCCAGGGGAATAGCCCGTGATCCTGGAACACCATGGCGCGTTCGGGCCCTGGCCCGCGAATGGGTTTGCCATCGAGCAGGGCGGCGCCATCGTCGGGACGAGTCATGCCCGCGGCGACGTTCAACAACGTAGTCTTGCCGCACCCGCTGGGGCCGACGACCACGACGAACTCGCCTGGCTGGCAATCCAGCGAAAGGTTGGCCAGCGCCGAGACATCGGAGTTGGCGAAGCGTTTGTTGATGTTCTGAAGAACAAGCCTGCCGACGGCCGGCTTGGAGGCGACAGTTGCCGGCATGCTGGGCGACACTACCGGCGCGGCGACGGCGTCGGTGGGGAGATTCAACGGTATCGCCAGCTTGCCCGTGGTCATGCCAATGGCCTGAATCAGTTACCGCGCCGAAGCGGCGGTGTCGGTGGACAGTTTGCGGATGATATCAGTTTGGAAAAGCCCCGTCAGGTCGGGCGGGGCGGGAATGAACTTTAAATCGGCCGACCATTGCCCCATCGTCACGAACGTCTGCTGCAGCGCATCGTCGGTGAAAAGCGTGCGATCCATGGCGCTTTGAAGTACCGAAACAGGCAGCTTCATGCCCGTCAGGGCTGCCAGGGCGGTGTTGAGCTGATCGCTGTAAGCGTGTGGATTTTCGTTCAGACGGGTCGTCCATTCGTGATGAACCGTTAGAATTTTTTCGACCACGTCGGGATGTTCGGCCAGGAATTTCGGGGTTGTGACCACGACCGTCAATGAGAATTTCCCTCCGGGCCAGAGATACCTTTCCTGGCCGATCAGCACGGCGCCGGTTTCGGCGATAAGCCGGCTGGCCCAGGGCTCGGGCGTCCAGGCGGCGTCGATTTTGCCGCGCAACATCATCCCAGCCTGCTGACTGTTGGGAATCGGCAAGACGTTGTTGGCGCCGGGTTCACCCAGCACGGCCGTCACGTAGTGCCGCGCCGAGACATCCTGCGTATTACCCAGTTGCGGGGTGGCGATGCGTTTGCCGGCCAAATCCTTCAACGATTTGATGCCCGAATCCTTGCGTGCGACGATGCCGACGCCGTTAGCCGCCGCGCCCGCCACAACGCGGACGGCGGTGCCATGGCTGTTGGCGTGGGCGCTGATAACCGGGCCGGGGCCGACATATGCGATATCAATCTCACCGCCGTTCAGGGCCTGCATCAGCTCCGGTCCGGCGTTGAAAACCTTGGTATTGAGCTTGATCGGTCCCAAGGCGTTCTGGAAATCGCCCGAAGCGACACCCAAGACCGCCTGGGCATGCGTGACGTTTGCGAAATAGGCCAATCGCACCTGGGCCAAAGACGGTGGGGGACCACCGGCGCCGGCCTTGTTACAGCCCTCCACGGCGCAAAGTGCTACGACCAAGATTAGTATGCCCGCCGATCGAAACATGCGGGAAGTCTACCCCAGAACCATTGAATTGCAACAATTCCTATCAAAGATGTATGGGATGACTATAAAGATATTATTGTAATGTATTTACGCAATTCTATCGAGCGAACCGGCGGACGATCAGCGTATCGTTTTGGCCCCCGAAACCGAAACTATTCGACATGGCCACATCCACCTTGGCCGCCCGGGCCTGGTTGGCAACATAGTCCAAATCACACTCGGGATCGTGGTTCTGCAGGTTGGTCGTGGGGGGCAGCATGCCATCCCGGATCGCCAGGACACAGCAAATCAATTCGACGGCCCCGGCGGCGGCGATGAGGTGGCCCATCATGCTCTTGATGCTGCTGACCGGACATGATTGGGCCAGCTCGCCGAAGACGGCTTTGATCGCCCCGGTCTCGTTGCCGTCGTTCTCGCGCGTGCCGGTGCCATGGGCGTTGATGTACTGGATGTCACGGGCGGTTAATTGGGCGTCGGCGAGGGCTTCTTTCATCGCGTTGATGGCGCCCTCGCCTTCGGGGTGCTGATCGGTAATGCGGAAGGCGTCGGCGGTCGAGCCGTACCCGACGATTTCGGCCAGGATCGGCGCGCCGCGACGCTGGGCGTGATCCAGCGTCTCCAGGATCACCGTGCCGGCGCCCTCGCCCAGAACGAAGCCGCCGCGCTGGGCATCGAAGGGCCGGCTGGCGCGGCTGGGATTTTCATTCGCTGTGGACAAGGCGGTCAGGCGGTTGAAGCCCGTCACACCGAAGGGGTGAATCATGCTGTGCGCCCCGCCGCCGATCATCACATCGGCATCACCGCGACGGAGGATCTCGGTGGCTTCTCCGATGGCCTGCGTGCTGGCGGCGCAGGCGGTGAGGCAATTGAACGCCGGCCCGCGCGCCCCCGTCAGCAGCGCCAGATGCGAGAGGGGCATATTCGGCTCCTGCTCCAGCTCACGCACCACATTCATGTGCTCGATGGCGACTTGGGCCCATCTCACCGAATCGATGCAGGCGCCGTCGGGTTTCCACGCGGAAAGGGCGGCAGTGCTGTAGGCATCGAAATCGAGCGATCCCTCGCCGCTGCCCAGATAGATGCCCACCCGGTCCAGATCGAGCTTATCGCGATCCAGCCCCGCCGCCTTCCAGGCTTGGGCGCAAGCGCCCAGGGCGAAAGCAGAATTGCGACCGACACCCGCGTGCGGGCCGATATCGTCGAGGAATTGATCGAGGCGATAATCCTTGACCTCCGCGGAGATGGAGGTCGGAAACGTGGAGGCATCGAAGATCGTCGTGCGCGATATCCCTGACTCGCCAGCCAGAAGCCGTTTCCACACGCTTTCGATGGAATGTCCCATCGGCGTGACCCAACCCATACCAGTGATGACGACGCGGTTCATAGTGAGTAGTATTTAATCTTCAGAGTCCACTTTGTTCTGTTTCAAGCGGTTTTTCTGTGTGCCGCGATCAATTTCTGAACCTTGGGAACCAAGTCCTCGGGAATTTCTATCCAAACGACCTCTGCAGCTTTTGCCATACGGGAACTTCGAAGAACAGGTTGATTTTGTCGACGATCGTAATATTTGATAACCGCCGCTACACGTTGGGCGTTCCATCCCGGGGGATAAACATTCGGATCCTTTACCGGCTTGCGTCGTGGATTGTATTTCCTGCGCGTCATCGTCTTCTCCGTCGTCGGCGTCGAAATGCCGCCTTGGCCTTGCCCGTCAGATCATAGGATGTGATAACCAAAATGGAACCGTCATCGCGGTATCTGAAGATGACGCGCAGATATCGCCCCCGTCTCGTTTGGCCTTCCGCGACGCGTGTGTCATCCCTGCCGGGTCCCTGGTCCGATGGCCCTCGCAGGATTTCAAGCACCTCTTCTGGCCCGACCCCATGTCATTCGCAGTGTGGTAAACCTGTGTGTACATCAACATAAAATCGTACAAGCATATAAGCCAGCGGTTCTCAGATACGCTTAAACACCAGCGCCGCATTTTGCCCCCCGAGGCTGTAGATGCTGGTAATTGACACATTCAGCTGCGCATCGCGCGCGCGCGGTGAGACGTTGAACGTCATCCCATGTGGGAATTTGCGCGTGTTGATCGCGGGGGGAATCTTGCCGTGGTGGATGGCCAGAACGGCGGTGGCGGCATCGACGCCGCTGCCGGCGGCCAGGCTGCCGGTTTGCGCTTTGATGGGCGAGAGTGCCACCGATTGCAGTCGCGCGCCCAAGGCCGCCGCCAAGCCGGAAATCTCGGCGCGATGATGCGATGAAATGCCGATGCCCGTCGGGACCAGCAGATCGACGTCGTCGGCCGATAGTTTGGCGTCGGCCAGCGCGTTGCTGACCGCCTTCCCATAACTGTGACCCGACGGCTCCGGTTGATCCACACGATACGAATCCTGCGAAGCGGCGAAGCCGACCAGCTCCGCATAAATCTTGGCGTTGCGCCCCCGGGCGCGTTCGTATTCTTCCAGGATCAGCAAACCGCCGCCCTCGCCCAGGACGGTGCCCCTGGCATCGTTATCAAACGGGCGCACGGCCTGGTCGGGGGTGTCGTTGCTGGATTCATTGAGCCGCTTGAGCAGCGTCTGGCGAAGCATCCCCATCTGGTTGATCTTGCTCTCGGCGCCGCCGCAGATCGCCAGGTCGGCCTTGCCGCGCTGGATGGTGCGGAACGCTTCGCCGATAGCCAGGTGGCTGCTGGCATCGGCGCAAGTGATCGTGTTGCTGGGCCCCTTGAGTTGATGGATGATGGTCACGTGGCAGGCCGGCATGTTGGGTAGATATTTCAGAAGCCAGAGCGGCGTCAGCTGTGTCATGCCATCGCGGCCCCATTTGGCCAGATCAATGTGGTTTTGCTCGTCGTCGCGGCGAGCGGTGGTCATGGCAGCGGTGAGCTCGTTGAGTTCCGCATTGATCAGCCCCGCTCCGATATTGCAGCCGAAGCGTCCACCGTCGAAGTTGGGCGTCGGGGCGTAGGCGTGGGAGACCAGGCCCGAATCCTTGAAGGCATCATCCGCCGCGACGATCGCCAATTCGGTATCCCGCGCCATCACCTTGGTCGCCTTGCGGTAGGTCTTGGGGACGAAATCGCCGATTTTGTATTCCGGCACTTCGCCGCCCAGCTGGCAGGGGAACGCGTTGAATTGCAGGTTCCGCAGTTTACGGATGCCGACGGTCCCCGCCAGCAGCGCTTCCCAGTGCGCCCTGCTGCCGATCCCCAGCGGGGAAATGATGCCGATGCCCGTGACGACGACTCTTCGCATTAAAGGGGAATGTTCGCCGCGTTGCGGTAACTGTTCAAGAGTTGGGTGAACTGCTGGGTGAAAACGAAGTTGTGCTCCGGGAAGGCGGCGCCGGCCAGGTTCTTGTCGATATGGCTGAACATCAGCTCAATGTCCGCGACCAGAAGCGCATCGTCCTCCAAACCTAAACGAACCGTGCCGCTGATCGAAGCGCCGCTCTCTGAAAGATTGACGATGCGGGCGGAATAGACCAGCGTATCTCCCGGGCGCACCAGGGTGTGGAAGGTGGCGCGCCCGATCTTGGCCAGGATCACCTTTTCCGAGAAATTGCGCGCCTCACCCACCAGGATTCCCGCCGTCTGGGCCATCCCCTCGACGATCAGGCTGGCGGGCATGATCGGAAACGCCGGGAACAGATCGTGCAGATGTTCCTCCGCCAGCGTGACATTTTTAATCGCCGTCGCCGACGATTTGGATGAAAATTCCACGAACTTGTCGATCCAGATCCAGCGCATGAGACGGACCGCTCAGGCATTCAACCTGGCCTGCATGTAGTTGACGATGGTGTCGACGTTCATGAGCGAGGCGGCGCTCTCCATCGACGGGGCCTTGTCGAATTCGGTGAAATCGGAATAGGGCATGCGTTTTTTCAGCTCGACGATTCCATCGGGGGTGATTTTGCCGTCCTTGACGTAACGCTCATCGCTCATCACCGCGGGCAGATTTTCGGGAAACAATTCCCCGCGCGGAATTTTGAACGGATGCGCCGGGTCTGTGGTGAATGCCTTCTCCAATCGGAAGGCGATATCCAGGTAATCGATGCTTTCAGCCCCCAGGTCCTCGCGCAGGGCGGCGGTGGGCGTCACCTCTTCTTCATCGACACCCAGCGTCTCGACGAGAATCGCCCGGACCTTCTTATAAATTTCATCGCGCGACATTGCCATAGTCATTCCCTTATTGCTGCGAGCGCGCCGGCGTTTGCATATCCAGCGACGGCGCGGCGGCTGGCTGGGTCAGCAGCATCCAGCGCTGACGATTGTGCTCGCCCAGCTGACGGTCGATATCCGAATCAATCGCCCGCTGCCGCGCCGAGAGATCGAAATACGCCATCTCAATCCGGCCCCAGATCGCGTTCTTCCCATTGACGGTGGCTACCGCCTTGAACGAGCCGCCGCTCTCAGTCTTTTCGATCAGATCGACTTCGATGCGCAGCGCGTTTCCGGGTGCGACGAACGTGCCGTACTTGATGTTCCGGGCCTCCTTCAGCACGGCCATGGATTTGGCAAATCCGCTGCTGCGATGCAACAGCCATCCGGCGGCCTGGGTAATGGATTCGAGCATCAGCACGCCCGGCAGCACGGGAAACGTCGGGAAATGATCGGCCAGATATTCCTCCGCCAGGCTGACGAACTTGACGGCGACCAGCCGGGTGTCGGACACCTCTTCGATTCTGTCGATCAGATTAAACTTCACGCGAGCCGTGGTATTGGGCCATATTTGAATCGCTTTGTTTAGCGGCCGCGCTTGACTTCGACGAGCTCAGTCGAGTCGCGCGGCGTTTGATCGAGTCGCCAGCTAACGCCGGGCGACTCGACTGAGCTCGTCGAAGTCAAGCCCGGCCGCTAAACGTGAAGCTAACCCACGACGCGAGCCGTGGCCGGAAAGCGGCCCATCCGCGTCAGCCGGCGACCGGCAGGTTTTAGCGGTGGGGCGCGGGGTTTGCAAGCGCGGGACGCTGCGGATCAAATCATCCACACGCATGACCGCATCGGATCATTTCGTCGTCGTCGCCGGCTATGGCCTGCCCGGACGCTCAATTGTCGAAAGCCTCTGTCGCCGCCAAATCGATTACCGCGTGATTGAATTGAATCCGACCGCCTGCGACCGCGCGTCGGCCGGTGGAGTGAAAATTGTCGCCGGTGACGCTTCGGATCCACAGGTACTGCGCCAGGCCGAGGTGGATCGGGCGACGCTGGTGGTATTGATGGTTCCCTCAGATGAAGTCGTGCTGCGTGCCGTCGGCGAAATCCGCACGATGAATCCCACCGCGCACATCATCGCCCGATGCGCTTTCACTTCGACCGGCCTGGAGGCGCAGCGTCGCGGCGCCAACCAGACGATCGTCGCCGAGCAACTGGTCGCCAGGGAATTGATTCAGATGGACGAAAATTTTTTTGCCGGATTGACCTGAGTCAACTGAGTTTCCTCGACGGCGCGGTCGTGCAGGCGCGCCCGACCGATAATTAGATCGCGTATCGCATCCCGCCGCCTGCCAACTGAGGATTGCACAACGCGCGTTGCGCAATTCGTTCTCCCATACGCACCAACACGCGGGGTGCTGCATCGTTAACTTATATCATTTCAGAATTTCAAATCGCGCAGTGCAATTGCGCATTTCGCCAAAATTTAAAGCAATGCAGTTTCCCGAACGATAGATAACTTGGTTCGACCCCGGTGAATAGCAAAATTTCGGTATTCAGATATGACAATTATCGCCGTCGACCAAGATACCCGCATGCTGCGGCAGATATCGGAACTGTTGGCTCATCACGCCGAGGTGATGATCACCACCGATTTCCGCAAAGCCATGGGGTGGCTGGAAAATAACGGTTCGGTTGCTGGCCTGCTGGTTGGCGAAACGATCCGAGGCGAGTCGGGCGTCGACGTGTTGAAGGCCGCGCGGCAGCTCAAGCCCCAGGTCCGCAGGATTTTGATTACCGGTTACGCCGACCTGCCGGGCATTGTCGAAGGCCTTCATAGCGGGGTCATCGATCGTCTGCTTTCCAAACCGCTGGTTCCGTCAGAGTTATCCGCAGCCGTGGCGTGCCTGGAGCCGCGAACCCCCACATTGGCCGCGCGTCCGGCCATCGGCTGAGCCAGCCAAAATCACATCGCTCCCGCCAACCAAGCGGTTTATTCCGATTCCGCCATCCAGGTCGAGGCCGTCCAACTTTAACGTCTGGGCAGGGGACCAACCCCCTTGGTTGATTTCCGTTTGAATAGATGCCGCAAATGTGGCACAATGGCTTGAACTGTCCAAGCCCATCGGCTGCGGCCGCCGGTCCGGGTGGAACCAGAGCGCCCTGAAACACGCGACTACGAGGGATTGCAACTGATGTTGCTGCAAACCAATAGCTATATTGTTCCGCGCGATAAACGGATGGAACACGCTCGATTGCTGCGGCGATTCCGCCAGACCCTGATGCGCCTGGGGTGCGACCATTTCGAGGTATACGAGCAGGTCGGCGCCAACTGGAACACGGGCGAGACGACCGGCCGCTTCGTTCAGATCATGCGCTTTCGCGATCGCAAGCATCAATTGTCCGTGCAGGGCGCCGAGCGTACCGACCCGGTCGCCCAGGCACTCGTCCGTGAATTTTGCGAATTGATCAACTTCTCCTATCAGCAGCAACAGGGGCTTTTTGCCGTCGGTTTTTACACCAGCTTCCTTCGCATGCCGCCGCAACGCACCACCAGCGCCTCCTCGGTGGAGAACGAGAACGAAACCGAACCCGAAGCCGAAGTCGAAGTGGAAACCATCATCGACCCCAACGCCCCCACCTCCGCAGAGCCGGGCATCGTCTCCATCACCGGTGGAGTCGTGGGAAATCCAGGCGAGCAGGAAGATCTTTCTCCCGGCTCAGCCGCCGACAATGGTGGAGCGGCCCGAAATGAACGCCCGTTATCGCCCCTGGAGCTTCGCCGCGTCGAGGATATCGACGATGAAGATCTCTTCATCGATGAGGCCAATCCCGCAGCGCCCACGCGTCCCGCCCCGACGCGATCGGCCGATCCCCATCGCCGTCCCCCGGACCGATAGTCCTGGGCCTGGCCATCCAATCCGCGATATCCCTACGACCGGCATAAACCGTCGCTTCAACTGTTGTTTTTGCCGTTATCTCCCTCTGCGCCGCCTGAAGCAGATATAATCCCTGTCCGATCCCTGATGGGCAGGGAGAATTCATGAAGTCGATCTTTCGTTTTATTTGCCTGGTTCTCATGGTCAGCGGCTGGGTCGTCGCGGCACTGTGCCTGCACGTCGTCCGCACCCCCGATCCGGCCGATGCCCATCAATCCAAACTGGTGGTCATCCCCAAACAGCGCCTTGGCGTCCAGGACACCTATGTCGATGCCCGCGACTGGACGATGGCCGATGTCCCCGCCCATGGATCGTTGATCCTGGAATTGATCAATGCCCAGAAAGCCGACCAACTGAAATTCCTGGCCGATCCGAACAGCAAGCAGAGCATCGAGATGCAACTGGTCGATGTGCTGACCGCCGCCCAGAAGGGCGCCCCTTCGCCCGCTCCCACGACGCGCATCCCGCATATCCATTGAGTTGCCGCCCCCGCCCGAATTGATTGCCAATTGCGGCTCGGCTGACTGCGATCCCGAGCTCAGACCAAAGGGAGCTCGCCGAAGTCCAATTGCCGATCGAGTGCGTTGGCAAGGCTATTCGCCGTCAACTCGCAACTTGCAACTAGCAACCAGCAACTCGCAACTTTTTCCCCCAAACTTCTTCAAGGAACCTTCATAAAAATTTTTCTGCGCAAGGTACGAACTGAGATTCGCGCCGCCACGGCCATGCAAACTCTGTCCCGATCAAAGTTTATTGCTGATCTCCTACAATCCCGAGGCGCGTCATAGGATTTCCCGCTGTCGGACAACATTCTGACAAGGCCGTTCAATTTCGATCAAACGGACGTGATGTTTGACGGCCATTAAACAAAACAACGTTCCGCCGTTCCCAATTACCCAGCGGCGAGACGATCGCGATCGAAGCGTCATGGCGTGGGTTTGGCACCGTCTTATCCCGCTTCGCCCTTAAGAGCTGGGAGGCAGTTGCCGACGTCATCAGGTCGAGGGAGGGTTGCAATCCGGAGAAAGTCCATCCTTTTTTTCGAAAAGCTTACCGGGCGGTTTGTGTTTGCCGGGCTTGATGGGTGGAGCTAAACTATCGCACCTCTGATGGACGCACCTTCGCCATCTGTGCGCAGATTAGCCCGGCGCTTGCTTACCTTGGAAGCAACAAGCGAGAGCGCGGGTAGTGATGCACGTTCGCATGAAGCCGTGCGCGTCTGCGAAAAGCTGCGAATCTCCCTCACGCGCTTCGCTGGAGCGGACGGTTTCGCCTCGCTTCTACGACGTGCGGTGGCCTTGGCGCGTGCTGAAGTCCCTTCACTGGATCAAGTTAGGATCGAGCGCGATTGTTCCATTGAAGGACTTGAGGAGCTTGGGCGCAACGATGGAACCGAAGCAGCGGCCGCGCTGACGGCGCATCTGCTTGGATTGTTGGTCACGTTCGTTGGCCAGGCTCTTACCCTTCGGCTGGTGCGCGAGGGTTGGCCCGATGCGTCTTTGGACGAATAAATAAACATTCGAGGCGTATGATGAGCAAAAAAGGAAAGGGTCAAGATAAAGCAGAAGAACGGGTAAAGATTCGGACCCTGTCCACTGGAGTCCCGGGCCTTGATGAGATTCTGGGAGGGGGATTGCCAGAATACTCCTTCAACATCATTGCCGGCGCGCCCGGATGCGGAAAGACGACGCTCGCGCATCAGATCATGTTCGCTAACGCCACCGTCAAGGCGCCGGCGATTTATTTCACCGTCCTGGGGGAGCCGGCCATCAAGATGCTCCGGTATCAGCAGCAGTTCTCGTTCTTCGATCAGTCCAAGATGGATGGTGCGATCCGGTTCATCAATCTCAGCCAAATCGTCCTGGAGAAAGATCTGTCGGCGGTGCTGGATGAGATTGTCAAGGAAGTGGAAGCGAGCGGTGCAAAAGTCGTCGTCGTCGATTCTTTCCGCACGGTGGTGCGCAAGGCGCAGACCAGTACCAGCGAAACGGAGCTTCAAGGGTTCGTCCAGAGATTGGCGTTGCATCTTACGACCTGGCAGGCCACGACATTTTTGATTGGGGAGTATGTCGAAGGCGAGCTGCGCGACAATCCGGTGTTCACCGTCGCCGACGGATTGCTCTGGCTTTATCAAAGCATCGAGCGCAATTCGATCGTGCGCAAGATGCAGGTCATGAAGCTGCGCGGGCAGACATCGGTGCCGGGTTTGCACACTTTCCGAATCACCGGCGAAGGTGTTCAAACCTTCCCGCGCACGTTCGGCCTGAGCAAAGTGAACGAGGGTCATATCAAGGGCAAGAGCCGCCTTTCAACCGGCATCGAAAAGCTCGACGCGATGCTCGGCGGCGGCATCCCGGAGGGAGAGAGCCTGCTGCTGGCCGGGCCTTCGGGATCGGGCAAGTCCACCGTGGGAATGCAGTTTATCAATGAAGGACTCAAACAAGGCGAAAACGGCATTGTCGCCATCTTCGAGGAGTTGCCCATTGAGCACGTTCATCGCGCCAAAATGTTTGGGATCGACTTTGAGACGCCGCAGAAGGAAGGCACCCTGAAGCTAATCTATCTTCGGCCGCTCGATCTCTCGGTTGATGAGACGGTCCATGAAATCGTCAACGCGGTCAAAGAGATCGGTTGCAAGAGGTTGGTGATCGATTCACTGGTTGGCTTTGAGATGGCGTTGGCGCCGGGCTTCCGCGAGGATTTCCGCGAATCGTTATATCGCATGATCGCGGCGGTCACGCGCCTCGGCGTGACGATCATAAGCACCGTCGAAATCGAAGAAGATTTCACCTCGATGGACTTAAGCAAGTTCACTGTCTCGTTTCTCGCCGATGACATCGTGCGCATGCGATACGTATCAATTAACGGCCAATGGCGCAAGATGGTCATGGTAGTGAAAATGCGCCGCAGCGCGCACAGTATCGACATGGTCGAATATCAGATCACCGGCAATGGTGTCGTCGTCGGCGAGCCCCTTCGCGGCTACCGCGGCCTGACCAGCGGCATTCCTGAGCCGTGGTCGGCCGATTCGGGGCAAAACCAACCCGAAAGGCAATCTAAGCCCGTCTCTGGAAATGCACGCAAACGCAAGCCCCGATAATGCTGCGTCGGCGTATTTTGGCGTTGGGAATGTGCGTTCCGTCCTTGGTAAGGAACGGTAAAATAGAGGGGCTTTCTTGCCGTGCAGCAGTCGTGTGATGGTTTGAGAATAGAGTAAGCCTGATGCGCCTGGCGGATTTCATTCTGGCCAACCTCGAACCCATTCTTAAGGAATGGGAAGCTTTCGCGCGCAGCATCTGGCCTGCCCCTGCGACTAACCCGGCCACGCTGCGCGACGATGCCGAAGCGATGCTTCGCGCGGCGGCGACCGACATGAAGTCCGATCAAACTTCCAGGCAGCAGTCTGACAAGTCTAAAGGAAGGTATGGCAAGGGGCGGGAGAGCGCCGGCGTCAGCCGGGCTTCGGAATCTCATGGGACCGACAGAGTAGGCTCCGGCTTCGATCTTGCCAGCGTCATCGCGGAGTACCGTGCGCTTCGGGCCAGCGTCATCCGGCTCTGGAGAGAAAGCGGTCCCAATCCCGACTTGCACGACCTGGATGACATCACTCGGTTCAACGAATCCATCGATCAATCGCTCACGGGCGCTGTGCTGGCTTATATGACGCTGGTTGAACGGGAAAGGCAAAGGGAATTGGATAAGCAATTCCGGCGTGACCATGAGCTGCGCGAGGTGAACGAGGCGTTGCTCACGTCGTCGGTCCGGCAGCACGAGTTGGCGGACAAGGCGGAGAAGGCCGAAGGGGTCGCGCGGCAAAGCGAGGAGCGCTACCGCGCCCTGTTCGACCTGGGGCCGGTTGCCGTTTATTCCTGCGATGCTTCGGGCGTGATTCAGGATTTCAATCGCCGAGCCGTGGAGCTTTGGGGCCGAAAGCCGGCGCTGGGCGATACCGACGAGCGGTTCTGCGGATCGTTCAAGTTGTTCCGCCCGGATGGCAGCTTCATGCCGCACGATCACTGTCCGATGGCGGAGGTGGTAAGCGGTAAAATACCAAAGGTTCGAGACGCTGAAGTGCTCATCGAACGTTCAGACGGATCGCGGGTGACCGTCATCGTGAACATTCTTCCGCTGAAGAACGATCAAAATGAAGTCACGGGAGCGATCAACTGCTTTTACGACATCACTGAACGCAAGCAGACCGAAGTCGCGCTGGACATGGCGCGCGAGCAGGCCGAGAGCGCGAATCGTTCCAAGGACAGATTTCTGGCGGTGTTGAGCCACGAGCTGCGCACACCGCTGACTCCCGTAATGATGAGCGTGACGGCAATGGACATGAATCCAGATCTGACACCGGCCGTCCGTGCTGACATCGCCATGATCCGGCGCAACGTGGAATTGGAAGCCAAGTTGATTGATGACCTGCTCGACCTCTCCCGCATCACGGCCGGCAAGCTGCGCCTGAACATGGAAGCGGTAGAAGTGAACTCGGCGGTGCGGCATGTCTGCGAAACATGCCGACCGTATATCCTGGAAAAGGCAATTCACCTGCATTGTGACCTTCCCGATGAATCCCCTTTCGTGGAGGCCGACCCGGCGCGGCTTCAGCAGGTGCTATGGAATCTTCTGCGAAACGCCGCAAAGTTCACTCCAGATCATGGCGACGTCTACGTGAGTGCTGCTGAAGTTGCGGGCGGGCGCGTACAGATCGAGGTGCGCGATACGGGAATCGGGATCGCATCGGATGTGCTGCCGCGGATCTTCGATGCCTTCGAGCAGGGGGACGCGACCATCACACAACAATTCGGCGGTATGGGATTGGGACTTGCCATCTCCAAAGCGCTGGTCGAGATCCATAACGGAACGATCCGCGTCGAGAGTAAAGGTGAGGATCACGGTTCAATCTTTTCCGTGGAACTTCCGGTGCTGGCACGCGAGAAAATCGCCAAGGCGCAACCCGAAGATGCGAACACCAAGCGCAATGGAGAGAAATTGCGCGTGCTGGTGGTGGAAGATCACCTCGACACGGCGGAGATTCTGGCGCGGTTGCTTCGTGCGTCCGGCTACACCGTAAGGACTGCGTGCACGGCCGCCGCCGCCCTGCAACTTGTGGGGGCCGAACCATTCGACGTCATGGTGAGCGACATCGGCCTGCCTGATGCAACCGGATATGAATTGATGAAAGAGGTTAAGGAGCGCTACCCGATCAAAGGGATCGCCATGAGCGGCTACGGCATGGACGAAGACCTGCGCAAAAGCCGCGAAGCCGGGTTCAGCGATCACATTGTCAAGCCGGCAAACGTAGCGCAGCTTGAGCGCTCGATTCGACGAATTGTCGTGCGGCCGGATTGAATATTGATTTCTAACGTTTTGGAATATGGTCCGTTTCCCAAAGGGGTCGAGACAGAGCACTCCCGACAGTTTGAATTTGTTCGGGGATTTTTCGAACAGAGTGCCGCCGCCGCCAAGTTGCCGGAAGGTGTCAGGAGGAAGCGGCATTCAGCATATTTGCATTGAGGATGCCGATCACATCCACGTGAAAGGTTTTTTTCTTGCCATGTGAAGATGTTCGATCCAAGATGAATTCGTAAAAGTCACCTGATCCCGGGGCAATTTCGCGGAGGCGAGACGTGAACGCACACAGAAAACTGGCGTTGTTGGAGGATCGGCGGCGAGGTGGTCTCGGTCAGCGTCGGTCGCCCGCGCTGGTGGAGCCGCTGGAGGGACGCCTGTTGCTCTCGTCGGTAACGATCACGCCTCAGGATGTGCTTACCTATCACACCTCGGGAAACCCCACGACAACATCGGCGGGGAGCAGCACGGGATATGACGGGAGCGAGACGGTTTTAACAACCGGCGACGTCAATCCCACCGATTTCGGAAAGCAATTCACCACAACGCTGGATGGCCAGATATACGCGCAGCCGTTGGCGGTGGCGAACGTGGACATCACCACCGGCGCCAACGCGGGCATCCACAATGTCATCTTTGTCGCCACGATGCACGACAGCCTGTACGCGATCGATGCCAACACCGGGACGATCCTGTGGCAGGACAATTTCACACAGATCGGAAACCCGCAGGTGAGCGGCTCGGTCAATTCCACCGCGGGCGTAACCACCGTGCCGGGAAATTCTACGGAAAATGCGATGATTTCCAGCGACATCGGCCCGGAGCTGGGGATTGTCGCCACGCCGGTGATCAATCCGGCCACCAACACGATTTATCTGATCGCCATCACGCAGGAGCGGCGCAACGGCTCGACACCCAACGCCAGCGGATCGGACTGGCATTTCGTGCAGCGGCTGTGGGCAATCAGCATGTCGGATGGGAGCGTGGCGATCACACCGAGCAATCCGGCCGTCGAGCCCGCGTCGGATGGGCAGGTGATTGGCGACACGATCCTGGATCCGACGTCCGGCAATACCTATCCAACTTTTACCAACTACAGCGGCTATGAATATGTTGCCGGGCCATACATCAAGGGGACGGGCGATAACGGCGGCAGCCAGCCGACGGATGATGGATGGAAAGTGAATCCCAACGATACGACATCGGTGTTTGCCGGCACGACACCAACGGCGCTGACCGACGTTGCGTTCAACGCGGTGCTGCAGATGAGCCGCACCGGCCTGAGCCTGATCAACGGGGTGCTTTATTTTGGTTTCGCATCGCACGGGGATGACGGTCCGTATTACGGCTGGATCCTGGGATACAACGCCAGCACGCTGGCCAACACCATCGCATTCGTCACCACGCCGACCTATGAGAGCTTCGGTGTTGTTTCGGGAGACAGAAGCCAGTTCGATGCGCAGGGTGGAGTGTGGATGTCGGGGGGCTTGATCGTCACCGATGGAACATATCTTTACCTGACCACCGGCAACGGTGCGTTCAATTACAGCACCAGCAATTTCAGCAGCAACTATTATTCGATGGACGGGACGAACAAGGTGCTGTTGCCGCTGGATGGCGATTATGGCGACGCGATTCTCAAGCTGGCCATCGATCCCAGCGCCAACCAGAACAGCCTTAACGTGAAAAGTCCTCCGACAACGTACACCCCCGATGGGCAGAATCTCAATGGCTATGGCTTGAAAGTGGTTGATTTCTTCGTTCCGTCCAACGTGCTGTACCTGAACTTTGCGGATGAGGATCTTGGCTCGGGCGGTGTGACGCTGCTGCCGCCGTCGATCACGTCTACCGTTCCGGGACACGTCGGCGATCCGATGCTGATCACCGGCGGGAAAGAGGGGCGCATTTATCTGATCGATCAGGACAATCTGGGTGGATACAACACCTCGTATCCTTCCACGTTCAGCGGTAGCAACCCTGCCGTGGGGCCGGATCCCAGCACCTATGATCGTGTACTGGGCGAATACTCGGTCAACGGAGTCGATAACGGTTCGAACGACTATTACGACACCGCTTCGTACTTCCCCAACGGTTCGTCGCCCGAGTTCTTCGTCAACCTTGGGGGCAGGCCAGATTGGCAATTCAACGTCTCCAGCTTCCAAGCCAGCCAATCCCCGCCCGGGTCTGCCAGCGCCAACACCCCGGCAGCGTCCACGAGCAACAGCTTTGGCTCCCGCGCAACCACGAACACCATCTCCGCCAACGGCAGCAGCAACGCCCTTGTGTGGGCCCTGAACGTAGGGCCATCGAGCACCGACGATTTGCTGGCATATACGACGAGCCTGGGCACGGCGATTTATGACACCAACACCGACTCATCGCGTGACAGCCTCGCTGGTGGTGTGTCGGGAGCAACCGGTGTGAAGTTCAACGTTCCAACCGTCTTCAATGGGATGGTCTACGTCGGCACTGGCGGAGGCTCGGGCACGGGTGGACATATCCTGGGAACATTGGTCGGTTACGGATTGCTTGATTCATATCTCACTTCCAACGCATCTTATTTCGGCGCGCCCAGCGCGTTGGCCGCTAAATGGGTCGCGGGACCGACGGCCGGTGTGCAATTGAACTGGACACGTAATTCGACGCTCGAAACCGAAATCGAAGTAGATCGATCCACCGACGGCATGCATTGGTCGGTCCTGACTTATCTGACCAATGGGACGACCGCTTACCTGGATACCAGCGCCACGGAAAGCGGGACTTATTACTACCGCGTCCGCGCGATCTCCGGCGCCAACGCGACAGCTTACAGCAACACCGCCGAAGATACGACGACGGTGGCCAACGAATACCTGTTCTATTACGGCTCCAGCGCGTTCGACGGTGGAGCGACCTCGCCCAGTTCGGCCGACCAGAACGCGATCGCCGAGAATTCCGACGGGACGGACAAGACTGCGCTGTTGCCCAATGGGACGACCGCGACGTTCGCCAACATCAGCAACTATTCGGATGGGATCAACGGAATCCTGATCGACTTTGCCGGAATCTCAGGGGTGACGTTTTCCGCAGGCGATTTCCAATTCAACGTTGGCAACAACGACACGCCTTCGAGCTGGGCCGGCGGGCCCGTCCCAACCGCGGTGGCGACCTGGACGGGAAACGATGGCGATACCTTCGCCGATATCGTCTGGGCCAACAACGCCATCCAGGAACAATGGCTGCAGGTGACCGTTCTGGCCGATGCAAATACGCACCTGGCGAGCAACTCCGTGTTCTACTTCGGCAACGAGATCGGCGCGACGGGCGCCAGCACGGCTATGACGCCCAACGGCGAAGTCCTGCGCGTGACGGCATCAGATGTCGTGGCGACCCAGAACAATGTGTCGCTGCTCCAGAGCGTGCCGATCTCCGACGTCTACGATTACAATCGCGACGGCAAGGTGACGGCCGCCGACATCGTGCTTTGCCAGAACAACACGACGCTGCTGGGTGGGTTGGAATTGATCAGTGTCGGCACTTCCGGTGGCGCCCTGGTGGGACGGGGCGCGCCCAAATCTCCTCACGCGGTGTCGGCCGCGAACCACAACCCGGCGGCGGTCTTTGCGGATTCGCCCATCCAAGACGCGGGGACGTCATCACTGCTACAGGAAAACGGCGATGTACTGGATCGCGCCAGTCTCCACCTTGTCAATATAGCGCATGGTTAGCCCCGCGCGCTCCAATTGGATTTTTGCCGTTAACAGGATCGTGTCGCGCACCATAGAATCCGGCGAGAAAGGAGATCTGAACATGGGACGAGAAGACGTGGCTGCCGGTAAGGTGAAACAGATCAAAGGCAAGGCGAATGATGTCGTCGGAGCGGTGAGGGGCGATACCGCTCAGCAAATCAAGGGAAAAGTGCAGAAGGCCGTGGGCAAGTTGCAGGAAAAACTGGGTAAGACAGACCGGTCCGACCGGTCGCGACGCTAGAAATTACTTCCAGCGCCCGCGAGCGATCCGTATGGCCGAGGAGACGAAAGCCGCTATTCAGCTCAGCCTTTTTGCGCCCTACAACGAGGAAGTGGCGCTGATTGCCATTTGGAACAACTGGCAACGCCAGCCCATGTCCAAAGGGGCCGATGGCTGGTGGCGCATCGATGCCCAGCTCGGGGATGGGGAATATTTCTACAAGTTCGCGCTCAAGTCCAAAAGCTATTTCTGCGTGAATCAATGGGTCGATGTGTTTGACCCATATGGCCTGTCGGTCACCGATGACGATCAGGAGCACACCGGTCTCACCGTTCGCGACGGCAAACGGATGTGGGTCGATTACCAATGGCGCCATGATGATGTGCCGCTTCCCACCAACGACAAGTTGGTGATCTATGAGCTGCACGTGGGAGATTTCAGCGGAGGCAAAGGCGATGAAGGGAAAATGCGCCTTAAGGGCAGGTTCAGCGATATTGTGGACAAGCTGGATTACCTGACTGATCTGGGGGTTAACGCGCTGGAATTGATGCCCGTCCAGGAATGCCGCGGATATTCGTGGGGATACAATCCGCGGAGCCTGTTCGCCGTGGAAAGCCGTTATGGCACACCGGTGGATCTGTGCCGGCTGGTGGACGAATGTCACGGCAGGGGCATCCGGGTGATCATGGACGCCGTCTACAACCACGCCGACGCCGGCGCGCCTTTGACAAAGATTGACTACGAATACTGGTTCTACCGGGAGAACCCTGACCCGCCGCAATTACATTGGGGCCCGAAATTCAATTATGGGCACTATGATGAGAAATTGAAATTATTTCCCGCGCGCAAATACGTGATCGACAGCATCAACTTCTGGGTGGAGAATTTCCGCATCGATGGCATCCGCTTCGACGCGACGGTGGCAATCAAGGATTTCAAGCTGTTGAAGGAACTCGCGGACGCGGCGTTCAAGAAGATCGACGGGCGAAAGCCGTTCATCACCATTGGCGAGCACATTCCCGAAGACCCGGCGATTGTCGGATATCCGAAGGCGGGGCCAATGGTGGCGGCGTGGCGAGATTCGCTTGCCAAGCAACTGCAGGCCATCGCCACTACCCAGGAGCGCGACGGCGCTCAACCCTGGGATTTGGACGCGTTGGAGCGCCACGTCAACCCCGCCACCAACGGATACGGCAGCGGCAACCACACCGTGAACTATCTCGCCTCGCACGATCATGAGCGGATTTTCAAGCAAGTCGCTGATATTGGGAAGAAGACCGGCGATGCCGCATTTCGCCGCGTGAAACTGGCCAGCGGCATCCTCTTCACCGTACCGGGAATCCCCATGATCTGGATGGGCCAGGAATTCGGCACGGCCAGCCCGCTGTCAATGAGTCCGCGGCCGCTCGCGTGGGAACTGCTGGCCAACCGGGAGAACCAGGACCTGCATAATTATTTTGCGGGCTCGATCAAGCTTCGAGCCAATACACCGGCACTACGCACCGATCGATATCAGACGGTGATGAAGGACAAGGAGCGCGCACTGTTCGCATACAAGCGATGGGACGATGGCGGTGGTGTCATCATCGTGGCGGCGAATCTGAAGGACAGTCCCGCCGGCGAATTCGTCATCGCCAATGCCGGCCTGCCGGATGGAACGTGGCATGAACATATCTTCAATTACGATGCGAAGGTCGAGAAAGGTGCTTTGAAAGACACGCTTGGTCCAAGCGAAATCAAGATCTTCATAAAACAATAGGCAACAGCCTATTCCTGGCGTGATTGATCGATGGCAATCTGGGGTACCAACTGATCGATGCGACGTTGCGCCTCGGCGAGCGAGGTGACGACGGTGGCGGCGCGAAAACCGCTCACCGACGGTTTTGCGGCATCGCGGGTCCGTGTCCATAATCCGACAACCGATTTCAGGTCCGGATATCGCGCAGCCAGGCGCTTGATGAGGTATCGGGCGTGCAGCGCCGCCTTGGGCGGAAGGGCGGAAACGACCACGATTTCCGCCTTCTTCTGCTCGACCAGATCGGGCACTTCCGAAGTCAGGATGGCCGCGCCTGGCACGTCCACGTGAAATCCGCGGCGTTCCAGCAATTGCGCGAGCATCAGCGCGGCCAGTTCGTCCGCTTCATCATGTGCGGGAAGGCATAGCACGTTGATCGCCAGCCCCTGCGGCAGGCTGGCCAGGAGTGGGGTTGTCGGTGGAACCGAAAATTGTGTCGCCGACGCCGCGTCATGTTCGGAAGCCTCGGGGGCGGGCGGCGGAACCGCGGGCGGCCGCTCGCCGAGAGCATCCACGATTTCTCTGATTCCCTGCCGAACGCTCACAGCGCGGGTCTCGCCCAGATCATCGTCTTGCCGATCCCGTTGCGAATCGACCAGCGCGGGAATCAGGATCTGATCGTACAGCTGCTCCAGCGACATTTCCTTGAGATATTCGACGGCCAGTTCGGTGGCATCCTCGTCGTCACCGGCGATGAGGCGGTGATAGATGCGCATTTTCGGTTCCAGCAGCGGCTTGTCGCCCAGCAGGACGTCCAGAACCTCAAGCTGGGGGATATATTTACCCATCACCACCAGCAGCACGGTCATGGGCGTGGAGAGCACCAGGCCCAGTGGCCCCCAGAGCCAGGTCCAGAATATCGCCGCGACCAGCACCGCGATGGGGGTGATTCCGGTACTGGAGCCGAGGAGGTTGGGCTCAATGGCCTGGCTGACGATCAGTTCGATTCCGACGAACATCGCCAGCGTCACGAAGAAAACAGTGTTGCCGGGATAGGTGGCGAATGCGACCGCCAGGGGCATGGCAGCGCCGATCCACGTGCCGACGTACGGCACGAAGCGCAGCACGCCGCACAGCAGTCCGGCGACCAGGGCGGTCAGCAGTCCGCCTTTTCCGCCGCCCAGGGTCAGATCGATAATCCACAGGCCCAGCGCCACCGAGATGCCGAACGCTGCGTTGACTATCGATTGCGCAGCCAGAAAACGGCTGACGCGGGCGGCCGCGTCGTTGAGCGCCTCGGTGGTCACGTGCAGATGACTCTGTCCGGCAATATGGATGAACCGATCGCGCAGATCTTCACGGCTGACCAACATGAAAATGACGAACACCACGATCAACCCCGCCGTCAGCAGGGGCCCGAAAAACTTGCTGATGTACTCGCCGATGAACGCCACCGGCGATTCGGGCGGCGGATAAACGCGTACGGGCAGGGGATTGTCCGCAGTGGGCGCCGGCACCACCGGAGCAGCGATGTCATGGCCACGATCGGATGGGCTGGCCCGCGGCGGCGGGGGGGGTGACGACCGCGTCGTGGTGACTTGAGTTGTCGGGATCTCACTGACGGTCTGGCTGATTTCGGCGCTGATGCGCTGCACAGCCCCGCCCGTTTCGGTCACGTGCTGGAGCTTGGCGCGGACTTCGGCGCGATATTCAGGGAGTTGGCCGATGATTTCGGAAAATCTCTGCCCGATGATCCAGCCGAATCCACAGATAACTCCCAGCGCAAGCAAAACGACAATCAGCGTGGAAGCAATGCGGCCCAGGTGCAGCGCTTCAAATCGATCGACCAGCGGCGCCAGCAGAAATGCGAAGAGTAATGCCAGCGCCAGGGGCAGCAGAATTGCCTGGCCGAAATAGAGCAGCGCCAGGACAACAGCGATCGATCCCAGCGCATAAAAGAGCGGTTTTTTCTGGGGGTTGGGGGATCGTCTCATACACCGGCCAGTTGGGATGGTAGCGGCGGGCGCAGAACCTGACAATTGGCAATCCGCTCACGCCGCCTGGGGCGGCTCGTAGACGCGAATGCAGTTGCGATTGCTATTTTTTGCGCTGTAGAGCGCCTGATCGGCGGCGGAGAGGAGATTGGCCAGCGTCAGCACGTTGGTCGCCTTGCTGCGCTCGGCGACACCGATGCTGAGCGTGGGATTGGCGTCGAGGTTGGCGATGGCGTGCGAGAAATCGGCGGACATGAAAGCCTGGCGAACCTTCTGCACGACCTGCTGTGCCTGCGCCAGCGGCGTCTGCGGCAGGGCGATGACGAATTCGTCTCCGCCGTACCGAAACGCCAGGTCGGTCTTTCGCAACGTGATGCGTACGCAATCGGCGAAAGCGCGCAGCATGTGGTCGCCGGCGGCGTGGCCGTGCGTATCGTTGATCTCCTTGAAATGGTCCAGGTCAATCATCACCAGCGAGAGGGGATGCCCATGCCGCTCGGACAGCGCCACTTCGCGCTGCAGGAGTTGTTCCATCGACCGGCGGTTGTAAAGGCCGGTGAGCGCATCGGTCAACGATTGTTGCTCGGCTTCGGAGAGAAGGTTGAGCGTGGTCAGGACCGAGTGGGCACAGTTGACGTATGTCTGCGCGAGTTGACGGGTCTGCTCCGACCATTGCTGTCCGGGCGGCAGCAAGAGATGAACAACCGCCTGGGTTTTGCGTCCAATGGTAAACGGGATGCAATAAGCCGGGTGGGATGCGGGCAGATTCAGCGCCCCATCGATCACGCAGCGGACCGGCGAGCCGTCCGGCCGGAAGGTTCGCGGCAGGCTCTGGCGAAGACACGGGCACAGGGCGGAATCAAGGTCGGCCAGCGCCGCGCCACCCGCCGCCGGCGCCAGAGTCGGAGGCCAGATCGATCGGATTTGGATGGCCGGCACGGCCTCGGCGTCGTAGGTGAGGATCGCAGCGCCTGAAAGGCCCAGCTCGGTCCGCAGAAAATGACTAAGGGTGGCGAAGATCTGATCGGGCCGGCCGGCGCCCTGGATCGTCTGTGAAAAATCGAGCAGCCGATCCACTGTCGCCGATCGATGCGCCAGCGCCGCGCTCGACTGATGGCGCATGGTCAGCAATCGAATGATGTAAACGGCCCCCGCCAGTCCCGCCAACGCGGCCAATCCCACCACAAACAGCCAAATTGGGGACATATCCGCACCCGTCCAGCTTCGAACCGGCGCAATCCTCACAACCGTCACAATCGCTATCGGCGGGAATGCCACGGGACTGAACGGATTGCAATTTTCCTGTGCTGGGCAACGAAGAGACATTGATATCGGGCGTTGATTTGCGTAGGTTGTGATCATGGAATTTGGCCCCCAGCCTAATCCGCAAGCAGTGGGATCGACGCCTGACCAGGAGTTAGCCATCCTGACGGAGATCGGCCGCATTCTCTCGTCGACGCTGGAATTGCGCGAGGCGTTTGGAAAAATGATGCAAATCATTTCAGAGAAGCTGGATATGCGCCGAGGATCGCTGGTTCTGCTGGATGAATCGACCGGCCGTCTGCGCACTGAAGCGGCAGTCGGGCTGACTGCGGACGAGATCGAACGGGGCAAGTATGCCTTGGGCGAGGGGATTACCGGACACGTCGTGGCAACCGGGCGGGCGCGGATCATTCCCGATCTGCGAACTGAGCCGGATTTTCTCAACCGCACCGGACGTCTGACGGCCGAGACGATGAACCAGGCTATCAGCTTCCTCTGCGTGCCCATCAAGATCGAGGGGCGCACGGCCGGCGCGCTCTCGGTCGACAAGCCGCTCACCAGCGAAAACGATCTCCGCGGCGACCAGGTATTTCTGGAGATCGTCTCGGCGTTTCTCGCCCAGGCCATCCAGATCAACCGGATGGTTCGGCGCCAGAAGGAAGAGCTGCTGGAGGAAAATGCGCAGCTGCGCGCCCAGGTGCGCGATCGGTATCGATTCGAGAATATCATCGGTGACTCACCAGCCATGCACGAAGTCTTCGCCACCGTGGGCCAGGTCGCCAACAGCCGGGCGACGGTCCTGCTGCTGGGCGAGACCGGCACCGGCAAGGAGATGATCGCCAAGGCGATTCATTACAACTCGCCCCGGCGTGAGAAGAATTTCATCCGCGTCAACTGCGGCGCGCTAACGGGAACGTTGCTGGAAAGCGAGCTGTTCGGACACGTGAAGGGTTCGTTTACCGGGGCGATCCGCGACAAGCAGGGCCGGTTCGAAGCCGCCGATGCCGGAACGATTTTCCTCGATGAAATCGGCACGCTGGAGCCGCAATTGCAAGTGAAGCTGCTGCGCGTTTTGCAGGAGCGGGAATTTGAGCGCGTCGGTGAGACGCAGACGGTGAAAGTGGACGTGCGCGTGATCGCTGCCACCAACGTCGATCTTCAGGAGGAAGTCGCCAAGGGAAAATTCCGCGAGGACCTGTTCTACCGGCTGAACGTGGTGAGCATCTATCTTCCACCGCTGCGCAACCGGCGCGAGGACATCCCGCGCCTGATCGACTTTTTCCTGGACAAGTACAACGCGCAGAACGACCGGCGGCTGCGGCGGATCAGCCGGGACATGCTCAACGTCCTGCTGCGTTATCCCTGGCCCGGCAACGTGCGGGAGCTGGAGAACGCGATCGAGCGCGCCGTGGTTCTGAGCACGGATGAGGATTTCCACGAGGAGCTGTTGCCGCTGAGCGTGCGCATGTTCGCCGCCCAGCGCCGCACCACGCAGTCCAGCGAATCGATCGAGACGCTCACGCGCCGCCTGGCCGACCAGGCGCTGGGCGATTACGAGCTGCGCGAGGGCGAAATCTACCAGTTGGTCATCGATCAGATCGAGCGCGCCCTGATCGACCGTGCCCTGGCGCGCTGCGGCGGTGTGAAGACCAAGGCGGCGGATTTCCTGGGCATCAATCGAAATACTTTGAACAAAAAAGTAAAAGACCTTGGCATCGAAGCAGCGGAATAATCTCGAATCTGTGCAACGACGGGCGCAGGTCCGCAGGCTTGCGCCGGCGGCTGACATTAATTCGGATATGCGATACAAGGTGATCCTTCTTTTCGGCGCGCCTGGCAGCGGCAAGGGGACGCAGGGCAAGATCATCGGCTCGATCCCCGGCTTCTATCACAGCGCCACCGGCAACATCTTCCGCTCGCTGGATCTGCAGAGCGAGATGGGCCGCACGTTCTGGGAATACGCCGGCAAGGGCAAGCTGGTCCCCGATGAAGTGACGATCAAGCTCTGGAAGCAATACATGCGTGGGATGGAGATGATCAACCAGTTCCACCCCGAGAGCGAAATTCTGGTGATGGACGGCATCCCGCGCAACATCAAGCAGGCCCAGTTACTTGACGACACCATCGACGTGGTGAAGGTGATCCACCTGGTGTGTGCCGACATGACCAAGATGGTCGAGCGCCTGCGCCGCCGCGCGCTGCGCGAGAATCGTTTCGACGATGCCAGCGACGAGGTCATCAGCCGGCGGCTGGAAGTGTATGAGCGCGAGACGCGTCCCGTGCTGGATTATTATCCCGCCGACCGCGTGGTGCGCGTCGAGGCGACGATGTCGCAGATTCGCGTGCTGAGCAAGCTGGTGGAATTCCTGGTTCCGCTGAAGGAGGAGCACGACCGCCAGCGCGAACAAGCCGCCAGCCGCGAGGCCGACCAGGCCGCCGCCATGCCGATCACTCGGGTATCGATTTGATCCGTCTCCAGGCCTGCAGGGTGAATAGCAGCAGCGAAGCCCTCACGCCCGGCTGAGATATTCGCCGTTCTCGGTGCTGACCTTTATCTTTTCGCCGATCACGATGAAGCCGGGGACGCGCGTGGTCAGGCCGGTTTCCAGCTTGGCATCCTTGAGCTGATTGGTTGCGGTGGCGCCTTTGATCACCGGGGGTGTGTCCACCACTTCCAGGTCCACGGCGGCCGGCAGGGTGTAGGAGACGACCTTGCCCTCGTGGAACTGCGAGGTGAACTGCGTGTTGGGCTTGAGGTAAAGGATATCGTCGCCGAACACTTCCTTGGGAATCGTCGTCTGGTCGTAGGTCTCCAGGTCCATGACGATGTGCCCGTCGTTGTCGGAATAGAGGTATTCGACCTGGCGGCTGTCGAGCGTGGTGATCTCGATGTCGTCGGTGGCGCCGACGCGCTTGTCCTGGATGGTGCCCTTGGCGATGTCGCGCAGCTTGAACTGCACCTTGGCGCGGAGGTTTCCCGGCGTGTTATGGTCGGCGTTGGTGACGACGAACAGTTTGCCGTCGATGATGACCGCCTGACCCCGACGAATATCGCTTGCTCGCATGAATAAATTCCTTCTGAAGCACCCA
>Ga0182024_10003179_pt1 | contig 39541 bp, 34 predicted proteins | sample P32metaG_FD_120480 | JGI IMG/M metagenome (GOLD analysis project Ga0182024, IMG submission 120480) | Permafrost microbial communities from Stordalen Mire, Sweden - P3-2 metaG (Illumina Assembly) | ecosystem: Environmental > Terrestrial > Soil > Wetlands > Permafrost | place: Sweden: Stordalen...
ATGATTACCGAACAAGGCAAGCCGTACGGCTACCGTGTCGAGACGCTTGGCCCCGGCAACACACCGCGACTGCTCTATCGCATTTACCCGGATGGGCACGAAGAATTGGTCCGCGGCGCGGTCTTCAACGAGCTGGATGTGCGCGCGCTTCGCAGCGACCTCTTGTCGGTTGGCAACGATCCGCTGGTCAGCAATCGAGCCGGCGGCATCGCCACTACCGTAATCAGCCCTTCGCTGCTGTTCGACGAGCTGGAAGTGAAACGCGCCGACACCAGCAAAGATAAGCTGCCAGACTATCCGCCGCCGCCCCAGAAGAAGTAACCAAGCGCGTACGCCGGTGTTCTGATTTCGTAGCCACTGGCGACAAACAATGGCATCCTAAAATTGCGCCATGACTCTCCGCGAACGCCTTGAAGCCCTCGGCCAAACCGCGTTGCTCATCTTCATTCTTACTTCGGCAGCCTTCCTGAGCGCCATCACCGCGATGCGCATTGCCATCCACGGCCGCGAAACCACCATGCCCAACCTGGTCGGCAAAAATGTCAGCGAAGCTACCAGCATGCTGCGCTCGCGCGGACTCGTATTGCGGGTCGCGGATCGCGTCTACAGTGACGAACCTATCAACGTGGTGGTGCGGCAAACGCCGTCGGCCGGGCTGCTCATGAAAGTCTCGCAGCAAGCGCACGTGGTCTTGAGCCTGGGCCAACGACAACTCGAAATCCCGCTGCTCGAAGGTAATTCGCTGCGGGTATCGCGCATTGAGCTGCTCCGCGCGGGTCTGCAAGTCGGCGAAGTTTCGGCCGTCACCATGCCCGACCAGCCCGCTGACACCGTGGTGCTGCAGACCCCGCGCCCCGGCGCCGGCGCAGCCACGCCACGCGTCGATGTTCTGGTCTCGCAGGGAACCCGCGATGTCGCCTATGTCATGCCTCACTTGGTAGGCCTGAATGAGATCGACGCTCAGCACCGTCTGGACGTCGCCGGATTGCACCGCAAAGTAAATTACGTCACGGCTCCCCAATGGCCGCACGCCTCGGTGATTGACCAATCCCCGCTGGCAGGGTCGCGCGTTTCCGCATCGGCCACCATCGAACTCACGGTCGCAAACTAGTTTCCCGCTTGACCAACGCCGCGCCAGGCCTAACCGTCGATCGCCGTATCCGGCGCGCTCAAGTAAGTGGGAGCGAATCCACTTGTTGTGTGGCTAACGCAGGGGTATCCTTCCCGTCCGTAATATCTGAAGGAGACATCGATGAATCGCATGCAATGGGTAGGGTTACTTGCAGGACTCGCGTGGGCCACAGCAGCCAGCGGTCAACAGACCGCAGCACCCACGGCACCGGCGGCGAATCCCGTCGCCACGACGTTAAAGACACAGTTGCCGCGATTCGCCAAAAACATGGTCGCGGCGGCGGACTCCATGCCCGCCGAAAAATATTCGTTTAAGCCCACGCCGGAAATGAATTCGTTCGGCCACCTGGTCCTGCACAGCCTGCAGGCCAACTACAATTTGTGCTCGAAGGTTTCCGGAGCGACCGCTCCGGAGGTAACTTTGAACGATACCGACCCGAAAGACAAACTCGTTGCCGCTCTGAAAGCGTCGTTCGACTTCTGCACCACCGCCCTAGCCAGTGCCGACGACAGCAACTTAGGCGAATCGGTGTCGTTCGGCCCAAACCGCCAATCCACCAAAGCCGGAGTGATGATGCTGTTGAGCGATGAGTGGTTCGATCACTACGGCACGCAAGCGGTCTATCTTCGCCTCAGCGGCATCCTTCCACCGACGGCGCAACCAGCAAAACAATAGCTTGATGGTATAGCGGAGCCAACCACTTCACTCGCCGTTGATCCCGGTCAGAACTCGGTGGGGAAAAATGTCTGGCTCTGCATGACCGCGCTCACCGCGGAGCTCAAGCTTTGTCCCGCTTCCGCCTTGACCACATAGCCGCGCACGCCGATTTTTCGGGCTTCTTCCATCAGTTGCCTGCTTTTATGCATGGTCAAGATCAGGATCGGGGTCTTCGGAGAAAACCCTCTGATTTTGCGCGCGGCGTCCAGGCCGTTCATCACCGGCATGGTGACGTCCAGAATAATCAGATCGGGATTGGATTCTTCCGCTTTCTCGACAGCTTCCTGACCGTCAGCGGCCTCTTCGCACACCTCGAGGGCAATGATCGAGGCGAGGGTGAGGCAAATTCGCTTGCGGATACCCGGCTGATCGTCGGCGACTAAGACTCGCAAGCTCTTCCTCACCAAAATAACTTACGCTGCATCGCGATTGCGAGTGGAGTACTACCTCGCAAAGTCCGCTATTCCATGTCGTACCACCGCTTCAAATTAGCAAGCCATCGCCGTCGTGTGTAACTGGGACAGACACGCGAATACAAGTACCCTTTTTTCCTGAAGCAATATCGAACTGGCCGCCAAAATTCTCGATTCGTTCGCGCATCCCGCGCAATCCAACCCCCGCGACGCCCTCAGACATAATCGCCGACAGCTTCTCCGGGGCAATGCCTCTGCCCTCATCTTCGATTTGCAAGCTTACCGTGTCACTCGATTGTGCGAGTCGGATAGTCGTGGTAGCGCTATCGGCGTGACGGTGAATGTTGGTAAGCGACTCTTGCACGACCCGGAAGATCGCCGTTTCCAAATCGCGTGACACTCTTCCGAAATTATTATCCAGTTCCAGGTTTACCTTAATCCCGCTGCGTTGCTGAAAGCCTTCCGCAAACCACCGCAGCGCACATAACAACCCCATTTCATCCAATAGCGGCGGATGCAACAAGTAGGATATGTTCCGAAGTTCTTCCGACACCTGGTTCACGATCTCGACGTTTTCCGATAGCGCTTTGCCGAACTCGGCGTTGATTCCTTTGGCCTCACCTTGCAGGGCTGACAGATTCATGCTCAACAGGGCCAGATCCTGACCAGTGCTGTCATGCAGCTCACGAGCGATGCGCCTGCGCTCGTTGTCCTGGACACGCAGCAGCCGCGAAGAGAGTTCACGCAGTCCGCGATTGGCGGCTTCCAGCATCTCCGTCTGTTTGTGAATTTCGATATTTTTATGCTGCAGTTCCAGGGTACGCTCGATGACGCGCTTTTCCAGGCTGTCGTGAGCTGCCCGCAACGCTTGTTCGGCGCGCTTGCGCTCGATGATCTCATTTTCCAGCGCCTGGGCCCGCTGCTGCAGGTGGGTGATGTTGCGGAGACGGTTTTCCTCGCCGGCTAGTTCCGTGTAGCTCTCGTGTGGAATTACCCTGTTATGTTCCGTGCAAATCTTCAGGAACATTTCGCTGTGCTCCTGGCGATTGAAACCCTGGATCGGATATGCGCAGCGCAGCGAAAAAATATAGGTGCGGGCCAAATCGGTCCACAGTTCTTCCAGACGCAGCGCTGCCCCGAGTTTTCCGGCCGACCACAATAGGGATACCATTTCCCCGAAAACAGCGATCCGCTCGTTTTCGCCACTGGATTTCGCCTTGGTGCGCCTCAACAGCTGGCCGACTACCTGCACGAACAGAGTTTGGTCCGGCCAGCCATTCACCGTGATTTTAGCTAGCGTTTCCGCGGCATCCAGACACGCATACCGTCCAGCTCTGGATGCGCTGGAGCTATCCAGTCCACGCAACCTCAGGGTCCGCCCCAGGCTTTCTCGGTGCGCAGGTGTTGCAATAACAATCGCGGCGTCTCCGGCGGCAAGCGCCGGTCCGATAAACCGGCTCAGACTTTCAACCAGAAACGCATCGTCAGCATAAAATTGCGCGACGTGACCGTGCTGATCGTGATCGCCAAAGTTTGCAGGCGGCGCCAGCGATGTACCAGGGGCAGCCGGAACTTTCATCGTGCTCATTCGCTATGTCCTAGGAAAAACTCTAGTTATGGGCACCCAGTTTGCCCAGCAACTCGACCCGACGACAATACAGGAAAGTCTGTATTGCTCGTCCTTTTGCACCGCCTGGTGCGCCACACATCAGCTGCTCGTTCGTCTGCGGCAAAGCCACTTCCGGACGACCACAACCTCGGTCTGTTGGGCTCCCCCCTAAACGAGTTCGCGTTCCTAGTGACGGAATGCGGGCTGCGCGTAATAGCCCTGTCGAGTGCGAGCTGTCAGCCCTGGTTTTGCCAGTTTGACTTCGAGTTGGTGATATTCGTCTGGCTTATCGGCCGGGGGCGCATCGAATGTCAGTTCATAGTAGGCCTGCGCATCGGCGACACATTCTCGCAGCAGGGCCGAAACATCATTGTTGTAGTTGAGGGCTAGCCCGCCAGTCTGTGTGGCAAGCACCTCCAGCGCCAAATTTCCCGGCTGGACTTGGCTAGGTTCCCGAACGCCCTTGAGGAAATCCTTATAGTAGGAGGCACGAAGTTCGCTCTCGCCGGCGCCCAGTGGATCGATGCTGTAAAGGGTGATGCGAGCTTCCCGAAGCTGCGTCGAGAGCCGGACGATATCGGAGAAGATCTGTTGCTGTTGCTTTTCGTCGATCATGGAGGCGGTCGCAGGTCCCGAAAGCAGTGGCCAACCCGGAGAAATCCATAGGATGAACTTGCGCCCAGGCCGGCCGGCTTCCGGTCCGACAAGTTCGCCCAAGGCCTGGAGAGAGAGATTGAAGCGGTCCGAACCCTCATACATGGAGGATCGCCGTACATCACGGAGGCCGATCATGTACTGATTCACTGCGGCGCTGAGCGCATTGCCATCCGTCGAGACACCCTGTTGAATCTGGACGCCTTTGTCCGTAAAGAAGGCCAGCGATGTTGGCCGCGCAAGGTGGCCCCCGTCGGCGCGCAAAAATTTGTCGATCTGTTCGCGGACGAACGCCACTCTCTGGAAGTCCATGTTTACTGCATCTAGGACCAGCAGAATCTCGACATGAGCATCGCTGCCGCTGACCGCCCGAAAAGAGGTAATCGTCTGCGGGAGCTGGTTATCGATGACGGTGAAATCTTGCTGGCCCAGGCCCGAAACGGGCGGCCCGGATTTCGGAGTAACCACCACGTCGAGATGGATCGCATTGCCGCCCGGCTGCGATCGCGGACTATGTTGAGGAGCTGAAAATGCATGGGTGGTTGCAAGAACAAAGAGAAGAAACAATCCAGAACGCGCGGCGATCGACATAATTTCCTTTGGTCCTAGCGAAGGCTGAGAACCTCCTGGGCCACTCCGCTGGTTTTAGAGCATACGAGTGCTGGTAAGGTAGATGCGATTCAAGGCTAAGAAGTACAAGGTGAGCCAGGTCGGATTGGTCGGTACCAAGGACCTGGAACATCGCCGACTATCGCAGGTAACCCCAATTGTGAAGCTTGTCGGAATCTTCGGCCCAGCGGTCGCCGATGTCCGTACGGTAGTACATGTTGGGGATGAGAATGTTCTTGATCCGCGTATAAACCTGGGCCTGCGCCTGCTTCATCGTCTGCCCGGTGCCGACTACCGCGAGGACTACGCCCGAGGTGCCAGCGATAAGCCACTGCCCATTCACTTGCTTTACGTCTTCGATGTGAACCTGGTCCGGAGTTCCGCGCTTAAACACGATGGCATTATCTTTCGAGAAGGATTCAAAAGTGGGCTCGTCGTCAAAAGGAAACGGCGGCACGACGATGCGCACTCCAATCTGAAAACCACTACGCGTCCGCCACTTGGGGTCAGCGCCGGTCGCCAGTTCCCAGAAAAAATCGCTAATGGGCGTCAGCATGCCTTCTTGCTGGATGAAAATTGTCGGATACCCGAATCGCGACGTGAACTCCAGCGGATAAATGCCATTGTTGTTCACGATGCAGTTCAGGTCGATGTACCCGACGTAGCCTTCCAACGCCAGTTTTGTCTCCATCTTCATCAGCGTCCTGAAAAAGATCGCATTGGGCTCGCTCCAAAACATCGCAGTTCCCATTTCACCTGTGGGCGGACCTACTTCTCCGGGGAACAATTTCTTGTGCTCAAAATTGATGTTGATCGGAGTTATGAATCGCTTCCCGTTGAAAAACGCGCCGACCGCGACTTCCACACCATGAATGCGTCGCTGCAACTGGAAAACTTTGATCTCCGCGCTGAAGGCCTTCTTATAGGCCTCTAGCATACGAATGACATCCTCGCCGTCTTCTTCTTCTCCCACGAACAGCCGCCGCTTAACGTTTTGCGCTTCCCCGCTAGGCTTGATCACATAACGATCAGGATTCTTCTTCACATACTCAATCGCGGGATCGAAGGAATCGAAATCCTCGTACGGAATGATATTTACGCCAGCCTTCTTTAGCTCTTCCTGACCAAACGAGCGGTCGTCTTCCAGTCGATCGGTGTATTCCGAGCCGCCAATGACCGGCTTTCCCGACGCCCGCAAAGCCTGGGCGCGCGCACCCTGACCCAGCGTGTCATCGAAGACCACGATATCGGCCCACTGGGCGTCTTTCTCCCAATCCAAAGACTTGGGCACGAACCCGTCCGCAATATCCCGCTCTTTTTCGTTGTCGATGTAATAGAGGACTTCGTGGCCTTCCTTAACGATTTGCCACGCAATATCACCAATCAGGCCTGAGAGAGACACAAAAAGAAATTTTCGCTTTTCCATTTTCGATGAGGACGCTCGCCCCCGGCGAGTGCCACGCTAGTTTAGAGGCAACCGTACCGCGCATTGTAACAATTTGTTTAAATTCGCCCCCGACAGGCCGCACCGCAAGGCAACCTCTGCACGCAGGAATCGGCATCTCACACTCCGTTGGAGCTAAGGGCCTGTCCGGACGGGCAAAGTTTTTTGAGCCCTCCTGTCCTTTCGTTCAGGGTATACTAAATTTGCTCCAAGCCTAGTCCAGCAGCCATGGCCCCCCTAAATGCGAAAGGGCTGCGGGCCGATATTGACCAGGAGAGGTGAACGTTTGCTCCAAGTTTCTGCGGGAAAGACGGCGAAACGACTAACCATTTTAATTTTGGCGGGCGGCCTGGGGGTACTGACCCTCAGCCCCAGCGACGCGCAGATCCTCCATAAGAAGAAAAAAGTAAACAAATCTACGGCTGCCGACAACACTGCCGAACCTGACAAGGTTCTGTATGACCGCGCTATCGAAGACATCAAGCGCGGACGCCAGGAAGTCGGACGACTCAGCCTCCAGACGCTTATCAACACCTACCCGGACAGCGAATATCTTGCCAAGGCAAAGCTGGCAATCGCGGATTCGTATTACAAAGAGGGCGGTACCGCCAACCTGACGCAAGCCATCCAGGCCTACAAAGACTTCGGCATCTTCTTCCCCTTCCTGCCCGAAGCCTCTTACGCCCAACTGCAGGTAGCCAACACCCATTACAAAGAAATCGCCAAGCCCGATCGCGATCGCACCGAGGCCAAGGCCGCCGAGGAAGAATTTCAAACGTTTCTCGAGAAGTATCCCAAGGACCCTCTCGCGCCCCGAGCCGAGCAGCGTCTCAGGAACGTGCAAGAGATCATCGCCGAGGGCGACTACCGCATCGGCTACTACTATTACGTGAAAGGTGACAAGCGCGCCGCAGCGGCCAGGCTGATCGCCATCACCAAGCGTTACCCCTTGTATAGCAAATCGGACCACGCGTTGTGGATGCTGGGCGATATCTTCGAGCGCAGCGAGCACAAGGAAATAGCTTCGATTTACTACGCGCAGATCGTCCGAAATTACCCGCTGTCGCCATACGTGCCGGATGCGAAAACCAAGCTGAAGGCGTTCAAGGTGCCGGTTCCGCAGCCGGACCCCAAGGCGCAGGCATGGATGGTTGCGGAGCAAAAGACACCGCGACAGCATGACAGCCTTGTCAAGAGACCGCTGGCACTGGTGCGCTCAGGCCCTCATGCCGAAGTGATCGCCGCGGCGAGAACCGGCGCGCCCAATCTGGCGCCGGAGGCGGACAACACCTCGGCCACAGACATCTTGACGCCCGGAAATCGCTCGCAGCTGGGTGGCTCGTCGCCGACCGGTGGCAACGCGGCGGTTGTCGAGATCGTTACGCCCGGCAGTGGCGCAACCACAGGTACCAGCGCAGGCACCGGAAACCCGAGCGGCACGGAAGAAACGCCTGCCTCAACGTCCGCGCCGGCCGACGCGAGCACAGCACCGAATGGGGGAACTGCGGGCGATCCAAAGGCGGCAGCCGCCCCGGCCCCTGCACCGGCACCACCGGATGCGAATGCCAACCCGGTAACGACCACCACCACCACCGGTACACCCGATTCCAAGCCTGCGGCCGACGGCACAGCCGCGGCGGACGCCAAGAATGCAGACGGCTCCCCGTCGAATGCAACCGACTCCGGCTCGAATTCTAGCGACCCGAAGGAGTCCAGTAGTAAGAAGAAGAAGGGTATCCGCAAACTGGTGCCCTGGTAGGACCGACGGAATCGGAATCGAAAAACGGAAGGAGTTGTCATTCCGTTCTTGCCAGCGCGGCTTCTACGCCGCGCTTTTTTATGCAGGAATCGGCCGAACGCCGCTGCCGATAAGTCTTTGGGCTTCAGCACTTGTAGCACTTCCTGATCGAAAGTCCCGTGTTGGCTCCGACACATCCCTTTCCCGTTTGCGTTGACGCCCCCTAGGCGGAATGCTCCAATAATCTTGAGTCAACCCAGAGTGCGATGTAGGCTATCGCTGCCGCGGGAGACGACCGGGCGGTCGCACTAAGTGTGGCCGTAAGCGGTATCAGATACGATACGGGAAATTTCCCGGAGGACGTTCGGTGGCCAAGATCCTGGTTGCGGACGACAATAGCAATATCCAGAAGATGGTGGGTCTTGCTCTGAAAGACCACGGCATTGAGGTGGTAGCCGTTGGCAACGGCGAAGCCGCGGTACGAAAGGCTTCCGACATCCGTCCGGACCTCATCCTCGCCGACGTGTTTATGCCCGTGCGCAACGGGTACGAGGTATGCGAGTACGTAAAAAAAGATCCCGCACTCGCACACATCCCGGTGATTTTGCTGGTCGGAGCCTTCGATCCTTTGGACGAGCAGGAAGCCCAGCGAGTGGGGGCCGACGGCGTGTTGAAGAAACCTTTCGTCCCTCCCGATCCTTTGATTTCGATGGTGAAGTCCGCGCTAGTGCGGGCGGGTGTCGCACACGCCGGGTTCACGCCTGCCAAAGCCATACCCGAACCTCCAGCCGAAGTTCTTGCTCCGCCGCTTCCGCCGCCGGCAATCAAGCGTGACGTTCCGAATTTTGCGCCCAAGCCACCGGTAGCGTCGCCCGAGTCTGAATCAGAGTCCTACATCGATGACGTGCCCGCGCGTCCCGCCGCTGTCAGCTTTGCAACCGGCCAGCAGCCCGTAGCGTTTGGAAGTTTGTTGGAAACCCCTGGAACCCAGACGGATGAAGAAGCGAATGAAGTTACGGCCGTGCCTGCCTTAGAACGTGATTGGCGCTCGCCGGAAGCGGACGAAGAAGAGGAACAACCACAAGACGCCGAAGCCAAACCGTCCTGGCGTCGCGATGCGGGGAGCGACGAACCAGAAGAGCCTGCGGAGAAAGTGGCCGCGTCCGGATGGCGCGATGCGGTATCGGAAGGAATCCGGGGACTCGGCAAAAAGTTTTCAGGCTGGGCGCCGACTCGCGAAAAGTCAGATCTGGTCGAAGCCGCCGAAGTGCAAGACTCGGTCCACAGCGGAGTCTCTGATTTCAGAAACATACCGGCCGCGCCTTTTTCCGGCGAAGCTTGGGCCGCTGCCATTGAAGCTGGCGTGCAACACAAAACTGCAGTCGCCGAAGAAGAACATCCAACGCCTCATGCTGCGGAACTTGAACGCCTCGTGGGACACGCGGAACAAGCCCCGCTCCAACAGAGTTTCGTCTCTGACCCTGAACCCGAGGCGCCGCCAGCCTCTGATCCCTTCCGTTTCGTTTCCGAGCCCGAAATTTCGTCGGCGCCGGCCTCTGATCCCGTCGGCTTGGTTTCCGAGACCGACCGTGTTGCGGAGATTCCTTCCCGCCAAGCGAGTTTCGTTTCGCTTTCTGAACGCGCGCCCCAGCCAGCTCCGCTGGATGAACCAGCGGTCGTTTCTGCCTCGATTGCGGAACCCGCGAAGGTGAGCATCACGCCTTCGTGGTTTTCAACTCCTCCCAGCCCCTGGGATGCGGAAGCGCAAAAAGCCAGCAAGCTCGCTTCGACCTGGGACACCCCGATTACGCCGGTGGTCGCCTCGACGAGTTCGTTTTCAACCACAGTTGCCCCTGACGAAATCGAAGTCGTTTCGGCTACCGGCGCGAATTCAGCGATACCCGACCCGATCAGTGCCGCTCGTCAAGAACTCGCCCACGATTCCAGCCACCTCGATATGGACGACGTCGTGGCCCGAGTGCTTGCTCGCCTCAGCTCGGAGCGCTTGCAGGAAGTGGCCCGCGATTTTCTGAAACCGGTAATCGAAACGCTAATCCGCGAAGAGTTGAACAAGCAGCCGTAATTCCCTTCTTGGGGCGCAGATTCACCCTACCGGTCGATCCCAAAAACCTGATACTCAGAATTGTGATCTTCGGCGCGATTCCGTTTTACTCGGCCACCCGCGCAATTCGGGGACCTTGGTGCCGCTAGCGTTGGCGTGATTTTCGCGGTTGAATTCGCTCGTCGTTCCTTTCCTTTGGCTGCCTAAGTAACGATAAACGTCAACCTTTGAGGGTTCTGCGTATACGCGAGTATTCTGGTGGGCCTCTCGACCTGTCCGGCTCGGAAGCGAAGCGTCCCACATGCGGACATTCCAGTTTCCCTGCATTTCTGGTCGATCGCCAATAAGCTCAATCAGATCAGCGAAATAGCGAAGGCCTTGGGGGCTCCGTTGGAATCGAACGTGCTTCGTCCCTCAGTCATCGAATCGGAGTTGGTATCATTGCTGATGCAAACGATGCTAAAAGACATTCGGTACGGCATCCGGATGCTGGCGAAAAATCCGGGATTCACGATTGTGGCGGTGCTCACGTTGGCGCTGGGAATCGGCGCGAACACCGCGCTTTTCCCGGTAATGAACGGCGTGCACTTGAATCCGCTGCGTTTTCCCGCTCCGAGCAAACTTGTCGCGCTGTTTGAAGGTAGCGTGCAATTCCAACGCGCATCGATTTCATACCCCCATTTTCTCGACTGGCAACGGAACAGCACATTCGTATCGATGGCGGCGTTTCGTAGGGACGACTTCAACCTCACCGGCGCGGGCGAAGCCGAACACATTCGCGGAGAGATGGTCTCTGCCGATTTCTTCTGCTGGGTGGGTTCTTAGGTCTGGCCGCAGCTCTAGCACTTGCGCGACTCATGGCCCAATTTGCTCGATGGCGTCGGCGCGATGGGTCCACTAACCTTGGTGGTGGTCGCCGTCGTTCAGATGGTCGTGGCGCTGTTGCCGGCTACATCCCGGCCTGGCGCGGCATGCGAGTCGATCCCATCGTCGTCCTACGGAACGAATAACTTGGGGAAGTCGCGCTGAGCGCGGCTTTCGTGCTTTTGCCTAGGGCCTTTGAGCGGTCCTTTCTAGATTCTGTTTCCCAAAAACTATTCACCGCGTTGCCGTCAATTGACCGTGCTGGCTTCCGCCTCGTATAGTCAAAGATTACGCTGCGAGTGAAACGCACCGCAGGCTGGTGCGACAGCGCAGATATACCAGGAGTATTGGGCCAAGATGCCTCGCGAAATCGCCAAAGCGTACGAACCCCAACAGATCGAACCGCATTGGGCAGAATTCTGGGTGAAAGAACAGTTGTTCCGCGCCGATGTCAACGCCCCTGGTCCGGTCTTTTCCATCGTGATTCCCCCTCCGAACGTCACCGGATCCCTGCACATCGGGCACATGCTGGATCACACCGAAATCGACATCCTGACGCGCTGGCACCGCATGTGCGGCTACAACACCTTGTACCTACCGGGCACCGACCACGCCGGAATCTCTACGCAACGGGTGGTGGTGCGACAACTGGCCGAACAAGGCATCGACTACCGCGACCTGGGTCGTGAAGAGTTTGAACGACGCGTCTGGAAATGGAAGGAAGAAAGCGGTGGGACGATTCAGCGCCAGATGCGCGAAATTGGAGAGAGTTGCGACTGGTCGCGCGAAAAGTTCACCCTGTCTCCGGAATTATCGCGCGTGGTGCGCGAAGTCTTCGTGCGCCTCTACGACGAGGGCCTGATCTACCGCGACAAGCGCATGACCAACTGGTGCCCCGTCTGCCTCACGGTGCTCAGCGATCTGGAAGTGGTGCACGAAGAACGCCCCGGCCACCTCTGGCATATCAAATACCCGGTTGCCGGACGCAAAGAATACTTGATTGTGGCCACCACGCGCCCGGAGACCATGCTGGGCGACACGGCCATCGCGGTGCATCCCGCCGATGAGCGCTACAAGCATCTCGTGGGGAAAAGCGCCATCGTGCCGCTCGTAAATCGCGAGATTCCGATCATCGCGGACGAAATGGTGGACCGCGAGTTCGGCACCGGCGCTCTGAAGATTACCCCGGCTCACGATCCCAACGATTTCGAAGCGGGTCGCCGTCACCATCTTGCCGAAATCGATGTGATGACCGACGACGGCCACATGAGCGCCGCGGCGGGCCCGTATGCGGGGATGGAACGCTTCGCGGCGCGAAAAAAGGTTGTTGAGGATTTGAAGGCTCTCGATCTACTCGATAAAGTTACCGACCACACCCACGCCATTGGAATCTGCGAGCGCAGCCGCACGATCATGGAGCCGCGTGCATCCACGCAATGGTTCTGCAAGATGAAGCCGCTGGCAGAGCCGGCCATCGCCGCCGTCGAACGCGGCGACATCCACATCGTTCCCGACAATCGCCGCGAAGAATATTTCAACTGGATGCGCAACATCCGCGATTGGACATTGTCGCGCCAACTCTGGTGGGGGCACCGGATTCCGGCTTGGTATTGCCAGGAACACAATCATCTAACGGTCGCGACCGAACCGCCCGCAAAGTGCGCGACGTGCGGCTCCCAGCATCTCACCCAGGATCCCGACGTCCTGGACACCTGGTTCAGCTCCGGGCTGTGGCCATTTTCCACGCTCGGCTGGCCGGAAAAAACCGCCGATTTCGAGAAGTATTACCCGACCAGCCTGTTGATCACCGGCTACGACATCCTGTTTTTCTGGGTGGCGCGCATGATCATGCTGGGAATTCATTTCACCGGCAAAGTCCCCTTCCGCGCGGTGTACCTTCACTCGCTGGTGCGCACCGCGAGCGGCGAGAAAATGTCGAAGTCCAAGGGCACCGGACTCGACCCCGTGAAATTGAATCAGCAGTATGGAACCGATGCAATGCGCTTTTGCCTCGCATCTATGGCCGCGCCGGGCACCGACATTGTCTTATCCGACGATCGCCTGACCAGCGCGCGGAATTTCGCGAACAAGATCTGGAACGCCTCGCGGTTTTTGTTCATGAATCTAGATAAGTTCGAGCAAAATGGTGGCGCGACATTTGAGGACCTGGCCGCCCCAGAAGTTCGCGAGAATGCGCCGTACGATTTTCATGGCAGTATCCCGCTAGTGGATGAATGGATATTCGAGAAGCTCGCGGCCGCAAGAAATAACGTCAATAGCGCGCTGGCGGCCTATCGCTTCCACGAAGCCGCCCAGATCATTTACCAATTCTTCTGGGGCGATTTCTGCGACTGGTACATCGAATGGATCAAGCCAGATTTGCTGAATTCCGACCGCGAGAGGGCCGTGGTCGCATGGAAAAATCTGTTTGCAGCCTTCGATGGTGCACTGCGCCTGCTGCATCCTTTCATGCCATTCCTGACAGAAGAACTCTGGCATCAGCTTTCCCAGCGCGCCGGCGACAAATCCATCGCTTTGCAGCCTTTCGCCGCCAAACACCAGGAGTCCGGCGATCAATCGCGCGTCAACGAATTCGCGCTGATCCAGAACCTGATCGCCGAATTCCGAAACATACGCGCGGAAATGAAGCTCGACCCTAAAAAGAAAGTTGCAGCCGAATTCTACAGCTCCTACGAATACTTGCGATCAACCGTCCAGCGAAATCTCGACGGTATACAGCGTCTGGCCAGTCTGTCGGAGCTGAAAGTCTCCGCAAACAAGCTCGCCGCCACTGGTGGCGCAGTTCGTTCCACTGCGCAATTCGATGTGCGCATCGCTCACAGCACCGAGGTGGTGGATATCTCAGGAGAGAGAGTGCGACTGCGCAAGGAGATTGAAGCGCTGGAGAAGGCGGTAGGGTCCAAAGAGAGGCAGTTGGGTGACCAGACATTCCGCAGCCGCGCGCCCGAAAAGATTATTCGCGGAATGGAAACGGCGTTGGCCGAGCAAAAGCTGGAGTTGCAGAAGCTGCGATCCCGGCTTGACGATCTCGACAAAGCTGCGTAGCAATCCGAATCCCTAATTCATGAACTGGAATTCCCCAGAAGTCGATAGCCTGATTCGGGTAGCGTTGTCTGAAGATCTAGGCTCCGGCGACGCCACGGCACTAGCCACCATTCCAGCTACCGCGATGGCCCACGCGCGGATCATCGCGAAAGCCCAACTGGTTTGCGCAGGACTGCCAATCGCGGAGCGCGTTTTTCGCACGCTTGACCCGGACGTAACCCTTAGGCCGGCAGCAAAGGATGGCGAGTACCTCGAAAAGGACTGTGAGTTGCTTCGGATCCAGGGGCAGGCACGCGCGATTCTCTCCGGTGAACGCACGGCTCTGAACTTCCTGGCGCATTTGAGCGGCATCGCAACGCTTACACGACATTTTGTCCAACTCCTGTCGGGAACAAATGCCAAGATTCGCGACACCCGAAAAACTACCCCAGGATTACGTCTGCTTGAGAAATACGCCGTAAGAATGGGTGGCGGAACGAATCATCGCATCGGTCTGTACGATGCGATTTTGCTAAAGGAAAATCACATCGCGCTCGCCGGCGGAGTAAAGGCCGCGCTTGATCAAGCCCACGCCTACGCTTCTTCACACCTGAAGACGCAGGAGATGACGGCGTACGAAGCAGCCGGCGTGCCGAGCACAAATCGTGTGGACAGTTCCCTGCCGGTTCAAATCGAAGTGCGCAGTGAACGCGAGCTTCGCGAAGCATTAGAAGCTGGAGCCGAATCCGTGTTACTGGACAACATGACACCGGACGCCGCGGCGCGTTGCGTAGACTTGGCAAGCAGCTTGCGCAAGGATTCTATCGTCGAGATTTCCGGCAGGATCACGCTCGATAACGCCCGAGCCTATGCGCAAACTGGCGCCGACTTTCTTTCTTCCGGAGCGCTCACGCATTCCGCACCCGCAGCCGATCTGAGTCTCCTCGTAGACATCGTCAACACCAAATAAACCACGGCAGCCCAACCGCAAACACTTGTTGGGGCGCAGCACGGCTGCGCCCCAAGCGCCCAGGCCTTAGCGATTAGGGTCTGCCGCTGAATCGGAACGCAACTCGGGCCCTAGGCCACAAAAATTACCCCGCTGGTAGCGCCGGCATCCCGACGGCCGGCTCTCTCCCGACCTTAACATCGCCGGTAGGTTGCTGGCGCTACCCGTAAAACTGCCGGTCGCAAGGCTCCTGCACTATTCTCACTGCGCCAACCGTGAGCAGCGGCAGAATCGAAGATCAACCCATTCGCGATTCCAGCCAATCGGGATTACACTGCTTCTCTTCTCATGGCTGAACGCAAAGCACAGAAAACCCTTGCGGGAACAACGGACCGGCGTTTAGCCGCGCTACTGACCTTGCTCGCGGAAAACGCCACCATTGTGGTCAGCGGCGCGCGCATCGCGCGAGAGATTGGCGTTTCACGTTCCACCGTGTGGCGCTGGGTCAACCGTCTGCGCGAGCTCGGCGTGCGGGTAAGGGGGCAGCAGGCTACTGGCTATTTTCTCGAAAAGGTGCCAGACATCCTGACGCCGGATACGTTGCGACAGCGACTAAAAGGCAATTTGTTCGGCAAACGAATCCACCATTTCTTTAAGGTCGATTCGACCAACCGCGTAGCCCTGGATTTGGGACACGCGGAGGAACCTGAGGGCGCACTCGTGCTCGCCGAAGAGCAAACCGCGGGACGCGGGCGCGCCGGGCATGCTTGGCATTCGGAACGCGCAACCGGAATTTATGCGACGCTACTTCTGCGCCCGCACCTTGCACCGGTGCAAGCTCCGCTGCTGACCATGATGGCTGGATTGTCCGCTCACACCGCGATCCAAGCGCAAACTGGATTGGGCGTCGATCTGAAGTGGCCGAACGATCTCTTGCTTAACGGAAAGAAAGTGGGCGGGATTCTAACCGAGATGCACGCGGAACCGGCGCAAATCCGCTTTGTAATTGTGGGAATGGGGCTCAACGTAAACCAGGAAAAGTTTCCTCCTGAACTTAGCTCAATTGCTACTTCCCTGCGGGTGGAGTCGGGAAAATTGCAATCGCGGCTGGAATTGCTGGTGCGGTTGCTGCGTGAATTCGAGACCGACTACAATCGATTCTTGACCGAAGGGGCAGAAAGCGTAACCAGCCGTTTCGCCGCGATTTCCAGCTACGCTCGAGGCAAACGCGTACGCGTGACGAACGGAAGAGAAGGCTTTGCGGGCGTGACCGCGGGACTTGGCCCTGAAGGATTGCTGCTGGTGAAGCGCGACGGCGGACAAATCGTGACGGTCGTTGCGGGCGACGTCACCGAGGATCGAAGCAATGAAGCAAAGAAATAACGGCAATCATCGGGGAAATTCGTTCTGCTCGCTGACGACGGATTTTGGCGGCTATCTATGCTACTGACCATTGATGTCGGCAATACCAACACGGTGCTGGGCGTTTTCCGCGGAGAGGAGCTGATTGCGAACTGGCGGCTCACCACTGCTCGCCTGCAAACCGTGGATGAATATGGCGTGCTGACTCGCAACCTTTTTACCCTTGCTGGACTGGACGGCGCGGGAATCGGCGGCGTGATCATTAGCTCCGTTGTGCCGCCGATGAATTGGACGCTGGCCGAAATGTCGCGCATCTATTTCGCGCAGAAGGCCTTGTTCGTCGAACTCGGCGTGAAGACTGGCATGGCAGTGCTTGTCGATAACCCGTTGGAAGTGGGAGCGGACCGCATCGTCAACGGAGTTGCTGCGTTTCACAAATTCGGCGGGCCCTGCATCGTCGTGGATTTTGGAACAGCCATCACCTTCGACGTGATTTCTGAGCGCGGAGAGTATTTGGGCGGGGTCATTGCACCGGGACTGGGCATTGCTTCAGAAGCTTTGTTTGCGCGGGCGGCTCGGCTTCCGCGCGTGGAGATCAAGGATCCCGGCCGCGTAATCGGCACTAATACGATCACCCACATGCAAGCCGGTCTGTATTATGGCGCGATCGATATGGTTGACGGGATGTTGACGCGAATCAAGGCGGAGTTGAAATCGCAAGCGACCGTTGTTGCGACCGGAGGTCAGGCCTCGCTGGTTGCTCGTGGATCGAAGCAGATTCAACACACCGATGAATTCCTGACGCTTACGGGGCTGCGCCTGATTTGGGAGAAGAACCAACCGACGGACGGGTCGAGCAGAAGCGGGGCGGACCTACGCGCCGCTAAAAGCGGGGCCTCGCAGGCCAAGAAAGTGCAGGGCTGAGCCGCGTGGAGTTGACTGGCGGCGGCGTTGACAACATGGACGGTTGGAATTACTTCAACTACTTCACCGAAATCGAAGAATATTTCTGGAAGAAACGAGGCGCGCACTTGCTGGTGTCGCCGCTGGACTGGGCGATCATGGAGACGTGGCAGAAGGCGGGCGTGCCGCTCGAGGCGGTGCTCAAGGGCATTGATCGCGCCTTCGAGAGTTACGCCCGGTCGCGGCGCGGGGCGGGAAAGCCCTTGAAGAGTCTGGCTTATTGCACGGATGCGATACTAGAGGCGGTGGCGGAGAATCAGGAGGCTGCCGCCGGTCGTACACCGAAAAATGGTCGAGCGTCTGCCGAACCATTTACGCGCGATGAGTTGCGGGCTTATTTCAGTAAGAATTCCGCGCAGGTTGTAAAGGTGGCGGAAACGCAACGGGCTTCGCATCCGGAATTAGCGGCGCGGCTTGCGGAGATCGCGCGATCGTTGGAGACGAGTTTGACCTTGCTGGAAACGCCGGGAACGCTGGATGTCGAAGACCTGGAGCGACATCTTACGATCCTGGATGAGAAGATACAGGCGAGCCTTACGCAGCACGCTAGCGCGGAGTTGATGCTGCGAATACGGCGTGAGGTGGATAGCCAGCTCGCGATGTATCGGCGAAAGATGAAAGCCGAACAGCTTTCTCTGGTTGAGAGGCAATACACGCACAAGCGGTTGCTCGAAGAGTTCCGATTGCCGCGACTTAGTCTCTACTACTTTTCCTGAAGTGTCACTTTTCTTTCCACGCGAATCATCGCAGAATGGATTACACCTATATGCATGATGAGTTAATATTATCAATTGAGAAACTAGTGTATGGCGGCGATGGATTGTCGCACGCCGATGGGAACACCGTGTTTGTGCCTTACGTTATGCCGGGGGAAGAGGTGCGCGCGGCAGTCAAGCAAAAGCGCAACAAATTGATTTGGGCGAAACTGGAAGAAGTAATGTCACCGGCGCCGCAGCGGCTGAAAGCGCCATGCCCGCACTTTGGAACCTGCGGCGGATGCCATTACCAACACATTCCAGCTGCCGAGCAACTGCGGCTGAAGAAAGAAATCCTGCGCGAAACCCTGTCGCGACTGGGGCGCATTACCTGGGACGGCCCGATTCAGGAGCACTACGCCGAACCGTATGGATATCGCAACCGGGCGCAGTGGGCGTTGCGGGATGCTAAGCCACTGGCCCTGGGTTATTACCTGCCAGAGAGTTCGGTGATCGTGCCGATCGATGTATGCCCGGTGTTGTCGCCTACCCTCGCGAAAACATTTGAACAGCTACAGAACATGACGCGTGCGGGCCACTTGCCGGAAAAGGTGCTGGAAATCGAAGCGTTTGTCGATTCCACGGATGAAAGGATCGCGCTGAACGTCGCGTTTGAGCGATTTCCGAAGTCAGCGGCGGAGCTGGCAACATCGTTTCGTCAAGCATTGCCAAAAATCGAGAGCTTGCTACTGCTGGATCAAAGTAAGGACCGATTCGAGCTGACCGGGCCCGGATTCTTGTTTCATGACGTTGGCGGATTTCGGTTTCGCGTGAGTCACCTTTCGTTTTTTCAGGTGAACCGGTTTCTGGTCGAAGATTTGTTGAAGACCATGACTTCCGGCGCACCGGGTGATGTCGCTCTGGATTTGTACGCTGGTGTCGGGTTTTTCACCCTGCCGCTGGCGAAGACATTTGACAAAGTGATCAGCGTGGACGCGAATCTCGCGGCCACGCGCGATCTGTATGCCAATGCCGAAGGCGCCGGCGTGACGATTACCTCACACAACGAACACGCGGAAGAATTCCTACGCAAGACGCAGGAGAAGCCGGACTTTGTTTCGCTCGATCCGCCGCGCGCGGGACTCGGCGTTGGGGCTGCTACCGCGCTGGCTGCGCTGGGCGCTCCGGAAATCGCCTATTTGTCCTGCGACCCGTCAACGCTGGCGCGAGATTTGGCAGTACTTACTGGCTCGGCGAAGAAAAAGGATGGCGACGCAGGGCCGGTGAATCGGTACGAAATCTCGGAGATGCACTTGTTTGACCTCTTCCCACAGACCTTCCACATTGAAACGCTCGTACGATTGAGACGCGCTCGGTGAAAATTCCGGCCGTAGCGATTGCTGCGGCCTTGGTCTGCGGCATTGCGCTTGGCCTGTGCGCACGTTCGCCCACCTCAGTACTTTCGCATCGTTGTCTTATCAGCTGTTTCCTCGCTGCGGCGTTGCCCATTCTGACGGTTTCAGCCCGATGTTACGTGGCTCCGGCTGTTGGTAACCTTCTGCTACATGGAGTAGTGCGTTTCGCCGTTGTAAACCTCCCAAACCGGCTGCTCCCAGAACATTGCAACCCATAGCTTTAACCAGCGCGGGGCTGCTGATATTTCGCCTTACGCTAGGGCGGCGAAGCCACGGCTAAGGGACACGCAGGCGCCATAATAACAACAGGACGGCGAGGAGCAGCAGGAAGCCGATGGCGGCGCGATATTCGCGATTCTTTTTGTATTGAGCGATGGAAAATGTGCCCTCGCGGATCCCGAGTAAGTTGGCTGGCGTGACGCGGGGGAAGAAGAGTGGGACGGCGCGGGCATATTGTTCGAATGCTGCGCCGTGATGAAAGCGGAGTTCGTGTTCTTCCCTGCGCATGACGATGGAATAGAACAGTGCGAAATAGCTAAGCAGGATAAGAGCGGAAATCCAGGAATGTGTGGCGAGGGCGACGCCCAGGGCCAGGATGGCGCTGCCGAGGTAGAGCGGATTTCGCGTGTAGGCGTACGGACCCGAAACGGTAAGTTGTTCCTGCTTGTGGAGATGGCCTGCGGCCAAGGCGCGTACCAGCAATCCGATGCTGCCAACGATGGCGCCGTAAAGGATGCTCTGTGGCGTGGGATGGGCGAAGGCTAGAACAACGATCGCCAGGGGATAGCCTAGCCTCACGCGCCAGCGGGCGAAGAAGGCGGCGGCGCTCATGTGCTTCGCTCGATGCGGCGGCGGACGGCGTTGAGGACGGACTCCTCGGTGATCGCGAGCATGGAGGGATCGGTTTGATCGTTGCGGGCGTGCGAGGTGACGCTGTCGGGTGCGCGAAGGACGATGTCGCCCTCGAAGGGATCGCTGTCGGGGCGTGTGCCGGTGTCGCCCTGAAAGCGGGCTAGGCTGTGGTACGGGCCGTTGCGGGCGGGATCGGTGGGACCGAATAGCGCGACGGCGGGCGTGGCCAGAGCGATCGCAAGATGCAGGGGGCCAGTGTCGCCGCCGACGATGCACGTTGCGGAGCGCAAGACCGCCATCAACGGACCGAGCTCGGCGTTGTAGAGCAGCGGATCGGCATTGCCACTGGCCGCGCGAACGGCGGCGGCTAGATCGTCTTCGCCGGGGCCGTAGTTTACGACGCAGCGGAGGTCGAGCGAGTTTCGAATGTGCTGGCAGAGTGCGCCAAAGCGGTCTGCGGGCCAACACTTGGCGCGCCAGCCGCCTCCAGGACTCAATACGACGTAACGGTCGATGCCCGCGCAACGGAGTTGCGAGCGAGCGGTGACGTCGTCTTCGGGGAGGACCCGCAGCGTTACCGGTGCGACGCGGTGCTGGGCACCCGCGCGGCGCGAGAGTTCGCCGTTCTGGTCGGCGATGTGGATGGTGGAGGTTTTGACGCGCTCGCTGTACAGGATGGGCACGCCGAATTCGCGGATGGTGTGCGAGGAGAATCCGATTCTACGTTTTATGCCGCTTAAGAACGGCAGCGCGGCGGACTTCCAGAGACCCTGATAGTCGATGGCAGCGGTCCAGATCGTTCGGCGCAGACTGTCGATAGTTCGGCGCAGCGAGGACAGCGAACGGGTTTCGATGGTACGGACGTCGGAAGCCAGGGCGCTGCTTTCCACCAAAAATTTCCAGCGCGGGTGGGTGAGCCAGGTGATTTCGGCGACGGGAAACGTTTCGCGAAGTGCGGCGACGGCGGGAAAGGTGTGGACGATGTCTCCCAGAGAGCCCAAGCGTAGAAGCAGGAAGCGGGGCTCAGGCATGCGGAGCCTTGCGAACGGAGTCGATGAATTCGCGGGTGGAGTGATCTTTCGGGTCGCCGACAATGGCTACCTTTATGCCGAGGCGGGCGGCGGTTGCTCGCTCGGGTACGGTGTCGGCTGCGTAGTCGGTGCCTTTGGCGTGGACGTCGGGGTGGAGAAATTCCAGGAGGGTTTCGACGTTGGGTTCGCTGAAGAGTACGACGTAATCGACGGCGCGAAGTGCGGCTACCAGCGTTGCGCGCGCGGCATCTGGCAGGATGGGGCGGCCGGGACCTTTTAGTTTGCAGACGCTGGAATCGCTGTTGACGGCGACGACCAGCAGGTCGCCTTCGCGGCGCGCACCTTCGAGGTAACGGACGTGGCCGACGTGGAGGGTGTCGAAGCAGCCGTTCGCGAAGACAACTTTCGGGGCGTTGCTGGTGCGCTTGCGTTCTGCGAGAAGTTCGCGAATTTGCTCGCGGGAAATGATTTTGGAATCGGCGTGACGCATCGATCAGACACCGACCCCGGAGGGGCCGTCTCCGGATGCCTCGCTGCGGATGGCGGTGAGTAACTCACTACGGGAAATGGTGGCTGTGCCGCGCTTCATCACCACCAGACCTCCCGCGAAGTTGGCAATATGTGCGGCTTCTAGAGGGGATGCGCCGGAGGCGAGCGCGAGAGTGTAGGCGGCGAGGACGGTGTCGCCGGCGCCAGTCACATCCACGGCCTGGTTGCTGCCGTGGATAGGGATATGCGTGAGGCGGGCTGGAGATTCGAACAGGGCCATACCGTCACGGCCGCGGGTTACCAGCAGCGCTTGCAACTTCATCGCGGACAGGGTGGAGCGACCGCAGCGAGATAGCTCTTCGATATTTTGGCCGATCGCGGTGTGATGCAGGGCTTCGAGTTCGGCTTCGTTGGGTGTGGCTGAGGTGACGCCGGATTTCACATAGGTGGCCAGGGCGTAGCGGGCGTCGAGAGTGACCACTAATGATTTGCGCTTCGAAGTTACCTGTCGCACCAATTCGGGCGTGGCGACACCAAAACCGTAGTCGGAAACGGCCAGCGCGTCGGCAGAATGTATTTTGCCGCGAAGGAGTTGGTCGATCTTTTTGTGAGTTTCTGGCGGTAGAGGAGTCTGCGGCTCGCGATCGACGCGCAAGACTTGCTGGCCAACGGTGTGCGCCCAGCCGGCGAGGAAGCGGGTCTTGGTGGGCGTGGTGTGGCCTTTGACGCGGAGTATACCGGAGACATCCGTCCGCTTTTCCTTAAAGTAAGCGATGAGCGCGTCGCCTGCGTTGTCCTGGCCAACCGCCGTGATAGGCAGCACGCGCGCACCTAGCGCGGCGAGGTTGTTGGCAGCGTTGGCGCCGCCTCCTGGAACAAGTTGGGTTTCACGATGGCGAAGGATTAGAACTGGGGCTTCGCGAGAGACGCGGGAGATTTCGCCAAACTGAAATTCATCGACGACAAAATCGCCGAGAACAATTACCGTCTTGTCTGAAAATTGCTCGACATAGTCGGCCAGTGCGAGGAGGTCGACGGAACTCGATCCTGAGAACTCTTGCGTTTGGGAACGCTTCATTTCGTTTGCCTCAGAATCCAATCGACGGCGGCGGCGAGATGGTCGGCGATGAAGTCGGGTTGTTGGGGCCAGGTGGCTCCATTTTGGCGCAGATCTTCTTCTCCGTAACCAGTGCGGACCAGGACGCCGCGAGATTTCACGGAGTGGGCCAGGGCGATATCGCCGTAACGATCGCCGACTACAAAAGAACGGCTCAAATCCAGTTGATGCTCGCGAGCGGCGCGCTGCAGCAAACCTGGCTTGGGCTTACGGCACGCGCACTCGTCTTCGGACGTGTGCGGGCAATAGTAGATCGCGTTGAGATGCGCGCCCGCGGCGTTGAGTTGCCGGGTCATGAGTTCGTGGACCGTATGCACCATCGATTCTGGAAACATGCCGCGGGCTACACCAGATTGATTCGTGACGACGATTGCGGGCAGCCTAGCATCGTTTAAGCGGCGAATAGCAGAGGCGGCGAAGGGAAACATACGAAATTGGCTGGCATCATTCAAGTAGCCGACTTCTTCGGAGATAGTGCCGTCGCGATCGAGGAAAACAGCGGGGCGAAGGAGGGCAGGCTCAGGCAGGGTGCACCTCGGTCGAAGACAGCCATGTTTGCGCTGCGATGGTGACGCTGGACGGGGATACCCGCGCCATGCAGCGGTGGTCGGTGGGACAACGGCGCAGGAAGCACGGACTGCAGTATGGTTTTTCTTGAACTATGGTGTGGCGCGGCGTGACCGGGGCGGTGCCGTGTGGGTCGGTGGGGCCGAAAATCGCGACCACCGGCAAGCCCACCGACGAAGCCACGTGCATGGCGCCGGAATCGTTTCCGATGAAGAGATGACATTGCGATAGAAGTGCTGGTAGATCAGCGATCGCGGTTTTTCCGGTTAGGTCGATGGGAGCACTGCGCATTCCGGCGGCGATCGCTAACGAGACTGGTGCTTCCGCCGCGGTGCCGAACAGAATGATTTCCGCGCCGGACCCCGCCACCAGATGATTTGCAACTTCCGCAAAACGCGCTGGAGGCCAGCATTTCGCCGAACCATATGAGGCACCGGCTGCGATGGCTACGCGAAGCTTGCCGGGATGGGATCCTGCCTCCAGCAGTCTTTTCTCCGCCGCTTTTTTGGTTCGAGACTCAAGGCTCATGGAGATGTAGTCCTCTCCCGTTACACTGTTGACCCATCCAGCGCGCTTGAGCAATTCCAGGTAGTAAAACTGTTCGTGTGCCGGAATTTCTCCCGGCTTTGGAACCGGCACCGCTTTCGTTAGCAGCAAGCTGCGCCCATCGCGAGCGTAGCCGATGCGCTGCGGGATACCTGCGCGCCACGCGAGCCACGCTGCATCGAAAGCGTTTTGTAGAAGAAGAGCCACGTCGAACTTCTGGGCGCGCACTTGGCTGGCTAGACGTTCGCGGCCGGAAAAGCCTGCGTGTTCGCGATTAGGGTCGTAGGTAACGAGCTGATCACAGATTTGTTGATCGCGGTAGATATCGGCGACGTAAGGCCGCGCGATCACGGCAATATGTGCGTCCGGAAATTTGCTACGGACCGTGCGCAACGCTGGCAACGCCATGATCGCGTCGCCAACCCAGTTCGTTGCGCGGATTAGTATCTTCACGATGCTACGGCCCCCACGGTCACGGGAAGCCGATTATATAAATTTCGAAGGAATTCCTGCTCTTCCGGAATCTCAATTGCAAAGAGGGCCATTTCTACAGGCATATTCAGGACCATGCTCTCATCCATGTTTTGGGCGTCCTTTTCCGTCGTGACCAAGCCGGTCGCACCTGCACGCTGGGCTGCACGCTGGAGATTATCCATTTCGCTGGGCGTGTAGTGATGATGGTCGCGAAAGGTCCGCCGTCCTGCCACACGAACTCCCCATCGTTCCAAGTCTACAAAGAATGCTTCCGGATTACCGATGCCGCAGAAAGCAAAATACACACCCGCGAGCGATTGACGTAAAGTTTTCTGTTGATCGCTAGCGCGAAATCTGCGGAAACCGAGTAGATTCGAATTGGCGAGATACACCGCGAAGGGCGGCAATTTCGGCATCGTGTTGACCGGTAGCTTTGATTGCTCGGCCCGCGTGAAAATCACAATGTGTGCGCGGTTCAACGCTGACCGCTGCTCCCGCAACGGGCCGGCAGGAAGAACCAACTCCCGTTGTAGGGGGCGGGTCGAATCCACCAGGACGATATCGACGTCGCGAGCCAACTGCAGATGCTGGAATCCATCGTCAAGAACATAGACATCCACGCCGGCGGATTCAAGGCGCCGGCCTTGGGCGTAACGGTCTGAACCGACGCCAAACAGCACGCGGTCTTTTAACTTTTGTTTCATCAATTCGATTTCGTCACTGCTACCGCCGGAGCCTCGATATCCTCGGCTGAGAATTGCCACACGTTTTCCCTCGGCCAGCAATCTCTCGGCCAGCCAGATCACCATGGGAGTCTTGCCCGTGCCCCCTACGGTTAGGTTGCCAACGCTGATCACCGGGCGATTTAGGCGCTTTTGCTTCAGCCAGCCTCGTTTGTACAGCCAGGCGCGTAGTTTCGCTGCTCCGCCGTATAGCAAGGACAACGGCCAAAGAAACCGGGTAAGCGGCCACGGCACGTTCATCGTGCTCCACCGTCCAAGTGCTTGGTGATTTCGGCGAGGGCGCGGGCCGTGGCGCCGCGGCTGTCGTCGACCAGGCGTTTCGCGGTGGCACTCATCCGGCGCTCGCGTTCTGGGTCGCGCAATAGTTCAATCCAGGCGACGCCGACATCCTCCGGGCTTTCGACTTGTATCGCAGCTTCGGCGGCGACGAAGCGCGAGGCGATCTCGGCGAAATTCTCCATCGAAGGACCGAACACCGGGACTTTACCGAAGGCCGCAGGCTCCAGGATATTGTGGCCTCCCGATTCCACCAAAGAGCCCCCGACAAAGGCGCCGTCTGCCAGTTGGTAGAGCGAAGCTAGTTCCCCGATGGTGTCAAGCAGTAGAACGTTCACATCATCGGGAATTGTGGCGCCGTGAGACGTTCCGCCGACACCTTCGATTCCGTTTCCGATGATCGGCAAGTCCGAACGGCGAACGAATTTGCGTCTTGATTCGTGGATGAAGTCGGCGGCATCCTGGAAGCATTCGGGCTTACGCGGCGCCAGCACCAGAAAGGCGCGAGGGTATTCGCCCTGCACGACACCAAAGGCGATGAGCGCCAGCGGCTCTTCGGCAGCCACCACGCTGCCGGCGACAATGATGGGGTGGCGGCCTTGCCTGCGTGCTTCGTTTTCCAGCCAGTGCGAAAGCGGGGTGGGGGCCGGCAACGCTTGATCGTATTTGACGTTGCCGCTGACCGAAACGCGTTCGGGAGGAGCGCCCAGCGCGAGGACGCGATCTGCATCTTTTTGGCCTTGCATCAGGAAAGCGGCGGCATTGCTCAAAGCGCTGCGAAAAAGCGGGCGAAGAAAAAAACCGACGGTCTTCAAATAGCTTTGGTATCGCGCGAAGGAACGATCCGAAATTCGGCCACTTACGAATACCACTGGAATATTGCTACGCCCAGTCTCGCGAAGAAAGTTGGGCCAGATTTCCGTCTCAAGCACTACTACCAGCGCAGGTTTCACGGCACGCAGAGCCCGGCGTACGCAAAATCCCCAGTCCAACGGGAAATAAATGATGGCGTCGGCAAAACGCATTCGCTCTCGCGCCAGCGTCTGGCCGGTAACCGTGGTGGTGGAGATGATCAGGGGCCGGCTGGGATGGTCCTGCTTCAGTTTTTGCGCCAGGGCTACGCCGGACAGCACTTCGCCTACCGACACCGCATGAATCCAAATCGCTCCGGGCCGGTTTGCCGGAAGCCCGGCCAACGCCGGAAATGAGAACCCCAGGCGTTCCTTAATATTGGAAAAATATTTTCCGTGCCGTAGGCCCTGAATTAGCCAATACGGTACCAGCAGGATGGCCGCGAGGCCGGTGAGCAGGCTATAAAAGAAATACACTAAAGTGCGGCTCCGGTCCTTACCCGCTGCGTCATACGCTTACGGCGTTAGGCGCAGGGCAACCCTGTTCATTCGCCAGGAATCGAAGGCGTCGTGATAAGAAAGGTCTATTATAGCCTGATGCGAAACCCCACCATCGCACTTCCATTTCTTATCGTCTGCGCCTTCGCCAGCGGGCTTGTTGCCGTGCCGCCACAGGCGTCGCTGAAGACCGCTTCGCTCGAATCGCATGAAGGGCTGACGATTTCCGCGTTGCCGTGGACGGACCCCAGTCAATACAAAGAAAAGTTTCCTAAAAAAACTCCCATCGCGGGAGGAGTTCTTGCGATACAGGTGGCGTTTCGAAACGATTCCGATGAAAGCATTCGTGTGAATCTCGAACGTATTCGGCTGACCGTAGAGCTGGATGGCGACAATCGCCAGGAAGTGGCTTCGCTGAATTCGGAGGAACTAGCGGATGCGGTGCTGAAGCCCAAGGTGAAAGACCCTACAAATCGGCCGAAACTTCCCATCCCCTTGCCCAGTTCGAAGGGAGGGCGAGACAAACATTGGACCGAATTGCAGACCCAGGCGCAGAACGCCAGCGTGCCGACCAGCGTTGTGGCGGCGCATAGCACGGTGCAAGGGTTGCTCTACTTTGACTTGCAAGATCAATTTGATTTGCTGCAGAACGCCCATCTCTACGTGCCTCAGCTCATGCAGATGACTAGCGGGCGCGCGATGACGTTCTTCGATATTGACTTGAGCCGCCGAGGTACGCAGTAGCTTTCTGGACAGAACAACCGTAGCGCGACCCCTTAAAGTCATTTTTGTCGATGTTTTCCAGGCGAGTTGGCGTTTGTTTGCGCGCATCATCTGCGTCAGCTAACATGACTGAGCAGGAATTCTCGATCCCAACGGACCTATGCTGACTCTTCTCGATCAATTAAATCCAGAACAACGCCGGGCTGCAGAAACCACGGAAGGTCCGGTGCTGATTCTCGCCGGCGCGGGAACAGGTAAGACGCGCGCCATCTCTTTTCGAATGGCGAATCTGATCGCCAAAGGTGTGCCAGCCGAGGCCATCCTCGCGGTTACGTTCACGAACAAGGCTGCGGAGGAGATGCGCAATCGAGTCTCCGATTTGTTGCTGCGCGCCGGGGTGCCGCCGTCGCAACCGTGGCTTTCGACGTTTCACTCGCTGTGCGCTCGCTTGCTTCGCCGCGAAGCTCCCAGCGCAGGACTGCCTCGTGATTTCGCCATTTATGACACGGACGATCAGCTGGCTGCGATCAAGCTGGCGATGACCAAGCTCGCCATCGAAGACGACCGCTTGACGCCACGGAACGTGCTCAGCGCCATCAGCTACGCGAAAAATCATGGGCTATCGCCCGACAAGATGCGTGGCGAAGCGATTGGGCAAGACGGGCGTCGCGTCGCCGATATTTTTTCAGAGTACGAGAAATTGCTGCATCAGAGTAAGGCGCTGGATTTCGATGACTTGCTGCTGCGCTCTGTCAAGTTACTCCGCAACTCTCCGGCAGTGCGCGAAAAGTGGCAGGCGCGTTTTCAGTACATCCACGTCGACGAATATCAGGATACCAATCGCGTTCAATACGAACTGCTGCGATTGCTCACCGGGCCGCAGCGGAATGTGTGCGTCGTCGGTGATGAAGATCAATCGATTTATCGCTGGCGCGGGGCTGACGTATCGATCCTGATGAGCTTCTCGCGAGACTTCCCCGCCGCTCAAGTGATCAAGCTGGAACGCAATTATCGTTCGACGCAGAATATTTTGGATGCCGCTGGGGCGGTCGTGGCGAACAATCCCGATCGCCTCGGCAAGTCCCTGAACGCCGAGAATGGCGGCGGAGCCAACCTGAAATATTTCGAAGGACGCGACGCCCTGGCCGAAGCCGAATTCGTCGCTAGTGAATTAACTCGTATTCTCGACGACGATTCCTCGCTCACTTGTGCCGTCGAATATCGGACCAACTTTCAGTCGCGTGCGTTCGAAGAGGTCTTCCGTCGCCGCGGCATTCGATACCAGCTGGTCGGCGGGTTCAGCTTTTACAATCGCGCCGAAGTGAAAGACGCGCTGGCCTACGTGCGCCTGGCAATGCACCCCGAAGACGACGTGTCGCTTCTGCGCGTGCTGAACGTTCCGCCTCGCGGCATCGGAAAGACCACGGTCGACGCGTTGCGCGAGACCGCGCGACTCGATAGCTCTTCGCTCTGGGACGCCATCGCGAAGTTTGTCTCCAGTGCGTCACCCGGGCGCGCGGTTGCACCGTTGCGCACCTTTCAGGAATTGATCGCGAAGCTCCAGCAAAATTTGGCGAAGCAGGATTCTGCGGATTTTCTACGCAGCGTCCTCGATGAAACCGGCTACATGGAGATGCTCAAGGACCGCAACACGCCGGACGACGTCGCCCGCGTCGAAAACCTCGAAGAATTGGTTCGCGCCGTGGCCGAAAGCACCGAGGCTGGCGAAGTGTTTACCGATTTTCTTGACGCTGCAGCGCTCGTCAGCGATGCCGATTCTTTTGAAGGCAAGCCCGGCGTGACGCTGATCACGCTCCACAGCACCAAGGGCCTCGAGTTCGACCACGTCTTCCTCACCGGCATGGAAGAAGGTATCTGCCCACACAGCCGCTCTTTCGATGACGATAAGGGTATTGAGGAAGAACGTCGCCTGGTCTATGTGGGAATGACTCGCGCGCGCAAGTCGCTTACGCTGACCCGCGCCGTTTACCGCCGCGTCTTCGGCAATGAACAACAACTTCGCGCTTCACTTCCATCGCGTTTCCTAACCGAAATTCCCAGCGAACTCGTGGAGACGGTTCGTGGCTCGATGGCCGAAATTGGCGCGACACGACGCTATGAGCCCGATCCAGAATACTCCTACTCTCCCGAAGAATTCTTAAGGCGCGTGCGAGGCAAGCCAGCTCCTTCGGCCCCACTGCCGCGTCGACCAACCAGCTCGCCCATCTCGTTCAGCCGCGCCGGCATGAAACGCAATGCGAGTTCCGATCCGCTGCTTGGGCAAAAAGTGCGCCACCCGGAATACGGCGTCGGCACGGTGGTTGGTGTCGAAGGCGAAGACGACGACCGCAAACTGGCCGTTACTTTTCCGGGCCGCGGGACGAAAAAATTCATGGAACGCTACGCCCAACTTACCCAGATGTGAGTGGGCGCAACCCCTGTTGCGCGACAGAGCCTGTCAAGGTACATTGAGGCGCGCTTTCATCCTTAAATACGACTGCTTAAGCGAGGCAAGCTTTTCGCTTGTCTGGGCGCGATCGGAGAGTACGGGTGGGATCACAACTCTTCAACTGTAAGAGCATCGATCAGCTTCTATCGGACTCCGAAAACGCCGAAGTGAAACTCAAGAAGTCCTTAGGCTGGCTCAGCCTCACCTCGCTCGGCATCGGAGCGGTCATCGGGTCCGGAATCTTCACCATTGTTGGGACCGCCATCGCCGGGCAAAAGCTACAAGTGGCGTCGATCCTGAATGCTCCCCTGCTGGAATATTTGATTTACCACTCCGCATCGTTCGGTCGACCCGGAGCCGGACCGGCGATTGCGCTTTCTTTCGTGCTGGTCGCCATCGTTTGCGGCTTTGCGTCGGTCTGCTACGCCGAGCTGGCCGCCATGATCCCCATCGCGGGCAGCGCCTATACCTACACCTACGCCACGATGGGGGAGCTGATCGCCTGGATCATCGGCTGGGACTTGATTCTGGAATACGCGGTCAGCAATATGGCCGTTAGCGTGGGTTTTTCCCAGCACATCGTCAACTTGCTGGATTGGTTTGGCCTGCATCCCGATCCGCGGTGGATCTCCCCTGCGTACTTGCCGGGCGGATTATCGGATCTGGAGGGAAACACGCTGTACGCGCCTGGTTGGCACTTCGGCTTCAATTGGCCTGCCTTCGTTATCGTCATGATCCTGACGGTGATCCTGGTTCGCGGCATCCGCGAATCGGCGGAGACCAACAACGTCATGGTTTTGCTGAAAATCGTGGCCATCCTGGTCTTCATCGGATTCGCGTCGCGTTTCATTCATCCAGCGAACTGGCATCCCTTCGCACCAAATGGCTGGCCCGGAGTTCTCACCGGCGGTTCGATCGTATTTTTTACTTACATCGGGTTCGATTCGGTTTCGACCGCCGCCGAAGAGTGCAAAAATCCACAGCGCGACGTTCCCATCGGCATCATCGCCACCCTGATCATCTGCACCGTGCTTTACATTGGCGTAGTTGTCGTACTCACTGGCCTCGTGCCATGGCAAACGTTGGTCGACGATGCCGCGCCGGTCGTCAACACGCTGAAGAAGCTTCATTTCACGGGCGTCCGCCTCGTCGTCCTTCTCGGCGCGCTGATGGGCATGATCTCTTCCCTGCTGGTCTTCCAACTCGGACAAGCTCGCGTGTGGTTCGCGATGTCTCGTGACGGTCTGCTGCCGCGCATCTTCAGCCGGGTCCACCCGCGGTTTTGTACTCCGGATTTTTCTACCTGGATGGCGGGTTTCGTCGTAGGAATTCCCGCGGGACTTCTGGACATCGGCACGCTTGCCGACCTTTCGAATATCGGCACGCTCTTCGCCTTCGCGCTAGTGGCCGCCGGCGTCCTGATCCTTCGTTATCGCGAACCGAATCGCAAACGTGCGTTCCGAGCGCCCGGAGGCCCGCTCGCTCCGATCATGACCATCGTGACGTGTCTCCTGCTGATGGCGGGCCTGCCGATCACCAACTGGATTCGATTCTTTGTGTGGATGGCTATCGGACTCATGTTCTACTACAACTACGGCCGCAAACGCAGCACGCTGCGCGCCGCGAATCAGGCCTAGAGGAATTTGCGATGGGGCAGTCCTTTTCTAATCCGGAACCATGGCATACCCGTTCCGACCTGTGTGCTTGTAGGTTATCGCCCGGAACAGCGATGGTTCTGCTGTGCGTTGTTGCGGTCTTAGCGTTTGCACCAAGTCGAACATTCGCATGGGGCGCCAGCGCCCAAAAAATCGTGGTCAACAAAGCCGTCGACACGCTCCCGCCCGACGTTCGGCCTTTCTTCGACGCAAACCGGGCCTTGCTCGTGCTTCACGTGACCGACCCGCTCGAAGCCAAGTCCACAAATCCGACCGAGAAACACAACCACTTCCTCTATCTCGACAAGTACGGCCGGTTCCCCTACACCGCTCTGCCGAGAACCTACAAAGCCGCCGTTGGCAAGTACGGCAAGTCCAAGTTGGAATCCACGGGCCTGCTCCCCTGGCAAATCGGCGTCTACAACGCGAAGCTCACCGAAGCCCTAAAGCTAGGAAAATGGGACGAAGCCAAGCTCGACGCCGCCATCCTAGCCGGCTACGTCTCCGAGGCCCACGACCCCTTCAACACCACGGAAAATTTCGACGGCCACCTCACCCTGCAAAACGGCATCAACGAACGCTTCGGCATAACACTAATCGATCGTTTCTCCTCGTTCTTTCCCATGCGCCCCAACGACGCCTCGTTCATCAGCGACCCCACCGACCACGCCTTCGAATCCTGCCTAAGCGCCCACAGTTGGTTAGAAACGATCCTGCTGGCCGACCGCAACGCCCGTCTGGCCGGAAAATCCTACGACGACGAATACTTCGATCGCTTTTACAACCTGACTGCCGCCACCCTCATCCGCCAACTAAGCGACGCCGCGACCGACATCGGCTCCTATTGGCTAACTGCCTGGATCAACGCCGGGCGCCCCCAACTCCCCCACTAATCGGCGATCGGCAGTCCTCTAGCCGTGCTTCAAGAGGGCGGGGTTTAGATTCGGCCGGACCTATACTTCCTGTACGCGCGGTACGCGCAAGCTCCCGGCTGAAACTTCATTGCCGTCGTCCTACTCTGCTAAACTTCCACATGCCTGCAGATCGTTCCTCCCAAACTATCGCAACGCTCCCAAAAGCCGAACTCCACCTGCATTTAGAAGGCTCCATCGAACCCAAAACCGTTGTAGCCCTAACTCGCTCCCACGGCGTAGTCTTCACCGAAGCCGAAGTCCGCCAAAAATATGCCTACCAAAACTTCAACGAATTCCTGGAAGTCTTCAAATGGGTGACCTCGTTTCTCCGCGAACCCCGCGACTACGCCCTAATCACCCGCGATCTGGCCGAACATCTCCTAACCCAAGGAGTGGTCTACGCCGAAATCACCCTCTCCATCGGCATCATGATCCTCCGCAAGCAAGTCCCCGAAGCCAACTTCGCGGCCTTGCTCGAAGCCGCCGCCCCTTTCGAGAAGCGCGGCCTCAAAATGAACTTCATCTTTGACGCCGTCCGCCAATTCGGCGTAGAAGCCGCCATGCAAGTCGTCCTGGCCGCCGAGCGCGCCAACTCCAAATCGATCGTAGCCTTTGGAATCGGCGGCGACGAACTAGCCATCCCCACAAAGGATTTCCGCGCCGTCTACGACAAGGCTGGCGAAATCGGCCTGCACCGCCTGATGCACGCTGGCGAAATTGGCCCTCCAGACAAAATCCGCGAAGCCATCGAACTCCTGGGCGCCGAACGAATCGGCCACGGCATCTCTGCCGCCCAAGACCCCGCGCTAATGGATCTGTTAGCCGACCGGCGCATCCCCTTAGAAATTTGCCCGCAAAGCAACATCCGCACCGGCGCACTAGCCGGTCAACTCAAACGCAAAAATGCAAGAATCGAAGATCACCCTCTGCCCAAACTGGCCCGCTACGGCATCCCCATCGTTCTGTCTACCGACGACCCTGCCATGTTCCACACCACCCTGCTTGACGAATACGAAAATGTCCGCCGTATGGGACTTAGCCAAAACGAACTCCTCCGCTTGGCGCAGTCCAGTTTCGATTACGCGTTTCTCCCTGCGGCGGAAAAACGCACCCAAGGAGCTCCGCGGTAGTCATCACGTTTCAAGGAAATCAACGAGTTTGACGCCCTCCGGGAATGAAAATAGCTCTTCCGGTAGGTACGGATGGGAGCATACTCCCGGCCGGGAGGCGGCCATGAAAAAATTCATCGTTGTCATCGCGGCGCTCTCGGCGTTTTCTATTCCCAGCTTTGCTCAAGGCGGCAAGTCTGGCGGCGGTGCCGGAACCACGTCACGCTCGGTGGCGCCGGGAGCTCCCAGCACCATACTGAATCGTGATTTCAACACCATGACCAAGACAGGTCGCAAGGGTGATTACCTCACCGGCGACGTGGTTCTGGAGGGCGGCAGTCTGCCTTGGGATCCCATTCCGCTGACGGTCAGCTGCGACGGAAAAATTCGCTACACCAGCGCACGGACCCCAAAGGCTATTTCCTAATCGCGCCCGTGGAGCCGCCCGGTTCCACGACCATCAAAGCAGATCCCAAGCCCGTCGCCACGCAGTTGGTAGGTTGCAACGTTGAGGCGGTTTTGCCCGGGTTCGATTCCGATCGCCAACCGCAACGTCAGCGATACGCCAAACCTCGGAACGATTACGCTGCGTCGCGAAGCCGGCTCGGTTGACGCCGCGATTAGCAGCACCAGCGGGTCCGCTCCCAAAGACGCCGTCAAATCCTTTCAAAGGGCCCGCAACGAATGGCTCGACAATAAACCCGATCGCGCGCAACACGACCTCCAGAAAGCCGAAATTGATGCCCAATACGCGGAGGCTTGGTATCAGCTGGGAAAAATTCAAGAAGCTGCGAATTCGCCCGATGCCTGGAACTCTTTCTCGAAAGCGGTAGCTGCCGATCCGAAATTCGCGTTACCCGACGAGCACCTGGCATCGCTGGCCGCGCAAGCCGCAAATTGGCAGGAAGTCCTCAACGCTACCAGTCGGTCCTTAGAACTCGCCCCGCGCGGAACCATCCAAGTCTGGTACTTTAACGCGCTAGGAAGTTTCCAGCTTCAGAAAATGAATGTCGCCGAAGCCAGCGCTGAGAAATCTCTCTCTATGGACCCTCTGCACGTCCAGCCCAACACCGAACAACTCCTCGCTGTGTTCCTCGCTCAAAAAGGCGATAACGCTGGCGCGCTGGAGCACTTGCGCAGTTGTCTGACTTATTTTCCGCCAGGTCCTAATCTGGAACTCGTGAAACAACAAATCGCACAGATGGACCCGTCGAGCTCGGCCCCCAAGTAACTCCACGTCGAACATGGCTTTTAGCGCGCTGCTGACGTTATAATGCGCGCGCCCATGCCTCTCACTTCCGGCACCAAACTCGGGCCATACGAAATCCAATCGCAGGTAGGCGCAGGCGGCATGGGCGAGGTCTATCGCGCCCGCGACACCCGCTTAGGCCGCGAAGTCGCCTTAAAAATTCTTCCGGAGTCTTTTGCCAGCGACGCCGATCGTCTGCGCCGCTTCGAACAGGAAACGCAAGCCGTAGCCGCCCTAAACCATCAAAACATTCTCGCCATCTATGATGTCGGCCACCACAACGCCACTCCCTTCCTGGTCTCCGAACTCCTGGAAGGCGAATCGCTTCGCGCCGTTCTCGATCGCGGACCTCTACCCCAACGCAAAGCGATTGACTACGCGGTGCAGGTCGCAAAAGGTTTGGCAGCCGCCCACGACAAAGGCATCGTCCATCGCGACCTCAAACCCGACAATCTATTCGTGTGCCGCGACGGCCGCGTGAAGATCCTCGACTTCGGGCTGGCAAAACTCGCGGTCAAGGAAACTCCCGGGCCCGACGGCGCCACCATAACCAGCGCGCACACCGCCGCCGGCGTAGTTATGGGCACTGCCAGCTACATGGCTCCCGAGCAGGTGCGCGGCGAATCCGTGGACCCCCGCACCGATATGTTCGCGTTCGGCGCCGTCCTATATGAAATGGTCTCCGGCCGGCGCGCCTTTCGTCGCGACACCGCCGCAGAAACCATGACCGCGATCCTGAAGGACGACGTCCCGGAAATCGCCGACCTGGAGCCGCCCATTTCCCCTGCTCTCGATCGCATCGTGCGCCGCTGCCTCGAGAAAAGTCCCGACCAGCGCTTCCAGTCCGCTAAGGATTTAGCCTTCGCCCTGGAAGCCATCACCCAAATCTCCGGAGCAAAAACGGGCGCACAAACTCCCATTCCAGCCGCCGTCCCAAGTCACCATCGCAAAATCACCTTTTCCGCGGCCGCGTTCTTTATCGCAGCGGCCATGCTCGCTCTCGGTTGGTGGCTGGGGCGCGGCAGCGGCTCCGCACCTATCGCCGAGTATCAACAGCTGACCTTCCGTTCCGGCTACCTAGGCAATGCTCGTTTTACTCCAGATGGAAGCATCGTCTACAACGCCACCTGGGAAGGCGGCCAAAATCAGCTGTACATGGTCCGCACCGACGAAGTCGGTTCCCGCGAGCTGCAAATTAAAGATGCCGAACTTCTATCCATATCCAAGACCGGAGAACTCGCGGTCCGTCTGAACACTGACAACCGTGGCGGCTATCTGCGCTCCGGCACTCTCGCCAGAGTTCCGCTCAGCGGTGGCTCGCCCAGAGAGGTCCTCGCCAACGTCCAGGACGCCGACTGGGCTGTCGATGGCCAGAATATGGCCGTGGTGCGCTTCGTTCCCGAGACCTTCCACTGGCGCCTCGAGTATCCGGTCGGAAAAGTTTTGTTCGACACGATCAACTGGATCAGTACTCCGAAAATTTCGCCCGACGGTAAGCTAATAGCCTTCGCAGACCACGAAAACCCCGACGGCGACGATGAAGGTTCGGTCGCCGTAATAGACCTCGACGGCCACGAAAGAAAACTTTCCTCCGGCTGGAGCGCTCTTGAGGGCGTCGCCTGGTCTCCCACCGGCGCCGAGATCTGGTTCTCCGCCTCCAACAGTGGCAGCGCCCAAAATTTGCGCGCGGTCACTCTAGCCGGAAAGTTAAGGACTATCGCAAACGTGCCCGGAGGCATGTGGCTTCAGGATCTGCGCAACGGCGTGGCTCTCACCATCACCCATCAGCAGCGCCTCAATATCCGTGCCCTTCCCCCAGGCGCAAACGAAGAGCGCGACCTCAGCTGGCTTGGCTGGTCTTATCTGCGCGACATCAGTCGCGACGGCACCAAAGTTCTGTTCGAAGAAGAAGCCGAAGGCGGGGGCCCGAACTACACCGCCTATCTACGCGACATCGACGGTTCCCCTCCCGTGCGTATGGGCGAAGGCGAAGCTCGCGCCATCTCTCCCGACAAAAAATGGGTGATTACCAAGCCGCTGAAGGGCGACGACCTCATCCTGGTCCCCACCGGAGCCGGCGAAGCCAGGCAACTCACCCACGACAAGATCACTTACGGCACCGTTCGTTTTTTCCCGGACGGCAAGCAGTTGCTGGCCCTCGGAATCGAGCCAGGACACGGCGGCCGCGATTACTTGATCAGTGTCAGCGACGGAAGGTCTAAGCCGCTCACCCCCGAGGGTGTCGCCGGTGCTGCTCTATCTCCCGACGGAACCAAAATCGCCGTCCGCGGCCCCGATGGCCAATTAGGCGTTTGGCCCATGGATGGTTCCGGACTACGCCCCATCCCCGGAGTGGATTCGAAGTTCGCCGTACTCGGCTGGGCCCCCGATGGCGCCTCCATATATTTGTTCTCTTCTCGCAACTCCGACCGGGCCGCAAAGGTCTATCGAGTGAATCCCACCACCGGCAAAATGGATTTCTGGAAAGAGTTCGGTGGGAATTTACAGTCTGTAGGCAACAGCGTGGGTGCCCCGCACTTTTCCGCCGATGGTAAGGCCTACGCCTATGTTTACATCCAAGTCTTATCGCAAGCCTACACCGTAAAAGGCCTGAAGTAGGACAGACACTCCTGTTTACCCTGAGTTTTCTAAAAATTCACTTCTCGCGGTGTCGAACCAGCTGAGAAGAGTCACTAAAAACGTAACTCAGACTCATGATTACCCTCGGGTACTATCCGCTTGAGGTCCAGGTAGTCAGCTATTTCCAATTTCCGCGCATTGCGATCGCCCCAGCATCCGGCTGCTGACCTCTCGGAATTCACACTCCAGCGCCTCAATACTTCTCCCCGCGGCCGTCGCGGCGTCAATCTCTGTCTTCAGCAGCATCGAGGCGGCCAGGTCTGCGCTGCACTGCCAGCAATATTTCTCAATTCTTCCGGGAAGGTCGAATAATTCCTCATTACGCCCGCAAACTCTGCATTGTCCAATCGGATCCTGTTCGCTACCTTTGGGACCGGATAACATATCTTCTAAACTCCTTGCAGCTGCTGACGTGTCCTTTGCCCGGCGACCATAGATGGATTCTGATGTCGTACATCGGGTCTGGCGTGTGCGCGAGGAAACCACCAATTGACGGTCTCGAGGCTGCCTAAGATTGCCGTCATTATTCCCATGCTAGGAAATTAGGGCTGAGCGAGTCCTCAGGCTTTTATCAAGAAACCATAAGGCGATACGCTCGGCGCTATTGCCTGGAGTCTTTCGGCGCGCGGCTCCGGTCCTAACAAATTCCTGACGAATTCCTCAGGACTTTTCATGGTCATTCTTTCCATTCTTCCTTCAGGCAAAAACAGGACCGCTATCGTCCTGGGGAGGAGCCCATGTCGCTGACCATATTTCTAGCCCTCTGCATACTAGGGATCGATTTCATGATCTATGCCCTCTTCCAATGGATCTACGGCGAAAAGCGCCGCGCCTTCGCCCGTCAGATAGCCGCCCGCAACCGAGCCCGCAAGGATCAATCCGATTCGCCGTTTCTGATGGTCACCAAAGCAGCGGCTCTCCACACCCCCCGCCCGCGGCGGGCGGATCCGGCCCGCAAGCGTACTGGGAACAACGAGTCGTTCGAAGTCCACCGTGGAACGTTGGCATCACGAACCGCCTAACCGAATGCGAAGTCCTCAGAGGTCTTCGCAATCTGCTACACAGTTCCCGCAATGCTATACTGCCCGCATGAAAGCACACGTCTGGGTGATGCCAAAACGCACCGTACTCGATCCCCAAGGCCAAACCATTCACCATGCGCTCTCAGGCCTGGGCTACGAAGCCGTAAAAGATGTCCGCCAAGGTAAATTTTTCGTCCTAAACCTGGAAGGCTGGAATCGCGACGAAGCTCAAGAGCAACTCGACCGCATCTCCAAAGAAGTCCTGACCAACCCAGTAATCGAGGAATACCGCTTCGAAATCGTCGACTAGCCCAGCGTCGCAACTATGCAGGCGCCAGGCTTTAGCCGGCCGGCCCCAATCCGAGCCACAAAAACCATAGTACCCCGCACCTATTCAGCAACAGGTACCAACGTCATCCTAGCCATTTCCCAAGACCATGCTACGCTTTTCACATAAGTATCGAGACTCAGGAGAACGCCCCGCATGTGCGGAATCGTCGGCTACATTGGATCCAAAAAGGTAGTCCCCGTAATCGTAGAGTGCCTGCGCAAACTCGAATACCGAGGCTATGATTCCGCAGGAATCGCCGTAGTCACTAAAGAAGGCAAACTAGAAATCCGCCGCGCCCCAGGCAAGCTCCGCAACCTCGAAGAGGTTCTGCAGA
>Ga0182024_10003180_pt1 | contig 39533 bp, 35 predicted proteins | sample P32metaG_FD_120480 | JGI IMG/M metagenome (GOLD analysis project Ga0182024, IMG submission 120480) | Permafrost microbial communities from Stordalen Mire, Sweden - P3-2 metaG (Illumina Assembly) | ecosystem: Environmental > Terrestrial > Soil > Wetlands > Permafrost | place: Sweden: Stordalen...
CTAATGGCCGAGCAGATCGAAACACTCCTTCACTCCCAAAGCCAATTGTTGCAGGCAATTTCCCATGAGATGCGCTCTCCGCTGGCGCGGCTCACATTGGCGGCGGAGCTTGCCAAAGTCAGTAACACTACTGAATCGGAAGTCCTGCTCAACCGGATTGGAATCGAAGCTGCACGGATCGAGCAGATGTTGACACAACTTCTCACACTCGCTCGTCTTGATAGCGGAGCAACTTCGTTCCCAAGAACTCCAGTCGAACTGTCACTGCTTCTCTCTGAAATCGTTTCGGACGCCAGCTTTGAGGGCTCGGCCACAAAGCGCTCGGTGATTCTTACGCATGCGGATCCTTGCCTGATTGAAGGTTCCGACGCACTGCTTCGGAGCGCAATTGAGAATGTCATTCGCAACGCCGTTCGGTACACGCGCGAGTCGTCAATTGTGGAAGTCAGCCTGAAGCTGCATAACGCTTTGGAACGAGATTTAGCCGTGATCCACGTGACTGACGAGGGTCCAGGAATTCCCTCTGGAGAACTCTCGGAAATCTTCAAACCTTTTTATCGTGTGAGCAGCGCCCGAGAACGCGAGACCGGCGGCGCCGGACTCGGCCTCGCAATCACCGATCGTGCCGTCCATCTGTATCGCGGCAGTGTTGCCGCGCAGAACCGAGCAGAGGGTGGTTTAGATGTCGAAATCCGTCTGCCATTGCTACCCATCCTGCCCCACCAACTGCCCGCACCGGACAGCGTCTCAACTAACGTCTAAGGTAGGATTACTCAAAATCTTCGGGCTCCTTCGTCAAAGTAGGTTCGGTAAGGATGGCAGCGGCTGCCGTGAGTGTGCCGACCGTTGTGCTCGCAGAAAGCGGGTCCAAATTCCCAACAGCATAGATGGGGTTCAATATGAATTTATTATTCCCCAAGTGCTTTTCTACCTCGCATAGCAGCGGATCCCGGTTAAAGCGGCTTGCTTTGCTAGGCTTTTGTAAATGCGGATTCTAAAGGGATTCGGTTCACTGCGCTGTGCCGGCCCAAACGCAGGGGACAAATTTAAACCTAACGGACGTTCACATCGTGGAAGCCGAAGCCTTGCAGCATGCCGGTGATGGTGCTGCGGGCGTTGTCTGCAGCGGTCTTGAGAATGCCGTCTTGCAGGGCGGATTGCTCGAGCTGGCGCTCGGCCTCGGTGCGGACTTGGCTCTCGAGGTCGGGGTCGGGCGAGGAGAATAAGCCGGTGTCGCGGGAATAAACTTTGGTCTTGGCGTTGTCGAGGCGGGTGCTGAACACTTCCGCAGTCGGCAGGTGGATCGATACCTGGTTTCCCTGGACTCGTACATCGCCGGGCTCTAACGTTGCCAGATTGATGCCCCCGACAACCTCACCGTGGACTACCAGCAGTAAACGGTCGCCGGCTAAAAATTTGGGGAGGTAGGGGTTGGCGCGTTCTCCGGAAATGATTTTGTCCATGGAATAGCTGACGGTTTCGAGGCGCTGGAGCTGCTGGATTTGATGAACTACCGTGGGCTGGTCCACGTTGATCTGGGTGCGGCTGCCGTGCAGGGCGCTGATCAGATGGAACAAGCCTAGGCCAGTCGATAGCCAGACGACTGCACCGACCAAGACTACCGTGAGAGTCGCCCCTGACAGCATGCCTAGAATCAAGGAGTAGGCGCTGGCCGACTTCGGTCGGGTCTCTCGGATTTCTGGCTCGCACGCGACAGCTGGATCGTCAATTAGCATAGGTATCCTCACGACTTCGGTGTAGACCCGGCGCCGAGTTATTCCTGCTCGGGCGGCTTGAGCGGCGGCGACGACTGACGACTGCGCTGAGATCCTTCGGCGATCCTTGCGGGATCGCCTCAGGATGACACGTTTTTGGCGGCGACGGGGAGAGAACCGCACGCGGACAGATTTTGTGCCCGCGTCGTCCACCTGCATTCTTAGACTGGCTATGGCTGTCTTCGGAAACTTGGTAGCTACAACCGTCAACCCTCAAAATCAGTGTGTGTGATCGATCTCGGACGACATTGCTTTGCGGCTTCCTCAATTTATTTGGAGTTAGCTCATTTAAGAGTACACTCCGTGGCGCCCGGGAGCTCGCTTTCTGAGGCGTGCGAGTTTAGGGCTGGGCATTTGGGGCACAGCAGTGCTGTGCCCCAACAGGGCTTGCGCCGACAGGTTGTTTTCGCTTGTTGCTGCCACGGTGTTTTTGTGGAGAGACCATGCAGACACTCTTCCGTGTGCTTTTGCTGCTTTCTATTTTCCTCATTGCAGCTGGGAATGGATTGCTGGGGCAGGATATTGCCGTGCGGGTAGAGGCGGAACGATTGGTGGAGCGGGCTAATGGGGTAAGTCATCCGGTGCACGCGGTGCACGTCAAGAGCGAGGTCAGGTTTCGCACGTATGCGCCAGACGGGAGTGCGCGAGATGGCCGGTTTGACACCATTCATGCAGGGGATATCGAACGGTACGAAATGGTTCTGGGTGACTACCATGGGGTGGCTATCCATTATCCGGATCGCATCGTGCAGGACGGCGACGAATCGGAGCCGCCCGAGTTTACCGAGGTAGGTCGGCTGACGCCGCTTTTGATCGGGCGATTCGATATGTCGGACACCATCCACTCGATCACTCCGGCTACGATTTCGGGCCGGGCTGCGAAGTGTATTCGATTCGAAACGGTCGTGGGTCGAACGCAACAGTCGAACGAGATTTGCGTGGATGATGAACTTGGGGTGCTGCTGCGCTGGAATGTGGGGGAAGATTTGATCGAGGACACGGAGTATTTTTCGTTCGAAGGGGTCTTGCTGCCGGCTCGTATACGGCACTACATCGATGGAAAACTGCGCATGGAGATCGACCAGAAATTCAGCGTGATGGAAGATCCGATTGACTGGGCGGCGCTGACTCCGCCGGACGCTGTTACTCTTCGAAGTTGTCATCCGTACCACGCGCCGGTCCGTGAGTCCACGCCGCAGCCGGCTAACGCTGGGCCTGGGCCTTGGTATGACGTGACGGTGGAGGCGGCGATTGGTCCGGACGGGCATGTGTATCAGGCCAAGGTGCTTCCCCGTGGGAGAGCGGACTTAGAGTCGCAGGCCATTCAGATTGTGTCTGGGTGGATCTTCTCACCTGGTTTGTGTAGCGGGAAACCGACTACGGTCAGCGCAGACCTGGTGGTTCATTTCCCGCCGCAGTGAAGGTCGTTACGCATTTTCCCGGTGCTCGCAATTACGGTAGTGCAACGATACGTTGAGCTCCTTCGCCCATCCTGGTCGGACAGGCTCAGGATGACAGCGTTGACGACCCGCGGACGGCCAGGCCTCTGGCGTTTCTTAGTTATCAAAGGCGGCGCCGAGCCACCGCACTTCACATTTCGGCCGGAAAAGGATTTGGGGATCAGGCAACCGAAGCGGTTCGAGTGCCATCAACGAAAGTGATTACAATGGATTGCAAGAGAGTCTTGGGGGCCTCTTTAGCCTGTGTGAGGGGGCGCCTTGGAGCGTTTTCTTTATCGCCTGAAGTTTCTTGTACCTGCCCTTCGACTTGCCAGCTGGCGGCGTTTGCATCTGAGTGAGTCGACGCGAAACAAATACCTGGCCGTTTGTGTCGTTTTTGTTGTGATTTCGGTTGCCGCGGCGCGGGTAAGGTCCGCCGAGGCGCAGAATCTTACCTTTCGAATTCCTCCCGTTAAGATTCCATTCACGGTGAACGATCAAGCCGTCACCATCACGGCATCGGCTTTGATTTCGATGGTGTCGAAGGATCGCGACCTGGATGTGTTCAGGCTCGAATTGAGCGCGGATTTGGCGGATGTGCAGCGGAATATGACTGGGTTGCTGTCGTCGCAGTTGGATAAGGACGATCATTGCGGGGACCGCATCGCCATCCAGAACGCGACCTTGGTGCCTGCTGAACCCGTTAGCCTGGCTACGGTGCAGCTGCATTATGAACGGTGGGCTTGCATCAAGGCTTTTGGGAAGCAACAGGCTAAGAGGGTTGTCGGTGGGAATGCGGTGGTTGTGGTTAAGCTGACTCCGGGCGTCGAGGAAAATTCGGAGCTTCGGTTGGTGCCGGAGGTTGGAACGATTCAAGCAGACGGTTCGCTGGGGGAATTGCTGCGCTCGGGGACCGTTGGGGAAATGTTACGCGATAAGATTCGGAGCGCGATTTTGTCGGCTATGCAGAAAGGCACGAACCTTAGCGCGAGTCTGCCGCCTGCGGCTCAGGGTTACGCGACGATCGAGAATGCGACGTTTCGGGACGCTGGGGCTGGGCGGTTGATTGTGGTGCTGGATGGACAGCTTCGCATTACAAAGGAGCAGGTGCAGATATTGTCGAGGCAGGTGAGAGAGCGGGCTGCGGCCCGGTGAGGCTGCTTGGAGGAACGGTCCGGGCGCATCCGTGATCGGCATAGGGGGAGTGGTCGCCCACGCGCCCCTGCCACACGACCGGACATCATCTGGTTGTGAACAGGACCTGCACCTCCCAACTGCTCGGCACAGAAACGCAGATCCCTCGCGCCGCTCGGGATGACTTTGATGTCGATTTATCGTCCTGAGTAATAGCCGTCTCGGGCTTGGACTACCAGGTCTTTTTGTTTCACGGTGAGTTGAATTTTGTGGTAGCCGGGACCTGCGTCCTTGTCTGGGGCATAGCCCAGGCTGTATTGGTTGCGTAGTTCTTCCTCAATATCGGCGTAAATTTTTTCTATGGTTTCTTTTTTCGAGACCTCGAATAGGCGACCACCCGTTTCTTTGGAGATTTGTTGGAGGACTTTTTTGCCGTCAGGGCGTTCTTGCTGCGGGAATCTGCCGCCGCGACGACCGCTTCCTCCCATTCCGCCCATACGTATCCCCGGGTTGCCGTAGCCTTCGTCGTCTTTGAATAGGATGGAATAGACGACGGTGTCGGAGCGCTGGGCCATTTCTATGGCTGTGGATAGGCCTTCTTTGCTGCCGTGGTCTACGCCGTCGGAGAGGATGATTACGGCTTTGCGGCCTTGTTGCTTGCTCATGATCTCGTCGCCGGCCAGGTAGACGGCGTCGTAGAGAAGGGTACCTCCGCCCCTTTGGCGGCCCCGCCCGCCACCACCACCGCTGCCGCCGCCTGGGTAACCGGCCCCTGAGCCGCCCCCTCCTCGGCCACTGTCGAATTCCGGGATTTGAAGGAGTTGCAGGGCGGCTTGCAGTTTTGGGCGGGAGGGCGTGAATTCTTGCAGGAGTTCTACTTCCCGGTCGAAATGGATTACGAAAGCTTGATCTTTGTCCGGGCGTAGCAGGTGGTCTAGGAAGCTGTAGCTGGCGTTGCGTTCCTGTTCCAGGACTCGGCGCTGGCTTAGGCTGGTGTCGACCAGCAGGCCCAGGCGTAGCGGCAGATCGCTTTCGCGCGCGAAGTAGTCGATGGGTTGGGGGCGGCCGTCTTCGGTTAGGGTGAAGTCGTCTTTGTTGAGGTTGGAAATGGTTTTGCCGTGTTTGTCGCGGACGGTGGCCAGGACGCTTACGGTCTTTACTTCCACGGCGATTTTGGGTTGCGCGGGTGGTTGGTGGGTTTGGGATGGCTGAGATGGGGCTGGCGGCGGTGCGGATTGCTGGGGAGGCGGTTGTTGGGCTCGGACCGCTGCACAGACTAGCGTGAGTAATAACGCGATGGTTTGCGCGATGAGCCGGACGAATTGGATGATTACCGATTTCACTGGTTTGCCATTCGGAGTTTTGCGGGAACAGCAGGCTCTTCCCGCTTGCGTCAGCTTTGGAGGTTTGAAATGTCGGTCGAGGAGATGTGAATGCATTTGATTAGATTCCCTTTCGGGGCGCGATTTGTTCCTGACCGTGTCGATTGACTCCGATCCTTTAGATTCTGGCTAAATCTGTGTGGGTTGCCGGGGCTTACGTTGAGATCCGGGTGCTTGGGGGTAGGGCTCGGAAGAACTGGTGGCTTTGCGGCGTAGGGTTGCCAGGGTTGGCGCGGACACAGACAAGAGTGTCTCGTGTTAGCTCGAGGGGCGGATTGCGTTGCTGCGAAGCTTAGCCTTCTAGGAAGGTGGCGGATTCGCGGAGGAATAGGGGGAGTTGGTCGTGATGGACCCAGTGGCCTGCGCCGGGGACTTGGATCAGGCGGCGGTTGGGAATCGATTGATAGCGGGGATCGTCTTCGGGGACAGGTAGGAAGCTTTCTAGCCCCCAGAAGAACAGGGTGGGGCTGGTGATTTGGCTTAGGATTTCAACGGCGTCTTCGATGTTGTGGCCGTAGGGCGGAAAGACACGGGCGAAGTTATCGAACTTCCAGAGGAGCGAGCCGTCGGACTCCCAGTTGGTGCCGTGCAGGGTCAGGTGGCGGGCCACTTCGTCGGTTAGGCGGGGGTTTACTTCGCGCATGCGGGCCATGGCCGCATCTAGGCTGGGATAACTTTTTGGGTGGCGTTTTTCGAGGCTGCGGATATTTTCGATCCACTCGCGGACTCGGCCGGAGGCTGGGCCGTGAATGCGGTGTTCTTGCGGGAAGCCCAGGCCTTCGATGGAGACGGCTTTGTGGACCTTTTGCGGGTAGACGCCGGCGTAGTGGAGGACTATGCCGCCGCCTAGGGAGTGGCCTAGCAAGCGGATCGGGAAATCGTTGATTATATCTAGGAGGGCGGAGAGGTCCAGGACATGTTCGCCTACTGTGTAGGCTGCGCCTGGGGCCCAGCCGCTGTTGCCGTGGCCACGGAGGTCTAGGGCGTAGACATGGTAATGGTTGCAGAGGGTCTGGGCTACCCAATCCCAGTTGCGGGCGTGGTCCAGGGCGCCGTGGACTAGCACTACGGAGGGTTTGTGATCTTGCCCGTAGTCCCAGAATTGGAGTTTTAAGCGGTCGGAGTAGAAGAAGTGGGAGATGGGTTCCACGTCGGCGATTCCCTTTCCGAATCTTATAATCTGTGTCCAACGGAAATACTCCGAGGGATCGGTTATTTTTCTCGGCTTTATTGAAGGCTTGTTTGGTTTCGAGATTGGACCATTGTATTTCAGACTCCTTGCGCAATACGATTTTCTCTTTCCACTTCCCCTTTCGTTCCTCCGACCTCAAGATCCAGCGCGTACGAGTATGCTGGACCGCTGAGATAGATGCTTTCCAACCGCGAATCTATGGGTGTGACGTCGATCGCGAATTTCTCGCAGTCGATGGACCATCGAGTGACCCTATAAATCGAAGAACCTTGCTGATGAAGAATGGTGTCCACCGGAGCGACAAACGCACCATAGCCAGTGAAATCGTTTCGAAGATCAAGGTGCGTGAACTGACCGTCTTCCCAAAATCCGATCCAGACACCGACCAATTCCTCCGGCTTTGGCGGTCTAGGCTTGTTCGCGTGGCTCGCAATGGTGGGGCACCAGAGAAAGAAGAGGTTCCCAGCAGCAGAAAGATCGCAAGCACCAAGCAAGTTGTCTTCACCGTTGCCCCATTTCTCGGGGGCACGATGATAGCTCAGCACGGTGACCCGTCCAAGACGGCAAGCAAGATCGCGCCCCGACTGACACCACGGGTAGCACAGCCAACAGCTGGCGGTGAAATGCGCTTCAAAGCGTAGGGGGAAACGGGAGCGGATCACAACGTACCCGTAGGGGCGCAGCACTGCTGCGCCCCTACGGGGTGGTCGAACGGCGCTAGAGGTTGGGTTAGTCGGCTTCGGCTTGGAAGACTTCGCCTGGTAGGCGGAACATTTTGCTTTTTGCGGCGGCCACGGCTGCGCCGTTCGCTTCTGCTGGGTGGCGGGAGTCGCGGCGCGGCGTGGAGTCCAGCCGGTTTGCGTATCCGTTGCCGTTCGCTGCGCTCCGGCTTGGCGTGTTGCTTTGGGGGGCGTGGCGTTGGTGGTTTGGGAATTCGCGTAGGCGCCCGGTTTGTTCTGCGGCTGGCGCGGGCGTGCCGTCTTCGGCGCTTAGGCGCTCCATTTTTATGCCTAGGGTGCGTTCTAGTTGGAAGAGTTCGGAGCGTTGTTCTCTCGAGTAGAGAGTTGAGGCTACGCCGTGTTTTCCGGCCCGGGCGGTGCGGCCTACTCGGTGGATGAAGTTTTCGGCTACTTCAGGTAGGTCGAAATTGATTACGTGAGCAATGTCCTGGACGTGGATGCCGCGCGAGGCTACATCCGTTGCAACTAAGACGCGGTAGCGGCCTTGCTGGAAGCCGGCCAGGGCGGAGTTGCGTTGGGATTGCGAGCGGTCGCCGTGGATCATGGCGGCGGAGAAGCCGTCGCGGTTTAGATTTTTGGCGACGCGGTCGGTGGCGCGTTTGGTGCGGGCGAAGACCAGGCAGCGGCCGGTCTCTTTGGCTAGCAGGCGGTTCAGGGTTTGTTGCTTGCGGTCGCTGCTGACTTCGAAGGCTTGCATGCGGATGTTTTCCGAGGGCTTCAGGGTTGAGCCGAATTGCAGGCGTACCGGGTTGCGCATGTAATCTTTTACCAGGTGAACTACCGAGGCTTCCAGCGTGGCTGAAAAGCACATGGTCTGGCGGTCTTTCGGAAGGACTGACGCTATGCGGCGGATGGCTGGTAGGAAGCCCATGTCTAGCATGCGGTCGGCTTCGTCCAGGACCAGGATGCGGAGATCTTTGAAGCTAAATAGGCGACGATCGAGGAAATCTTCGAGGCGGCCGGGAGTGGCTACGATCAGGCGGGCGCCTTTACGGATGGCGCTTAGCTGGGCGCCTTCGGAGAGGCCTCCGACTACGCAGGCTGCCGGTTGAAGCTGGCGGCCGCGGAGAATGTTGTAGACCTCGACGACCTGCATGGCTAGCTCGCGCGTGGGGACCAAGATTAGCGCGGCGATCCCGGGAGAGTTGCCTTGCAGCAATCGCTCCATTACAGGGATCAGAAACGCTAGCGTTTTGCCGGTTCCGGTTTGCGCTGTGGCTAGAACGTCTTTGCCTTCTAGCGCTTGCGGGATCGCGGCGGCCTGTACTGGAGTGGGCGTCATGAACTTCGCAGACGCCAAACGCTCCTTGGTATAGGCGGAAATCGTTGATTCTGTGAAACTTTGCATTCGGTATTGCTTTCTTGCTGGCTGAAGGTTTGGCGGCGCGCACACGTTGAGCGGTGCGACTCGGCAGAATTCAGTGCCAGTCTTATTTTAGATTTACACCTAAGACGAACGGAGGAAACTGGAGGCGGGTATTCTCGGTACTGCAGTTTACTTCCCAGAGCAGCCGCACTACACAACCGCGGTATTAAGCGCAACGAGAGTATAGCACGGATTGCAAACGGGAGCGCGCTTATATGTTTGCGCTTTGCGATGGCGGCGTGCCTAGTTGCCAACAGAGTGCTCTGAGGCCGGCTGACGGGGGGACTGCGAACCGGGCCGTTGGGTCAGGCGGCACCAGGCGAAACCGATCTAAAGATAGGCCACTACAGGTTCCCGCGGGTGAAACGGTGAGGTACACCGCGGCTGAAGCATGAGGTCCTTCCATTACAAGCCGGCGGCGCCTTTGGATCGATTTGTCCATGTAATTTGGTGTCTGGAGCAGGCGCCCACGGCGCACCCTCGGGAACGGTTGCTGCCGGATGGATCGGTGGAGATGGTGATCAATCTGCACGATGTCAGGTTCCGGTTTATACGCGGGAAACTTTGGACCGGTGCGAAGTGTTTCGCAACGAGGTTGGGTTGTCGCCGAAACTGTTTTGCCGGGTGCGACGATTTCAGAAGGTGCTGCGCTTGCTTTCGGCTGGACGGGGGGGTTGGATTGGGCGGATATTGCGCTTACTTGTGGATATTTCGATCAGCCTCACTTCCTTCATGATTTTCAGACGTTCTCGGGAATAAACCCTTCCAGCTATCTTGCGGACCATATTGATGCTTGCTTGACGAAATCCAGCAACCGCGCCACCCTCGGCACCACCACATAAGGGGTCACCGTTCACGCGGCAGCGACGACGAAGTGTACCAGCGGGCGCTGGCGGCGGGGGCGGAGTCTTTTGTACGAGCCGAAAGACATGGACTACAGCGACCGCGAAGGGGGGTGACCGACCCGAACGGCCATCAGTGGTTCATGGCTACGCACAAAGCTGGGGATCGATTCATCCCCGAGGGATTGCACACTGTGACCCCGGGCATGCGCGTGAAAGGCGCCGCGCAATTTCTAATTTTCGTGCAAAAAGCGTTGACTCGATTATGGAATGCGGCGACCCGCAGGGAGAGTGGGGACCGCGAGCGGTGACTCTGCATGTCTAGGTCCCGGACGTAGACGCCAGCTATAAGAACGCGATCGCGGCTGGCGCTAAATCGTTAAGCGAGCCGAAAAATCAGTTCTACGGCGAGGGAAACGGTGGCGTGGTAGACGCTTGGGGAAACCATTGGTACATTGCTACGCACACGGAAGATTGGACCAGCGAGGAATTGAATTCTCGCGGGGCCTCCCAAGGAGAGTCGACGCACTAAGATCGGGTTGTTGGTGCGGAGAAAGTTTCAAGACCAACAGGAGGAGACAGAAGATGCGGGTGAGAAAAGCTCTGATGGGTGGGTTGACGATGTTGTTGACACTAGGTTGTGCGGCTGCGGTAAGGGCCCAGGATGTTTCGCAGACGGACAAGGATCGGGCCTTGGCGTATTTGGAGTCGACAAGGAAGGGCGTCCTTGACGCGACTAAGGGTTTGTCGGACGCACAGTGGAATTTCAAGCCGGGGCCGGATCGCTGGTCGATCGCCGAAGTGATGGAGCATCTTGCGGCGGCGGAGGACATGATTCGCGGCATGGACCAGGACCAGGTGATGAAGAGTCCAGCGATTCCGCCACGGGATCCTGCTGAGTTGCAGAAGATCGACGCCGGGGTGATTGCACAGGTGCCGGATCGTTCGCACAAGACCACCGCCCCTGAACCGTTGAAGCCGACCAATCGCTTTGGGTCTCCCGCCGACGCGGAGAAGCATTTTCTTGAAAGCCGAGCGACGACCGAGGAGTGGTTGAAGAGCACTCCGGATCTGCGGGCGCACGCGACGGACAGTCCGATGGGCGTTAAGCTCGATGGTTATGAGTGGGTGCTATTGATCGCCGCGCATAGCGAGCGGCACACCAAGCAGATGCTGGAAGTGAAGGCGGACCCGAACTATCCGAAGCAGTAACCCTGGGGACTGCCGAACATCTTCGAGACCCCACGCAAGACATCACAAAAAATCTAAATCGCTTGTCGGAAGATGGCTCTGAAGGTATCTTGCTCGCATCGTTTTATATTGTGGTGTCCGCCGGAGGAATCTCGAATGAATAAATTTCGCGTGGTTTATAGTTGTGCTTTGCTCGTAGCTCTGATTGCTTGCGGCGTATTCACTTACGGCCACGTGAAATCTAGGTCAGAAGCGTCGCCCATGATCGTGGGCTCCGAGGATTTGAAATGGTCGGCGATTATCAAGGGATGCGATCTCGCACCGGTTTCGGGCGATCCCGGCGCTGATGGCACGCCATTTGTTCTGCGCTTACGTTGCGTGGATGGAGCGAAAATACCGGCGCATTGGCACCCTACGGACGAAAACGTGACCGTGCTCAAGGGAACATTTCTAGCAGGCATGGGAGAGAAATTCGACGAAAGCAAGATGCTAAAGATGAACGTGGGCAGTTTTATTTTGATGCCGAAAGAAATGCGGCATTTTGCCATGAGCGAGGGCCAGACCATTGTGCAGGTTCACGGCGTTGGGCCATTTAAGGTGAATTGGGTAAATCCTGCGGACGTTACTCCTGCGGATGGGCCGGCAGCGGCGGCAGCGAAACCGAAGTCGTGATTATCTTGTCTGCTGGCCGGCTCGACGACCTTTTCGCCGAAGAAAGTATTAAGACGAGAGCGTGACGCTGGCTTTGAAACTGTGACCGCATGTGGTGTGCTAGACTGAACATCGCAGTCGGAAATATTTCGCGACTGCCATCGCGTGGAGCTTCGGGCTCTGTGCAACGAGGTCCCGCGAACCCCGCCAGGCCCGGAAGGGAGCAACGGTATCGGGATCGCCTCGGGTGCCGCAGATCACCCGAAGTTCCTCTCGATGGCAGAAGCGAATCGTTCGCGGCGTAAATTTTCGCAGTTGCTCAGGTTCTGCAAAAGAATGGCCTACCAAGTTATAGCCCGGAAGTGGCGTCCTCAAAAATTTAGCGATCTCGTAGGTCAGCGGCATGTGACTGACACTTTGGCGAATGCCATTCGCAACGATCGCGTGGCGCACGCGTATATATTTTCAGGCGCGCGTGGGGTCGGAAAAACCACCGCTGCCCGCATCCTTGCGAAGGCGCTGAATTGCGCGAAGGGCCCGACCGCAGAGCCGTGCGGCGAATGCGATTCGTGTAAAGAGATTGCGGCGGGCGGCTCGCTGGACGTGATTGAGATCGACGCGGCCTCCAATCGCGGCATCGATCAGATTCGGGAGTTGCGCGAAATGGTGCGCTATGCGCCTGCCGGTTCCCGAAACAAGGTGGTGATCCTCGACGAAGCTCACATGCTCACCGGAGAGGCTTCCAACGCATTGCTGAAAACGTTGGAGGAGCCTCCAGACCGCGTCATTTTTGTGATGGCCACTACCGAGCCCGAGAACCTGGTCGATACCATTCGCTCGCGATCGCAGCACTTTCACTTTCGCGCGTTGACATTTGCGGAAATTACCGGGCGGTTGGAAGAAATCGCGTCGGCGGAAAATTTAAAGATCGAAGCGGGGGCGCTGGCGGTCTTTGCGCGGATGGCCGATGGTAGTTTGCGCGATGCGCTGTCGCTGCTCGAACAGGCGCGCGCTTATTGCGGTGACACGATTGGAGCGGAGGAAGTCCGCTCACTGCTTGGGGTGGTTCCCGACGATGCACTCGAAGAATTGGTGGGCGCGATCGCGGCGGGTTCCGCCGACCGCGCGCTGGAACTGGTGCATACCTTCCAGAAGGAAGGTCGCAACCTCCAGCATTTTTGCCGCGAGGCGATTCGCCACATGCGCAATTTATTGATTGCACAGGTGTGTGGCGCCGATTCCGATTTGATCGCGGCGACGCCGGATCAGCGGCCGGCATTGGCACGCGCCGCGGCAGAATTCAGCGAAGAAGATTTGACACGGTTTTTTCAGATTTTATTGCAGACCGACGAGGACCTGCGACGCAAACCCGATCCGCGCGTGCATCTGGAAATGGGACTGCTCCGCTTGATCAATGCATCGCGACTCGCGCCATTGGAGGAATTACTGGCCGAAGTGCGTGCCGGCGCCCCCGGGACAGTCGTAGGCAATCGCACCGTGATCAATACGCCTGCGGCGCCGCTACGGACTACACCCGGTCGCGACGCGGCCCCAGCTCTTACGGCTCCTGTGGAGTTCTCGGCTGCGCCACGAATCGTTTTAAGCGGCGGACCAAGCGCAGGACCAAGTACGGCGTCGAGCGCAACGGTTCCGATTCGACCCCAATGGCCAACGCAGGCGGTGGCAGTGTCCGCGTCGCCTACACGAATCCCTAACGCGCTTTCCCTTTCCGCGGGTGCTAAAGAAACGATCACAGACGAAGCAGATGTATCGGAGTCGGTGAAAGCGACGACTCTCGCAACGGGATTGAGCGAAGGACAGGTCGAAGAAATCAAATCTGCCATTGAAGCCCAACAGAGATTTATCGGCGGAATTCTTGAGCACAGCAATCGTTGGGAGCTCGAGGGGGCCGAGTTGCGAATTTATTTTTCGCCGGCCGAGCGCACTTATGCGGAAATGTTAGAGGGCCGCGATACGATCGAGAAGATGCGTAGCGTTTCGAGCAAGGTGCTCGGACGACCGGTGCGCGTCTGTGCTAAACTCGAAGCAGTTGCAGCGGCGGTAGCGGCGTCGCGCGGTGGATCAGGTACGCAGGACTTGCGAGCCCAGTTCGAGCGCGATCCGGTGGTAAAATCGATGCTGCAGCGATTCGGTGGGAAGATCACTGAAGTCAAGCGTAACCCAGAGGAATCTTGATGGAAGTCAACGCGCTCCAACAGATGCTCTCCAGGTTCAAGCAACTGCAGGAAGATCTGCAACGCCAGGTGAACTCCGTCACTGTGGAAGCTTCGGCCGGCGGTGGCATGGTCACCGTGAAGATGAATGGCCAGAAGCAACTTGTCGACGTGCGGATCGAGCCCGATGTTTTTGCGGGCAAGGATCAGGAAATGTTGCAGGATCTAGTGCGGGCGGCGGTGAATGAAGCTTCGCGACGAGTGGATGAAGAACTCACGAATCAGATGAAGAACCTTTCTGGCGGGATTCCCGGCATGGCCGGACTTAAAATACCTGGTTTGTTTTAATTCCTCTTTGGCGTTCCCCTTTCGTCTTGCAGGGCTAGCCGACTGTTCACGCATTTCCGCGATGTTCACGACGTTTTGGAGTGTCGGGTCTGGCCGCGGCCCTATGGTTCGCGCTGGAATGCTGACGTCTTGTTGAAATGGGGCACAGCAGTGTTGTGCTCCTGCAGGTGACCGCTGGCTTCAGACTTGGTCGCTTCGTTTCGCTGGGTTTGCGCGGAGTCTCGCGCTGTGCTACACATCAGGCATGCCTGATTTTGCTGCTCCTGTTGAACGACTCATTGATGCACTGAAACATCTTCCCGGAATTGGCCAGAAGACGGCGCAACGGTTGGCGTTTTATCTGCTGCGGGCTTCGCCCGAGGACGCCTTTGCACTTTCCGACGCGATTCGCGACGCCAAAGAGAAAATCCGCGAGTGCTCGACTTGTCACAACATTACTGACACCGATCCCTGCCTATACTGCGTCGGCCCGACCCGAAATCACAAAATAATTTGTGTCGTCGAAGAAGCCCATAACATCATGGCGATCGAAAAGACTCGAATGTATAGCGGGATGTACCACGTACTCGGCGGAGCGCTTTCGCCGCTGCAGGGACGCGGGCCGGAGCAGTTGCGAATTAAGTCGCTGGTGGAGCGCCTTAAGGAAGGTAGCGTGGAAGAAATTATTATGGCGACCAATCCGACGGCCGAGGGCGAAGCTACCGCTGTGTACCTCTCGAAGTTGCTGAAGCCATTGGGCGTGCGCGTTTCGCGGATTGGCGTCGGCATTCCGGTAGGCGCGGACCTGGAGTATGCGGACGAAGTAACCATGATGAAAGCAATGGAAGGGCGACGCGATCTGTAAAAACTTTTGCCGTTTTCCACGCTTTTACCTTCTAGCCATTTACGGTTTTTAGGTATAAAGTGTAGTTCCGCAGGCAGCGTCCCCACGCTCGGAGTTTCTGCTATGCCAGGTCTAGCTAGCTACATGGCTCAATACGACCACGAGCATTCGTCTGCCTGGAATAAGGTCCTCCATGGCGTCGGTATTCCCATGATTTTCGCCGGCGTCGTCTTATTGATTCTCACCAAGTGGATTTGGGGCTCCGCATTCTTGGTGGGTGGTTGGATCTTTCTGTTCCTTGGCCATCGTATTGAAGGAAATCGTCCGGCGTTTTTTCAAGGGCCGATTTACCTGCTGGTTGGACCTGTTTGGGTCGCCAAGGAAATATGGACATTCTTGAGCGGAAGGCACCAGACTTGGTCATCTGACAGCTCGAGAAATAGACAAAATTGAGTGGCAGGTGCAGTTACATCAGCAGACACCAGAAACGGCGGCCCGACCCATGGATGACTTTGGAAGCAACCTAGCCGATGAAACAACGGAAATGGTGCCCGAAACAACGGTGAATGCCAGTTCGGATCTCAGAAAGCGCCGCAGCACGCGCATTGTGCAAGCGGTTCCGCTGCAAGTGACCGGGGTGGACGCTTTGGGGCGGCCGTTCGTGGAGCGGACTTCATCGTTGATCCTGAATTGCCACGGCTGCCGCTTTCAATCGAAGCATTACGTCTTGAAGAATATGTGGGTCAAGCTGGAGGTTCCCCATCCGGAAGCGGACCAGCCGCCGCGTACGGTGCGAGGACGTGTAGCGTGGATCCAGCGCCCCCGAACGGTGCGGCAACTTTTTCAAGTGGCGCTGGAGCTGGAGACGCCAGGCAACGTCTGGGGAATCGCCTTTCCACCTGAGGATTGGTTCGCGATTACAGAGCCCGAGAAGTCCCAGGCAGCAGCGGCTGGGCACGGAATTTCGCAAGTGAGTTTGCCCTCAGCTCCGCAGTCGCCGCCCCAGATATCGGAAGATGCATCTGAAACTGAGTTTCACGTGTCGCTTACCGATGCGGATTCACCTTCGGCGTCCAGCTCCGACAATGTGCGTGTATTCCCTTCGCCGGCCAGCACAACTGACGCTTCGCTGCAGCTTGCCCGACATGTGACGCGTTTGCTTGCCGAAGCTCGGCAACAGATTCAAGCTGCAGCGCGTGAAGCCGCGGCTCAAGCCGTTTCTAACGAGCGCCGCATCAGCGCAGAGCAATGGGAGCACAAGGTCGCGGAGGCGCGCGAAGCGCTGTCGCAGGAAACTGCCAGTGCGATCGAGAAAATCCAGGAAGAGTCCGAGACTCGAAGCCGCGCGGCGCACGAAGCGGCCGCAGCGGCGCTGCAAGAAGATCTTCCGAAACGCCTGGTGCCTCAACTAGAGGAGATTACTCGGAACCTCACCTCGCGCATGTCGGAAGAAGGCCTTTCGCAGCGCGCCGAACAGGCGGAGCAATTGACCATCGTGGCGGAATCATTAAGCGATGCTTGCCATCAGGCGGAAGAGATTACGGCGCGGTTGCGAGCGGGCACCGATCAAGCGGAAGCGCAAATCGCGACCCGTACCGAAGCGGTGCAGCATGCTTTGGAGGAAGCGGGCCAGCGGCGCGAAGAGGCTCTCGTAGCTCGACTGGAATCCCTCAACGCCGCGAGCCAGGAAGTCCAACAGCAGGCAGCGGCTGCGCTGGAGTCCGCGCAAACGAAATGGCAAAGCGATTTAGCTGGCGAAGCCGAGGCGGCACAATTGCGGTGGCAGATTGCGGTGGAAAACGCTTTCGCTCGAATACAAGAGCGCGCCACGGGGTCGCTGAACGAACACTCCAAGGGTCTGTTGGCAGCAGTTCAGCAGGAAGCCGAGCGGCTCGGTGGCGTTTTTCGTGGCTCGGCAGCCGAGGTGACGGAAAATTCCGAGCGCCAGGCGCGAGGATTGCGCGAATCGTTGCAAGTGCAAACTGCTCGCGCGGAGGCTGCCGCGGCTCGCGCCGCGGAAACTTCGGAACGCCTGGAGCAACTTGCGGCTCGACTCGAAACCGTTCAGGAACAGGCGTTGAGCCGCTTTCAATCGCAGGCCGATGATGTCTTGAGCCTGCACCGCAACGAATTGCACCGGACGTCGGAATCGCTATTGGAAGAGATTTCGGCGCGAATCCGGACGGCCTTCGATGAATCTGGCCGCGAGGCGGCCTTGCGTTTTGGCCAGGAAATCGAATCGCTAGTCCGGCCGCGGGTCTCGGAAGCTACCGACGCTATGCAGCGCTTGGCCGGTGGCAGATCGTTGCTCGACGCGGCCCTTACGATGCATCAAGAGCGGATTCGCGCGAGCACCGACGAATCTTTCGCCGAGGCTCTGGCGCAGTTCCGCGCGAATCTTGGCGGCGTGGAAGAGCTGTTGCGGGAAGCTGCGGAGAACGTCACCACGCGAAGCCTGTCGGACTTGGAGCTTCGAGTGGAGACGGTGAAGCAGCAAACCGTCGAAGATTTAATCAAGTCCGCCGAATGGTATGAGAAACGCGCGCAAACGCAGACCCAGGGCGCCGCGGAACGGGTGAGCGAACAAGCCGGGCACCAATTGCGCGAAAAGGCCGGCAATATTGCCAACGAGTTCTCGAGCGAACTGGATCAATCCAGCCGCAACTTCGTGACCTACGCGCAGACGCAGATGGCCGAGGTGGTAAGCGAGGCCTTTGAACGCGCCCGCGCGCTATTTGGCGAGGCGGCGGAAACGACCTCCGCGGCATTCATCGATGAAATTCAGCGGCACGCGCGGCAGGACCTCGATGGTTTTGATGCCGAGCTGCGGCGCTCCACGGGCGAAACCCGAACGCAGCTGGAGGCTGCGCGTTCCGAGCTGACCCAAAAAGTCACCACGGAGCAGGAGCATTTCTTGCGGCGCTTCCAAGAAGGCATGACTAGCGCGATGGAAGCGGGGGTCGCCGATGCCAACCAACGCGTGCAAGCCGGATTTGAGCCGCTGCTGGAATCGTGGAAAGCCATGACCGGCGAGCAGCAACGGGAGATGCAGAGTATTTATTCGCGGATGGGGGAGGAAGCGGCGACGCACTATCGCGAACGTCTCGACAACGTCTCGAATCAATGGATGTTGGCGACGGTGAGCTCGCTGGATCATCAATCGCGCGACTCAGTTGCCAAAATTGCGGCTACGGCTGAAGAAAAAATGCGCGAAACTTGTACCAGGGTTTTTGCCGATATCGGCGAAGCGTTACGCGAGCGGACCCAACACGTCACAACGAAGCTCGATCCTGCAATGCCGGGGTCGCATACGCCCGAAGAGAATCAGCACCACTCCTAGCGACAACCTGGTAGCCCACCGTCTCCGACGCCATGCTGGATCGGAGACTATTCTAAGGGGCAGGTAACCGCGGCCGCCAACCGAACCATAGCCCCTTAAGGCGCTCCCGTAACGGAACCTTATGCTCATAAAAGCTGCGCTTAACGGAGGTCGAACTCGCGCCGAGCATCCGGCGATTCCCATAACGCCCGACGAACTAGCTGCGTCTGCCAAGGAATCCGTGGCAGCGGGCGCGCGAGCAATTCATTTCCATGTGCGTGATGCCGCTGGGCGAGAAAGTCTTGATCCTGACGATGTCGCAAGCGCCTTGACCGCTGTGCGCTCAGCAGTTCCCGGAACACCTATCGGAACCAGCACCGGAGCATGGATTCTGCAGAACGCGGCGCTTCGCCTCGAAAAAATTTCACATTGGAGAGTCCTGCCCGATTTTGCTTCGGTAAATTTCAAGGAGGAGGGCGCGCTACCCCTCGCGCAGCTTCTGTTTTCCCTAGGTGTAGCGGTGGAGGTCGGAATCAGCGATTTGGATGGGGCGAAAATCTTCGTCAACAGCGGAGCGGCGCCGAACTGTCTGCGACTGCTGTTAGAACCTTTCGAGCAAACGAAAGCGGAAGCATTGAAAACTCTCGAGGACATCCTGCAATTGCTCTCCCCCGCGAGCGCGGAACTACCAATTGTGTTTCACGGTCTAAACCTGACGGCTTGGGATCTGCTCGATGAGGCCGCGACTCGTGGCTACGACACCCGCATCGGGTTCGAAGACATTCTAACGCTGCCCGGCGGCCAATTCGCCGACGGTAACGCTGCGCTGGTCTCGGAAGCCAGGCGTCGCTTGCACCAGCCTCGCAGTACATGATGCCGATCCGGGCTGCCTCCGAGATCCGATGATTCCCGGCAGCGGCGCCGGTTCGCCTCTACTCCGCGACCCCGGTATAATGAAGCGTTCTATCGTCTATGGCTAACCATTCCTATCTGCGCGTCTGGACCCGCGACTTCTCCGACCAAACGATGATCGCGGAGTTTGCTCGCTTCCTCACCACTGCTCCACTCTCGGCCACCAAGAGTACTTTCACCGATCTAGTCGTTCAACCCGTGAATTCTACCGAGCCCTCCATAACGGAATGGGACCTCCGGGCCCAAAAGTCGGGCCCGGCCGAAGTCGCTGCCCTCGCCGTGCAACATATACATTCAGATAGTGCTTACATCGCGACTGCGAATTGGGATCTCTGGCGCTTCGACGTCGAATCGTTAACTTGGCGCCACGAGCCCCAGCCTTTGATCCTCACGTGCCATGGCCTCGATTACGACGACGGCCTTGCCGCGACTGCCGGCCATTTCACCGCGGACCTAGGCTTCGAGCATTTCTTCACCGGCCACGGGGGGCTGCTAGCCCCGGGCGCCGCGTCGAATCCATTTGATTCCTCCGACCATCCGATAGAGCATACCTTCCGTCAATGGATGGCGGTCAGCAACAACCTGAAGGAATATCACGCAAAGACCCGCGAGAACATCCAACAACTATTCAGCTGGGTCGAAGCAATTGAGCGCGCTCTACCGGTCGAGCGCAGCGAATTATGGTCCGAGGGAGAAGAAAATTTTGAAGCGCGGTTGGACGCGATTTTGGCGCGGAGGTAGCGCACTGCTGTTGTGCTGCGTTCCGACGCCCGTGTTCGCGCCAGCAGCGACCGCCCAGCGGCACACCGAATCCAACGTGAAGAGCGCATCCACTCAGCCCGGTAATGGCGAGCTTACTCTCGCCAGCCTGCGACCCGGCCGCGACGACATCGCCAAAGCTGAACGATTGTTCGGTAAACCGTCCGCCACCAAGTACGATGGCACCAACAAGATTTGGCAAGACTACTGTCGCCACCAGCTAATTTCCATAATCCCTGATCCTAGCGGCACCATCCTGGAAGTTCGCGTGGCTCAAGCCAACTCTTCGCCCAACTCCAAATCCGTTTCCAACAAAGATTGCGCTTCTCCGGTCGAGTCTCATTCCGGCTGGACCACCGGCCACGGATTGGTCATTGGGAACCCCTGCTCACGCGTGCTGGCCCTCTATGGGCAACCGGGATCTCGCGGTCCTTCCACCAAAGACGGCCAACAGTTAGAATTGTTGTACTACGCCTTCGATTGGGCGGGCCCCGACGTGCCACAGGTCATGGCCGTACTCTGCACGCCGGAGAAAAATGCCAAGCCCGGTCGCGTGGTGGAAATCACCCTGGCGGCGCCAAGTCTCTAATGAACGAACCCACGCAAAGCACCACAACCGCCGGTCGGTCCCATCGCGCTGCTAACATCACCGCGGCCATGCCGTCCTTTACCTGGTGGACTAACCGCCAGCACCCGTACCGCAAAGTCGTAGCATCCGGAGGACCTTTTCTGAGATCCCTACAACTAGCTGCACTGTACGCGGTTGGTCTGGTTTTTCTATCCGGCTGCGGTAGCAATGCTCCCGAGACGAAGTCCGAACCAGCTCCGGCGCCAAAGCCCGCGGAACCCGCGGTGCCGGAGGACATTCAATCCGCGGCGCAATCCCTGCTTGGCGCCGAAACAACCGTCCTGCGCTTTGGCGACCTCGCCAAAACCGGCCGCCAACAATTTCTCGCAGCCAACGTCGTTCCCAAGTCCACCAAAAATCAGCTGCCGGGCACCATTATCGCGCGCGCGGTCATCGGCGAAAACGAAGACGGCCAGTGGAAAGAGATTTTCCGGTGCGATGAACATTTGAAAAACGGAAAGGGCTTCCTTGCAGGTACGCCGCTCGCCGATGTCACCGGCTGGCGCATCGCGTACGAGCAGAATCCTGAAAAAGGTCTGCAACTGTATTTTACGCCTTTGAAGGGCGGCACCGACGATCCGCACTCACTGCCTATCGGTGTGCGCTGGAATCCTAAGATGAAGCGATACCAGTCGCTCGATCGCAGTTACGAGAATTTCTTGACTGAATCAGCGAACATGGGCGGCACGCCAAAGTCCACCCTACGATGAGTGCCGCCGCCACAACGGCGACCACCGCCGGCACGAAAGCACCCGCGAAGGCCAAGCCTTCCTCCTCGTGGGCCAATCTTCTTGGTCTGTGGCCCTATTTGAAGCGGTATCCGGGCGGCGTCGCGCTGGGCATGCTTTGCTTAGTGCTAACCAGCGTCGTCGGCAACATTATTCCACTTGGCACCGGCGTCATCACCGATGTCATCGCCGGCAGCGTCAGGCCCTTCGAATCCAGTTCGCGAGGACATTTACTCGCCGGTTCGTGGCTCAGCCGCACCATTCCCTTCTACGCTCCGCACAGCCGCCACGCCCTCGGCGTCTATTGCCTGCTCCTCCTGGTCTGCGTGCTCCTCAAAGGCGCCTTTTCTTTCGCCACGCGTTGGATTCTAATCGGCGTTTCCCGCGACATCGAATTCGACATCCGCAGCGATCTCTTCAATCGCCTCCTGCTGATGGAGCCCGAATTCTACGTTCGTAATCGCACCGGCGAACTGATGTCCCGCGCCACCAACGATCTCAACAACGTCCGCATGGTCATCGGCCCCGGCATCATGTACACCGGCCAAACGCTGGCCACCATGGTTCTGGCCCTCGTAGTTCTATCGAAACTCTCGGGTTCCCTCACGCTCTGGATTCTTCTACCCGTCCCGGTCGTGTTCGTGGCCGTCCGCCACTTCGGCAAAGTGATCCACGAACTCTACGAAAAAATCCAAGCCTCGCTGGCCTCGCTGTCCGCAAAAGTGCAAGAAAATCTTTCCGGCGTCCGCGTAGTCCGCGCCTACGCCCAGGAAGAAGCCGAAATCCGCGGTTTCGACGAACCCAATCGCGAATACGTCTCCCGCAACATCAAGCTGATCCGTACCTGGAGCATGTTCATGCCATCGCTCCAAGCCCTGATCGGCACCTCCTTCCTGATCGTCCTCTGGCAAGGCGGCCATCAACTCCTAAGCGGCAAAATTTCCCTAGGCGCCCTGATTGCCTTTTATACCTATCTAGGCGTGCTGGTCTGGCCCATGATCGCCCTAGGCTGGGTAACCAATATCTTCCAACGCGGCGCCGCTTCGACCGGCCGCCTGAACTACATCCTCCGCGCCGCGCCACAAATCGACGATCGCGCCGCGAAAGTTCCCCCGCAAACCAAAGTCGCCGGCGAAATCGAATTCCGCAATCTCACGTTCACGTACCCCACCAATTTGGCGGGCCACGGCGCGAGCACTCCGAGCAAATCCAACGGCGCCGCCCACGCGGTCCTAAGCGACATCAACCTAAAAGTCCCAGCCGGCTCGACGCTAGCCATCGTGGGCCCCACAGGCAGCGGCAAAACCACTCTAGCCGCCCTGATCGCCCGTCTATGGGAAGCCCCCGACGGCCAACTCCTAATCGACGGCCACCCCATCCGAGAATGGCCATTAGAAAGCCTGCGCCGCTCCATCGGCTACGTTCCACAAGACACCTATCTCTTCACCGAGACCGTGGGTGGCAACGTAGGCTTCGGCCTCCCGCAATTCGGCCTGGACCAAATCAAAGCCGCCTCCGACGTCGCCAATCTCGACGCCGAAGTCGAAAGCTTCCCCAACAAATACGACACGGTAGTAGGCGAGCGCGGCGTAACCCTGTCCGGAGGCCAGAAGCAGCGCTGCGCCATAGCCCGCGCCGTAATCCGCGACCCACGCATTCTGATCCTCGACGATTCCCTTTCCGCCGTAGACACCCAAACCGAAGAGCACATCCTGACGAACCTGCGCGACGTAATGGAAGGCCGCACCACCATCCTGATCTCGCACCGCACCTCTACGGTCCAACAGGCCGACCAGATCGTAGTGCTACGCGACGGCCGCATCATCGAGCGCGGCACCCATGACGAACTCCTAGCGCGTGAAGGCTATTACGCCGATCTATATCGCAAGCAGTTGCTGGAAGAAGAGCTAGAGAACGCATGAGCAACATCCATGAGGAAGAAGCACTAGGCAAAGCGTACGACGCACACCTGTTGCGCCGACTACTACAATATCTGCGGCCGTACCGCTGGCGTGTGGTCCTCGCTCTAGCACTGGTAGCGATCGTGACTCCGCTTGAGCTCGCACCACCAAAACTCTTTCAAATAGCGATCGACAAATATCTAGTCCCAGGAATGCACCGCGTCATCGCCGAATCCCAGGCCTGGCACGGCGTCCTGATCATCAGCATCCTCTTCTTCGGCGTCCTGGTTTTCGACTTCCTCGCCCAATACATTCAGATTCGCATCATGCAGCGCGTCGGCCAGCAAACCATGTACGACATGCGCACCGCTATTTTTAGCCACATCCAGCGTCTCCCGATGACCTATTTCGACCGCAACCCGGTAGGCCGGCTGGTAACCCGGGTAACCACCGACGTAGACGCCCTGAACGATCTTTTCGCCGCAGGCGTAGTGACCATGATCAACGATTTCTTCCTGTTAGCCGTCCTTGCGGTGTGGCTTTTCTCCATCGACCGCCGGCTAGCCCTGGACGCTCTAGCGGTCCTCCCGTTCATCCTGGTAGTCACCTATTTCTTCCGTAAATTCGTCCGCGACGCCAACCGCCGCATTCGCACCGCGGTAGCCAGCATCAATTCCTACCTCCAGGAGTACATCTCCGGCATGAGCGTTGTGCAAATCTTCAATCGCGAACAAAAAGCCCGCGAAGAATTCGGCCGCCGCAATCGCGACAACATGCTGGCCTGGCGCGACGCCATCCTGGCCTTCGCCCTCTTCTATCCCGCCGTAGAAATCCTAAGCATCTTCGCCATCGCCCTGATCTACTGGTCCGGCGGCAATCGAGTGCTGAATGGCACGCTAAGCCTGGGCGTCCTCACCGCCTTCACCATGTACGCCACGCGTTTCTTTCGTCCCATCCAAGATCTCAGCGAGAAATTCAACATCCTGCAATCCGCTATGGCCGCTTCCGAACGCATCTTCAAACTCCTAGACGAACCCGCCCCCGCAGCCTCGCCCGCTGATGCTATCCGTCTTGAGTCCCCGCGGGGCGAAATCGAGTTCCGCAACGTCTGGTTCAGCTACGCCAACAAAGCTGAACCCGCCGAAGACGATTGGGTCCTCCGTGACGTCTCCTTCCGGGTAGCCCCAGGCCAAACCGTAGCCATCGTAGGCCACACGGGCGCAGGCAAGACCACACTGATCTCCCTGCTCCTCCGCTTCTACGACGTCCAGCGAGGCCAGATCCTCCTGGACGGCATCGACGTCCGCAAAATCAATATCCAGGATCTCCGCCGCATGTTCGGCATAGTCCTGCAAGACCCATTCCTCTTCAGCGGCACCATCGAATCCAACATCCGCCTGGGCTCCCCCGGTATCGACCGCAAAAAAGTAGAAAGCGCCGCCGAACAGATCGGCCTGGGCGATTTCCTGCTTGCGCTGCCCGAAGGCGTAGCCTCCTCCGTAAACGAACGAGGCTCCACGCTCTCGGTAGGCCAGCGCCAACTAATCAATTTCGCCCGAGCGATGGCCCACAACCCTCGCTTCCTAATCCTCGACGAAGCCACCTCTAGCGTAGACACCAAAACCGAATTCCAAATCCGCGAAGCCCTGGACCGCCTACTAAGCGGACGCACCGCGCTCGTAATCGCCCACCGCCTAAGCACTATCCAACACGCCGACCGCATCCTGGTCTTCCACAAGGGCCGCCTGCGCGAACAAGGCGCCCACCAAGAACTGCTAGCCCAACGAGGCATCTACTACCGCCTCTACCAACTCCAATACAAAGAACAAGAACTGCATTTGCCCGAGCAATCCACGTCCGCACACTCGCAAACCGATTCGCCGCTACCCCTGCCCCTTCCCGCTACCGACTGAAGTATTTCTTTACTCCCGTAGACCCGAAGCGACCCTCCATTTTCCCGCCCAAATCTAGCGAACTGTCATCAGCTGCTCCGCCACTGCGACTGCTTGCTCCGAGCAACCCAACGCGCCACCTAATCCGGCAACCATTCCTCACCCGCACTCAACTTCCTGAACTCTCTATGAGATGATCACCACCGCGAATCCAACTCTGCAAATGCCACCCATCCCTCTCCTACTCTCCGCCGGCGAAGCCAGCGGCGACATGTACGCCGCCCGCCTGGCCACCGCCCTAAAGCGACGCGCCGACGTAAAAATCTTCGGCATGGGCGGCCCGCAAATGCACGCCGCAGGCGTAGACGTCATCACCGACTATTCCGAAGTGTCCGTAGTAGGCATAACCGAAATCCTAAGCCACCTACCCTCGCTAATCCGATCCATGCGCCGGCTAGTCAGCGAAGCCGAGCGCCGCCGACCCACATTAGCCGTCCTCACCGATTTCCCCGGCTTCCACCTCCGCCTAGCCAGAAAACTCAAAGCCCGCAACATCCGCAACGCCTACTACATCTGCCCCCAATTCTGGGCCTGGCGACCATGGCGGGTAAGAATCGTCCGCCGCCGTTTCGCCCAAGCCCTTTGTATCTTCCCCTTCGAAGAAAAGTTCTATGCCGACGCTGGCGTGCCGGTAAAGTTCATCGGCCATCCGCTCGTTGGCGCCGTACATGCCTCGGTCGGCCGCGAAACTTTTTTGCGCGAACAGCAGCTGGATCCATCCCGCCCAGTAGTGGCCGTCCTGCCCGGCAGCCGCAACACCGAGCTAAACCAGCACCTTCCGGTCCTCCGCGAGGCCTGCCTGCGCATCCACCGCGAAACCCGAGCCCAATTCGTAGTCGCTGCCGCTCACAACCAGGACTCCCCGCAACTCCGCGAAGGCTGGGCCCCCGAACTTCAAGTCCGCATCGTGGGAGGCCGCACCTACGATGCACTCGCCTCGTCCGATGCCGCTGTCGTATCCAGCGGCACCGCCACCGTAGAAACCGCCTTACTCGACGTCCCAATGGTAGTCGTCTATCGCGTGACTCCCGTCACCGCTTTTCTCGCCAAACCGCTGGTCCGTACACCTTTTTTCAGCATGGTTAATCTAATTGCCGGAAGGCGCGTCGTGCCCGAGTTAATTCAAAGCGATTTCACACCGGAACGCGTCTCAAAGGAAGTGGTCCAACTATTGCGCGACCCAGCAGCACGTGATGCCATGCGCGTGCATTTAGCCGAAGTTCGCGTCCGTCTCGGACCGCCCGGAGCCATCGACCGCGCCGCCGACACCATCCTCGACTTGGTCCGCGCCACTCCTGGCAACGCTAAGTGAGGTGTCTGCTATCCTATGTAGTAGCCCTGGTTGGCTCAACCCGGTTGGTACCAGCCGTTTGGATCTTTGCCTGAAAGGGGTCCGATGACCCGCCCGCGAAAAATTAGTTCGGCGTTTGCCCTGTCGCTCGTGCTGATGTTCATTTGTTCCGCAACCCCTGCACTGGCGCAGTTGCCCCGCCCCCCAGCGTTTCTCGCACAGCACTATGATGTCAGCGCCACACTCGACCCTGTGGCGCAATCGATTTCCGCCGTCGCCAAAGTCGAATTCAAAGCTCAAGAAGTTTCCGGTGGCGTCCGCGTAGAACTTCACCAAAATCTCGACGTGCGAGAAGTGAAATCTTCCGACGGCAAATCTCTAAGCTTCGAACGCGAAAGTGGCAATCCCCTGTTTCTAACGGTGATGCTGCCGTCCGCAGTTTCCACAGGCACAAAGGTGACCCTAACGTTCACCTACGCAGGCCTGCTAGCCAACGAAGAAAACAGCCCGATTCCCGGAGTCAAAACCGCAGTCATCAGCAAAGAAGGCGCGTACCTACTTCTGCCTGCCCGCTGGTTTCCCCTCACCAACTACCCATCGAACCGCTACACCGCCACGTTCCGCCTAAGTGTTCCTGATTCGTTCGCGGTAGCAGGCACAGGCAAAGCGTCCGCCCCCACCCCGATGGCCGGCAAAAATCCCGCCGAGGGCAATCGCCTCCTCTACACGTTTCAATGCGACACCCCAGCACCTAACGGCACCTTCGTAGCCGGCGAACTGCAACTCAGCCCCGAGCAAGCCGAAGGCGTAAACGTGTCGGTCTACGCCCCGCGCTCGGCTCTGGGCAAGCCATCCGATTTCGCAGCCAGCGTAGCCCGCTCCTACACCATGTTCTCCGACATGTTCGGCCCACTGCACGACGCCGACGTCACTATCGCCCAACTCCCCGACGGCACCCTGCGTGATTTCGCCGGCCCCGGCCTCCTGCTGCTGAGCAAGCGCATCTGGGATCCCAAAGGCGCCGATCGCACCATCGCTCGCCTGGTTGCCTCGCAGTGGTGGGGCAACGCCGTTCTCCCCGCAACACCCGGCGACGCCTGGATCAGCGATGGCCTAGCCCGCTACTGCGAAGCCCTATACGCCGAACAAAACGCCGGTCGCGAAGCCGGCCTGAAAGCGGTAGACGAATTCGCCGTAGGCGCCCTCATGGGCGAAGACGCCGCCCCAGTAGCCCAAGCCGCCCGTCTGGCCCCTTACTCGAGCGACTATCGCTCCGTCGTAATGAACAAAGGCGCAATGATCTTCCACATGCTCCGGGCCCAAATGGGCGACGTAGCCTTCAAGTCTCTGCTCCACGATTTCTACACCAAGTACGACGGCAAGACCGCCACCATCGACGATTTCGAAAATCTAGCCCAAGCCCGCGCCGAAGCCTCCGCCAAGAAAGGCGAACCTCCGCCGCAACTCCGCGGCTTCTTCGCCCAATGGCTAAACTCCACCGGGGTCCCCGACTTTACCCTCGAATACGTCGTCTACCGCACCAAGCAAGGCTTTCGGGTAGTAGGCAAAATCAAGCAACCCCTCGACACCTTCAGCATGCCCATCGACATCCGCATCGACACCGAAGGCAACCCAGAAACCAAAACGGTCGACGTAATAGGCACCGATTCCTCCTTCACAGTAGAGACCTTCGGCCGCCCCAAACCCGGTGGCATCAAGATTGATCCGAACAACGTAGTCCTGAAGGGCAGCACCACCTTGCGCGCCCGCGCTGCCATAGCCCGCGGTGAAGAACTAGCCGAGCAAGGCCGCTACTACGACGCGATCGGCCAATACCAGCGCGCTCTCTCGATCCAGCCAAATCGCCCGCTAGCCAATTTCCGCATGGGCGAAGCCTTCTTCTATCAAAAGAATTACCAAGCCGCCGCCAACGCTTTCCGCGAAGCCCTGCAAACTGTCCCGGACCCACCAGAAAAGTGGACCGAAGTTTGGAGCCACATCTACCTAGGCAAGATTTTCGATTTACTAGGCCAGCGCGAACGCGCCGTAAACGAATACAGCAAAGCCAAACAAACCAACGACGACACCGGTAATGCCCAAGCCACGGCCGAGTCCTTCCTAAAGAAGCCCTACTCCGAAGGCGCGGTCTCCGCGGCAGTCCCAGGCGGCGTAAGCGGCGCCCCAGCCCAAGCCCCCACCGCAGCCCAACCCGACAACCGCCCGGTCCTAAAGCGCCGCCCAGATTCCCCATGAGCTAACACCGACACTCACGTCGGAGTCCGCGTCGGTCGGCAAGATTGAGTCGGAACTATCTCCCCTCCGTTAACGCGCTCCGCCAGTCTCAGGCAGCAGTCTTGCGCTTCCAAAACCCTTGAAGCGCCCGCCTCCCTCTCCGTGGACCTAGTTTGCTCGGCCTCTTTGCTTCTCGCACCCCTTACCCGTCCTAATCGCCCTCTATGGTAAAACTCCCTAATGCCCGAACTCCCCGACATCACCGCCTACTTGACCGCCCTGACCCCCCGCATACTCAACCAGCCACTCGAGCGCGTCCGCCTGGCCAGCCCCTTCCTTCTACGCACAGCCCAGCCTCCACCAACCGAAGCCGAAGGCCACGCAGTCCGCAACCTCCGCCGCATCGGCAAGCGCATAGCCCTAGGCCTAGACAACCACCTGTGGCTAGTCGTCCACCTAATGATCGCCGGCCGTCTCCACTGGCACCCCCCGCAAGCCAAACTAGCCGGTCGCAACACCCTAGCCGCCTTCGATTTTCCCAACGGCTCCCTGACCCTAACCGAAGCAGGAGCAAAGCGTCGCGCATCCCTGCACATTCTAAGCGGCGAGGAAACCCTAAGTTCCATCGACCCAGGCGGCATAGATGTCTTCGCCTCCGATCTCGCCACCTTCCGCGCGGCCCTAGCCGGCGAAAACCGCACCCTGAAGCGCGCCCTGACCGACCCCCGCATCCTAAGCGGCATAGGCAACGCCTATTCCGACGAAATACTCCACGCCGCGCAACTCTCCCCCCTAGCCCAAACCCACAAACTCAGCCCCGCACAATGGGATCGCCTCTATGCCGCCACCCGCCAAACCCTCCAACGCTGGATCGACCTCCTGAACGCCGAAGCCACTAGAAACTTCCCCGAAAAAGTAACCGCCTTCCGCCCAGGCATGGCCGTCCACGGCCGCTTCGAACAACCCTGCCCCCGCTGCGGCGAAAAAGTCCAACGCATCCGCTACGCCGACAACGAAACCAACTACTGCCCCAACTGCCAAACCAACGGCAAACTCCTAGCCGACCGCGGCCTCTCCCGCCTATTAGGCGCCGACTGGCCCCGCACCCTCGATGAACTAGAATCCCTGAAGCGCCGCTAGACCACCCGAGTCAGGAAAAAAAGTTACGAAAACAACAAAAATTATCTATAACATTTATTATTTATTATATGAAGAATCATTCGGGAATCCGGCGTTCCCCCAAAAGCCTTCGAAATACTTTGGGAACTTAGCCCTCGACGCCCCGGTCACCGTACAAGTCGCCGACCTTAACCAATCTAGGATCGACACCGTAAAAATCTTTGAAAGCAAAGCACTGCAAGTCGCTTCAGAATGAACACTCACGAAAAACCCGCAGGGGGACAGCGAACGCGACACTAAGTTGGCAGTTGGTTATCAGCTATTTGCTCGACCGCGTCGTCGACCACGATCACGCTCTTCCCAAAGCGGCGCACCACCTCCGAACACGCCGCCACGCTTTCACCTGAAGTCTGCGCGGTCTTCGCCAGCGTTACGGTCTTGGTTTCGCCATCCCCGAACCGCATGGCGACGCAGCGCTCCGCACAGTAGGTGACTTCCGCTAGCTCGGTGATCGAGAGATGGCCGGTGCTGGCGAAAATTGCGTTGGGTTTTGCAAATTTGTCCAGGATAGTGAAGAGTTCGATCTGCATTTCCATTTCGTCGGGGAGCGTTTCGATGATCAGGTCTGCGTCCCGAATGGCATCTTCGATGGTGTTCGCGATCGTAAAATTTGAAACCTCGGCGCTCTGAACCGGTTCGCCCCCCGAAGCGGCGGCAACGCTTCGGCGCAGGTTTTCCATGATCCAGGCTTTCGCCGCTTCGAGGCGCGCATCGCAAACATCTTCGAGAATCGTTTGGTATCCGGTGGTGGCAGCCGCGAGTGCTATGCTTCGGCCCCGGAGGCCGGCACCGATGACGGCGATGGTCTTAACCTCCATCGGCGAAATCGGGCGCGTGGCATGCTTCACGAAGCTACCCTGCGGAAGGCTTCTTCATCGTGGCCGAGCACGACCTGGTCGCCTCGAATCACGACCGGGCGACGAATCAGGTTGGGATACTTGGCCATCAGCTTGATCGCTTCGGCGCGGGCCGGCGGATGGTCTTTCATCTTTCTGGTTCGATATAGCTGGTTGCGCGTGTTCAGAAATTTGCGGTGATCGCTGTCGCCGATGAGTTTATCCAGCTCCGCTTCGCTGAGTCGCTCGGTATCCAGATCGCGAAACTCCAGCTCCGCCCCCAGCTTTTCCAAGAATGCTTTGGCTTTGCGGCACGTCGTGCAGGTGGGCTTCTGTAGAAATTTGATCTTCTTCGCCATGATGGGGGGTCCCGCAGAGCTAGACGCTAAGTCCGTTGGAATTAGTATCGCGGGACTTTCGGATCGATCTCAAGCGACCAGCGTTCGATTCCTCCCGCCAGAGATTTGGCCCGCTCCACACCCTGCCCGCGCAACCACACAGCTACGTCCAAACTGCGCATTCCGCGATGGCAGTAGATGACGATATCGTCGTCGGTATCAAGGGATTGTAGGTTAGCGGGAACCGTGCCCATTGGAATCAGCTTAGCGCCGTCAATGCTGCAGATATCGAATTCCCAGGGTTCGCGGACGTCGATCAGGGTTACCTTTTCGCCCCGGTCGAGCCTCTGTTTCACTTCAGCAGGCGTTATTTCCAAATTGTCCATTGGGATTCATCCGCAAGTAGCACCGGCACTCGAGCCTGTGCGGACTGTAAAATTAAAGCTGACGCTTACCGCCCGCACCGCTATTTCACTTACCCTGAAAATGGGGCTTACGTTTCTCGAAGAAGGCCCGCAAGCCCTCGGCGCAATCTTCCGACGCGAAGCATTTCATCTGCTCTTCGACTTCGTATTCCAGCGCCTTGGTCAGCTCCAACCGTTGAGTGCCAAACAAAACTTGTTTCAAAGCGCGGCTGGCCACACGGGGTCCGTGCACGATGCCCTTTGCGAACGCCTGCGTTTGGTCGGCAAGTTCGTCCGCCGGGACGACATGGTTCACCAGCCCCATCTGCAGCGCAGTGTTCGCGTCGATCATGTCACCGGTGTAGAACATCTCCACAGCCTTAGCAGGCCCAATCAACTGCGGCAGAAAAAACGTCCCGCCGTAATCCGGAAACAAGCCAACCTTGGCGAAATTCTGCCCGAAAACCGCCTGCTCCGACGCGAAGCGAACATCCGCGGCCAGCGCGATATTCATACCGGCACCCGCGGCCGCTCCATTGATAGCCGCAATCACCGGTTGCCGCATAGTGCGAATCTTCAGCACCGACTGCATGCCCGCTCGCAGCAGTGGCTCCAGACCAGCAATGTCGTTCGCCTGTCGACCCTGCCAGATTTCCGCCAAGTCCCCGCCAGCGCAAAACGCCCGTCCCGCCCCAGTCAGCACCACCGCATGGATACTCTTATCCGTACCGATGCGCCCCAAAGTTTCATTAAAGGCCACGGCTAAATCCGTATTCAGCGCATTCAACTTGTCGGGCCGGTTCAAAGTCAGCGTGGCGACGCCATCCTCATGCTTTTCCAAAACAAGAGAATGTTCCGGTACAGTCTGTGGACTGGTGCTCATTGCAACTCCAACTCAGCGTTAGGATAATCGCGTTCCTTCTCAATGCGTTTCACCAGCTGCGCCAGCTTGCGAAAATGCTGTAACTTTTCGCTCCTCTTATCGGCCTGCGGACTAGGCGTAGCCGGCAGCACATAAACCCGAGCCCCATAAAGCGGCTCTTTCTGCAAACCAAATTTGCACTTCCGCTGCGCGAATTGTTCGTAGGGCAATTTCCCATTAAAGGCCACCACCCGCGGCGCAAATTCCTCAAGCTTTTGCGAAAGCACAATCCGACCCTCGGCAAAGTCTTCGCGAGAAAGCTCGTCGGTCGTCTTGGACGGGCGCTTGACCAAATCCGTCAGACCAATACCAAACTCGATCACCCGCTTGTCGTCGTGATAATCAAACGGTTCCGGCACCACGCCGCTCTCAAACAACATCGGCCAGAACGGGTTGTCCCGCCCAGCATAATAGTGACCCACGCGCACCGAAGATTCTGTGGGATTACATCCCACAATAACCAACTTCATTCCCTTGCGAAGATGGTCGGGCAGTGTTCGCATATTTTAACTTGCCTGGAATCCGCTTTCTTGCCGCAAACGGGGATGGGCATTTGCAGCGGCGTGAATAAAAGCAAGATACAACATATTCCTTTGCTCGCGGGTCGCCAAGACTTGGATCGTCGGGATGATGATTATATATTTTGTATTAAACTCTGCGCCTAGACACGCGAGTAAAGACTAGCCGTATGTAAAAAACGACAACGAATCCACTCTACCCCGGGCCCCAAGCATCGTCAATACGGGCCTCCCCGCAGGGTAGGCAAACAATCTACATTTATCCTGAATCTTGACGCGCCCACCGTCATCGAACTAACTGGCAGGATGGGAAGTTCTGCGCACTGTGCTACCGTTAATACTGGACCCTTCGAGCTCACAACGAGATGTGCTCGAGCATCCAGCTAGCTCAGTGAGCGCACCCATTCATCGTCTTCCGTCGAAAGTCGCCCGTGACGACGAACCCCTGCTCGTCAAAGCGGCGAAGTCTGGCGATGCTACCGCGTTCGAGGAACTCGTCAATCGCTATGAGCGCAAGATTTTTCGCCTAACCATGAACATCACCCGCAACCGCGAAGACGCCGAAGACGCGATGCAGGATGCCTTCATGAAGGCTTATTCCCACCTCAGCACCTTCCAGGAAGAATCCCGCTTTTACACCTGGCTGGTCCGCATAGCCGCCAACGAAGCACTGATGCGTCTTCGCAAGCGGCGCCCCAATCAAGTTTCGCTGGACGAACCGGTCGAAGGCGAAGACGACCTGATGCCTCGCGAAATCCAGGATTGGGGACCCAGTCCGGAACAGCGCTTCGCGCAGTCCGAGATGCACGGAATCCTGGACCAGGCCATCGACGAGCTTGGCCCCGATTTTCGCACCGTGTTCGTGCTGCGAGACATCGAGGAACTTTCCACGGATGAGACCGCCGCCGTCTTGGGAATTTCCGCCCCAGCAGTAAAATCCAGACTACTCCGCGCCCGCCTGAAGCTTCGCCAGAAACTGGATCGCTACATGCGCGACAGGAACCCAAATTGAACTGCAATCGCGTAATCCTCGAGATCTCGAACTACATCGACGGCGACCTGGACGCCACTCTGAAGCTGGAAATCGAGCAGCATCTGGAGCGCTGCGGAGACTGCATGCTGGTCGTAAGTCAGACAAAATTGACCATCGATATATTCTGCGATTCCCAACACGTGGAACTTCCGCCAGACGTGAAAATCCGCCTTCACGAAATGTTGCAGCGCAAAATCCGCAACCCAGGATTCTAAGCTCAATCCCAGGGACGGGTGCCCACCCTTGGTCCTTAAAGGGTGGGTCTTTCTTTTAGTTCCCTGTGGCATCACTCCAAAGCGGTAATTCCCTACCCAGCCCTTTTTCGCGCGCGGCTTTGTACACCTTCATCGCCACCGCTAAATCCCAGGCAGCGATGCCATTGGATTTAAAGAGGGTGACTTCGGTGTCGCTGGTTCTCCCGCCGGTCTTGCCGGCGACCACGTCCGACAGGCGCTTGACCCCGGTCCAACAAGATTCATCGCCATGAAACGCAATGATCAAATCGCCGGCTTCTTGCCGGGATTGCTCGATGGAATCCACTACGATCACGTCCGCGCTGGCCACGGCTTCGTCGTCCAGTTCGCGTTTGTGGGCATGGTTGGCGCCAATGGCATTGATGTGCGCTCCGCTGGTCAGGTCCGAGCCATTCACGACGGGCTGGACGGCGGTGGTTGCGGTACAAATGATGTGTGCACCCCGCACTGCTTCTGATGCCGACGCTGCAGGCCGTACCGCGACCCCAATCCGTTGACTCATTTCTTTACAAAAGACTTCGCGCTTTTGAGGATCACGCCCAAAAACGCTCACAGAATCCAGTCGGCGCACTGCGGCAATCGCCTCCAGCTGCGTCTTGGCCTGCCCGCCCGTGCCGATAATCGCTCCGACGTGCGCATCCCGCCGCGCCAGATATTTAGTAGCTACGCCGGAAGCCGCGCCGGTGCGCAGTTGCCCCATGTAGTCCGCTTCAATCTGCGCAACCAGCCCGCCTGTGGCCATTTCATACAAGAGAACCAGAAAGCGCAGCTTGCCCCGCACATAGGTATATTGCTTCATCGCAATATAGCCTGCGGAGTAGTCCGCCGCAGCCATGTAGTGAAAGAAATTGCCGCCCGGGAATTCAAAGCGCCTGCGGGGATGAACAACCACCTCGCTGCTGGCCTGCTTCCGTGAAATTTCCTCCACAGCGTCCACCGCCATAGGCATGGTGAGCAAGGCGCGAACTTCAGATTCGCTGATGTGCAGCGTCATTCATCACACTCCGACCACAACCCGCGTGTCCCCATCTTACCTTAAAGCGCAATTTCGACGGTTCAACGGGCTGCGGCCTTGGCGGGTTTCGCATGGCTCGGTCTCGACGGAGCCTCGCCAGGCGCGCGGATTCTACGCACGACAGTCTGAATCAGCCGGTAGACGCGTTCGCCCTTGTCCCCATCCATCACGCGTAACCGAAACTCGGGCTCATCTTTCGGCCCTTTGCCTATATGGATCGGCAATGCGCCGCAAAGATTGTTTTCAATGAACGCCGTCTCGTAGCGCGCCTTCTTGGCGTCCCAGGTATAAACGCGTAGGGTGGTGAAATCGCACGGCTGGCCCTCCGGTCCCCGTGACCCGGCGACCAGGTATTGCACCTTTTCGCCTGAAGCGTCGGCCACCCGGCTCAGCTCAAACCAAGCTACAGCCCGAACATTGGCAGACGCAATCCCTTCGCGAACCGGATCCGGAAGGTCGAGCTCGACAAAGCGCGACACTACCCAGCCGGCGATCGGGATGCTCTGATCTCCGGGCTGCGTGGTCGTATTCGTTTCCGCAGTGCGTGCCGCTGTGTCACCGGGAGGGCGTGTGGCTACGGCGCGAACCAGATACCAGTCTTCTTTCTTATTCCCGGAATCGTTAGCGGGTTCCTTTTCGTCGGTCGCCGGGGCCATATCGGCGACGGCACGACCAACGACTTCAACCGGCACACCGCGCCCAAATTGATACAGCCGAGGCTCGGTGCGGCCCGGCTGCATGCGAAGATTGGTTTGCACCTTGGTGCGGCCATGCGCTTGCACCGGGATGGTCTGGGCTTGTTGCAGGAGCTTGATGCTGCGCTCCCACAAGGCCGGTTCTAGAAGTTGCCGCCCATCGATCCAACCGATCTCGCCATTGGCGGCGCGAACCTTGACGCTATCGTTGCGGCGACTCATAACCTCAACGCGGTCGCCATAACGAAGAGTATCAAGCGGCTCGCGCACCTGCGCCACGCTGCTCCAAAGCGTGATGCTGCGCTCGCTGATATAGGCTTCGCCGACCGATTCATGCTTGGGTCTCAGCGCCCAGGCCACTGCGGCCACCAAAATCAGCAGCGGCACGGCGATCAGCAGCTTGCGCTTCATACCTGGCTACCGAAAATTCCAGGTAAATTCGCTGCGATTCCCACGATCTCTCTCGCTCCCACTATCCAACCGGTCTATTCGCGCAGATGCACCACACATCCGCGACAACATCGAAAAAAGTGTCATCATGAATGGATTCCGGGCGTCACCAACGATTGTAACCGATTCCCTCTTGCCTCCAGCGCGCCGATCGTCAAACGATTTCTGCTACAATCCGCGAGCCAGCGACTGTTTAGCCGTAAGTGCGTCCAATAAGTTCGGTCTAGCTGGGGCGGATTTCCGGTTAGCCGATTGACCCTGCGGTGTGCTCGCATGGAGACCCTGTGAGATCCCTGGACAAATTACAACCCCTGTCGCTGTTGGTCTTACGCATGGTGCTGGCGGTGATCTTCATTTATCACGGTTATCCCAAACTGACGCACACCCATGGCAACCTGCGAGGCGTGTTCGTCGAACATGGATTGCCCGGATATTTCGTTTATGTGTCGGGAATCCTGGAAACTTTTGGCGGGGGATTGCTTTTGCTGGGACTATTTACTCGAGCGGCGGCGGCGTTGTTGGCGATCGAGATGTGCGCAGCGATCTGGAAGGTTCACAGCCTCCACGGGATATATGCCGTGCGGGACTACGAGTTCCCTTTGACTTTGGCGGCCGCATGCTTCGTGCTGGCCACGGTCGGCGCCGGACTCGTGTCGGCCGATCATCCCATCTTTGAGCGTGGCCGTGGGGGCCGGGGCGGCGGGAAACCGCGAGCCAATCGTGGCGGCAGGGACTAGGGTTTTGGGGCAAGCAACCCGCCGCTGATTCATCACAGTAATTGCCTTGCCGTAGTGGAGGAGAGTTATGGCCGAACGAGCCCCGCAGCTCGGAGCGATCGGAATCTGGACCATCGGGCTAGATGCTTTCCCAGCGGCTCGAGCACAAGAGGCAGTTGTCGAATTGGAAGAGCTGGGTTTCGGCACGCTTTGGTTTGGCGAAGCCACCGGACGGGAAGCACTAACGCACGCTGGTTTGCTTTTGGCAGCAACCAAGCGAATCGTCATCGCCACCGGGATTGCGAATATCTACGGTCGCGATCCGGTTACCATGGCTGCCGCGCAGAAAACGTTAGCAGAGGCCTATCCAAATCGGTTTTTACTGGGACTCGGTGTAAGTCACGTTCCCTTGGTGGAGCAGTTGCGCGGCCATCGTTACGATAAACCGGTCGCCACCATGCGCGCGTATCTGAATGCCATGGATCAAGCTCCCTACCAGGCCGTTCCCCCATCCTCGAAACCCCCGCGGGTATTGGCGGCGCTTGGGCCGAAGATGCTGCAATTGTCCGCCGAGCGCGCGGACGGTGCGCATCCGTATAACGTGACCCCTAAGCACACTGCCCAGGCTCGCGAACTGCTGGGCCCAGGTCCTTATTTGTGCCCGGAACAAGCCGTGGTCCTCGAGACGGATCCGGCCAAGGCGCGGGCCATTGCCCGCAAATTTCTTGCGATCTACCTGACCCTGCCCAACTACACGAATAACTTTTTGCGTTTGGGATTTGTGGAAGCCGATTTCAGCAACGGCGGCAGTGACAGACTCATCGACGCCGTGATCGCCTGGGGGGACATCCAGGCCGTGATGAATCGTATCAACGAACACCACTCCGCAGGCGCGGACCATGTTTGCATTCAGGTCCTCACGAAGGACCCCAAGACGCTTCCACAAGGCGAATATCGCCAGCTGGCGTCGGCGATCGCTAAGAACTAGTCGGCTTCGCTTCGAGCGCGAACCATGACAGATACCTGAGTTTGGGTGACGGATGTTTTTAGCGAGTAATGGGTTGGGATGTCACCGGGACCGTGGAAGCTGTTACGACGCCCGTCGGCGCAATCGGTAAGGCGATCCACAAAAGCACGTAGACCAGCAGGCCCGTCCCCGCGCACAAGAATGCCAGAAGCCAGCAAACCCTTATGATTGTTGCATCTACGTCGAAGTAGTCGGCCAACCCGCCGCACACTCCGGCGATCTTTTTGTCGGTGCTCGAGCGTACCAGACGTTTTTTGCCCCCGGCGTCCCAATCCGCACCGAAGGCCGGGGACGGGGGTTGCTTGGCGCCGCAGTTGTAGCAAAAGTTGGAGCCGTCGGTGATTCGTTTCTGACAGTTAACGCAGATCATCGCTGCACCTCCACAGAGCCTTACGTTGCCAGTTCTACGATTAGATACGATCCGGAACGGAAAAAAGTTTCCTTATGCTGCCCAGCTAACGTCCCCTACTCAGCCGCTCCGAAGATGCTAGTACTCGAGAATTTGTTTCACAGCGGCGGTCAAATGCTCGGTTTGCGGCAGAATCACATCTTCAAGCTTCGGCTGATACGCGCAGAAGGTGTCCATGGCGGCCACCCGCTTCACCGGCGCGTCCAGAGAATCGAACAACTCTTCAGCGATGCGGGCAGCGATCTCGGCGCCGTAACCGAAGCTGAGCATGTCTTCGTAGGCGACTATGACGCGGTGGTTCTTCCCGACCGTGGCCGCGATCGCTTCCCAATCGTAAGGGGCTAATGAGCGGAGGTCGATGATCTCGACCGAAATGCCCTCGCGCTGCAACTGCGCGGCGGCAACTTCGGCACGGTGTACGATTGCGCCGTAAGTGATGATGCTGACCTCATTGCCCTCTTTCACTAGGCGGGCTTTGCCGAATGGGACGGTGTAATCGGAGCCGGGATATTCCGAGCGATTGTAAGGCTGGCGGTACAGATGCTTGTGCTCGAGGAACATCACCGGGTCGTCGGAGCGAATCGCGGTGCGCAAGAGTCCAGCTACGTCGAGCGCGGTGGACGGCATGACCACGCGCAGGCCGGGGCAATGCGTGAAGATCGATTCGCCGCTCTGGCTGTGATACACGCCGCCGCCGGTGAGATAACCTCCGATGGCTACGCGCAGGACCGCCGGCGCCTTAAAATTGCCGTTGGAGCGCCACCGGAAGACGCAAAGTTCGTCACGAATTTGCATCATCGCCGGCCAGATGTAGTCGAAGAATTGAATTTCGGCAACTGGCTTTAGTCCGCGGACCGCCATCCCGATTGCTCGACCGACGATGCTGGCCTCCGCAAGCGGCGTGTTAAAGACGCGGTCGGCGCCATATTTTCTTTGCAGACCGGCGGTCGCTTTGAAG
>Ga0182024_10003181_pt1 | contig 39524 bp, 34 predicted proteins | sample P32metaG_FD_120480 | JGI IMG/M metagenome (GOLD analysis project Ga0182024, IMG submission 120480) | Permafrost microbial communities from Stordalen Mire, Sweden - P3-2 metaG (Illumina Assembly) | ecosystem: Environmental > Terrestrial > Soil > Wetlands > Permafrost | place: Sweden: Stordalen...
CATGAATCTCCTCCCATCGGCCGCCTCTGAAAGCTACCAAGTGAAATCCGCAACCACACTAGGAGTGTCACACTCGGTTGTTACTGCCGGGTGACGGAAAAATGAATAAAGAATCAGAATCTTAAACGACTTGTTGTTTCCTTTTTTCGCTCAAGACATTGCTCATGCCGGCCGGAGCCTGTAAGGCCTTTCGCCGGAGTCAATGTCCCGAGCGTCGTTATCGTTGGCCAGTTTTGGCTGACCGCTGAGGGCGGAAAAGCCTGTGCATCTCTCGATGGGCCTCTTGGTGGCACCGGACACAAAGGGCCACCAGATTCTCGGCCGTGTTGTCACCCAGGCGGCTCTGCACCTGAATGTGACGGACTTGAAGACCCTCGAATGCAGCCGCACGATTGGCAATGTCAGCTGCACCTGTTGCAGAGATTGCAGACGGCGTCCCGGTAGAGCCGTCTGTTTTAGAAAATAACCTGGTACTGGGTTGCCGCCCAAGGATCTTGTTTTGCTTTTCTGCTTCAGCAAGTCAGATTACAGTAGGTGTTGATGAAATCTACAGAGGGCATTCTGAAATATTTGAAGCAGCTTGACGCTCGAGCGGCGGTTGTTGCGATCTCGGCGGGAGACGGCGTCAAGCACATCTTGCATGTTGACGAGACTCATGATTCCGAGACGATCGTGCATCCGAGACGGAAGGAAGAGTTTCTGCTCGGGCGCACTGCGGCGCATAGCGCTCTCCGTCAGCTCGGCTCCGAGGAACTGGTGGCGGTCCGACGCGGCGCACGCAACGAGCCTATCTGGCCAGACGGTTTCACTGGATCCATCACGCATTGCTACCCATGGACCGTAGTCGCGGTGGCCCGCCGACAACAGATTCGGGCTATAGGAATTGACTTGGAGAACATGGAGCGCATGAAAACCGAGGATGTCCGAGGTGTGATTTGTGGGCCTGCGGAATTGAATTGGGTGGCAGAACGGGACTCTGTCGAACGGTTGACGAGGCTATTTTCAGCGAAAGAAGCGATTTTCAAGGCCCTCTATCCTTTGTGTAGTCGATATTTCGATTTTCTGGATGTTGAACTCAAATGGACGAAGTCTGCAGATGGCTTCAGCGGAGCATTGTTAACAACTCTATCGTCCGACCTGATCAGGGGTTTCGGATTTCGGGTTGTCAGTCACAGAAGTGATCAGATGATTTTCTCATATTTGATTGCAGGGCTCACCGTGTCCAAGTGCGCTCCGTGTGCGGCTGGATCCGAGATACAAAGAGAAGTTTCCGATTAATTGGAGTTTAGGCTTTGACCCCCACGAGCCGAAATCCTTAGTTTCTGAGGTCGGCGGCCGATTACCCAGTCTGACGATGCCCCGAACGGTCTGAAATAGCTGAACGGCAGTTGGCTGCACATCAATGGCAATAAAGTGGTCAAAATTGCCTCTAATCGGCTCGTTTCCCGAACATCAGGCATTGTTTCGCGCGCATAAAGCGCACATAAACTGCAGATAACTTCTTTTCGAATTTGCTCAACCGAATGGCAATTGGATTGCTTGCTGTAGGGTGATATCTCTCTCAGGCAATCTTCAACTGAGCCCCATGCCGGTACGATACGGCTTGGACAAGCAGCGGGGTTGCACGATGCCGAACCCAACCTCCGGCACCTCGCCCTCGGGCGTCGGATCGGTAGATAAACAGACCAATGTTACGGTGTTTGACCGGGAAGCGAGTCGGCTTGCTTCAGAGGTGTTTGTACACGAACTCGTCGAATATCGCGCTAGGCTAGAACCCGAAGCTGTGGCCCTCGTTGTTGGGGTCTTGAAGGTAAATTACGGCGAATTAAATGCTCGGGCGCATAGACTAGCAGCCCACCTGCAGACCCTCGGTGTGGGACCAGACACGGTCGTGGCGCTGTGCATGAGGCGATCTATTGCCATGGTGGTCGGGGCCTTGGCGATTCTTAAGGCGGGGGGAGCATATTTACCGATCGACCCGTCTTATCCAGCCGCACGCCAGACAGCCATTTTGGCTGATGCACAGGTCGCCATAGCAGTAACCACCGAGCGCGACGGTGACCAGGTTTCCTCGGCGTGCCGCCAAGTTGTGTACCTGGACAACGAAGGACACGGAAATGGACCAAAAGCTGCCGAGGCGTCGCCGGCGCGACTGAAACCCTCCAACTTGGCATATGTCATTTATACTTCTGGTTCAACCGGACAGCCGAAAGGCGTTGAGATCGATCACAGTAACCTTTCAAACTTAACCCGGTGGCACCTAGACACCTTCCAGGTCAACTCTGGGGATCGCGCTAGTCAGCTTTGCGGGGTCGCTTTTGACGCTTCTGTTTGGGAACTTTGGCCCTATTTGGCCGTCGGTGCCAGTGTTCACATTTCGGAAGAAGATTTACTGAAGCACACAGAGGGATTGCGCGATTGGATTGTAGAGCAAAGGATCACGATGAGTTTCATACCGACTCCGATAGCGGAGCGAGTTTTGACGCTCGCGTGGCCCAAGGCGACGAGTTTGCGATATCTCCTGACGGGCGCCGATACACTCCATTGTTACCCGCCGTCGGGCTTGCCCTTTACGTTGGTAAACAATTACGGGCCTACTGAGTGCACCGTTGTTGCAACGTCGACCATTGTTCCGGTGGTGGAAAGGCCGACTGTGCTGCCGCCGATCGGTCGCCCTATCTCGAATGTAGAGGTCTTTATACTCAATGACAAAATGGAAGAAATCCCGGACGGGGAAGTCGGTGAATTATATATTGCTGGGGCCGGTGTTGGCAGGGGGTACCGCGGTCACCCAGACCTAACGGCGCAATTCTTCTTTCGACATACTTTCAAGGGAGAATTCGGGGTGCGTCTTTACAAGACTGGAGACCTCGCCCGACGCCTGGCCGATGGCCAGATCTCCTTTCTCGGACGTGCCGACGATCAAGCGAAGATCCGCGGATTCCGCGTCGAACTTGGAGGGGTGGTTGCAGTCTTGAACAGTCATCCTCTCGTCGTAGAGAGCGCTGTTGTACCGCGAGAGTTTGGAGTGGGCGACAAGCGCTTGGTGGCTTATGTGGTAAGCAGGGTCCCTGCTGAGCTGACGAGCAACTCCCTTAGAGACTACCTTTCAATACGGTTGCCCGCTCACATGGTGCCGGTTTCGTTTGTGCGGATTGATTCCGTGCCGATCAATTCAAGTGGGAAGGTCGATCAGGCGGCGCTACCGGCACCGGACGATGCCAATTCAATCCATGACGACAAATACGTGGCGCCACGCACGCCCCTGGAGAAACGGCTGGCCGGGATACTGGCGCCACTATTGTGCGTGACACAGATTGGTGCTGAAGACAACTTCTTCGTACTTGGCGGCCATTCCCTTCTCGGAACGCAGGTAATCGCAAGAATCCGCGATGCGTTTGGCGTTGAGTTGAGTCTGCGCAGCCTATTCGATGCCCCGACAATTGCCGCCCTTGCGTTAGAGGTCGAGGCGCTCCTCGTGGAGCGAGTGGATGCGATGAGCGACGAAGAGGTCGAGCGGTTTCTGCAGGCTGCTAGCGACCAAACATCGGAGGCTGCCTGAGTGCGCTCGCATACTCGTGAGGCAGCAACTTCGAGACCGACTGAGCTTCTGAGCCTCACGCGACTCCTTGACCCAAGCGTCCTCGCCAATCCGTACCCGTTGTTTCGCCGCTTGAGAGAGGAAGACCCGGTCCACTGGGATCCTTATCTGCATGCCTGGGTGGTAACCCGTTACGCGGACGTCATAGAAGTACTTCGCGATTTTTCGGCCGCCCGGACACCATCGCCCGAACACTTAGCGCGCATGGGTCTGGCGGACTTGGCCCCGATTGCGCAGGTGATGGTAAAGCAAATGCTTTTCCTTGATCCGCCTGCCCACACGCGCATCCGAACTCTTGCGAGCTATGCGTTTACACCACAGCGGGTGGAGGTGATCCGCAGCCATATCCGCGGGATTCTTAAGAAACTCATTGATGCAGTTGAGCATAAAGGGAGCTTCGATCTGATTGCAGAGCTTGCCGAACCCCTTCCCTGTACGGTGACGGCGGAAATGTTAGGTGTGCCAATTTCTGACGCGCCACAACTGAAGGCTTGGTCAGAAGACTTCGCTGAAATGCTGGGGAACTTTCAACACAATCCTGACCGCGTGCCTCGTGTCCTTCACAGCGTCGAACAAATGACAAGATACTTTAAATCTGCGATCCGCGAGATTCGCAACCACCCGCGAGAGGGTTTGATTCATTCCTTTCTGGCGGCGGAATTAGAAGGTGACCGCTTCACAGAGGATGAGGTCATCGCAAACACGATTATCACCATGGTGGGAGGGCTAGAAACGACGGTGAATCTGGTCGGCAACGGCATCCTCACGCTGCTGCGAAATCCGGCTGAGTTGGAACGGCTTCGTAACAATTTTCAATTGATTCCTTCGGCCGTGGAAGAGATTCTTCGCTATGAACCGCCGAGTCAGCATACGGCTCGACTGGCTTCGCGCGACGTGAATCTCGGCGGGAAAAAGATCTCCAGGCGCCAAGCGGTGATTGCAGTAATGGCCGCTGCCAACCGCGACCCGGACCGTTTTCCAGATCCTGACCGGTTCGACGTGGAACGAACAGATAACCGCCATGTTTCCTTCGGTTGGGGAGTGCATTTCTGTTTTGGGGCAGCGCTCGCCCGAATCGAGAGCCAACTTGCTTTCGAAGAGATTCTACGTAGGCTCAAGAATATCTCATTGGCGCAGGATCAGGATCGGCTCACCTGGAGATCGAATCTTGGGCTCCGGGGCCTTACGTCATTGTTGTTGAATTTCGAATTACCGGCGACGAGCAGTTCACGGGCTGTAATTCACTGAGGTTGGCGTGCGTAGAAGCGACCTTAAGTCCGTGCCTCCGGCTGGAACTCTTTCGGCGACGAAGTTGCGCGTTCTTGAGGCCTTGGAGCGCGGCGACCAATCCCAGCAGATCGATTTATTGGCCATGCGCCGTACGCATGCCAGGCAAGCTTTCCTCTCATTAGCGCAGGAACAATTGATACGCTTCGAGGAAAACCACCCTTCAATTCCACCGCTCTACAACGAATCTTTTACCGTCAAGAGGATCGGCGAGATCAATCCTTTGATTCTTGAGAGGAGTCTGGCCGAGATCATCCGGCGCCACGAGATTTGGCGCACCAGCTATGAAACGATTGGTGAAGTTAAGATGCAGATCGTTCAACCGGAAACAGATCGCTTTTCGCTTCCGTCTGTCGATTTGCGAAATGCTCCAGCAAGTCAACAAGGAGCAGAAATCCTCCGGCTGGGTCGCGAACAGGCTGGCGTACCATTTGATCTACGGCACGGGCCGCTCTTGCGCGGCACGCTGGCGGTAACAGGCGATGCGGAATCGTGCCTCGTTATGACGGCCCACCAGAGCATTGTTGACGGGGTATCGGTGTATCAGATTTTCATTCACGAACTTTCCACGATTTACGAGGCACTGGCCCTCGGGCGATCGTCCCCGCTTCCGGAGCTTCCATTCCAATTCTGCGATTTTGCGAGTTGGCAGCGCCAATGGCTGACACCCGAAGAGCGCGGCAGGCAACTCTCTTATTGGAAGGATCGTCTCCGAGGCGGCCCTCCGCGCCGTCGTTGGCCTACGAGACCGCCGGGAGCTACTTCGGAATTGTTCAGAGGGCACATCAGGCCCTTCGCCTTGCGCTGTGATCTCGTAGCGCTGCTTCGTAGACTCAATCATCGGGAAGGCTCGACACTTTTTTGTATGCTACTTGCAGCTTTCTATCTGCTGGTGCATTGCTATTCGGGACAGAGTGATTTAATTGTTGGAACATTCTCCCCCGCAGGCCGCAAACGGTTAGAAGTGCAACATCTTCTCGGATACTTCCTGAATCCTGTAGCCGTTCGGGTAATCCTCTCGGACAACCCGACTTTCATCGAGTTGCTTCACCGCGCCGGAAGCGCTACGTCGGAAGCAATTTCGAACGATGATGTGCCTTTCGAGGATGTGGTGAGGGAACTCACTCCGACAGCGGATCCTGACGACAACTCCTATTTCTCCGTGGCCCTCTCACTCCAGCCTCGCGCACCTGACCTCGGGGTCAGCTGGACCGTCACGTCGATGGACGCCGAAAGCGGTGGAGCGAAGCTTGATCTGTATCTCGCATTCATCGAACTCGCAGATCAACTACATGTCCGCGTGCAGTACAATGCGGACGTCTTTGAATATGCGGAGATCGAAAAGCTGGTTGACGATTTTCAAAGTATCCTTCAAATCTGCGTCGCTCGCCCGAACACTCGTGTTTCCGAGATGCCGATCATCAAGGCCAATCGATGACCGCCAGCAACCAGCTTTCGGAATCCAAACGTAAGTTACTCGAAAGGTATCTGCGGAGCCGCGAGTCTAGTACCACTGAATCCAAGCGACGTATTCCTCGACGCCCACCGGAAGAGACGATACCGCTCTCCTTTGCTCAGCAACAGGTATGGGTGCACTCACAATTGGCAGGCGATACCTCCGTCTACAACGAGGCCATCACGGTCTTTCAACATGGCCGCCTCGATCTCAACATCCTGGAACGCTGCTTCGTCGAGATTCTGCGCCGACATGAGATCTGGCGAACCACTTTTGATACGATCGAAGGTACACCAGTCCAAGTTGTTCACTCTCCTCCCGACCATTTCTCGCTAAAGACGATCGACCTCGAACACCTGGAAAAGAACGCTCGCGAAAGTGAAGCCGCGCGACTGGCAGCGGAAGACGCACGAAAGCACTTTGACCTCGGACGTGGACCGCTTCTCCGCTGTACCCTAGTTGGGATGGGCGACGAAGAACATCGCCTGTATATCACCTTGCACCAGATCGTTTTCGATGCGGTCACCGCCTATTGCCTGTTCTTGCCCGAGTTAGTCGGGCTCTACGAAGCGTATTCTGCTGGTCGGTCGTCTCCGCTTACAGAACCTTTGCTGCAATACGGAGACTTTGCTTACTGGCAGCGGAATTCGCTCAGGGATGACACTTTTGCCGAACAATTGTCTTACTGGCGGCGGAAGCTTGCCGATGACGTTCCCGTCCTCGCCTGGCCTAACGATCGCACGCGCCCTGCATATCAATCACATCGTGGCGCTGTCCAGCGATTTCAATTTGATACAAGCGTGATTGCTCCGCTCCGAGATCTGTGCCAGCGAGAAGGTGTGTCGTCTTATATGATCCTGCTCGCTGCATTAGCCGCCGTCCTATCGCAGTACACGGGGCAACGAGAATTGGTGCTGGGAGGTCTTTCGGCAGGCCGTAAGGAACCAGAGCTGGAATCAGTTTTTGGCTATTTCGTGAATCCGTTTCCATTACGCGTTGATTTATCGGGCCATCCAACCTTCCAAGAACTCATCGCTCGAGTGCGTGAGACAGTTCTCGACGCCCTGGGAAACGATTCGGTACCGTTTGAACAGATTGTGGAATCGATTCGCCCGGACCCTGACACCAGCCGCAACCCGATCTTCCAGGTTATTCTCTCGCAACAACCTCGAATGCCAATAGTTGCGCCTGGCTGGAACCTGGCCACCGAAGAAGTATCGAACGGTGGATCCAAGCTCGATCTGGTCATTGTTCTTGACGAGCGCGCAGATGCGCTCGGTGGGCCGATTACATACAACCCTGACCTGTTTGAGGCCTCGACCATTGAGCGGATGGTCGAACACTGGCAGACATTTCTCGCTGCAGCACTTGCAGATCCAGGAAGGCGCGTCGACGAATTACCCTTGATGCCGGACAGTGAGAGAGATCGCCTTCTGTTGGAGTGGAACAACACTGAAGTGGGCTATCCAGCAGGTCTCTGCCTTCACCAGATGGTTGAAGAGCAAGCCAAACGCTCGCCCACTGCCGTCGCCGTGAGGTTTGACGATACCGAGATGTCGTATGCGGAACTCGAGGAGCGTGCGGGTCAGTTGGCGTTCTGCCTCAAAGGATTAGGCGTTCGAACAGGAGTGGCAGTCGCGATTTGTGTCGAGCGCTCGCTCGAAATGGTCGTTGCCGTGTTGGCCGTACTGAAAGCCGGCGGCATGTGCGTGCCGCTCGATCCCGCTTATCCGAAGGACCGACTTGCGTTCATTGTCGCGGAAACTGAAACGCGCGTCCTGCTGACCCAGAAGAAGCTTGCTGAAGATCTATCCATTTGTAACGGTACAGTGATTTGCATCGACGAGAAATCTACAGCTCTCTCTGCCGAGAATCCTCCAAGTCTCGCGGATTGTGTCCTGCCGCACGATGTCGCTTTTATCATCTATACCTCCGGTTCGACCGGCGAACCAAAGGGCGTACAGGTCACTCACGGGAATCTGGTCAACTCGACGCTGGCGCGAAAGACTTACTATCAGGAGCCGCCAAGCCGCTTCTTGCTGTTGTCCTCCTTGACGTTTGACAGTTCGCTAGCGGGGATTTTCTGGACACTGGGCACTGGCGGGACCTTAATTCTGCCGCCGGACCAATCGAGATGGGCATTATCTACGCTTATTAGGCTAATTGTTCAACATCGCGTCTCCGTTTTGCTCTGCGTGCCTTCCTTGTACCAAGAATTGCTCAATGAGGCCGAAGCGAACCAACTTCGCTCGTTACGTAAGGTGATCGTTGCTGGCGAGGAATGCTCAAGAGATCTGGTGGATCGCCACTTCCGATTAGTACGAAATTCCGAGCTCTACAACGAGTATGGACCGACGGAGGGTAGTGTCTGGAGCAGCGTGTACCGTTGTAAGCCAGACTCGCGGCTCGCGCGGGTCCCCATAGGCAAGCCAATTCCGAATACTCGGCTCTACATCCTTAACTCCGACCTGCAACCGGTCCCGGTCGGGATTTCGGGTGAGTTGTACATCGCCGGGGCTGGAGTGGCGAGCGGATATGTAAAGCAGCCCGAGTTGAATATGCAAGTCTTCGTGTCGGATCCTTTTCGTCAAGACTCTGGGGCGCGGTTGTACAAGACAGGTGATTTGGCGCGCTATCTGCCGGACGGAAACATCGAATTCCTGGGCAGAATCGATGATCAAGTCAAAATTCGGGGCCATCGAATCGAATTGGGAGAGGTCGAAGCAGCGGTCCGAAACTCTGAGGGGATACGACAAGCAGTGGCGTTGGTTCGCGAAGACGTTCCCAGTGATAAGCGGTTGGTTTGTTACATCGTTCCCTTTGATCGAGCCGCGTTCTCACTTGGCGGCCTACGTACTTTTCTTCGCACGAAGCTGCCGGAATACATGATTCCATCCCGATACGTCTTGCTCGATTCCTTGCCGCTAACGTCCAACGGCAAGATCAATCGTCCCGCTTTGCCAGCTCCTGCCGGACAATATTCACCGGAATCGGCCGGCTTTACGGCGCCGCGGAATTCGATAGAGGAAAAGCTCGCGGAACTGTGGATTTTGCTACTTGGGCTACCGAGAGTAGGCATTCATGATGATTTCTTCGATTTAGGGGCTCATTCTCTCCTAGCCGCTCGGCTCCTAGCCCAGATTGACCGAACATTTGGGAAGCGACTCACAATGGCGTCTCTCTTTGCCAAACCAACGATTGCGGCACTGGCCGCAGAACTGGAATCGGACTGTAAGCAAAATTCCCAGGAGTCGTCTTCGCTTATTGTTGCAATTAAGTCGGATGGCTTGAGACCCCCCCTTATCTGCATTCACGGAATTGCGGGCCACGTGCTGAAGTATTATCGGCTCGCTCAGTGCCTTGATCCGAAGCAACCGGTCTATGGCCTTAAATCGCCGAACTTTGGCAGCGATATGTTTCGAGACTCCGTGGAGGACATTGCCGAAACATATGTTCGTGAGCTGCGCCGTTTTCAATCCCACGGGCCTTACTACCTAGCAGGGTTTTCGTTCGGCGGGTTGGTGGCGTACGAAATGGCTAATCGTCTAGTTGCTGAGAACGAGCAAATCGGCATGCTCGCTCTGTTTGATACCGGGAATCTAGCTGCAATCCAGAAGCAGGTCCAAGGTTCCGCGACACATCGCTGGTTTGGCCGAATTACGGACAAATGGAAGCGCTCTTGGAATGATCCGAAGTCGTCGCGTTGTACAAATTGGCGTCGAGCTGTGATGGCGGCCACGGATCTTGGTGAGGCATTTGCTTGGCGAGGATGGAAGAGTACTTACAAGTTCTGCCGTAGGCATGGATATCCAACCCCAGCTTTCTTGCAGGATATCATGAAGATTTATCTCTTGGCCGGTCAGTCTTATCGGCCGCAACCATTTCCGGGACGAATCACTTTGTTCAGAGCCGAGACGCGCGACCAGGTATTCGAGGGCGATGCTAAGCTTGGCTGGGGAGCGTTGGCCCTTGGGGGTTTGGACATTCACGAGATACCTTGCGAGCACCTAAGCATTCTGGAAACGCCAAGCGTGTTGGTGTTGGGCGATAGGCTCCAATTATGTCTGAGTACAGCGCAAGCTGAGGGAATGTGATTGTCTCAGGGGCTGCGGCACTAATCGTCCAAAATCATCGAGGACGCCGCAAGAATTTGTTCAGCCTTAGAGTATCGGGACGATGAACAAAGATTCGGGTGAGGAAATACTAAAACGAATCAAAAACGCCCTTGAAGTGGCTGTTGAGTCCATCTCGGCATTCATTCCGGGCGCTGTGGCAGCGGAGTTCAAAGTCGGCGATGATCCGATTACAGAGGCGGACCGGACAGCAAATCGCATCCTGCGCCAGGCTTTGAAGCGGGATGGCGAAGGGTGGCTCTCCGAGGAAAGTTTTGATGACTCGGCACGCCTCAAGAACGAGCGAGTCTGGGTAGTAGACCCTTTAGACGGGACACGGGAGTTCGTTGCTGGAATTCCTGAATGGAGCATTTCTGTCGGTTTTGTGGAAAACGGAAGGGCGGTGGCAGGAGGTATCTGCAATCCCGCTACTCGGGAATTGTTTCTGGGCGCTGTGGGTCAAGGGATTACCCTCAATGGCAAAGCCGTCCGTCCGAGCAACTGTCGCAGTCTCTCTGAAGCAGTAGTGCTTGCCAGCCGTAGTGAAGTAAAACGAGGAGAGTGGGACTGTTTCAGACAAGCCCCTTTCGCTACGAGGCCTATGGGATCGGTTGCCTACAAAGTCGCCCTCGTGGCGGCAGGTCTGGCCGATGCGACTTGGACATTGGCTCCCAAGAATGAATGGGATATCGCCGCTGGGGTGGCTTTGGTTGAGTGCGCTGGCGGGTTCGCCCGCAGGATCGACAACTCGCTGATCCGCTTTAACCAGGAATCTACACGTCTTCCCGGGCTCCTAGCCTGTGGCCCCTACGTTCTTGCAGAACTACTTGCCTTCTTGGAAGAACGGCGCCACTCGGCTCCCGCTAAATTGGAAGGGACTTAAGCACAAGACGGCAGAAGTCACGGAAGGCCCGGTATTTGTAGTCGGGTGCCACCGATCCGGAACGTCCTTTTTGTACCATTCCATCTTATAGGCACAGGATTGCTTCGGCGTGAGCCGCGGCGCCCGTAGCGAGTGACACACGACTGCCGATTACTCGACGAATCGGGACTTGGCATGCCGCTTTGCACAACCGCGAATTGTTTCCAATCTCTTCAGCAGAGCAACTAAACTAGCAGCCCACATCCTGGCTCTTCTGGAACCGCGCTTTGTCTTCCAACGTCAGTACGAAAGTGAGAGCGATCAAAGGTCCAACTCGAGGGCCGGGTTCAACCGTTGTGCCATCTCCTCATTCGCCAGCAGACCTGACAAGAAATCATGTTCTCCGCAGGCGTTGCGAGGCTGCAGCTACATCGGCCAAGACGGGAGGCCGATATGGTTCATTCTTGGCGAGCACGGCCCAGGCGATGCGGGCGAGTTTGTTCGCTAACGCCACGGCAGCGACGTTGCGGTGAGTGCGCGAGGTGAGCTATACCAGCCACGCACTCAGATCCGAAGATTGTTTCGTGCGCTGTTGCAGGACCGCACGTGCGCCTTGCACGAACAGTCCGACGTCTTACCGGAAGGGATCCAAAAGGACGTGGTTCGGATACACGGTGGAGCAATAAAAATGATCTCGTCAAATCAACGAATTCGAGGTACGACTGCGACAACCCTTTTGGTAGTCTGGATTCTCTTGCGATGCCGGAGCCGGGCTGGACTGTGAAAAACAACGAACCGTTGGTCCCCTACGGGCTCTCTCCGTTGGATTTCGGCGGAGTTTCCTTCTTGGCGAGCGAGCGGATGTAATTAACCATGTCCCAAACCTGTTCCGGCTTCATACGCCCTTCTTCCCCTGTCATTTGGCCCTTGCCTTTTGTGATGATGTATGAAAGCTCGCCATCGGTCATGTCTTTCAACGAGGTGGAGTCACGGTAATCTCGGAGATTAAGGTGCATGTCTGCAGCCAAGTCACCTTTACCGTCGCCACCTTTTCCGTGGCACATCGCGCAATCGAACCCATATGTTCGCTTGCCTCGGGCTACGGATTCTGAGGTCGGCTTAACCGGGTTTAATTGCTTGACTGCCTCCGGAGGGATTTTGAACTCAGCGACCGATTTGTTCTCGGCGGGCTTTTCTGCTTGCTGCAAAGAAGCAGGGAACGCAACAAGCGCCATGGCCGAGAGGGCTATAAGATCTTTCCACACGGCAACCTCCTACCTGCAGGTGCGTTTGAGAGGATTCTACGCTGGCTAGTGTTAAGGATGAAGTGGACTTTGAAACGGACCGTGTTTCTTTGGTCCACTTCCGTCGCTTTGTGGGTTCCACCTGTCCGTCATCCTCAAACCTATGACGCAGGCCGCTTCGCATACCGCCATTCCAGCAGAAACGCGATGGCAACCACGATGAGAACGACTGGCCAGATCCAACGGGTGTTGACGTGAATCATGCCCACGCCTGAGAACAGGAACACGACGCCAGCGATCAGAAATAGTGGGCCAGTGATAGCGCAATGAAAAGAGCGATTCCTAAACCAGTTGGCGAGGCAGCCGATGCCCATGGCGAAAAGGCACGCAGCCGCTGACCCATGGAGAGGACGCCAATAGAGTCCTATTAGGTTCAGCACTCCCCACGCCATCAGCGAGATTATGAACCAGTAGCAGAGTGCTGCTGACGAGGGACAGGGCAAAGAACGAGCCGTCGGCACGCCGAAGCCTCGCTGGGGGCTGCTCTGGTCATCAAATTCTTGAGTCTAGGGACGAAGGAGAGTTAGGATAAGCGAGCTTGGAGTCCAAATCGGAAATTCCGGTCTAATGATTAAGCGATATCAACTCATCCCCGAGAAGTATACACGCCGTGAATTTGGAGCGGCTATCGCCAAGGGCGCTGGCGTAGTTGCCCTTGCCAGCATGTTGCCTTCCTGCAGGTCAGGGACGCCTGCGACTGTAAATGGCAATGTTACCGATCCAGCATTTACAGTCGCAGTCGTCCCTGACCCTCAGTACTTGGCTGGTGATGCCCTCTGCTCTGGTTCTACGATTTACGACGATCTAATTAACTGGGCGATTGACAATAAGAACCTCTCGGTCACAAGCGCTCCCCTCAACATCAAAGGCTTTATCCAGGTAGGAGATTGTCAAGACAGTTCGCTTGTCGCTAGCCAGAATTCGCAGGCAACTATTATGGCTAATGCTTGGCAACTGGCTATAAATGCAAATATGTTCGTGGCCTTCTGCTGTGGAAATCATGACTATGAGCATGGCGGAACGACGATTGACCGCAGTAATATCAGTTACGTATGGCGCACGGACAAGAACGGCCCGTGGCAGCCGTCGGCGCTCTCCGGGTTTTATGGCGCTGGCATGGACCTAGGAAGCGGAGACGTAGCCTATTGGGGCGGGACGTATTCCGATCCAGATGGTTTCCCCGATTCCAGCGCCAACAACTATATCAGGTTGAAGATTGGGTCCAGGAAAATACTTATAATTTCATTGGAATTCTTCCCGCGAAACAATGTCATGAACTGGGCGAAGTCACTTCACGACACTTTTATCGACCACGAATGCTGGGTAACTACACACGGTTACATGGATAATTTTGCGGCCCTATGCACAAGGACCCAGTCGTACGGCCCGAACAGCTACGGTTTGTTGGACGATGGCACATCGAATTCTGGCCAGCAGATATATTCCGGCAACTCCAATACCCCAACACAACCAGGACTTACCGATTTTCTGCGGGCGAGAATAGTGACCTGCGGACATTTCATTGACGGCTGGACCAACGGGTGGATATGGCAGCACGACACCGCAACCGGTGCTTTGGGCCAAAGCATCGAGGAGATTTTCACCGATGCTCAGGGCAGCGGCAGCACGGGAGATTTACAAAACTATTGCAGCAGCAATCCAACAACTCCGAATCAAACCTCCAGTACAGCTCATTTGATGCTGCTTCGTATTTGGCCGACAACGATGGAAGCTTTTATGCTTTCCACCAATTCCGGTAAGTGGATTGGGGCGCAAGGGGTCACCGAGCAACCCGATCCAGTGCAACTTTGGAGTGTGCCATTTAACCTACTCCCGCCCAATGCCCAATAGGAACAGATTTAGTCGAAAAGTCGGTATCGCAATATTGCGCTGAGCACTGCAGCCAAATCGGTCTTAGTCTTCGATTTGGGCCGCGCCTTCGTCCGTGTCCGGACCATGTCCCTCGAGCTTGACCTTCCGTCCGTTGATTTCGGAAATGGCCAATAAGATCTTTCCACACGGCAACCTCCTACCCGCAGGTGCGTTTGAGAGGATTCTACGCTGGCTAGTGTTAAGGATGAAGTGGACTTTGAAGCGGACCGTGTTTCTTTGGCACGTTTCCGTCGCTCTGTGGGTTCCAACTATCCGTCAAGCATGCCGAAAGGAGTTTACAAACCACTCTCGGAAATCTTACAGAGTTCTTTTCACCAACCGTAGTTCAAAACCACATGGTTTCCATACGCTAAAGCTCAAAGCCCCGGATAACCCTGTTCGCCGGTCACGGAGGAAGAATCGGCATTTCAAGATCCAATCAATGGGAAAGGCGGTCGTAGCCCGGATAGAAAGACCAATCTCGACCGTGGATGGAGTTTTGGCGAGCCACAACTTCGCGTCGCCGTCGAAGATGATGAACTTCGGAGCCGACCCAGATGGAAAAGCCCCTCGCAACTGTTGGACGATTCACAACCATTTAGTGTTAAAATTTCGTATATATTGCCAATTTACTACGAAAGTCGTACTAACCAGTGAGCCTGTTGTTGCAGGGACGACACGATTTCCATGCTGACAAAGATAGAAAAGGCTGGCCGCCGGCCTAAAGCCGAACCTGAGGGTTCACCCGGGCGCGTCTTCTGGATTACTGGGTTATCCGGCGCCGGCAAGACAACCGTGGGGCAAGAATTGTGGGGTCGGCTGCGTACCACCGGTCATCCGGTCATCTTCCTCGATGGCGACGAACTCCGTGCCGTGATCGCCGAAGATCTCGGCCACAGCGCAGAAAACCGGCGCCTGTCGGCGATGCGCAATGCGCGGCTGTGTCGGTTGCTGGCTGGGCAGGGTGCCGATGTCGTCTGCGCGACCATCTCGCTGTTTCACGAGGTGCAGCGTTGGAACCGCAAGAACATCCCTGGTTATCGCGAGATCTACCTGCGGGTCCCGATAGACGAGCTACGGCGCCGGGATAGCAAGGGCATCTACGCGGGGGCTCAGCGCGGCGATGCGCGCGACGTCGTTGGCCTTGACGTGCCGGCGGAGACTCCCGAAGCGCCGGACCTGGTCCTCGACAATTATGGGACGCTCGACGTTGCTACGGCGGTCGACCGGATATTGGCGGTATGCACCGGGCGGGATGGCGCGGGTGTGACGCAGCCGGCGCCTCGTCGCCTTCAAAACGAAGGCGGAATCTCTGGGCGCGCTGGCGCCGCTGCTGCGCAATGGGCGCGTTCTGCCGCAAGTGCGATTCTCGGTTGGCGATTGGCGCTCAGACGCCGCTGGCGTGCTCGCCGCCGTCACCGCTGCGCCCTGGGGCTCAGGTCGGGTCATCGTGCGTAGCAGTGCACGGAGCGAGGACGGCGCCGCTAGCTCCCAGGCTGGAAGGTACGATTCGGTACTCGGTGTCGTCGGCAGCGCAGCAGTGGCACAGGCAATCGACCGGGTGATTGACTCGTTTGCCAAAGACGGAAGCGACGATGACCAGATCTTCGTGCAGCCCATGCTTGACCGTGTGGCGATGGCCGGGGTGGTCTTCTCGCGCAGTCCCAGCGGCGGCCCCTATTTCATTATCAATTACGACGACCGTTCCGGCTTAACCGATCGTGTGACCGCCGGTGTCGGCGACAATCTGGAGACTTTTCTTTGCCTCAAATCGCGGCCTGGTGTCTGCCCACCGTCGCTGGCACCGGTCATCGATCTCGTCAGCGAGCTTGAAACCCTTCTGGCGTGTGATGCAATCGACGTGGAATTCGCCGTCGGCGACGACGGGCAGCTTTACCTTCTGCAGGTCCGCCCGCTGGCCGTCGACCGCTGGGGGCGGGCAGCGGACGCGGAGGTCGACACCGCGCTTGCCGATGTCGCGTGCAAGGTCGAGCTGCTCAGCCGCCCGCATCCCTACCTGCACGGCAGCCGGGCGATATTCGGAGTCATGCCGGACTGGAACCCGGCCGAAATCATCGGGGTGCGGCCCTGGCCACTATCATTGTCACTCTATCGCGAACTCATCACCGACGCGATCTGGGCCTATCAGCGGGACAATTACGGGTACCAGAATCTTCGCAGTTTTCCGCTGCTGGTCAGCTTTCACGGACTGCCCTACATCGACGTGCGTGTCAGCTTCAACTCCTTCATACCACGCGACCTACCCGACGATCTCGCCGGGCGTCTCGTGAATTACTACATCGATCGCCTTCTCTCCGAGCCGCATCTCCATGACAAGGTCGAATTTGAGATCATCTTCTCCTGCTACACCCTCGATTTGCCGAAGCGGATGAGCGGGCTCGCCGAGCGCGGGTTTTCTCCAGAAGACATTGCCGAACTTTCGGGCGCCTTACGGCGCCTCACCAATCGCATCATGCATGGCGAGACCGCGCTGTGGCGGCGCGACCGCGCGAAGATCGACCTGCTGGAACGGCGGTTTCCGACAATCTGCAACGCGGAGATCGACAAGATCAGCCGCATTTACTGGCTGATCGAGGACTGCAAGCGATACGGCACACTGCCGTTCGCCGGTCTCGCGCGGGCAGGCTTCATAGCGGTTCAGCTGCTCCAATCCTTCGTCGAGGTGGGCGTTCTCAATGCCGAAGAAGGTGCGACATTCATGGCGAGTGTCGATACCGTCGGGTCGCGCATCGGGCAAGATTTCGCGCAACTTCCGAAGGCAGAATTCCTCGCGCGCTACGGCCATCTCCGGCCGGGGACCTACGACATCCTGTCGCCGCGCTACGACGAGGCGCCCGATCTCTATTTCGACTGGTCGAGTGCCCGACCGACGGCGTCCGCGCCGCCGCGCTTCGCGCTCTCGATCGGGCAGTTGCGCCGCATCGAGCAGTTGCTCAAGGAACATGAGCTCGACATCGACGTTTTGAGTCTGATGGAGTTCATCAAGGCTGGCATTGAGGGCCGCGAATATGCAAAGTTCGTGTTCACGCGAAGCCTGAGCGACGCTCTGTCGCTGATCAGGCAACTGGGCGAGGATCATGGTCTTTCGGCGGAGGATTGTGCATTTCTGAACTACGACACCATCCGCACGCTCTATAGCGAGAGCGCTCCGGTGCGCGAGGCGCTGCTGGAGAGTGTCGCGCACGGCAGAGAGCGTCACGCGCTCACGCGCAATCTCGTGCTTCCGCCGATCATCGCGTCGCCCGACGAAGTGTTCGCATTTCACCTCCCCCCGAGCCAGCCTAATTTCATTACGCGAAAAAGCGTCACCGCAGCGGTCGCCTCAGTCGGCGACCCGCCGGAGAGCTTCGCTGGACGGATTCTTTTCGTGCCAAGCGCGGACCCCGGCTTCGACTGGATCTTCACTCGTGGTATCAGCGGATTCGTCACCCAGTTCGGCGGCGCCAATTCGCATATGGCGATTCGCGCCAGCGAGCTCGGCATACCCGCTGTAATCGGCGCCGGCGAAGTCCTGTTCCAGCGATGGCAGACGGCGCGCAAGCTGTGCCTCGATTGCACGAACCAGAAGGTCTTGGTCATCGCATGAAAGCGGTCGCCATCACCCAGCGGGTATCGGTCGTTCCGGCCTATGGCGAGCGCCGTGATTGCCTGGATCAAGCATGGACTAAGTTCCTGGCGGCCTGCGGGCTGCTTCCCGTGTTGCTCCCCAACGTCACCGAGGCGGCTCTTGCCTTGTGCGAGGGGGCCAGCATCGCCGGGTTGGTGTTGACCGGCGGTAACGATCTTGCGGTGTTGGGCGGCGATGCCCCGGAACGCGACGCCGTCGAAAATGCCCTGCTCGATTTGGCAGAGCGGCGCGGGCTGCCGGTCCTGGGCGTTTGTCGCGGTATGCAAGTGATTCAGCAGCGTTTCGCTATTCCGTTACGCCGCGTCGAAGGCCATGTGGCGCAATGTCAGGTCATCCGAATCGACGGTGAGCCAAAAGAGGTCAACAGCTATCATCGCTTTGCCGCCTTCGACTCGCGGCCGCCGCTCGATGTCTGGGCGGTCGCCGACGACGGCGTCGTCAAAGCGATTCGCCATTCTACCCAGCCTATAACGGGGATTATGTGGCACCCTGAGCGGTCCGCGCCGTTCTCGCCTGCCGACGTGGTACTGTTCCGCCATGTCTTCGGGGTCGAATGATGCGCGCAGTTATTCTCGCCGCCGGTCGCGGCAGCCGCATGGGGCATCTCGGCGACGACCGCCCGAAATGCTTGGTCGAGCTCGAAGGCAAGCCGTTGATCGAGCGACAGATCGCGGCGCTCCGGCGTGGTGGGGTGGACGAGATCGGAGTCGTCCGCGGCTATCGCGCCGAGATGATCGATTTTCCCGGCCTCTCCTATTTCGCCAACGAACGATGGGCCGAAACCAGTATGGTGATGTCGCTCGCCGCGGCCGCTCTTTGGCTGCGCTCCGGGCCGGTCATTGTCAGCTATGCTGACATCTTCTACCGCAGCGAGTTGGTGCGGGGTCTGGCGGGTGCTCCAGGCCAGTTGGTCATCAGTTACGATCGGGCCTGGCGCCGCCTGTGGACCCGGCGTTTCGCCGATCCATTGGCCGACGCCGAAACCTTCCGGATCGATGCCACGGGCCAATTGCTGGAGATCGGCGGCAAGACGACGCGGCTCGAAGATATCGAGGGGCAATATATGGGCCTCTTGAAATTTACGCCACCAGCATGGAGTGCCGTCGAGGCGCTACTCGATACACTCGACGCACCGACCCGCGATCGCCTTGACGTGACCGGATTGCTTCGCCGACTGCTAATCGGAAAGGATCTCCTCATCGGCACTTTCGGCACCGATGGTCAATGGGGCGAAATCGACAATCCGGAGGACGTGGCGCTCTACCAGAACATGGTAAGGGAGGGAGAGCTCCTGCTCGAGGATGCACTACCCAGCAGAGAGCCTACGGCAGGATAACGGCGATCGATCGCGCGGCGTGTGCGGTCATCCAGAACTTTGCATTTATCGAAACCCCGATGCGACGGCCACAGGCATTCATAATCGTCAAGCGGATCGCGTGTCACGAGACACGCCTAAACGCCGGGTCGGTCTTTTCGACTGCCAAAGGAGCAAACCATATTCTAGTCGAATACGGGACATCGATAACTTCATAAGGCGTTAGGAGTTTTTGAATACGCTCCAGTACCGATGCAAATTTTTGACCAGCTTGTCGTTCCAGTGTTGCATGTGACTTCCAACCTTCATAAAATATATTTGAAGGCATTTCTACTTTGAAGCTCTGTTCAAGATAACTCACCTTCCCAAATAATTTGCTCTCATTGATTATTGCCGTGGGGTCTTCACGGCGGCTTCCATAATCATAATCAGGCACCATTTGCCGAATTATCTCTTCAATTTCATTCTGCAAATGATCGTTAAGATCCCGATGATTCCACATACACGCAAAATATCCACCTGGAACGAGTATTCTTGCGACCTCAGAGAGCGTAGCTTTCTGATCGAGAACGTTAAAGGACGATCCGAAGAAGGCGGCATGAACAGACGATTTTGGAAGACCTGTTTGTTCGCCAACTCCCTTTGTCCAAGTAACTGACATGCCTTCTGTATTCTTAACTCCGAAAGCCATCATTGCATCATTTGGCTCAACCGCACGAACAGTAAGCCCATTCAAAGCCAGAAGCTTAGTTAGTTTGCCAGTACCGGCTCCGATGTCAGCCACTGGTTTCCCAGGAACTGCGCCAATTTTGTGGAGTAATGTCTCCACGACTTCTTTGCAATAATCTGCCCTTTTGTCGTAGTGTTCAGCCCGATCAGTGTAATTCCATTTAACCGCGGTCATCCAGAAACCTCCGTCGAACTGGGCAAAGTGAGCGTTGGAATCGTGGTGGCCAGTTCCTTGTCATCTGCTTTGGGAATGAGGCTCAGCACGTTAGCGGGCAACAACCTGCTCCAAAATATACTCAACTTAGCCCCCCCACGTCATAGCCGATTTTCTCAATCCGTCTCTTTGTCTCCTCATCCAGCTCGTTGATAAAGCGTCTGAATCGAGGAACTTTTTCTTTGACAGCCAAATGGCCATAAGGCTTGGTTCTCGGAGGGACTAGACGTAAACGGCTCAAATCAACATCAACCGACATGATTTCAACGATCTTAGAAAACTCCTTGACCGGATCGATCGTGAAGTCCTCAAGCCGCAACGGGAGCGTGGCGCATTGGAGATAAAGCTCAGTTTCCTCAACAAATTCCGGGAAAGACAAAAATCGCGGGCCTGGTACGGCCGCCCAAAAATCAGCGTCGCCTTCGGCAAAGGCTTTGAATTCGACAAAATTCTGCTCCAAGTCGGCACACAGATCGTCCGTGGTCTTATAAACCTGTGAGATCGTGGAAGTCCCGATGTTGTCGCGAAGATATGTCCGCCAATAAACCCAATTTGTCAGCAACGAATCGAAGGGATGACGATAGATAAAAATCAAATCGGCAAATCTCGATCTGACCGCCCCCAATACACAGCTCGTTACCGCTGGCAACTGTTGAGCGCGAGAAACATGCCTGATTGTAGCATGGTCGCTGTATATCATAGATGTCGGAACTGAATGGATGCGAATATTGTTATAGTGTAAATATTTCGCTCTTTCTCCTATGTTCAGCAACATCATGTCAATGATATACAAACGCCCTGTGCCGCACAGCCCAAGAAGATACGTCGTTCTGTCGTTTCCCCGATAATGGGCTTTCCAATAAAAATCCGTTTGTACCAAATGGTAGCGGACGCCCTCCAATTGTTCGCGAGGGGATTTTCGCGCGAATCTGATGAGCTTCTGAAGTACCTGCATCTGTTTAGCTCCGCGTTTTATGGACACCGAAGTGGGCGTATTCACGCAGCAGTGACCTGCCCCCCGTTTTGGGTCAGTCGTTATTTAAGCCCTTATAAACAAATACTAAATTATGGTAAAAGTGAACAGACACGATGTGTCGATCGAAATACGACGGCTGATAGGAGTCAGCTGAGAATTCTCTGTAATTCAAGCCATCTACCAAGCTCTTGAGAAAACCCATGGCTGTTCGCTCCGATCGGTCACCACCTCCATACGAGGGCCAATAGGATGTTTGAGTATCTTCAATAACGTAGATACCCGGGACTCGTAGCAAGGGAAAAAGTATCTGAAACGTTCTGATTACGTGTTCATTGCGGTGACTACCGTCGTCGACGACGATGTCGAACCCTCCTGCCGAGGATGAAATGGTCTTAATCAGTTCTTCGTCAACTTGGCTTCCCTGAAATACCTTGATGCGTCGCTCAGCATGAGATGATTTGTCCTCGATGTCGAGCCCATATATCTGAGCACTCGGAAAGTAAGCCTTCCACATTCTTAACGACTCGCCACCAAGGGTTGGGTTATCGTAACCACCGATTCCAATTTCGAGGAGATTAAGTTTGTGGTTGCGGATACTGTGGAAGTGGGTCTCATAATGCTGCACGTACCAATGGTAATTCCACTTATCAGTATCAGCGAGGGTTGCGAGAAGTTTCAGATTGCTTCGACAAAACGGCGCGATTACTCTCAGCGCATTCCGACGGAGACGGGGTCTGTACTGCGGCGGAACAAGTCGTTTGAGACGCGGCCACGCCTCTCTGAAGTCAAGATGCATCGCAGACCTCCTCGATATCCTGGCGGATCATGCGGACTGGGAATTAAAACTGAGTTGTTCTCGGGTCGTTCTAATTTGATTGCATACCGATTAAGTCAATGGTCGCTGGGTGTCTCAGACAGCACCATAGTACTCTAGTACTTTGGGTATGTTTTGAGCACATAGGTTTTAGCAGGGGAAACAATCCAGGAACGTGCGGTTTACTTTTCTGGTTCGGGACAATTCACCGACAGCGTCCAGCTTCGGCGGCGTCCCTATCGGAGCGACACGATTGTTTCTCCGGAACCCATCCGCGGGTAGGTCACAAACACATACACAACATACACGACATACACTATGCCCTGGGCGCGGGGAGCAGGTTGCCGGCAGAACGTCCCGGAGGATTGTCCGTGTTCCTCAGACGGAAGTTATGGGGTTGGGAGGCGCCGGGGTCTGGAGGAGAACCTGCGCGTGTTTCTCGCCTCGACCGGTAACCCGCGGTCGAACACTTCGTCGGTCAATCGCTTGGTTCACGGCCGTCTTGCGGAAGATCACCATATGAGCCGTATAACTGCTAATGAGGTCTAGAGTTTTTGTCCCTTGTGCTGGCTTGCTCGGAGCTGGGCTCTTGGCAGAATCGGCATCCACTGAAAGTCGGCATCTCCGGGTGATCCCATCCATAACGGCGTCGCAGGATGTGGATCTGCGTACAAGCCTTCCAGCCAAGGTTCAGGTTCGAGCCGCCCGTCGCTCGCACGCGGTCCTGAAGCCCGAGAGAGTTGAGGACGTTCGAGAGTTTTCTAGGATTGATCGAGCCCCTCTCCCCGGAAGACTGACGGATCGCGTTGACAGCTCTGGCCAAGTTCTTAATTTGTATGCTTTGAACACTTAGCATGAGGTGTACAGTCCGCCAGAGGCTGATGAGAGTGGCGCTCTGATCTGGCGAAAGAATTTCCTGCGTCGCTGGGTCATGTGTTTCACCAAAAAATGCGAGGAGCAACTGAATGAAATCCTTGCTCCCATCCAAAGGCGCAGCGAGGCTTTCGAGCATGTCCCGCGAACGAGGCCTCAGAGTTTCCGAACCGACTACGCGCTTCCAACCAATTGCTCGGATGCGTTCAAGCCGCAGTTGCAAGAGCTGTCCCCTGAGGCCCTCCGCGATCTTCATGACCTGCGGATCCCAGGGCTTCCACAAATCCGTACGATCTGTCTCGACCATAGGAATACGAACACACCGGCTGTTCAGCGCAGCATCGTCCGACAATTCAAGTGAAGCAAGCACCTTTGGACAGAAGGAATGCCCTGAGTGGCGGAGCTGTTTCGCCCACACGTTTCTGTTCGTGCCGGCGCGCAATTGTTTCCTGAAGTTTGTGCTGCCCCGATCCGAGGTCCACTCCGCCTCGTCAATGAACAAGGTTGGGCAGAATCTGCAGGCCTCATCCATGGCCGCGGTCGTAATATTCGCGACGAGCAAGCTTCGCCGACACAATAACTTCAGGGTTTCGAGTAATGTAGTTTTCCCGGATTGCGGTGCTCCTGTAATGACTAGGTAAACCGCTTTCGGCAGCCGGTCCGCGAACCAAGTGTATAGGACGAAGGTGGCGAGTACGAAGCTATGAACCTCGTTCAACGACACGCAGTTTGAAATAAAATTTCGTGCGCGATAGCAGATTGCTTCAACGGAGTCATAGGGCCGCACACTTCGTGGCAAAGTCATGTGTTCGAAGTCGTGAGTTTGCCGCGGGAATGGCACGAAGATCTGGCCTCGGTGATCGACTTGGTCCGTGAATGACGTCCGTCTATTTTCCCCAACCGCGAAAGCGCACTTGGTGGAGTCTGCGGGGTCTTCGACAAGCTCCAAGATCCGCCTATCGTCCCAGACTTGAAAATCGGTTTCAATGCGAGACATACCGCACCGCACGGGAGTTTCGGCAACGGGTGAGAGTTTCTCCCGATGGGATGTGGCGCCAACTCCTGGTTGTTGCGTATGACGAAGCCGCGAGCTTCGTTGCGTGCGCCGTGTAGGAATCATGTTGAGCTCCCCTCCGTCTGGTCGACGTGTAAAATAAAAAAAGGTGGCGCGGCCTGCCGCTCCACCTTTCGATAAAACTCACGTGAATCAGCCAGCGCCATCTGCGCCGGCATCACCCGGATCTTGTCAAGAGTCTAACACAACGCGGCGTAGACGCCTTCTGAGTGTTTTTGATTTCGTAATTGTCGTTGCTTGATCTTTTTTTTTGGCGGTCAACACCGGGATGTCGAGAGCACTACAGACCTCTGCATGGGCGACAACTTCCATCGGCTCGTGCAACCTTGTCAGCGACTTGTTCTTGGCACTTCGGTACCCCGGTTGAGAATTTCCAGGTAGCGGTAATATGTGAGCCAATCCACTATCGTTGCTATTTTCAGCCACGTGCGAAGCCGCGGAAAAGCCTGTGCATCTGTCGATGGGTCTCTTGGTGACAGCGAACACAAAGAGCCAACAGATTCTCGGCCGTGTCATCACCCAGCCGACTCCGCGCCTGAACGTGATGGACTTGAAGACCCTCGATCGAGCCGCACGATTGGCAACGCCAGCCGTCTCGCCCCAGGACTTCCCAGCAGAGTTGGCGATAGGCTTCCGGAGCAAGCCTCAAGCGTGGTCGTTTCGCGGGGATCCCCGTCAAAGCGTCACCTGAACGTCTTCGAGCAACTGCTTCCTCTGCGGCTGCGGAAGACTAATGACCAGCCGCGTAAGGGAAGACAACAGAGCATCCTGGTTACCGGTCTCCAAGCTCACTCCCGCCAGAAAATCCGCGCAGATCATCTCCAGACAGTAGCCGCGGGACTTGTCGCTTCCGAGCATCAGAGCCGCTGTTTCGAGCGCCTGCTCGATTACAGGAAGTTGGCTCTTATAGGCCTTGAAATAGAGGATCTCCCACGGCTCGGTCTCTTTGCCGGTCAGGTAGTGATCGACCGCGCGCTTGAATTCCTCCCTGGGCATCGTGCTGGCTTTGTGCACCCAGGGTGCACAATCGAACTCCTGCCGGTCCCGGCGCGCTACCTTGGCTAGTTCCCGTGCCTTGGTCCATCCGATTTGTTCCAGCTGACGTTTGCGGATTGGGGACAAGTGCTCGTGGATGGCCATCAGGTAGTAGGCCTTGCGTCTGGATTCTGGGAACTTCCTCTCCAGGAACTCGTCGAACGAGCGTACGTTGTCAATCCTCCAGTACAGTCCCGCCCGAACCTCGCAGAGATACCGGCCCAGTTCGACAAACTTTGAATCCCTTTCGCGGTCGGTGGCCTTCTCCCAGGCCAAGATCTCATCGATCTTTGAGAGCACAAACACGGCCCGCCGGCGATTGAGCTTCGGAGGCACTAGAACCCTTCCGTTAGTCGTCAAGCACGTTAAGCCAATCAAGGTCGCTCGCTCCCGGTTGACGAATGAGTTTGGCCGCAACCAGTGGCTCGTTCCCGAGGCACAGACCGAGGTGGGCGCAGCTGACGCACCCGTTCTGCGGGAAACGAATTCCAGGCCGGAGGGGGAACTGGGCCGTTTCGATTTGACCGACCGTCGCTTCAACCAACTGGCCAAATTCCCGACGCTGCTCGTCGGTGATCGACGTCAGCAAGTATTGAATCTCCGGGACGCGTTTCCTCACGAAAGCCACAATCGCAACATCGGCGATGCCACTGATCCAGGAGTAGCAGACCAACTGGAGGTCAAGCGATGTCAGACCCTCTGGCTGCTCCGGATAACGAGCACCGGTGGTTTTCCATTCGAGCAGACGCCGCTTGCCATCCAGGTGGCCGATCGCATCGACATAGGCCACGAACTCGTTGCCGTTGGAGAGCGGGCAGACGAGTTTCTTCTGCAGGTTGCGCTGCGGCTGGCGAATGCGGATTCGGTTATCTCGGGCGAACTGCTCCAACAGACCGATTCCTTGGCGAAGCAGGCGCTCCCAGTTATCTCCGTGGGAGTACTCCAACGGAACATCGCGGTAGACTCCCCACTCCTTGAACAAAACTGCTCCGGGGTCGTCGCGCTCGAAGAACGCGGCTAGGGCCTTCTCAAAACAGCGGCCGAAGCACAGCGACGCCCGAGACTCCTTCTCCCTCCAGCCGTCCAGATAGCGAAAGCGATAGCTCCTCGGGCAGCGCAGGTACTGCGAAATCTGCGTGTAGCTAAAGTTCACGAGCCACCTCTTGGCCGCTCGTCACTGACAAAGAGAGCTCGTCCCACTCACTTGCTGGGGCAAACCCCCCGAGATTGAGGAAGGAGCGGCCGTTCAGGGTCGTGTGGGAAATCCGCACGATTCCCCGTAGGCCAAGAAGTGCCTTCTCATCGACCTCGTCGCGGCCCATCAGATCGGGGTCGTAGCCAAAGTCCCGCAGGAACCAGCGGAGTTTCCAAAGCGCCTTGGGGGTACAGTAGAGACGACCGGTGAGGGAACCGCCCTGATGTTCTCGTGGTTCGAGGATAAGGAGCCGCAGAACGTAGAACGGCCGTTGCGGATGCCAGCGGTAGAAGGTTCGATCGACGCAGACCAGGAAAACACCCTCCAAGATGTCTTCGGAACTGCGGCCTTCGCGGTGCAAACCTGGGATGTGGCGCTTCATGAGTTGACCTCCGGTTGCGTTGCATAGCTATTGAGGTGACAAATCAACTCGCTGCGGTCCTTCGCGGCGCGCGCAGCCAGATCGTTGATAAAGGTTTCGACCTGATCTCGGCTGGCATCTCGCAGCTCAGCGGTGCCACAGTAGTCGGCTGCATAGGCCTTCACGAGGCCAGCATCTAGCTGGTACTGGCGGATCAACAGGCAGAGGCGGTCGCGGAGGCGAGGCTGGCCGTTGTGGTGACCATTATTTCCGTTCGGGGAGGTGTTGTGCTGATCGGGTGGTCCGGGCGTGTTAGATCTGGGGGCCCAGCCGAGTTCCTCGACCGAACAGAGCCCGATGCCGTAGGCCTTGCGGAGGGCACGGTTGACCGCGCGGGTTTCGGCGACGCGCATCTCGGCGCCGTGGACCAAGGACGAGACGTTGGACGGATCGGCGTCCCCATAGCCGACGAACCCGCGAGAGCGGGGCGATTTGTAGACGGTCGCCCTGAAGACCCAACGGCTGATGGTAGGATCACAACAATCACGTACACGCTGAACGCTGATCCCGTGACATCTGGAGCGCTGTGCGAGGCGAATCAGCCCCGTGTGGGTGACATACCACTTGCCGTCCAGGAGGAGTAAGTCACCAAGGGCGATCGAAAACCCGTATCCCTGGGAAAGATTGATCAGTGCCTGATAGTTCTGCCCTTTTAATTTGCCGATGCACTTTCTTGCAAGTGCAATGTTTTGTCGCAGGTGGTCGTTTGTTCGTTTCCGCATTGGCAGCTCCGTGTAACGCTAATGTAACGCCTATGGCGTTACATGTCAACTGCGATTATTCATCCCCGTCTTCTTGACGGTCGTAATGAGCTCGGATAGCATCCGGCTAGTATTCTGCAGAGGAGCGCATGCGGAAAACCGAGACACTGAATCTTCGAGTGTCACCCGAATTCAAGCGCAGACTGATCGGGGAGGCAAAGAAGGAGAAACGATCGGTGACGAACTACTTGGAAGTAACACTCGCTAACTTATGGAAGCAAGAGGCCTCTCCCAAAAAGGAAGCCGGGAAAGTGAAGGAGGAAGACTCGAACTCCTAAGCGCAGCATGATTTTTCTTGGCAACTGACCAAAGCGCCCCGTCGGTAATGTCAGTGACAACTGCGCCTCCAGTACCTACTATTTTCCTGGAGAAAAGCAAAGATCTAATTGGCTGGCCGAATCAAAGGGCGGCTCACGGTGGGAGCAACGACGGTTGTTCCACCGACAATCCACCCTGTTCTTAATCGTCAACCAGCTTCCATGTCTCATCGGCTTGTAGATTCTGTCTTTCCAAGTTGAAGATCAGTTCGAGTACCAGTTCCATTCCACAACGGCTCGCGAATGAGCCGGCAAATCAGAAGGAGAAAATCATGAAAAAGATGACGAGTCTTATGTTCGCAGCGGGCCTGGTGGTCGTCCTAGCTTTGCTGCTGACGCCGCAGAATGCGCCAGCGGCACACGCTGCGCCGAAGGCACCCGCAAGCACGGCGGCAACGATGCCTGCTCCGGTGCCGGCAGCGGCCCCAGAGGAACATCACCCGATCCACGAGGCGCTCGAATCACTGCGCTCCGCGCGCGCACATATCCACGACGCACACCACAATTTCGGCGGGCACCGTGATGAAGCGCTGCGAAGAGTGGACGAAGCGATACGGCAACTGGAGATTTGCGAGCGGTACGACAGATAAAACCGGTGGTGAGCGCACCGTGGCGAGTGGCCAGCGCCTGTTTGGTTGATATGACCTGAACTTGTGATGCCCTGGCGCGTCTCCGGCGCAGAGCTGGGGGCGCGCCTTTTCTGTGTCCACGAGTTGCGAGGGTATTGCCTAGAGATGATTTGCGCAGATTTCCGGGCCGACCCGAAGTTTGAATGACCCCCAACTCCGTTGGGGAAATCCCGCCCAAAGCCGGGTTGAGATCCGTCAACTATCTGGTGGCCGGATCTCCATTTTGGACACAGCGATTAGGTTATCTCCAAGAGGGTCTTCCAGAATCGCTAGTCGCAAGTCGGTGCGCCAGTCCGGCAATTCTACGCCAAAGACACTATTCACCTTCGAATTGGACAGCAAAGAATTGGCCGGTCTGCGAGCTGGCACTCGAAATTCGGCCGACGGGATGGGTATAACCCGCTTGGTTTTGAGTGGCCTGCCCTGCGTAGCTTCCATATACCAGCGTTCCAGCTTGGGCGCACTCGCGCATTCCTCCAGAATAACCCGAGCAAAACCGAACCAGGTGGCCTCGCCGGCCGCAGTTAGGTGATAAATTCCGGATCGCTTTTCCAGCGACGATCTCGTGGACTTCGAATCCACGATTCGACCGAGGACGCGGCAAGTAGCGTCTGCAACAGTACGACTCCAGGTTGGAGCGCCAATCTGGTCGTCAACGATCCGCAATTCCTCTTGCTCAGATGCGAGCTTCAGGATGGTGAGAAGGAAATTACGCCCGCGAGTCGCATAGACCCAGCTGGTGCGAAAGATGATGTAGGGCACTCCGGAGGATTGAAGCGCCTGCTCCCCGGCGAGCTTTGTCTTGCCATATACGTTGATGGGATTCGTGGCATCGGTCTCGACGTAGGGCGTTTGCTTCGTTCCGTCGAAAACGTAATCCGTCGAATAGTGAACAATAACCGCACCGATCTCGCGGGCCTCTTGCGCCATGACCTCAAGTGCGTCTCCGTTGACCGCTTGCGCCAGCTCCGGCTCGCTCTCGGCTCGATCGACCGCCGTGTACGCTGCGGCGTTGACGATGAGATTCGGCCGCAGGTCTCGGATCGCTGCACGAATCGAGTCGGGCGTGGCGAGATCGAGCTGCTCGCGATCCAACGCCGTGACAGTTCCGAGCTTTGACAACAGGACCTGCAGGTCCCGCCCGATTTGGCCGTTCTTGCCGGTCAGCAGGATCTTCAGGCTCATTTTGCACCGTATTCCGGCAGAAACTCCTTCGGAACTTCAGAAAGTCGTGAGTTTCGGAGGTCCTTGTCGGAAAGCAGCGGACTGGAAATTCCCCAGTCAATGTTCAATCCAGGATCATTCCAGGCGATTCCACGCTCATCGGCGGACTCATAAAAATCGCTGCACTTGTACAGAAATTGTGCAGACTCGGAAAGCACCAGAAAACCGTGCGCGAATCCCTTGGGAACATAAATCTGATTGTGTTTTGCTGCGGAAAGGACAACGCTGGCCCATTTTCCGAAAGTTGGCGAGCCGGTTCGGATGTCTACCGCGACATCCAGCACTTCGCCTTCGATCACTCGGCACAGCTTCGCTTGTGGATGGCGCAACTGGTAGTGCAGACCCCGCAGGACCCCCCGAGAGGATCGGGAATGATTATCCTGAACAAAGTCATCGGTAATTCCGAGGGCTACGTACTTGCCGCGATGATAGGTCTCGAGGAAAAACCCTCGCGAATCCATCAGCACGCGAGGTTCGATCACGCAGACTTCAGGTAAGGATGTGTCGACGCGCTTCAAGTAAAGGCCTCTGCCGCTTCCGGAAGACAAACTCTCGCCGTACATCCTCGTGGCGATGAAACCGTAAATCGGTCCAATCCGTATTCTCTTGTCGCAATTCCGTTAATTCGAAGACGTTTTGCTCGCGGGAGCTATTTCCTGCAGCGAAGAGCTACGATTCTCGTAATACTTCTCATAATATTTGCGATATTCGCCGCCGCGCACGCCGGCAATCCATTTTGTGTTGGCTCGGTACCAATCGATGGTGTCGCGCACGCCGGCCTCGAGCGAATGTTTCGGCTGCCATCCCAACTCCTTTTCAATCTTGCTGGAGTCCAGGGCATAGCGGCGATCGTGTCCTGGCCTGTCCACGACGTACTGGATCAAAGATTCGGGCTTGTTCACAAGCTTGAGGATTCGCCGAACCATCGTGAGATTATCCACCACATCGGTGCCGCCAATGTTATAGACCTCACCCACGCGGCCATTCTCGAGGACGGCCAGGATTCCGCGGCAGTGATCCTCAACGTGTAGCCAGTCGCGCTGCTGCAAACCATCGCCATACACCGGCAGCGGCTTGTCATCCAAGGCGTTCATAATCATCAGCGGAATGAATTTCTCCGGGAATTGATATGCCCCGTAGTTATTCGAGGCGCGAGTAACGATTCCAGGGAAATTGAACGTCCTGACGAAGGAACCTACAAGCAAATCCGAGCTCGCCTTCGAAGCCGAATAGGGACTGCTAGGACGTAGCAGAAAGCCTTCATCAGAAGCCACGCCCTGCGGCAGATCCCCATAGACTTCATCTGTCGAGATGTGAACGAATCGCCTAACCTTCAATTCGCGGGCGATTTGCAGAAGGACGAACGTGCCCGTGATATTCGTTTCAATCGCTTGCGCCGGTTCATAGATGCTGCGGTCCACGTGAGATTCCGCCGCGAAATGAACCACGGCATCGCAGCCGGACATAGCCTTGGCCACGGCTCCGCCGTGGCAGATGTCGCCCTTGATGAAGCTGTAGTTCGGATCGGATGCGATCTCCTGTAGGTTTGCCAAGTTGCCCGCGTAGGTCAGTTTGTCGAAGTTCACGATTTGGAAACCACGGCGAAGCGAGAGAACCATACGTATGAAGTTAGACCCAATGAAGCCCGCGCCGCCGGTGACCAGAATCTTCATCGAATGACTTCCTGCGCCACGACCGGCACACTCGGCGTCAGCGGACCCATCTTGTTGGCTCCTGTTTGTGAAACTAGATTGTTCGCGCGGAGCAGTGATTCAAACGTTCCGGCGTCGGTCCACCAGCCATCGAGAATCTCGTAGGTCAGCATCAATTCTTCGATATAGAAATTGTTGACATCCGTAATTTCGAGCTCACCGCGGCCAGAAGGCTTTAGACGCCGAATCTTCTCGAAGACGGTACTGTCATAAAAATAGACGCCTATGACCGCCTTGTTGGACTTTGGCGATTTCGGCTTTTCCTCGATGCGAATCACGCGGTTGTCGGAGACCTCCGCGACGCCGAAGCGCTCGGCATCCGTAACCTCTTTCAAAATGATCTTGGCTCCTGCGCCTTGATGCCTGAACTTTCTCGCGGCCTCGCAGATGTTGTGCTCGATAATGTTGTCGCCAAGGATCACGCAGATGGGGCCATTGTCGGCGAAGTGCTCGGCCAAACCGAGGGCCGCCGCGATGCCGCCCTCACCTTCCTGGTAAGTGTAGTTGAGATGCTTCAGGCCAAAATCATGCCCGTTCCCGAGAAGCCGCAAGAAATCGCCGGCATTCTTGCCACCGGTCACCAGTAGAATTTCGTGGATGCCTGCATTGACGAGCGTCTGGATCGGGTAATACACCATCGGCTTGTCATACACCGGCAGTAGATGCTTGTTGGTGACCTTGGTAAGTGGATTGAGACGGCTGCCTGTACCGCCAGCAAGTACAACGCCTTTCATCGTGGCTCCTAACCCCTGCGGGGCGAATGTTACGCAAACATAAGCTGCTTTACGATTCTCCCACGCTCGCTCTGTAAGGTGAACAGGAACGTCGAAACTCGTTACACTTGGCGAACCGAGAGCTGCGACGCGCTGCCAAGAATTTCGAACAAAACGAAAGCTCTTGCGTCCTACTCAATATACGATGATTTCCTGTCAGAGTTCGTGATCAGGATGGCTGCCCAAATTAGGCCTATTCCCGAGGAAAAGTCAGCCCAACGAAATCGTCCACTCACAATCGTAAAAGTGAGCTCAATCACCAATGGGAATGCTACCATCGCAATCGCCGTGGTCACCCATTTGCCCCATGCGTCTCGGCCGGTTCTTCTTGATAGAAAAGCGAGCAATACTCCAAGGGGAATAAACAAGATAAGACGGTAGAAAACCTCAAACGCGCGCAGGTTGTACATCCTGAGCCTGAAAATGCGCCTGAAGAGGGCAGCCCCAGGGCCGAGAACGAGACCATGCGAGTCCCGTTTACCATCCAGGTAAAGGCTCAAGTCAGCGCCATCATACGCCAGCAGGATATCCCGCATTCGATTAGGCTGGAAGACGTCGGGCGCGATCAACGACGGCTCGCTGCTATTTTTCGCGAGCGGCGTTCTGAACCGAAATATAAGGTTATCTCCATCCTGACCAAGAACAAGATCGAAATGGGTTGGATCGGTACCGAGCAAGACGATCGGTTCGAAATCACCTGTATTCACATTTGCAGCGCCAACAAGCTCGACGGTGAACTGGTTCGTCATCTCTAGCCTCTGAACCAGCGACTCGACGTTTGCCTTCGTTCGGACCCACGAAGACCCGTCAAAAACTGCCATGGACTCTTGAACCGGAAGCTGATGTGGAAACCAGAGAAGGTCAGGAATCTCCCAAATCGCGTTCTGTCCATGACGGTCCTGTTCAACGTGGTAAAAAGTAACAATCGATGGCGTGCGTTCCCCCGCATCGCTACTTTCACCAAGGCGACGAGCTGCTTCCCAGGTCAGGGCGCGATCCCTGATCGTCAGAGCAACGATGCGTCCCGCCCAGGGTTTTTGCCCCGTCGAATCGTTGCCGAGGAAGATCGGGTACTCTGCATCCCAATTCTTGAGGCTGGCCATCTTCTGAAGCTGCCAGGACGCGGTAAGTCCTAGCGCGGTATATGAGACGAGCATAGCAACGATGATTCCACCGCCGCATAGCCGTTCGATCCAGGCCTCCATGCCATCGCCGAACTGCAGGATCCGGGCTCCAGCAATGCAAAAAACGAAGTATCCGAGAAGCGCGCCAGTTGTGTTTGAGACGACATCATCCCATGAAGAACCGCGTGGAACCAAAAATGACTGAAGCACTTCCATGGTAAACGAGAATCCAAATCCGGCGGCAACAATGGCAAGTATTCGCAATACACGAGAGCCAACTCGATTTTCGATCCAGACTGCGAGCCCGAAGCCGAATGGAATGAAGAGGACAATGTTCTCGCAGAAGGGTAGCCAACCTCCGAACTTAGGTGAAAGCCAAAGTAAGAATGGGGCTCTTCTGCGGTCCGCGGTTTCTTCCGCAAAGAACTGGAAAGGGGCCAGCGTCAGAACGGAAATTGCGCAGACAGGCAGGATCAGAGCGCGGTTCTTCAAATGCGCGACCAGTTCGTTGATACACGACCCAGTGTAGCGAAGCGAGGAATCCTCGGAAGTGTGGGAACTAACAGCTTCTTTGCTGCCTCTCAGATGTCGTGCTCGCGTTGAAAACCTCACTTTTCAGGTATACTCGACCAACTCATCAGGGAAAGCGGCCTTCGACATGACTCGGTAATCCGGTATGAAAGGCCCGGGCACGGTTCAGAATTCGCTTCAGGAAACCCAGCACTGACCGGGGCGCCCAGGCAATTATAAGCATCAGCCGAGCACGCGCCGACTTTGGTTTGTAATTGATTGCCAAGCGGAACTTTTCACGCGCCAGAGGCAAGTCGAGGGAAGACAGGTTTCCGACGCCGCGATTCATGCAAACGCGAAACGCATGTTGCCGAACTAGGTGAGGCCAGTTTTCGCCTGAAGGATCCATTTTCTCGATCTTCTCGAATGCCTTAAGCAAGCTGCGAAAGTGATTCTCAGGAGCGCTTTGCGTAGCGCTCGCCGGATGGACTCGGTAGCGAACCAGGACCTCGGGGATGTGATAAATTGAAAACTCCAAGGCGATTCGGATCCACATCAGCCAGTCCTCGCACCCGCCAATCTCTTCATCGAAATTACCTACCCGATCGAAACAAATTCGCCGCACTGTTACCGCCGAAGGAGTTAGCCAGTTGTGGAACAGAAGCTTCTCGGCCACTCTCCCGTTCTCGACGGGGAAATCCTTGAATCGGGATGAATTCAGAACGACATGTTTATTGAAGATCAATAGATCGGACGCAATGATTCCGCAGTCGGGATGTGCCTCTGCCTCCTCTGCGGTTCGACTGAGTTTCTTGGGCAGCCAAGTGTCGTCGGCGTCTAGGAATGAGATCAAGGCCCCCTGTGATAGCCTGATTCCAGCATTCCGTGCGGCCGATACGCCGCGATTCGGCTGAGACACATACTTGATGCGATCCCGAAATCTCTCTAAGCGGCTTTCTGTGTCGTCAGACGATCCGTCGTTAACAATAATCAGTTCGAAGTCGCGATAAGTTTGCGCGAATACGCTCTCGACGGCTTCCTCAATGTAATTACCGCAGTTGTACGCAGGAACAATGACGCTGAAAAGAGGCATATCGGCGACTCCTCGCTATCTCCACACAGAAGAGGTCAGAAACCATAGAGTGCAGTTGCACGGCGGTGTGAGGAAAGCGAGCACAACTGACTAAGATCGAATCTGCTGCGTTCTCTCCTCGGATCAACAGATGGAGACGTGACGGTGCTGCCTAGATTCATCTTAAGAACAGTTCTTCCGTAGAATAAGCTGGTAGATCGCGGTCTGCAACATTTCGAAGATATTCAGCAAAGGAGACCCACCGTCGCGAAGAGAGCAATTGCGATAATCGCGCATCCATTTTCGTGAGATTGTAATAGTGGCGCAGTTTCGATTTCCATCGGCCCTGCATTCTTGGCTGGTGTGGATCTACCTCCCAAGGATGCAAGTAAACTACGGCCGGCTCGCCGTCGCGGTTCTGAATTCGACGCAACGCCCATCGTGTGTACCACATGGGGAGCATTCGAAGGTATCCTCCGCCGCCAGCAGGAAGATTTTGACGAGCAAAGCGAATCGTCGAAGGAGGAATCTCCAACAGTGATTGCCCATTTTTCAGGGACCACCGATAAGCAAACCGCGGAGCGTTCGGCACACCATAGTGATCATGTCGAATGGGGAAGACACTCGAATCGTAGCGGAATCCTTCTTCGGCCAGGATTTCCAGTGCCCAAAATGACTTGCGCAAGATAGAAAACGTCGGTGCGCGGTATCCCAATACGCTTTTTCCCCCCGCGTCTTGAATCGCAGCCAATGCACGTCGAGTGTCCGTGCGAAACTCTTTTGGAGTCATGCGCCAGACACACCGGTGAAGATAGCTATGACACGCGATCTCGTGTCCGGCACTGAGGATGTCCCGAACGATTTGGGGCTCGCACTCGGCAACCCAACCCAAAATAAAGAAAGTGGCTATTGCGTCGTTGCGCGCGAAAAGATCAAGGAGATGCCGCGTATTGTCCGCCACGCGCCGGGAAAAGTTCGGCCACATTTCCGGGGTGATTCGATCGGCGAAGGCCTCAACGTGGAAGTAGTCTTCCACGTCTACGCTGAGTACGTTCAAACCCTCTAAGCCAGCTCTCAACATCCCCTCAATGCTAGTGCCTTGCTTCTGACAATTCAACTTGGCAACTCGTTGTCGTTCTAGAGGCTAACGCTCCCCATTTGTAGGGCTGAAGCATCTCCGGGCTGAGCGCCGGATCCTGGGAAGACCTAAGACTGTCAGCCGGTACAGGTCTGGGCACTCAAAGCTTCCTGTACCTTTTCTAGACCTCTCACCAGTCGTCGCAGCCATACCCCAAGCCGTAGCCTAGGCCTGCAACTCAACTAGGACGGTCTCCAGGGATTATGCGAAAACTCGGGCTATGGCTAGGTGTCATGTCTCTGTGGATCACAGCTGCCGGCTGTGCTGTTGGTGGAAGCATAGGGGTTAATCAGGGCTCGGGTCTGAGCCTAAGTCAGCAAGCCCTTTCGTTTGGGTCGGTTACAGTAGGCTCGACGGCTACCAAATCTGTTACGGTATCGAATACCGGGAACGCAAATCTGACGATCTCGCAGGTCTCCGTGTCCGGCACTGGCTTCTCAACCAGCGGACTGACCCCCGGCCTGGCCGTTGCTCCGAATACATCAGCAACGGTTGCCATCAATTTCGCACCTTCGGCAGCGGGCAGCTCAGCCGGCAGCCTCACCATCAGCAGCAGTGCTTCGACTTCGCCGAGTGTTCTCTCGCTAAGCGCGACCGGTGTTACCGCCGCGGCGCCCGCAGTTTCCGTCACACCCACGAACCTGGCATTTGGAAATGTCAACATGGGCACCTCGGGTACACAATCGATAGCGATCCAAAATACGGGGACCACCAACCTAGTGGTCAACTCGGCGAGCGTGAGCGGCACCGGTTACACAGTCTCCGGGATGAACGCCCCGCTGACGGTGGCGCCAGGCAGTTCAACAGCCCTAGCGGTAAGCTTTACGCCTTCGAGCACGGGTACAGCAGTCGGCAATGTCTCACTCTCCAGCAATGCACAGGCATCGCCCGCAGCCGTGGCCTTGACGGGGAATGGTGTTAGCATTGCTTCCCAACCTTTGACCATTACGCAGGGGGCATTACCGCAGGCAACAGTCGGACAACCCTATTCGGCAACTCTGCAGGCCTCAGGAGGGAAGCCCAGCTATACGTGGTCGCTGGCTTCCGGGCAATTGCCAGCGGGGCTGACCCTCGCTGCTAGCGGTGTGGCAAGCGGGACTCCCCAAGCCCCCGGCCAATCTAGCGTGACGGTGGCGGTGACAGATTCTTCCTCACCAACGCCTCAAACAGCTACAATGTCTGCGACCGTTACCGTTGGAGCGGCTCCTTTGCAAATCTCCACCACAAATTTGCCGAGTGCCACTGTTGGGACGCTATTCCTTGCTTTGCTTGCCGCCACCGGGGGCACGCCGCCCTATCAGTGGAGCGCCGCATCTGGCTCGCTGCCCGCCGGGTTGATGCTCACCGCCTCAAGCGGCCAAGTCACCGGAACGCCGACCCAGGCTGGCAGCAGCTCCGTATCCTTGGAGGTGACGGACGCGACTTCCGCAACTGCGAGCGCGAGTTTGCCTCTGACCGTGGATGCTGGATCGTCGAGTGGATCCCCACAGGCTGGCTGCGGCTCCCCGGATGGCTTAACCCTTTATGATCAAAGTACTTGTGGGAATGTCGGCGACCCCTATGAGGGAAAGGGCGCGCCTCAAAATCCTACGCCCATCACAGCCTGTGGCGTGATAACTCCAACTTCTAACGGGCAGGTTTTCCAAGTCAAGAATAATATAGGAAGCTCTCTGAGCCAGGCGTGCTTGAGCGCGAGCTATCCCCAATACGCATTCGTTTTGGACCTCGGCGGTTACTCAGTCACAGGCCAAGTTAATATTGCTACCAACGCTGGTAGTGGATTGACTGTCCTAAATGGCACGCTGAATTGCAACATTTCTAGCCCCAGCGATGCTGGGTGCATTCAAATTTTTACTGGGGGCACAGCGAAGGCGCAATTGCGAGTACACCACATCACGGCGGAGAATCAAGCGACCGGTACTTCCAATGTGTACGTCGAGTGGGACTCAGGGCAATCAACACTTTCAGCAGGTGTACCCGCTGTGCGCGTGGATCACATAACCAGCAGCCTTCCGGCGCAGCCGGCTTCGGGTAGGGCCTGGAACATTTACCTGAACGGGTCTTCAGCCCAAGGTTTTGAATTCGACGTGCAGGCTGATAACAATCGGCTTGATATAGGCCCTGAGGTGGGTGCCGGGCAAGGCGTAGACTGTTATGCCGTTACGTGCTGGGCTTTCAATAACTATATCACGCTTGAAGAGAATGTCGCACAGTCAGACACCGGCCGAGGGCTACTTTGCGAAACAGACTCCGGCAAACCAACGGTTTTGGGAACCTGCCAGTTCATGCACAATCTGATCGATTCCGAGAACAACAGAGCGTTGAGAATCCGCAATGTCGTCAATATGAACTGGCAGTACAACTACATCGAGCACATTCGATGGGAAGCGCGCGTTGGTGCCTTTCACATCGGTGAAAACGATAACACAATCGAGCAGCAGGTGGGTAATGTCCAAAACAACACATTTCAGGTCAACGACGGGCTCCCCGTCTACATCGCTGACGCTTATGGGGTAATCATCAGCAATAATACAGTTGTCTGCGACCCAGCAAACCCATCTTGTTCGCCTGGGACGAAGACGCCAGCGTTTGCGCACCTAGATAATTTGCATAACTACCCTGGAACGGTGAACGCAACCTTTCAGGATAATCAGCCGTCCATCAGCTTGCTCCCGTCACCTCAAATCTTTGCGTGCGGACCAGGGCAGTGCAGCGCGCCGGCCGAGACGGCTACAACGTCGGCCACGATTTGCAAGTCAGGAGTGGGCGGCGGTGGGGGAAATATTACTACTGGAATGTGTAATTAGTCCGCCGATCCTGTTGGCGGTGATGTACAAACATTAGAGAATATCCTTCGCGTCAGATTCCTGAATGCTTGTTGCAGTGACCTGCTCCCCTAAATCCGCACAAAGCTGAGTATGATTTTGCAATTTGGAAAGGGGGAGAAGCATGTCCAGAACGAGGCACACAGAAGCGGAGATCATTGCCGTGCTGAAGCAGGTGGAGGCGGGACGGAAGGCCGAGGATGTGGCGCGGGAAGCGGGGGTGTCGAAGCACACGATCTACGCTTGGAAGGCGAAGTACGGCGGGATGGAGGTGAGCGAGGCACAGGAAGTGAAGCAGTTGCGAGAAGAAAACGGGCGATTGAAGAAACTGGTGGCGGATCTAAGTTTGGACAAGGACACGTTGCAATCGGTGATCCGAAAAAACGGATGGAGCTCGCAGTCTTGAAGGCGGCTGTGGGGCAAGTGCGCGAGGAGTATGCCTTCAGCCAACGGCGGGCCTGCCGTCTGCTGACGATGTCGGTATCGAGTTACCGATATCAAAGCAGGCGCAGCGATGAAGGGTTGCGGTTGCGGCTGGTGGAGTTGGCGCGGGAGAAGCCGCGGTTCGGCTACCGGCGCTTGCATGTGTTGCTGCGACGCAGCGGAGAAGATGTGAACCACAAACGAGTGCATCGCGTGTATCGGGAAG
>Ga0182024_10003182_pt1 | contig 39523 bp, 33 predicted proteins | sample P32metaG_FD_120480 | JGI IMG/M metagenome (GOLD analysis project Ga0182024, IMG submission 120480) | Permafrost microbial communities from Stordalen Mire, Sweden - P3-2 metaG (Illumina Assembly) | ecosystem: Environmental > Terrestrial > Soil > Wetlands > Permafrost | place: Sweden: Stordalen...
GGCCGTCGCGGCGACCATCGCCGCCGCCCGTCCGTCCGCCGGGCGCTCCGGCTCGGGCCCGGGCCCGCGGGCCGGCCCCAGGGTCACGCGGTTATAGAGCGTGAGGGCCAGGCCGAGCGTATCAAAGCCGGCGCCGCAGTTGGAGGTGCTCCCGGGTACCCGGACCGTCACCGTTTCCCGCAGGAGGCTCATCGGCGGGGGCGATACTTCAGTTCCTTGGCCACTTCGCGCATCTCCACCTTTTTCTTCAGCGTCTCGCGTTTGTCGAAAAGTTTCTTTCCGGTGCACAGGGCCACCTCCACTTTTACCAGCGCCTCTTTAAAATACAGGCGCAGCGGAATGAGCGCCCGGCCCCCGGCGGCCAGGGCCTCGGCGATCTTGCGGACCTGGTGCTTGTGCAGGAGGAGCTTGCGGATCCGCTTCGCCTCATGGTTGTAAATGTTGCCGAAGGCGTACTGCTCGATGTGCGCGTTGTGCAGCCAGATTTCGCCTTGCTCGACCTTGCCGAAGGCGTCGCTGATCTGAGCCTTACCGCCGCGGATCGACTTCACTTCGGTGCCGCGCAATTGGATGCCGGCCTCAAAGCGCTCGTCCACGGAGTAGTCCCGCAGCGCCTTGGCGTTGCGGATCTCCGTGTAGCGGCCCGGGTCTTTCTTCTGCGCTGCCATGGCTCAACCGTTAAACCAAACACCAGGAAAGGGAGAACAAAAAAGGCGGCGCCGACGATTGCGGGGCCGCCTGCAGGAGGGATTGCGGAGCCGCCGGATCAGTTTTCGCCCGACTCGAAACTGATCTTCTCGTCGATGATTTCGCGCAGGGCGATATCCTCGGGCGAGAGCTTTTCCAGGGACTCCACCAGGGGGCGGTTGCCGCGCTTCAACTGTTTGACGCGGCGGGACACCACGTTGATCAGAATATTGGGATCCTGGATCTTGGCCAAGGCCAGCTTGATGTAGTCGTCTCTCATGTGGATAGGGGAAAAACGGTCATGGTCTCAAGCGGCGGCGGAGGGGTCAAGATGAATACCGCGGTGGTGGTCTCCTAATTTCGATTTCTTTGCTCCCCAATGGAATTGCGGAAAGTCGGCCCATTTTAGAGCCTACGAACATGGAACCCCAGCTTGTGCTGGCAACAACCGAAGAAATCGAAGCGTTTATCCAGGCTTTTGAAGACCGCACCTTGCCGAAAGTCCGCTGGCATCACCATGCCCACTTGGTCGTGGGCCTATGGTATCTCTCCCACAATTCGTCGGAAGACGCCTTGTCAATCATCCGCCAGCGCATTCGCGCCTACAACGAGGTTGTTGGACCCCCAAACACCGACACCAGCGGTTATCACGAAACGTTAACCCGTTTCTTTCTTCGCGGAATCAGGGCGCATATCGCCGCCTATCCCGCCAAGCCGCTGCACGAATCGTTGTCCACCCTGCTTCAATCTCCAATCGCAAGCAAGGAATGGCCCCTAACCGCCTATTCCCGCGAACGGTTATTTTCAGTCTCCGCTCGGCGTGGTTGGCTCGAATCGGATTTGGACCCTAAATAATGCGGGGTACTCTCGCTATTCGAAAAAGGACCCTTTTTGGAACACAAGGGGCCGTGACCGAGAGTGATGCGATTTGCCGCGCGCAACCCCGACATCGCGCCGCCTCAGCGATTTTTCCTAATTGCAGTCCCAATCATGGGAAAGACGGATTTCATTTCCGAACATTTCAGAGTGCGCTGTAAAACAGCGATTCTAGGTAACCGATTTTAGATCAGCGTCTTACTGAAGAGACGGCTGGTTGGCACATTGTATGCAACCACCTTCACATCTTTTTCGTCCGCCGGCGCCATGGTCATCGACCCCACTAATGCTCTCTGAATTCAAATTCGCTGTCCGCCAGCTCGCCAAATCTCCCGGCTTCACCTTCGTCGCCATCTTCACGCTCGCGCTCGGCATTGGCGCATGCACTTCGCTTTTCTCCGTCGTCAACAGCGTACTTCTTCGTCCGCTTCCCTATCCCGACTCGGGCAGCCTAGTCGTCCTCAATGAAACCAAACTGCCGCAATTCCCGCAATTTCCAGTCTCGTGGGGCGACTACTTCGACTGGCGGGAACAGTCGACGAGCTTCGAGAATCTCGCGGCGGTTCGCCTCGATGGATTCAATCTCACTGGCAGGGGCGACCCCATCATGGTCATCGGAGAGCACGTCACTGCCAACTACCTAGCTGTGTTACGCCTCCACCCGTTTCTTGGTCGCGATTTTTCCGAAGAAGAAGCGGCGACCAAAGCCAACGTGGTTTTGCTCAGCCATGCCTTGTGGCTACGACAATTCGGGAGCCGGCCAGAGATCGTTAACCAAATCGTCAAGCTCAACGACTCGGCTTTCACCATCATCGGCGTGCTGCCGGCGAGCTTCGATCCTGGCAATGGGGCCGAGATATTTACCCTGGCTCCGTACACTGAACGCAGCCAAGACCACGGAGCCCACGTCATCACCGTTATTGGACGCCTTAAGTCCGGCGTCACGCTCGCACAGGCGCGAAACGAGCTGACTCTCATCGCCAGCCGGCTCGAGAAGCAATATCCCAAGACGAATACCGGCTGGGGAGTAAAGCTCACGCCAATGCTCGAATCCACGGTCGGCGATGTGCGTCCGATGCTCTATTCGTTGCTCGGCGCCGTTGGCTTCCTGCTCTTGATCGCCTGTGCCAACGTCGCCAATCTCCTGCTCGCCCGTGCCACCGCCCGCGCGAAGGAAATCTCGCTCCGCGTCGCGCTCGGCGCGAGCCGCGCCCGCATTGTCCGCCAGCTCCTCTCCGAAAGCGTGCTGTTAGCCGGGCTAGGCGGCACGATTGGCGCGCTGCTTGCCTGGTGGGGAATGAAAACGCTCGTTGCTTTCGCGCCTGAAAGCCTGCCGCGAGCGCAGGAAATCTCCATCGACTTCCGCTCCCTCGGTTTCACATGTGCGCTCGCGGTGATCACCGGTATCGGTTTCGGGCTCGTGCCGGCGTTCCAAGCTTCACGGGTCAACATCAACGAAAACCTGAAAGACAGCGGACGTGGCACCACCACAGGAGGACGCCGTCAACGCGCGCGCAGCGCCCTCGTTGTGGCCGAGGTGGCGATAGCTCTGATTTTGCTGGTTGGCGCCGGCCTGCTCATCCGCAGCTTCACGCGCCTCCAAAGTGTAAATCCCGGCTTTCGGCCAGCCGGCGCAATCGCCGTCACGCTTTTGCTTCCCCCTAAGGAATTCGGCACTGCGCCGCAGAAAAATGCGTTTGTTGCTGAGGTTACGAGCAAACTCGCGACTTTGCACGGGGTGCAGTCCGTAGGGGTAACGAGTGTAATTCCGTTTTCCATCGGCGACACCACTTACTCCTTTAACATCGCCGGCCAGCCAAGCAGCCCGTCTCCGGACGCTCAGTCAACCGTCTATTGCGCGGTAACCCCTGATTACTTCAAAGCAATGGGAGTTCCGATACTACGCGGGCGTTTCTTTACCGACCGCGACACTGCAGGCGCTCCGCCGGTCGCGATCATAAACGAGTCGATGGCGAAGAAGTTTTTCTCCGGCAAGGACCCCATTGGCCAGCGCATCAACTTCGGCTATCCCTCGAAGACATATCACGAGATTGTCGGCATTGTCGGCGACGTGAAAACCATGCAATTAAGCGAGGAAGCGAAGGTGCAAACCTACGAGCCGTTCGCGCAGGAGCCGTTCGAGTACATGACCATTGTCGTGCGCGGTTCCGGCACCGCTTCCGACCTGCCATCGGCCATTCGCAGCGTCATTTATTCCATCCATAAAGACCAACCTATCATGAGTGTGCGGCCGGTCACCGAATTGCTCGCTGCTTCGGTCGCCCGCCAGAGGTTTACGATGTTTCTTTTCGCGGTGTTTTCCAGCGTGGCGCTGTTGCTCGCCATGATCGGCATCTACGGTGTCATGGCTTACTCCGTCGTGCAACGCACCGGCGAGATCGGAATCCGCATGGCCCTCGGTGCGCAGCGCGCCAATGTGCTGCGCCTCATCTTCCTCCAAGGTGGCCGCCTCGTCGCGCTCGGCCTGGTTTGCGGCGTCGCTGGTGCGCTGCTGCTCACGCGTTTGGTCTCCTCGATGCTCTTTGGTGTGAGCGCACAAGACCCCGTGACGTTCGCCGCCATCGCAGTCCTCCTTGGCACCGTGGCGGCCGTCGCCTGTCTAATTCCCGCTTGGCGGGCAATGAAGGTAGATCCGATCATAGCGCTGCGCGCGGAATAGTCCGGAATATCGTGCCGGTGTTGGTGGAGCCGACGCGATAGAGCCTAGATGAAATCGGCATCTAGCGCTTCGTTGTTTAAAAAAGGACCGGTTTTCAAACACCCGGTGCCGCGCCTAGGATTCTGCAATCCGTTTGATCACCGTGTTGCGCCGCTTGAGAAGTCGCAGCAGATAACCTTTCAGAAATAGAACGTCGGCCAAGCTGCCAAGCGGGCCCAGCGGAGAAGTGTAATCGAAGATGTCTCTCATTCGAGTACCCTCGTCTGAGATCGACTCAAAAATATGATCGTGATCGAAGCGCTTAAAGGCCCCTGTTACCATTGAGTCGCGAAAATAAACGGGACGCTTCATCGCCGTGACTCGGGAGGTAAGCCGTTGGCGAATTCCAAAATGAACCGCCTCCCAGGTCACCTCTTCGCCCTCTTCGATTAGACCTGCAGTTTTGCCCGCGACCGCCCTTTCTCCGCTTTCAATCTGACTTTGTTGGTGCACATCGATATTCCTGGAAATATCAAAAACCCGTTCAATAGGAGCGGATATCTCGGTGACAATTTCGATACGCGGCATGGGATCCCATTTAGCATGCCGCGCCAATGAGCGAATAGACAAGGTCTTGTCTCGCAATCGGTGGGTGTTGGGGCAGCCCTACCTGTGCCACTCTCGCCAGTAAAGCACAGACCTTTCGGCGCACTGGCTCCTCTGGCATCGGAACGTATCAATTCAAAAGCCGCTTCCAGCGAATCAATTCGCCCGACAAATCCGCGCTCATGCCGCTCGATGAACTCCTCAAATGCGAAACTCTCTTCTTCGTCTGGTGTGGGATTGGCCGACGCGGTCGAAGTGGCCACTATGGGCTCGTCCGCAATAGTGAGCCAGAGTTTTTCCTCAGCTCCGCGATCGAGATCGGGCGGTTGCCGTGGTGAGCCTGGAGAAAGCAGACCTGACCGTTCCGCTGTACGAGAATGGCCCGGCCGTCGGCAAAAACCTGAGAGGTTCCGCATCGTGAATCGCCGTGCCACTGAAAAACAGATTTGGACGCCTCTCGAAATAGCCGCAGGGGGCCGACGCTGAGTTTCCTGTCCCAAAGGCAACGAGACTGGATATTGTCTTTGCTCCGGTAAGCGACGCGAAACTCGCGGAAGAGGCGGGGCCCATCGTCAATCGCGTAAACAGTGATAGTGTTACAAGAAATATTCCAGAGTCGAAGGGTTTGATCCAAGGACCACGAAAGAATTTGACCGTCCGGCATTACCAGTGCGCCAATGACCCGCTCTGAATGTCCTTCAAGGACGGCGAGGCATTTACCCGATTGGCTTTCCCAGAGTCGCAATGTGTAATCTTTTGATGGGTGTCCACCTGCCCATGAAAGGATTCGACTGTCCGGCAGCACCAGCGCCCCAATGACGGAGCCTTTGTGCCCTTCGAGGACGGCGAGGTATACGTCCGACTGGCTATACCAGAGCCGAAGCGTTTTGTCCGAGGACCACGAAAGGATGTGACCATCCGGCAGCACAGTCGCGCCGTTGACGGAATTTGAGTGTCCTTCGAGGACGGCGAGGCATTTGCCTGATTGGCAATTCCAGAGTCGTAGGGTGTGGTCGCCTGCCCACGAAAGGATTCGACCGTCCGGCGGCACAAGCGCGCCAAGCACCGACTCTGAGTGCCCTTCCAGGACGGCAAGGTATTTGCCGGACTGGCTATCCCAAATTCGAAGGGTTTTGTCAAATTCCGCCCACGAGCGGTCGGCCGGGGCCTTGCCTTTCGCTCCGCCACCCGCTTCCCTCAGCCGATGCTCATCGCCTGGACCACGGTCGACAATCCGCAGGACGCCGAAGCCCTTGCCGCGGCCACGGTCGAACGGGGCCTCGCCGCCTGCGTGCAGATCAGCGGCATGGTTTCCCACTACCGGTGGGCCGGCCGGCCGGAGCGGGCGGAGGAATTGCGCCTCACCTTTAAATTTCTGGAGCCCCAATTGCCAGCGTTGGAAGCGTTTGTCCTGGAAAGCCATCCCTACGAAGTGCCCGAATGGGTGGTGATCCGGGCCGAACGGGTCTCCGAAAAGTACTTGTCATGGGTGGAGGCGAACTCTACGAATCAGCCCCTTTAACGCTTCGCGAACCCATCTATTTCCGCCATGTCCCAACACAAAAGTCTCCAGGGTGCCAATGGCATCGTCCGTAAACGCAACGTCTTGAAGCGCTTTGAGCGCGTCGACCTGCTGAAGAAGCGGGGCCAGTGGAAGGACGGCGACCGGGTCCAGGGTCTGCGCAAGACGAAGCCGGATGTCTGAGCCCGTCCGGCGCGCGCCGAAGGCGCCGCCGCACTGAGCCATGCATCACCTGTACCAACCCATCATCGACTGGTATACAGCGTCGCTGCAGACCGGCGGCTATCCGCTGATCGTGCTGTTGATGGTGCTCGAGAGCACCGCCTTTCCGCTGCCGAGCGAACTGGTGATCCCGCCGGCCGCCTACCTGGCCTATTCGCAAGGCCACCTGAGCGTCGCCGGCGTCGTGGTGGCCGGGGCCATCGGGTCCTGGATCGGCGCCACGATCATGTACTGGCTCTCCCGCTGGGCCGGGCGCCCGCTGGTGCTGAAATTTGGCCGGGCGGTCATGATTTCGCCCGAAAAGGTCGCCCAGGCCGAGCGCTGGTCGGAACGCTTCGGCAGCTTCGGGGTGTTCTTCTCCCGCATGCTCCCGGTCATCCGCCACTTGATCGGCATTCCCAGCGGCATCGTCCGCCTCAACTTTTTCAAGTACTCGGTTTTCACCGCCGCGGGCTCCCTGATCTGGTGCGGCGTCCTCGCCGCCGGCGGAGTGTATGCCGGGAGCAACACGGCGATCCAGAACGGCGACGTGAAGACGATCAGCCTGGCGCTGGCGGCCGCCGCCGCGGTGCTGGGCGGGCTGTATTACTTTTTCGTCTTCCGCGTCGTGCGCGAGGAGACCTGACGGCGCGGGGCCCAAATGGGCCCGGGAGGGGAACGGCCGCCGCCCGGGCTGGTCCGTGAAGGTCAAATCCCTCCCTTATGAACAAACTCATCGGCATCGTTCTCATCATCGCCGGCGGCTTCCTGCTTTATAGCGGCCTGAACCGCCAAGACTCGCTCGCCGGCAAGGCGGACTCCGCGGGCACCAGCATCGCCAATTCGGTGGACGGGGGCAGTCGCACGCCCACCCACACGGTCTACATCGTCAGCGGCGCCGCCCTCGCGGTCGTCGGCCTGGTAGTGGCGGCCCGCGGCGGCCGTTCGATCGCCTGACGCCCCAGCGAACCCCAATGGGGCGCCAGACGGCACGTCTGCCCCCAACTGCGGTCTAAGTCTTCGCCGCCGCTTCGGCGGTTTCCCACCTCCCCCTCCCAAGGATTTCCCATGCTCCGCTACGCTCTCATTTTCTTCCTCATCGCGCTCGTGGCGGCCGCCCTCGGTTTTGGCAATCTGGCTGGCGCCGCGAGTGAAATCGCCCGGATTCTGTTCTTCGTGTTCCTGGTTTGCTTCCTGATCGCCCTGGTCTTTGGCCGCGGCCGGCCGGTCCCTTGAGGGCCGGGCTTGGACCCGGCGCGGGCGGCCCCCCGCCCGGGGGTCTGTGCCAGCGCTAGGAAGCGCCGTTTCGGCGACCCTGCAATTACAGGACTGACGCAGCGGCTTTTTTCGTTCCATGATGGGGCATGGTGTTGTCTGAACTCACCCTGTCGGCGGCGGCGCCCGCCGCTGGCGGTGTTCTCCTCGCGCTCGTCGTGGGGTGGTGGCTCGGTCGCCGGCGCCCCCGCGCGGCCCTGGCGGCCTCTCGCCCCAGTTGGGAAGACGAGCGGCTGCGGCAATACCAGGCGCTGCTCCAAAAATCCCTCGCCGGGGTGTACCTGATCCAGAACGAGGTGGTGGTCTACGCCAATCCCCGCTTCGCCGAGATTATCGGCTACCCCGAGGCGGAAGTACCGGGGCTGACGATGAACATCCTTGCCGCGGACGCGGCGAACCGCGCCTTGGTTGCCGGGAATCTGCGGCGCCGGGAAAGCGGCGAGGTGGAGTCGCTGCACTACGTGCTGCAGGTGCGGCGCCGCGACGATCGGGTGATCGACCTAGAGGTCTTTGGCACGCGGACCGAATACCAGGGCCGCCCCGCCGTGATCGGCACCGCGCTCGATATCACCGGGCGGCGGCAGGCCGAGGAGGCGCTGCGGCAGAGCGAACAGCGGACGAGCCTCATTCTGGACAACGCGAGCGACGTCATGGGGCTCTTCGCGGTCGAGGCGGGCCCCACGCTGCGCCTGGTTTCCCTGAACCGGCGCTTGGTCGAGGCGGCGCGAACGGCCGGCAGCGCCGCGACGGCGGAGGATCTGATCGGCCGCACCCTGGACGAACTTATTTCCCAGCATTTCCGGCTCGATCCCTCGAGCATCGCCCAGGCGGTGGACCGGTACCGCGAGGTCGTGGCGACCGGGCGCAAGACCCGGTTTGAGGAAACGCGCGACCTGCCCGCAGGGCTGTACCACGCTGAAACCGTGCTCTCCCCGGTGCTCGGCCGCGACGGCCGCTGCGCCTTCGTCCTGTATTCCTCCACCGACATCACCGAGCGGCGCCTGGCGACGGCGGCGCTGGCGCGCAGCGAGGAGAGCCACCGCGCGCTCTTTGAGGAGGCGAGCGACCCGATTGCGGTCATCGGCGAGGACGGCCGCATCGCCGAGGCCAACCCCCGGCTGTGCCAGTGGCTCGGCTACGCCCGCGACGAATTGATCCACCGGATCGCCCAGGAACTCCTGGCCCCGGAGGAATCGGCCGCCTTCGAGCAGCGGCGCGCGCGCCTGCGCGCCGGGCCGCTGCCTCCCCGCGAATATCAGTTCCGCCATCGCGATGGCGCCTACCTGCGGGCGGAGGCGAACGCCAAACGCCTGCCCGACGGCCGCACCCTGGCGATCCTGCGCGACACGACGGAGCGGCGGCGCAATGAGGAGACCCGGCGCCAATTGGAGAGCCAATTGCAGCAGGCGCAGAAGCTCCAGGCGATCGGCACCCTGGCCGGCGGCATCGCGCACGATTTCAACAACATCCTGACCGCGATCCTGGGGAACGCCGAGCTGCTGCGCATGGTGTTGCCGGAAAACTCCCGCGGCCGCGAGCACGCGGACGAGATTCTCGACGCCAGCCGGCGCGCCCGCGATCTGGTGCGCCAGATCCTGGCCTTCAGCCGCCGGCAGGATCAGGAGCGGCGCGAATACTCCCTCCAGACCATCCTGGCCGAGGTCCTGCGGATGGTCCGGGTCACCCTGCCGCGCAACATTGAGATTCGCACCGAACTCAATGACGAGGAGCCGATCGTCTCGATCGACGCGACGCAGATGCACCAGGTGATCGTGAACCTCTGCACCAACGCGGCGCACGCGATGCGCGCCAGCGGGGGGCTGATCACCATCGCCGAAAGCATCGGCGAATTGCCCAACGCCGTGGCCTTGGCCCATCCCCAACTGCGGAGCGGCCGCTACGTCTGCCTCAGTGTGCGCGACACGGGCCATGGCATGGACGCGGCCACGTTGCAGCGGATCTTCGAGCCGTTCTTCACGACCAAGGGCCCCGGCGAGGGCACGGGCCTGGGCCTCGCCGTCGTGCACGGGATCATCGGCGCCCATGAGGGGGCGATCACGGTGGAGAGCGCGCCCGGCGAGGGGACCTGTTTTCGGATTTACCTGCCGGCCAGCACCAAGAGCGCCGAGCGCCCGGCGAGCGCCGTGCCGGCGGGCGTCGAAGCGGCGAGCGGCCAGGAGCGCCTGCTGTTTGTCGACGACGACGAATCGGTGCGGCTAGTCGGCAAGCCGATCCTGGAGCGCCTGGGTTACCGGGTAACGGCGTTCCCCACTGGCAACGATGCGTTGGAATTCCTCCGGCTGCACCCGCAGGAGGTCGACGTCATCGTCAGCGATTTTTCGATGCCCGGCCTGGACGGCATCGAGCTGGCGCAGGCCGCCTGGGCGCTGCGCCCGGGCCTGCCCTTCGTGCTGCTAAGCGGCTACGGCGACACCCATGAGGCGGCCGGGGCGGGCATCCGGTACATCCTGGCCAAACCCTTCAGCATGAGCGCCCTGTCGGCCACCGTCCGCGAAGCGCTCACCACCCCGACCTGAGCGCGATGATCGACCTGATCGATTTCTCCGCGGAAGTGGCGGAAGCCCGGCGGGTGGGGCGCCCGATTGTCGCCCTGGAGTCGACGCTGATCACCCACGGGCTCCCCCACCCGGCCAATGTGGAGACCGCGTTCGCGATGGAGGCGGCGGTGCGCGCGGGCGGCGCCGTGCCGGCCACGATTGCCCTCCTGGGCGGCCGGCCCACGGTCGGGCTCAGCCGCGAGCAAATCGAGCGGCTGGCGGAGCGGCCGGCCGGACAGGTGCGCAAGTGCAGCCGGCGCGACCTCCCGATCGCCGTCGCCCTCAAGGAGGACGCGGCGACCACGGTCGCCGGCACGATGATCGTGGCGCATGCGGCCGGCCTGCGCGTGTTCGCGACCGGCGGCATCGGCGGGGTGCACCGGGGCCAGCCGTTTGATATTTCCGCGGATCTGCTGGAACTGGGCCGCACGCCGGTGGCGGTCGTGTGCTCGGGCGCCAAGGCGATTCTTGACCTGCCGCTCACCCGAGAGGTGCTGGAAACCCAGGGAGTGCCGGTGATCGGCCTGGGGACCGACTGCCTGCCCGGATTCTACACCCGCGCGACCGCCCTGCCGGTCGACGTCAATCTGCCCACGCCAGCCGCGGTGGCCGGCGTGATCGCGGCGGCGATCCGCCTCGGCGCCCGCCACGGGCTCCTGATCGCGGTCCCGGTGCCGGAAGCCGATGCCCTGCCCTTGGCCGCGATGGAAGCGGCCATCGCCCAGGCGCTGGCCGAGGCCGAGCAGCGCGGGCTGCGGGGCAAGACGGTGACGCCCTGGATGCTCGCCCGGGTCGCGGAGCTGTCCGGCGGCGCCTCGCGCCGGGCCAATATCGCATTGCTGCTAAATAACGCGCGCACGGCGGCCGAGATTGCGGCGGCCCTCGGACAAACCGCCGGTTGACCCGGAGCCGCCCCGGCCGCACTCTTTCGCACCTGCCCCGCCGGGAATTATCCCGGCCGCCGCCGGCTCCCACTCTGCCATGAAACTCAAATCCGTACTGCTCGCCGCCGCCCTGGGCCTCGCCGCCGGGGCCGTTTCCGCCCGCGCGGCGGACTATTCGGTCACCCTGGCGAAAGTTCACCTCTGCTGCGACAGCTGCGTCGATGGCGCCAATGACGCGATCGCCGCGGTCGCCGGGGCGAGCCTCGACGCCGACAAGGCCGCCAAATCGATCACGATCACCGCCCCGGATGTGGCCACGGCCCAGAAGGCCGTCGACGCCCTGATCACCGCCGGCTACACTGGCGTGCCCAGCGATCCGGCGATTCACATCGCGGCCGCCGCCAATGTGCCAGCGGGCGAAGTCTCCGCGCTCACGCTCAGCAATGTGCACCTGTGCTGCAAAAAGTGCGTCACCTCCTTTAACGCGGCCATCGCCAAGGTGCCGGGTATCGCCGGCTCCACCGCGGCCAAGGACGCCAATTCCTTCGTGATCACCGGGCGCTTCAACGCCCAGGCGGTCATGGCCGCGCTCAACGCCGCCGGCTTCTCCGCCAAGGTGGACTGAGCGGATCGCCGCCCGTCCCGCGCCCCGCGTGAGCCCGCTGCGGCCGCCCCCGGAATTTGCCACGCTTCGGCTGGCCGCCCGCCCGCCGCGGATCGAGGATGCGCCGGGCGCCTTAGCCGCCTACGCCAGTTCCCCGGTCGTCACCCGCTTTCTCAGCTGGCGCGCGTACACCGATCCGGCGGCCCTGGCGGATTTTTTCTGCGGGCAAATCCACGCGTGGGAGGACGGCGGGACGACGCTGGCGTGGTTGCTCCGCCGGCGGGGCGACCCGGAGCCGATCGGCTCGATCGGGGTGACCATCGAGGGCGGCAAAGCGCTGTTTGGCTACGTGCTGGGCGAGCGCTGGTGGGGTCAGGGCCTGGCGGCCGAGGCCCTCACCTGGCTCGTCGACTGGTCGCTCAGCCAGCCGCAGATCTTCCGCGCCTGGGCGTTTTGCGACGTGGAAAATGTCCGCTCGGCGCGCGTCATGGAAAAGGCCGGCCTCAGCCGCGAGGGCACGCTGCGGCGCTGGCACGCCTGTCCGACGCTCGGGCCGGAGCTGCGCGACTGCTGGGTTTACGCGCGGGTCAAGTGACCGCCGCGGCCGGTCAATTCCAGGTGAACGGAACCGGCTGGCCCTGGGCCGCGTCCGGGGCGATGACCACTTCGTAGCTCCCCGGTTCGGCGACCCAGCTTCCGGCCGGCGTCCAATCGCCCAATTCGGGCGCGCCCAAGGCGAAAGCGATCGTCCGCTTTTCGCCCGGCGCCAAGGTGACCCGCTGCCAGCCGCGCAGCTCGCGCACCGGCCGCGCGCCGAAGGAGCAGGCAAATTCGCGGATATACAATTGCACCACTTCGGTCCCCGCCGCCGCGCCGGTGTTCGTCACCTCCGCGGTCGCGGTCACCGGGGCGCCCGCCGTGGCCGGAAGGCTCACCTGCGTTGGGCTGTACTGAAAGCGCGTGTAGGTGAGGCCAAAGCCAAAGGGGAGCAAGGGCGTGCGGGGGCCGTCCCGGTATTCGCGCATCGGCCGGCCGGTATTCTGATGGTTGTAGTAAAGGGGCACCTGGCCAACCGTGCGCGGGAAGGTGGCGGTGATCCGGCCGGAAGGCGACGCCGCTCCGGTCAGCAGGTCCGCCAGGGCGGCCCCACCCTGGACGCCAGGATGCCAGGCGAGCAGGACGGCGGCGGATTGGTCCAATAGTTCCGGCACGGCGAGCGGCCGGCCGGCAAAGAGCACGGTGACCACCGGCTTGCCCAGGGCGAAAATCCGGGCGCACAATTCGGCCTGGCGACCGGGCAGGCCAAGATGAGAGCGAAAATCGTTTTCGCCCGAGTAGAGGGCCGGTTCGCCGACGGCGAGGATCACCGTGTCCGCGCTCTGCGCGAGAGCGACCGCCGCGGCGAAGCCGGCGTCCGATCCGCCCTCGAGGTCGCAGCCTTTGGCCGCGGCGACCTCCGAATGCGGCAGCGCGGCGGCGAGGCCCTGATGCAGCGTCACCACATCCTCGCGGCGGCCCAGCCCCGGCCAGCAGCCGAGCAGGTCGCCGGCATCGTCGCCGAGGGGCCCGATCAGCGCCACCTTCCCTCCGCTCAGATGAAGCGGCAGCCGCTCGCCGGAGTTCTTCAAGAGCACGCAGGCGCGCGCGGCCGCCTCGCGGGCGAGCGCGCGGCCGACCGCCGGGTCGATCACCTGGGGGGCGGTGTAGGGCCGGTTGAACAGGCCCTTGGTGAATTTGACCCGGAGCACCCGCCGCACGGCCTCGTCGACCTGGGCCGGGCTGATCCGGTGTTGGGCGAGGAGAGTCGGGAACTGCGTGCGGTAGCAATCGCTCACCATTTCCATGTCCACTCCGGCGCGGAGCGCCGCCGCGCCGGCACCCGCCTTGTCGGCCGTGTAGCCGTGATGGGTGAGCTCGATCACCGAATTCCAATCGCTGACGACAAAGCCCCGAAACCCCCATTCGCCGCGCAGCACGTCGGTCAGCGTGAAGCGATTGCCCGACGCCGGAATGCCGTTCAGCAGATTGAAGGCGCTCATCACGGTCGCCGCACCCGCGGCCACGCCGGCCCGGTAGGGCGGCAGGTAGATGTTGCGCAGGGTCGGCAGGCCGATCTCGGTCGTGTCGTAGTCCCGCCCCCCTTCGGCCGCGCCATAGCCGACAAAATGCTTCAAACAGGCGGCCACCCGATCCGCCTGGCCGTAATCCGGGCCCTGGAACCCCAGGACCGCCGCGGCGGCCATCCGGGACGCGAGGAAGGGATCTTCGCCAAAACCCTCCGCGATGCGGCCCCAGCGCGGATCGCGGGCGACATCGACCATCGGCGCGAAGACCCAGTCGATTCCGGCCGCCGCCGATTCGGCGGCGGCGAACGCCTCGGTGCGGCGCAGCAAGTCCGGATCCCAGGAAGCGGCCAGGCCCAGGGGAATCGGGAAAACCGTGCGCAGGCCGTGGATCGTGTCGAAGCCGAAGATCAATGGGATGCCCAGGCGCGAATCCTCGACCGCCTCCCGCTGCAGGCCGTTGCGCCGGCCCGGGCCGGGCGCGGCGCCCAAATAGGAACCCAGGCCGCCGGCCGCCAGCAGGCGCGCATCGGTGCGCGCCGACGTCTCGTCCATTCGCTGCTGCTCCAATTGGCCGATTTTTTCGGCGAGCGACATCCGCGCCAATAGGTCCTCGATCCGCGCCGCCACCGGGACCGCCGGATCCTCGTAGGGATCCTCGACGCCGTTCTTGTTCAGATCGATCCAGCCGGGGTGGTAAATCTCCGGGCGCTGCAAGGGAACCTCGGCCGCCGCGGCGAGGACCGGCGCCTGAATCTCCGTATCCGCAGCGGTCGCACGCGCCGCCGCCGGACCGAGGGCGGCGGCGGCGAGAGCGGCCCAGCGGCCGATTGGAAACTGCCGGAAAACCCGCCTCATCGTCCGGGCGTCCCCGCCAGCACCCGCTGGACCGCGGCCACCAGGTCCGCCGACTCGTAGGGTTTGACGACCACGGTCGGCCGCTCGCCGCCGTCCGGCCCCAGCACGATCCGGTCGCCGCCTGAGCCGGAGGTACAAATGACCCGCAATGCCGGGCACTCCGCCCGCAACCGGCGAATGAGCGCGATTCCGTCCACGGCGCCCGGCAAGATGACATCCGTCACCAGCAGGTCGATCCGCCCCGGGTGCTCGCCCCACAGCCGCAGCGCCTCCTCGCCGGAGGCCGCCCCGAGGACTTTGTAGCCGGCCCGGCCCAGCGAAAGCTCGATCAGGAGCCGAAGCACGGTCTCGTCTTCGACGGCCAGCACCGTGGCCGCCGCCGGTCCGCCGCTCGCCCCGCCCCATGAAATTCCTCCGTCCACTTCGTTCACCCTCCCGATAAAGCAGGTCGTTGCAGCCGAATCAATAGCGCGCATCCACCCTTCCCCGGTTCGCCATTGTGTCTGCCGGCGGCAAAAAGTTCCCCAGCGGGCCGTAAATCAAAATGCAACCGAATCGCCCCAGCGCGATCTATGAAGGGCACACTCATCATGAAGAAAACGTTGATGGACCCTCGGTTTCGTCCGACCAAGCCCAAGCGCGGTCGGACCGCCTGCGTTCCCACTCATCGCCGGCTGGAATACGCCCATGGCTATATCCTGCTCGGAATGCTGCGCGAGGCCGCCGAGGAACTCCGCGCCATCGAAGGGGAGGACCGCTGCGATCCGAAAGTCGTGGATCTGCTGATGGACCTCTACCTCAACTCCCGGCAATGGACGCGCCTGGCGGTGGCCGCCCGGCAGCACACCGAACTGTGGCCAGGCGCCGAACAGGGCTGGATCATGTGGGCGCTCGCCCTGCGGCAGGTCGGCCGGCTGCCCGACGCCAAGGCCGTGCTCCAACGCGGCGCGCCGCTGCTCGATGTTCCGGGGGCCGGGCTGCACTACCAGCTCGCCTGCTGCAACAGTCTGCTCGGTGAACCGGGGGAAGCCCGCCGCGAACTCGAGCTGTCGCTCCAAATTGACAGCTCCATGCGGCACAAGGCGCTCAACGACGCGGACCTGAAGGGTCTTTGGTCCTGAGGTAAGCGCGGCGGGCGATCGCTCGCCGCTGGCCGCGGAATACGCTGACTTGACGCGCCGTGATCCGGGCTCTTGATTAGCGGATCAGAGCCTGCAGGCGTAGCACAATGGATAGTGTGGCGGCCTCCGAAGCCGTTGATCTGGGTTCGACTCCCAGCGCTTGCACCATCATTTGACCGCGAAATTCGAGCAGCGTCCGCGGCCGCCCGGCGCCTCCACCGCGCAGGTCTCCAGCGTCAGCGGCACGGCCGGCATCACTCTCGTCGAAATTTACGCCGTGCCGTAAATCGGCGGCCCCGATCCAGGCCAGGCGACCGAATCGGCGGGGCCTACAACAGGTTTTTCGCCTGCACCGCCGCCCCGGAGCGGTCGGCGATGGTGGCGATCAACTCGCGCACCCCGCGCAGGCCCGCGAGGAACACCAGGGCGCGGCCGCGTTTGCCGGTCGCCGGATCCACTTTCTGGCGCACCTCCACGACCAAGCCGGCATGGGTGACCTGGTCGACGTTGCGCAATTCGACGCTCTGATTGATCCACAGGACGCGGGACCGGACCCGCTCCGCATCGACCATCACCCGGAGTGAGCGGAGGTAGCCGGCAAACAAGGCGAAAAAAATCGTCGTTCCGACGCAGCACCAGATCAGTCCGGGCCGCAAGTCGGGCTCCCCGACGACATAACCCACCATGAAAATGCCGATCAGTCCGGCGCCGGCGGCGGCGCTGAAGACGTACCAGGCGCCGTGCGCCCGGTAGGTCCGGGGGCCCGCCGCCGGCCCGGCGGGGGACGAGCGCAGGCAAACGAAGAGGATGAGCCCGATGATCGCCAGCCCCACCCCGGAAACGGCGCCTTGGTCGATGAGCTTCATCCGGGCGATGCTGAGGGCCGACCGCGCTGAGGACAATCCCGGTTTCGGCTTCCGGGCGCGGCCGCCGCAAACGGGGACTTGAGTCCCGCGCGGCCGGCGCGCAGTCTCCAGGTCCCAAGCCTGTGCAAGTCGATTCCGGACCCGTCACCCTGGGGGTGTTTCGCCTCCTCGCCCGCCTTTTTCCGTACCGGCCCCCGGCCGACAAGAAACACCTGACGCTGACCGTGCTGAAGCCGCAGTTTGCCCGGTGGGAAATCGGCATCACGGCGATGCTTTTCGTGTTCGCGCCGCTGACCATTTGGCTGGCCAAGCTCGCCTTTGATGCCGGGTTTCCGCCGCCGCCCCTTCCGGCCGGGGCGCTCGCGCAAAGCAGCGCCGATCGGTACTTTTACTTTCTGCCCGCCATCTTGCTGGGGTTGGTGCTGGCCGCCGCCCCGGTGATGTTCGTCGCGCGGGTCTGGCTCGGAACGCAATTCGCGGACTATCTCCACTACGGCAATCTGTTGGTGGGCTTCGACACCGTCAAAATCTGGAAGGCGATGTCGATCGGCGTGCTCGTCTTCTCCGCCGCCGTCTGCGCCGGCGCGGGGGTCATGCGCCTGACCCTCTTCCCCGATCACTTGGAGCTGCGACGCTTTGCGCGCGCCCGCGCGGAGATCCGTCCGTACACCCAGATCGCCGCGGTCACCCAACTTCCCAGCGGGCCGATCACGATCGCCTTCACGGACGGATCGACCTGGTCGACGACCGACGACCTTAGCATCATGACTTTGCCGCCGGCCATGGCCGGCGATCTCGCCCGAAGGGTGCGCGCGGCCGCGCCGCCACCGGCGCGTTAGCCCGCGGGCGCGTCGCTTTTACGGGGGCGCCACGCTCATCCCGTTCGCGATCCCGGCCCCGGAGACGACCGAGCAGATGGCCACCTTCTCCTTCACGGTATCGACCTGGATTTCGCCCGCGATCGTGAAGGTGGTGTCGAGCAGTTCCCCCGTGCCGGGATCGCGCAGTTCCTGGGAGCTGCCCACCTTGAAGTGCTCGCCGGCGACCACCCCTTCGCGCGTGCCGCGGTTGATGTAGACCTTGGTGCCGCTGGCCAGGATCACGTTGCCGGTCCAGTGCAGGTTCGGAATCTGCTGCACGATGAAGCCGACGGCCTGGTCGATCGCGCTCTCGACCGCTTTGCCCACGTTGGTCTGCTTGTAGCTGCTGAGGTTGCCGTTCCAGTTGTCCTTGGAGGCGCCGAGGGTGACCCCGCTGGTCTTGGACTTGCCGATCACCTTTTGGGTGGCCACGACCTGGCCGGTCGTCGCGTCCACCACATAGATGATCACGTTGATCTCGGCGGTGGAGCCGTTCACCCCCAGGCTCAGGGGGCCGAAGCCCAGGCCGCCGCTGCCGCCCTGCGTGCCCTCCTGATAGGCGGTGATTTCTCCCTTCACCAGGAGCTGGGCCGGCGTCATGAAGCCGGTCTCCGGCGCCTTGTCGCCCCCGGCCACCCGGCCGCTCTTGGCGAAATTCTGCTCGGTCATCGCGGCGGTCCGCATGTCGGCCTCGCCGATGACGACGAAACGGCCCGAGCGCTGCAGGGAGTCGGTCAGGATCGAAGTCCAGGTGTCGGCGAGCGGAAACTGCCCGGAGTACTTGGAGGCGTTGTTGAACTTCACCACGGCAATTGTGTAGCGCAGGTTGCCGGTGGCGGGGGCGGCCGGAGCCGGGTCGGCCCGGCCGGAGGGGGCGAACGCCGCGGAGGCGACGAAGGCGCCGAGAATCAAGGCGAGTTTATTCATGAGGGGAAAAAGGGAGGTCGGAAAGGCCGGCCGGTTTCAACCTCCGGGCACCCCGGGGATGGTCAAGGGCGTCTCCGCGGTCGAGGCCTTCTTGGGCGCGGTCGGCAGCGTGGTTTTGAGCGTCGGGGAGGTGGCGGGCTTGGTCGTGAGGGTCGGCGTCTTCGCCCCGGCCGTCGGAAGGGTGAGGGTCGGCGTGCCGCCGGGGGCCTTGGGCAGCGTCAGGGTCGGCGTGGCCGTCGAGGTGGCGACGGGGCTCAACGTCTTCGGCGCGGCGACCGGTTCGGCCCCGGGGACGATCGAAAACTTTGTCGCGGACGAGAGCGTTGCGGTCGTCCCGGTTTCCGGCGCCGCGCCGGGGACAAGGCCGATCGCCGGGGCGGGGCTCACCGTCTTGGCCGGGATGGTGGGCGCCGGAGTCTTGGTCGTAAGCGTGGCCGGAATGGTCCCGGGCACCGTGATCGTCGGGACCGAGGTCTTCACCGGTTCGGCGCCCGGGACGGTCGCAACGGTCGGCGATGTGAGCAAGGGAGCCGCGGAGACCTTGGTCAAGGTCGGGGTCGTCTTCACCGGCGTCGTTTCCGTGCCGGCGCCCGGAACGGTGATGACGATGGGGGTGGTCGAGCCGGTCTTGGCTGGCACCGTCCCGGTGGTCTTCACCGGCAGAGCGGTCGGAGTCGGGGTCGCCGTCGGCACATACGGCATCATGGTGCCGGTGCCGCTTTCCGGGTACTGGATCGTGGAAACAACCGGCGCCGCCGGGGAGGGCTTGGCCGGCGCCGGCGCCACCGTTTTCACGGGTGCCGGCGTCGGCGCGGCGGCGGGCAAATAGGGCCCCGTTTGCCCCGTCTCGGGATTGACGTACGTGATCGTCGGCTTGGCCGGCGTGGGGGCTGGCGCTGGCGTCTCCGGATGGTCGTTGTTGCCGTTGATGGAGACCATCCACTGGTTCGTGGCCGGATCCCACGCGGTCTTAGTTCCCGACGAACTAGTGGTGGACTTGGTTTCGGGGTCCACCTTATACCAGATCCCCACGCTGGAATCAAAGACGACCGACTGCCCCGCGACGGCCGGCGGGGTCGTCGCCGCACTGGGGGTGTAAACGATGGCCGTCGGAGCGGGCGCGGCTTTCACCGGCGCCGGCGTCACCGCGATCGCCGGCGTCTGCTTGGCGAGCCACATGGCGTAGTTGACCCATTTGCCGCCGCGGTACACCCGCGTCGGCACCACCGGCTTGCCGGTGGCGGTGTCGACCTGCACCCAGTCTCCGATCGTCTGATCCCAGGACGTGGCCTCGCCCGAGCCGACGGGCGGCGGCGCACTGGTCGGCGTCGGAGCCACGCTCATGGCCTGGCTGCCGTCGGGCATGGTGACGATTGTGCCGGGTGGCACGCCGACGAGATTCGGCGGCGGATTCGTTGGCGGCCCCGCCGAGGTCCCGCCCGGGACCATGTTGCCGCCGACTGCCGTCGGAGTCGGATCGTAATCGGTGATGATCGGCTTGCCATCCGGACCATAGGACACGTGCTGGCGGCCCCCCAATTTGATCGGCGGAGGAATGGGCGCGGGATTGGGGTTGGTCGATGGGCCTTCCGGGCCACCGGGCACGGGCGTTGTGCCCACCGCGCCCGTCGTGGCCGTTTCGCCTCCGCCGGAAACGGTGATCACCGGACCGCCGACGGTGCCCGTGCCGGGCTCCTCGCCGAAGGGCAGATTGATCTTGCGGGGCGGCGGCCCCTCGGGCGCGGTGGTGGAAGCCGGACCATTCTGGAACGGCGTGGTGGTATTGTTTTCCGGCAGATTCGCCATGGCCTTCCCCAGCCCGTCCAGCCCGCTATAGTTTCCGCCCGGAGCGGCCGCCGCGGTGGTGCCGGCGGTCGCATTGACGGCGCTGGTCGGCCCGGCGGCCGCCGCCGCTTTCTGCACGAACGTCTTGGTGGCCGGGTTCCAGGCATACGTCGGTCCCGTTTCATTCGGCGGGTCGATCGGTCGCACGTTGATCAGTGTCCGGTTCGGCAAGAGGTCCCCTTCCCAGCGGACGCCCGACGGATCGACCAGAATGGCGCTGCCGACGCTGGCGCCCGGGGCGGGGGCGGCGGCGATGCCCGTTCCGTTCACCGGCACCGGTTGGCCGCCACCGGCCACCCCGGTGGTGGCCGAAGTCGTCGGCCCAGGGTTCGCCGTTCCCGGCTCCGCGCCGAGCGGCAGATTGACGGTGATCCTCGGCGGAGAACCGTTGCCGGCGGACCCGGTCGTCCCGGTCATCCCGCTCGTCGTCGCGGGCGGAGGCCCTTCGCCCAAAGGAAGATTGAGGCCGCCGGTGGCGATGCCGGGCGTCCCGCCCGGCATCGTACCCATTGCCCCCGCCGTCTGCCCGACTCCGGCCGTCGTGGCGTTCTGGAGCACAAAACCCTGCGTGGTTGGGTTCCAGACATAGCTCACGTGGTTGTAGACATTGAAGTTCACCATGCCGGCGGGCACGACGTCGGTCGCCACCCCCGGGGCGGCCGCCGGCTTGCCCTTCCACGTCATGCCCGAGGGATCCTTGAGGTAGACGGTGCCGCTGAACGGCGAGGGCTCCACGGTGACCGGGACATACGTCACCGGCGTCATGGTCGGCAGGCCGGTGTAAGGACCGGTCTGATACACAAAGCTGTTCATCGTCGGGTTCCAGAGGTACGCCTGCCCGGTGGCGCTCGGCGGATCCAGCGGCACCAGGCCGTCGACCGTTTCCTTGGCGTTGCCCTTCCCCTCCCACCGCCGGCCTGAAGGATCGACCACGATGAAACTGTCATATTGGGTGGTATTGGCCACCGGGGCCGCGGCGGCCCCCACCTCCGGGACCCCGGGCGCGCCCGCGGCGGGACCGCCCGGCACCATCGGAATCGGCAGCGCGGGCCCGGAGGCGGCCGGCATATACGCCACGCCGGCCCCGTTCGCGGCCGCGGGCGGGTTTTCGAGCGCCGGTCCGCTGGCGCGGGGCGCCGGCGCTTCCCCGGGAATCGTGATGCTCGGCGGGACCGCCTGCGTGGGCCCATTGCGGTCGACCGCCGGCGGATTCACGTTGACGGTCGGCGCATTGGGGTCGGCCACCGGCTGTCCGGCCGCGGCGATCCGCACGAGCGGGGTGTTGGCCGGAGCCGGAATATTGGCCGGGGAGGCGGGCTGATAGTCCTTCGCCAGGTTCACGTATTCGCTCGGGGTGTTGGCACCCATGTAATTTTGGATCGCCCACGCCCGCTGCGCCGCATTGGTCTTTCCTTCCATTTTCTGGAAGTAGGCGTCCAGATTCTGCGCCACTTGCGCGGGGGTCTGCCCCGGTTTCGGCTCCCAGGTGCTGCGGGCGGCAAAATCCAGCCGCTCCTGAAAGCCCACGAGGGCTTCATTCAAGGTTAGGCCGTTGTCGAGAGCGAAGCCGGGCCACGCCTTTGCTGCGGCGCCGCTGAAGCCCATTTGCTCGAGCTGCGCCCGCAGTTGCTCCGCGAAAAGCGCCCGCTCCATCGGAGTTTGCGGCGCCTTCGCCGGGTCAAGCACGACGGTTGGGGCCGAGGCCCCGGCGCCCGCCACCGGCTCGCCGCCGACGTTCACGGTGGGAGCGGTCGGCTGCGTCGGCGCGTTGCGATCGACGCCCGGAGAGTTTGCATTGACGGTCGGGGCGTCCGGATCGGCCCCAACCTTCCCGGGTTCGGCGATCCGCACGAGCGGACCGTTGCCGTTGGCCGGCGCCGGCGCCGGGATGACCGGGGCGGGGCTCGGCGTAAATTCGCCGGCCAATTTCACGTATTCGGGCGGGGTATTCGGCCCCATCAAGTTCTTGACCCCAAACGCCCGCTGCGCGGGGTTGGTCTTCCCTTCCTGTTTCTCGAAATAGGCGTCCAGATTCTTGGCCGCCTCCGCCGCCGTCTGCCCCGCCGGGGGCTCCCAGAATTTTCCGTGCTCCAGGTTGATCATGGCCTCCAAGCCGGCCAAGGCTTCGTTCATGGTCAGGCCGCTGTCGAGCGCCATGCCGGGCCACCCCCCCGCCGCGAAATCGCTGTAGCCCATCTGCTTTAACCGCGCCTGCAATTGCTGCTGGAAAAGCTGCTTTTCCACGGGGGTTTGCGGCACCGCGTCCGGACTAAGCTTAACCGTGTCGGCGCCGGCGCCGCTGCCGATCGGCTCGCCGCCGACGTTCACGGAAGGAGCGGCCGGCTGGGTCGGCGCATTCCGGTCAACCTCCGGTCCGTTCGCGTTCACGGTCGGTGCATCCGGATTGGCCCCCCCTTTCCCGGGTTCGGCGATCCGCACGAGCGGGCCGTTGCCATTGGCCGGCGCCGGCGCCGGGATGGCCGCGGCGGGACTCGGCTTAAATTCACCGGCCAATTTCACGTATTCGGGCGGGGTATTCGGCCCCATCATGTTCTTGACCCCATACGCCCGCTGCGCGGGATTGGTCCGCCCTTCCTGTTTCTCTAAATAGGCGTCCAGATTCTTGGCCGCCTCCCCCGCCGTCTGCCCCGCCGGAGGCTCCCAAAATTTGCCCTGCTCCAGGTTGATCTTAGCCTCCAAGCCCGCCATGGCCTCGTTCAGGGTCAGGCCGCTGTCGAGCGCCATCCCCGGCCAGCCCTGCGCCACGAAATCGTTGTAGCCGATCTGCTTCAGCTGTGCCTGCAATTGCTGCTGAAAAAGCTGCTTTTCCACCGGGGTTTGCGGCACCGAGTCCGGACTCAGCCGCACGGTCTCGGCCGACGCTCCCGCGCCGACTGGAACCGGTTCGCCCCTGACGGCGACCCCGAGCCCGGGGGTGGGCTCGATGACGGTGGTCGCGGCCGCGCCATCGGCCGCCGCGCTCGCGCCGCCCAGCGCCCGTACGCCCGATGAGTTTCCGGCCAGCGGGGCGGTCGCGCCGCGCCGGCCCAGGGGATTGGCCCCTTCGGCGATCGCATCGGAGACCTTGTCGATCAAGATCGGCGTCACCTTCATCAGGATGATCGCGGTGGCCAGCCCCTCGGCGGCGCCTTCAATTTCTTCGGGGGTGGCGTCCTGCCCGTAGGCGTTCTTGCCGGTCAGCAAGGTAAAGAGCGGCATGCCCAGACCGGTGCCGACGTTTGAGGCCAGCACCGCATTGTAAAAACCGTAGGCAAAGCCGGTGGTGATGGCGGTCCAATTGGCGTTGATCCGATCGCTGCGGAATTGCTGCGCCCAATTGCTCTCTTCGCCGTAGATCGAGCGGACGTCGGTGTCCGGGCCCGCTTGAATCAGCTTCTCATACAGATGCTGCATCGTGTATTTCATGATCGGGCTGTCGGGACCGCCCTGGCCGACGGGCAGGGCCATCTGCGTGCGCATGTCGGAAAGGACCTTCAGCCGGTATTTGGCGAACCGAATCGCATTCTGGAGCGCCGCGATCCCTTTGGGCGGCAGGCCGGGTCGTTTCAGCGCCTGGAGGGCCTTGTTCACGGCATCGGCCTCATTCTGCCCGAGGGAGGCAAAGGCCTCGTCATATTGGCCGATGGCTTGCATCAAGTCGGTTTCGTAGACCGTAAAACTCTGCTGGCCTCCCCCGACCGCCATCGTGACCGTGTCGCCGTCGACCGCGCCCAGGCCCTTCATCGCCTTGGACAGGGAGCCGGGGGCGAAGCGCAGGGCGTCCGTGCGCACCCCGCCGTCGCGGAGCGTCAGCGGCACACTGAGGTAGGTGCCCGAGCCGGGCGAACTTTCGGAAATCGTCAGATCCTGGCTTGCGCCGCTCGTGGTCGTGACGGTGACGGTGATGCTCGAAGGCGGCGCGCCCCCGCCGGGGGCGCCGCGGACTTCGACCACGATCGGCTGATCTTCGAGAATCGAACTTCCGATCTTGGTGGTGTTGGCCGGATCGGCATTCCGGACAATGATCACCGGCGCCGCCGTCTGCGCCTGCGCCGGGACGCGGAGGAGGAGGATCGAGCAAACGGCCCAAAGGCCGGCGGCCGCTGCACGCAAATGCGGGCTGGATTTCATGGTCGGACAAATGATTGCGGCCGGCCACGCCGGACCAGGCGGGGAGCCAAGTCCGATGCGGCGAGCAAACCTGAGCGAGGGGGTATCTACGTCGGGAAGTCGAAGGCGCAGAAGTTGGAGAACCGCGCGTTTCAACCGGAAATCTGAACTGACTGTCTGACTAAGAAGAGAAAAACGGCAGTCAACAGGCAAACCTGAAAAGTCACCCAGGTAGTGGGGGAACTTATGGAGGGCGGGTCCAAGCGGGGGTGGCCGTTGCAAGGGGGGCCGCTGGCCTCGAGGTTGCGGCGGGTCCCCGTTCGGGGCCATGCGGGTCAGGTCGCACCCGCCGGCGATCGGCGCACCCCGGGATTCCGTCAGTTTTTCTTACGATCCGAAGCCGCGCCTTTGGCCGTCAACTGGTGCCCATGCATCACCGACGGCCCCCTGCGGCGGTTCAATTGGTCGAGGACCCCCGCCAGCCGGCGCCGCTTTTCCTCATCCTGCGCAAAGATTTCCAGCTGCGCCGGGCCATCCTCCACGCCCGAGAAGCGGACGCTGACCAGGCGCAGCGGCCGCCGCCGCTTCCAGGCGCCCCGCAGGAGCGCGGGGACCAGGGGATAAAACTGTGCCTCCAGATCCGTCGCCGCCGCCAGGCTCCGCCCCTGCGAGTCCTGCGAAAAATCCGGGTACCGCACCTTGATCGTCATAGTGCGCACCCGTTTCGCGTCCGCGCGCACTTTCGGCAGGAGTTCGTCGACCATCCCTTTGGCTACGCGCTCGACGGCCGCAAATTCGCTTAGGTCGGCGCCAAAGGTTTCCTGCTGGGAATAGCTCTTGGCATCCTCGTCCTCAGTTTCGACCGGCCGGCCGTCCTCGCCCCGGGCCTGGGCGAGCATTTCCCGCCACGACGAACCGATGATCGCCTCCAGTTCGGACTCCGGCCGGGCGAACAAATCCTGGACCAAATGCAGCCCGTGAGCGGCCAGCCCGGCCTCGGTCTTCGGCCCCACGCCGGGGAGCTTTCCCAGCGGCAGAGGCGCCAAGAACTCCGCCTCCATCCCCGGGGGCACCACGACAAAGCCCCGCGGCTTGCGCAGCTTGGAGGCGATCTGCGCCACCAGTTTGTTGGTGGCGAGGCCAAAGGAGACGGGAATCTGCAATTGATCCCAAATCCGGCCCTGCAGCGCCCGGACGGCCGCTTCAATCTGGGCTGGGCTCGTCCACCCGCATGGCCCGACATCCAAATAACCCTCGTCGATCGAGTTGCGCTGCACGGCCGGCGTAAGCGTCTCGCAAAGGTCGAACATCTCTTTCGACACCCGGCCATAGAGGCCGGAAGTGTGGCGGATCATGATCAGGTCCGGGCACACCCGCCGGGCCCGGGCGGTCGGCATCGGGGTATACACCCCGCAGGCGCGCGCCTCGTAGCTCGCCGACGAGATGATCCCCCGTTCCGCTCCGCCCACGGCGCACTTGGTGCCGCGCAGCGACGGATCGCGCGCCTGCTCGCAGGAGACAAAGAAGGCGTCCGCGTCGAGGTGGACAATGGTCGGCAGCCGGGCGGACAGAACGGGAGCCACGGCTACGTATGCACTTCGGCGGCCAGCGCGGGCAGAATGTCGTCCGGCTCGCGCGCCACGCGCATGGGCAGGAACATCGGCTTATCCTTTCCCATCTCCCGCCCCACATAGCGCTCGACCGAAAACCAGAGGGGATGGCGCTCGAAATAAATCACGCCGAAAAAGCGCTCGCTGCGGCTGCTCAGCCGCTCCGAGGCCACAATCTCCGAGCCGATCACCGCGCCCATGTCCTGGCTCGCGGCGTAAATCCGCTTTTGCAGCGCAGCCGCCTGCTCCGGCTGGTCCTGGTACCAAATCTGACAGGCGGCCTGCGCGCTGTTGGTCTGGCTTTCCATCGCCTGCAGGCCCTGCAGCAGGACCGGGTCGGAGTCCGGCGCGGCCCGCGCCGGCAGCCAGGGAGCCACAAAACAGGCGAGACCAATCAGGAAGGAGCGCATGGGGCGAAAATAGGGGGGAGTACGCCGGGCACAATGAAGCCGGATGCGGGACCCGCGCGAACCCAAAAACCCACCCCGAATTCTCCCGGAACCGCCGGGCGGCGAAAAAACTGCGCGGTTGCGTCGGAGAGCGGGATTTTCCAAGTTGGACCGCGATGACCGATCCCAAACCGGAGGCGGCGGCGCCGACGCCCAGCGACTTTATCCGCGACATTGTCGCGCAGCATGTCGCGGAGCGGCGCTATGGCCAGATTGTCACCCGTTTCCCGCCCGAACCCAATGGCTATCTGCACATTGGCCACGCCAAGTCGATCTGCCTCAATTTCGGCATCGCCCGCGAAAATGCCGGGCGGTGCAACCTGCGGATGGACGACACCAATCCGACCAAGGAGGAAGTCGAGTACGTCCAGGGGATCCGGGAGGACCTCGACTGGCTGATTGCCGGGTGGGCGGACAATGTCCTCGGGCTCAAGCCCGACGGCACGCGGGACCCCTACTACGCGAGCGATTACTTCGGGGCCCTCTATGACTTCGCCGTGGCGCTGATCCAGAAGGGCAAGGCGTATGTCGACGACTTGTCCCCGAAGGAGACGGAAGAATACCGCGGGGCGCCGGACAAGCCCGGCCGCGACTCGCCCTACCGCCAACGCCCGATCGCCGAGAGCCTGGACCTCTTCGCCCGGATGAAGGCCGGGGAGTTTCCCGACGCCGCCCGCAGCCTGCGGGCCAAGATCGACATGGCCGCGCCCAACCTGTGGCTGCGCGACCCCCTGCTCTACCGCATCCGCCACGCCTCGCACCACCAGACGGGCGACGCGTGGTGCATCTATCCCCTGTACGATTTCGCGCACTGCCTGAGCGACTATCTGGAGGGCATCACCCACAGCATCTGCACCCTGGAGTTCGAGGTCCACCGGCCGCTGTACGACTGGATCCTGGAAAACCTGGAACTGCCCCGGGCGCTGCCCCACCAGTACGAATTCGCGAAGCTGATCCCGAACTACACGGTGGTCTCCAAGCGCAAGCTGCTCCAGATCGTGAACGAGAAGTTCGTGAGCGGCTGGGACGATCCGCGCATGCCCACCCTCTCCGGGCTGCGCCGCCGCGGGATTCCGGCCACCGCGCTGCGCAAGTTCGTGATCGGCGTCGGCGTCACCAAGTACGAGAGCGTCACCGACATCGCCCTGTTCGAGCACGCCGTGCGCGAGGAATTGAACCTGACCGCCCCGCGGCGCTTGGCGGTCCTCAAGCCGCTCAAACTGGTCCTCACCAACCTCGCCCCCGGCGAGGCCGTCGACGGCCGGGCGATCGACAACCCGCAGGCGGAAGATCCGACGGCGCGGCCGTTTCCCCTCACCCGGGAAGTCTACATCGATCGCGACGATTTTGCCGAGATTCCCCCGCCCAAGTATTTTCGCCTGAAGCCGGGCGGCGAAGTCCGCCTCAAGTACGCCTGCATCATCCGCTGCGACGAGGTGGTGAAGGATGCCGCCGGCCAGGTGACCGAGCTGCGGTGCACGGCCGACCTGACTACCCGCCACGGAGAACCCAACGCCGCGAAGAAGGTCAAGGGCACCATCCACTGGGTTGGCGCCGACCACAGCTTCAACGCCGAGGTGCGGCTGTACGACCGGCTGTTCACGGTCGCCGAGCCCGACGCCGACGGCAATTTCCTCCAGCACGTCAATCCCCACTCGCTCGAGGTGGTGACCGCCAAGCTGGAATCGTCCCTGCAAGGCGCTGGGCCCGGCCGCTGTTTCCAATTTGAGCGCCTGGGGTATTTTACCGTCGATCGCGATGCCGGGGCCGGCGGCGGCGCCGTTTTCAACCGCACGATCACGCTGAAGGACACCTGGGCCAAGGCGCCCGGCCACCCCTGACCCGGCGATGACGGCGAGCGCGGATGACCTCGGGCCGGCGGAAGTGCGGGTCCTGGGCGCCCTGATCGAAAAAGCGATCACGACCCCGGACTACTATCCGCTGACCCTGAACGCGCTGACCAACGCCTGCAATCAGACGTCGAATCGCGACCCGGTGCTCGCATTCGACGAAGCCACGGTGGTGCGCGCGCTCGATGCGCTGCGCGGGCGCCGGCTCGCCTTCCTGTTCAGCGGGGCCGACAGCCGGGTGCCGAAGTATGGCCAAAAACTGGCGGAAGTCCTGGAATTGGCGCCCGACGAGGTGGCGGTCCTGTGCGAACTCATGCTGCGGGGCCCGCAGACGATCGGCGAAATCCGCAGCCGCGCCGGCCGGATGCACGAATTTGCCTCCTTGGCCGAAGCGGAGGCGACGCTGGAGGCCCTGACGGCCAAGCGGCCCCGGCCGCTCGCGGTCAAACTGCCGCGCCAGATGGGTTTTAAGGAGTCGCGCTATGCCCACCTCTTGGGCGGGCCCCTCGCCGCGGAAACAATGGAGACGGCGCCGCGGCCCGAGCCGGCGACGCTGGCCGTGCGCCAGGAGAACGAGCGCCTCGCAAAACTGGAAGCGGAAACGGCCGAGCTGCGCCGGGTGATCGCGGACCTGCAAACCCAATTCGCGGCCTTCCGCCGGCAATTCGATTGAACCGGCGCCGGCACAGCGGGAGTGCCGGCGGGTGGGCGGCCGCCGCCGCGATCGTCCTCTTCGCCGGCTGCGTCCACCTGGCGCCGCCGCCGCCTCCACGGCCGTCCCCGGCCGCGGCCGTGACCTTGGAGAGCCTGCCGGCTTACCTGCTCCCCCGCGTGGCCGCGGTCTTCTGGGGCACCGCAGGCCTCGCGCTGACCACCGCATCGGCGCCCGGAGACGCTCCGCACACGGGCATCAAGTTCCCGCCGCAGGGACCCGCCGGCTCGGGCTTCGCGGCCGCGATCGATCCCCGCGGCTACTTTCTCACCGCCGCGCATGTCGTGCGGCGAGAACCCATCTACGTCGTCTGGCCGGACGGGAAGCCGGGCCAGCTTCAGCCGCGCCTGCTCCGGGCCCGCGTCGTGTTCCGCGGGCAGCCCGCCGGCCAGGGCACCGACCTCGCGATTTTGCGGGTCGATTCTCCGCTCGCCGCGGTCTTCGCCTGGGCGCCGACCTATGCCGAGGGCGAACCGGTCGTAGCCGTCGGGAGCGCCGGCGGGGCGGCCGGCCAAAATGCGACCGCCGCCGCGCTGCTCGGCGGCCATCTGGTCGGGTCACTGGCGGACCCGGAGGCGAGCCCGCCGCGCGTCACGCTCTTTCACACCGCGCCGATCCGTCCGGGCTCCAGCGGCGGCCCGCTGCTGACGACGGACGGCCAGCTGCTCGGGATCAATGTCGAGTTCGGCGTGGCCTCCCCCGCCGCGGCGCTCGGGCCGCCGTCCGGCGCCGCCGCCCACCGGCCCGACCTGGCCTGGCTGCGCCAGGTGATCGCCGCCGATTGGGCCCAGCACCCGGATCACTGAGCGACGAGGAACCGCGCGATCCGCCGCATGACCCGTTCCCGCCCGAGCACGCGGTAAAGCCCGTAAAAGGTCGGGCCCACATTTGTCCCGGAGACGGCCAGGCGCCCCGGATGGATGTAATCGGCCACGGCCAAGCCGGTCTGCGCAGCCAGCGCCTGGACGGCCTGCTCCAAACCGGCATCCGTGGAAAAGTCGGCCGCCGGGAGCGCCGCGGCCAATTCCCGCAGACGGGCCCTGGGATCGCCCTTGCCCATGATCTTGTCCCGCGCCTTGGGATCGGTCGCAAAGTCGTCCGTGAAAAAATAGGCGGTGTAGGCCGGCAGTTCCTCAACCCCCTTCACCTTGGGCTGGCTCAGCGCCATGACGGCCTGAAAATAGGCCGCCGCGGGTTCGCCCGCGGCGAAAAGGCCCTGGCGGGCAAAGTACTCCCGGGCCAGAGCGACAAACCGGTCCGCCGGCAGCTCCAGGAGGTAAAGCATGTTCATATGCGCGAGCTTCTTCTCGTCGAAGCGCGCGTTGCTCTGGTTGACCCCCGCCAGGTCGAAACGGCGGACCACCTCGGCCAGCGGCATTTTTTCCTGGTTGCCGCCGGGATTCCAGCCGAGCAGGCAGAGGAAATTGACCAGCGCCTCCGGCAAGAAGCCCCGCCGCTGGTATTCCTCGACCAGCGCCCCCTGGTCGCGCTTCGACATCTTGCCCGGCCCGTTCTGCTTTAGGATCAGCGGAAGGTGGGCGTACGCCGGCACCGGCGCTCCGAAGGCCTGGAAGAGCTCCACGTGCTTGCTGGTGTTCGACAGGTGGTCCTCGCCGCGGATGACATGGGTGATCCCCATCGCGATATCGTCGACCACGTTCACGAAGTGAAACACCGGGCTCCCGTCCGAGCGCACAATCACAAAATCCTCGTCCTCGGTCCGCTCCACCCGGCCGCGGATGTGGTCGTCGATCACCGCGGGCCCGTTCTTCACCTTGGTCACGGTTTTCTTCCGGTGCTCGTCGAAGACCTCGGAGCGCTCGCCGAGCAGTCTGAAGTAAACGGCCCCGTCCTTGGCGTAGGCGCGGCCGGAGGCCTTCAGCCGTTCCAGGTATTCCCGATAGATCCCCGCGCGCTCGCTCTGGCGGTAGGGGCCGCGATCGCCGCCCGCCCCCGGACCCTCGTCCCAATCCAAGCCCAGCCACTTGAGGCTGTCGTAGATCAGGCTGACGTAGGCCTCGTCGTTGCGGGCCTGATCGGTATCCTCAATCCGCAGGACGAACGTCCCGCCGGTGTGCCGGGCGTAGAGCCAGTTGAAGAGCGCCGTCCGGGCGCTGCCGATGTGGAAAAAGCCGGTGGGGCTGGGGGCAAAACGGACGCGGACTGGAGGCATGAAAGGGATTCGGGTTGCGGCTTGAACTTTGGGCGAACGGCCAGCAAGAACCAAGGCATGTCGACTGTCAAAGCCGCTCCCCTCAACCCCGCGTGGGTGGCCGACCAGTGCGCCGCGCGGGGCCCAATCGCCGGTTTCCGGCTGGAGCCCTTGGCGGAGGCCGGCGGCGTGCCCCTGCTCGCCTTGACCAAGCGGACGCCCGGGCCGCGGCCCCGCGTCTATCTGTCGGCCGGCATTCACGGAGACGAACCGGCTCCGCCGTTCGCCCTGCTGGCGCTGATGGATGCGGGGATTTTCGACGACCGGGCCAGTTGGTTTATCTGCCCGCTGCTCAATCCCACCGGGTTTCAGCGGCAGACGCGGGAGAATGCGGAGGGGGTCGACCTTAACCGCGATTATCGCAGCCTCCGGTCGGCGGAGATCCGGGCCCATGTGGACTGGCTGCGGCGCCAGCCCAATTTCGATCTCACGCTCTGCCTCCATGAGGATTGGGAGGCGAAGGGCTTTTACCTGTATGAACTCAATCTTCGCCGGCGGCCCACCCTGGCCGAGGCAATCGTGGCCGCGGTGAGCGCGGTCTGTCCGATCGATTCCAGCGAACTGATCGATGGCCGGCCGGCGCGGGCGGGCATCCTGCGGCCCGACGTCGATCCTTCGACCCGCGAACTCTGGCCGGAGGCGATCTACCTGGCCGCCCACCACTCGACCCTGGGCTACACGCTGGAAACGCCGTCCGGCCTTCCCCTCTCCCAGCGCATCGCCGCGATGTCGGCCGCGGTCACGACCGCCTTAAACCTCAGCCTCGGCGCCCAGCCGGTCCCGGCAAAAGGCGCGTAGATCGGCGGGCAGCGGAACGCGGAAGCAGTGCGGCCAGCCGGCCGGCCGCAGGTCGATTTCCGCGCAATGGAGCGCCTGCCGCGGGAGCAGCAGGCGCTCGGCCAGGGCGGGCGTCCACCCCTGGTCGATGAATTCCAGAAACAGCCGCGCGTCCGGCCCGTAGATTTTGTCGCCCACGAGACTATGGCCGAGCCACTGCGCATGGGCCCGGATCTGGTGCTTGCGGCCGGTCTGGGTTACGACGCGGGCCAGCGTGAAGCCGCCGCCGGCCAGGACCGGCGTAAAGGTGGTGACCGCGGCCTGGCCGTCCGCGCAGACCGCAAATTTGACGAACACGGGGCTCCCCGTGTCGTCGCCCAGCGGCTGATCGACGGTCGCCGGCGCCGCCAAGTTGCCCGTGAGGATGGCGAAATAGGCCTTGCCCACCTGCCGGCGCTGCATCGCCGTCTGCAGGCGGCTCGCCGCTTTGGCATCCTTGGCGAGGACCACGATGCCGCTCGTCTCGCGGTCGAGCCGAAAAACCAGGTGCATGGTCGGGAGCCCCGTGTATTCGCGGGCCGCCCCGACCAGGCTCGACCACGGCCCCTGCTTCGAGGGGTGGCAGACCACATCGCCCGGCTTGTCGATCACCAGGAGGCGCTCATCCTCGTAATGGATCCAGGTCCGGATTTCCTCGGGCGCGATCATCCGCACGGGGCCTTGCTTCAGCCGGCGCGGCCACGCGCAGGCCCGGCGCGCGAGCAGGCCGTCCGGCTCCGTCTCCTCGGCGCTCACCGTGCGCCTTGTTTGAGGCGGTACCGCCGGATCATGACGGCCGCGATGCGCGCCACCCAAGTCCGCGGCAAAAGGCCGCCCAATACGGTTTCCAGGCGATTGAACCATCCGGGCACCACGACCGAGCGGCCCGCCGCCAGGGCGTGCAAGGCGGCGCGCACGACCGTCTCGCTGGGCTGGGCCATGCGGTCCTCGATGCCGCCCAAACCGAGCCCCGCGCGGCCGAAAAACCCGGTCTTGGTCGGCCCCGGGCAGAGCGCGAGGGTACGCACGCCGGTGCCCCGCAGCTCTTCCCCGAGCGCCACGCTCCAGTTGAGGACGAAGGCCTTGGTCGCCCCGTAGGTGGCCAGATACGGGGTCGGCTGGAAGGCCGCCACGGAGGCGACCGAAATGATCGCCCCGCCGCGCGATTTGATCAGCGGCAGGAGGCGGGTCGTCAAATCCACGATGGCGCGGACATTGACGTCGACCATGCCAAGTTGCTCCGGCAGGCCGGGATCGGGGAAGTTGCCGTAGGCGCCGAACCCGCTGTTGTTGATCAAGAGAATGGGCCCGACGGGCGCCTCCCGGGCGACCGTGGCCGCCACTTCCGGAATAATCGCGGCGAGGGCGGCACGATCCGCCAAATCGCACCCAAAGTGGCGCAGCTTAAGCTGCACTGAAGTTATGTCCGGTTTGCGTCGAGATAGATTGCAAATGAGCGTTTCCGGGCAATCGTTCCCCATCAGCTCGATGAATGATTTTCCAATACCGGAAGATCCGCCCGTGACGATGATCGCAGAGAATTTTCGGGGCGTTTCGCTTAGCGATGACATAGGAGCAAGGGGACGCAGGACCATTTCTGGACCGGTGTGCTCACCGGCTCAGGTCAACCAAAACAAATGCTGTATCATGAACCGACAAAATAACCACGAACTAATCGTCTCGGGCATTCACCTTGAACTGACTCCGTCGCTGAAGACGTTCGTGCGGGAGAAAGCCGACCGCTTATTTCGTCACGAGGAGCACATCGTGCGCCTCCGGTTTGAGCTGGAATACGATCCGAAGGAGGACGTGGGGACGCGTTTCAAGGCCAAGGGCCATATCGCCATCCATGGCCCGGCCATGAATGCGGTGGTGGAGTCCGACGAGTGCCACAAGGCCGTGGCGCTTTTGACCGACAAGCTCGACCGCATGCTCCGGCGACGTTCCCGCCTGTTCAAGGTCAAGCGCAAACAGCCCCATGCGATCGAGTTCGACGTGGCGCTGCCCAAGGCGATCTAAAAACCCAATTTCAAGTGTTGTCCGCAAGGCGCGCCGGCAACGGCGCGTTTTGTGTTTTGGGGCCCGCCGCCCGGGCCTGAGGGCGCCTACGGCAGCTCGTAAATCTCCACCAGCGCCGTCCCCGTGCTCCCGTTGACCCCGCTCAACTGCGCGGTGTAGGTCCCCGGCGGCAGCGTGGCAATCAAGGCGCAGTCGGCGGAGGTGGGAGCCAGGCTGAAGGCGTAGACGAGGCCAAAGGCGTTGGTCAGCGCGGCCGTGCCGCCCCAGCCGGTGTTGGTCGCAATCGGCGTGCTGCCGCTGTAGAGGGTGAGGGTCGGAGTGGCGAGGGTGCCGCTGAATCCGAAACCGGCCAGGCCCGGGCCGATCCCGCGGATCAGGACCGTTTCGGAGGTCCCGCCGGAAACCACAAAACCGGCGACCAGGGCGCTCGTACCGGCGCCGGCGAAGGCCCGGGTCGACAGGTTGACCAGCCGGGCCGGGGCGCTCGCATTGTCCATGTCGTAAAGCTCCACCAGGGCAATGCCGGTCGTATTGCCGACGCCGCTGATCTGCGCGCTCGCCGGGCCCTGCGGCATGGCCGGGAGCAGGAGGGCGGAGTCGGCGGAGCCGGCCGCGAAGGGGAAGGCCCCGGTCGCGGTAAAGGCGGCAGACAGCGCGGCCGTGCCACCGGTGGTCGTGCCCCAGCCGGTGTTCGCAGCGATGAGGACCTCGCTCGCGTTGAACAGTTGCAGCTGCGGATTGGCGAGGGCTCCGGCAATGGAGTAGTTGGCGAGCGACGGGCCGTCGCCGCGAATCAGCAGCTGCTTCGTGCCCGTGCCGCCGACGATGAAGCCGGCCACAATGTCGTTATTGCCCGTGCCCACCAAGCCCTTGGTGGATAGATTGACGAGTCGCGAGTTGGTCGTACCGGCCGCGGGCACGGTGAGCACCGCCGGCCCGGAGGTGACTGAGCCCACGCTGTTGGTCAGGGCGACGGTGTACGAGCCAGCATTGCTCGCCTGCACCGCGGCGACCGTATAGGTCGGGCCGGTGGCCCCGGCGATGGCGACGCCGTTCAGGTACCATTGGTAGCTGAGGCTGCCGCCCCCGCCCAGGACGCTCAGCACGAGGTAACCGCCGGCCGCGACCGTCTGGCTGCCCGGCGCAATGATAATCTGCGGGGTCTCGGCCAACGCCCCTTTGCGGACCGTGTTGTTCGACGAATCGGCGACGTAGAGATTGTTGGCCCCGTCGATCGCGATGCCGACCGAAAAGTTGAAGCGCGCGGCTTCGCCGGCGCCGTCGGTGCTCCCCGAGTCGAACGGCAGCCCAGCCAATGTGCTCACCGTTCCAGATGGCGTCAGCATCCGAATCGTGAATCCGTATTCATCGACCATCACCAGGTTGCCGTATGCGTCGAAGGTCATCCCGTAGATCCCGCCGAAACGGGCGGCCGCTCCGGTGCCATCGGCGTCACCCTCGGCCCCGGCCAAACCCGCGATCGTGGTCACGACCCCGGCGGAGGTGACTTTGCGGATCGTGAAATTGTCTCGGTCGGCCACCCAAAGATTGCCCGAGGCGTCAAAGCACATGCCGCGCGGCCCGTCGAATTGGGCCGCCGCGCCGGTGCCATCGGCCGAACCGGTCACTCCGGCCGTCCCGGCGAGCGTGGTCACGGCATATCCCGGCACGGTGATCTTGCGAATCGTGTTGTTGCCATCGCCCACATAGACATTCCCCGACGAATCGACCGCCACGGTCCGCGGCGTCGAAAAACGGGCCGCGCTGCCGATGCCGTCGGTGCTGCCGACCAAATTGGGAAATCCGGCAATGGTCGTCACGACCCCCGCCGGGGTGACTTCCCGAATCGTGTTGTCGCCAAAATCGGCCACGTAAATGTTGCCCGAAGAATCGATGGCCATGCCATCGGGCTGGTTGAAGGTGGCGCCCGTTCCGGTGCCGTCGACATCGCCGGTCGTTCCCACCTGCCCGGCGAACGTCGTGACGAGCCCGGCAGGCGTGATCTTTCGGATGGTGTTGTTGGTGATGTCGGAGACGTAGAGATTGCCGAGCGCATCGATCACGAGCCCGCTGGGCCCGTTGAATTGCGCGCTCTTGCCCGCACCGTCTGCATTTCCCGTCACGCCGGACGTGCCGGCGAAGGTGGTCACCGCCAGCGGATAGCCCGGCACCAGGGTGGTGATCGGCCCGGTGGTTTTTCCCAAGGGGTTGGTGGCGATGCATTCGAACTGGTCGCTGCTCATCGCCGCCGTGACGGCGGCGATCTTCAGCGCGGCGGTGGCCGACCCGGAGTAGACCGCGTTGTCGCTCAAAACGCTCCAGCCGGTCGTCCCCGCCGCCATCCGCTGCCACTGATACGTCAGCGTCGGCGCGCCGCTGACCACCGCCGGAACGATCGCGCTCGCGCTCACGGGCACGCTCTCGTTCGCCGCGCGCTGGGCGAAAACCGGCGCGGCCGCGGCCGGAGCGGCGGTCCCGCCCAAGTAGGCGACGAGATTGGTCACGTTCGGCACCCCCAGGCCGGTGCTCAGGTCATAGCCGGCGGCCGCCGCGTACTGGCCGTTATTGCCGGTGGTGATGTCCGCAAAGCACGGCGTGCCGAGCAAGGGATAAATCCGCGAATTGAGCAGGCCCAGCGGAGCCACGCTGGCGCTCGCCCGAGCCTGGTTGATCAGGGCGCCAAAAGCCGCCCACAACGGGGAGCTCAGACTCGTGCCACCGCCAATGGACGCAGTCCCGCCGACGATTACAGTCACGCCGGTATTCGGGTCGGCGAGCGCCGCGACGTCGGGCGTCAGCCGGACGCTCCCGGCCGCTATCCCGAGACCGGTTTGCCAGCTGGGCCGGCCGACGATGATGCTCGGTCCCCCACCCGAATCATCCCAGGCAGTTTCACTGGACACCGTGCCATCGGCGGCAAGGTTCAGGCTCGTGCCTCCGACGCCGGTGACATTGATGTCGCTGGCCGGATAGCTGGTTTCCAGTCTGCCGCTGGGATAAAGATTGGCCCACCCGGTGGCATCCGAATAGGAAGGATTGGAACCGCCATCGCCGCTGGAGGCGTAGACGGTGACCCCCGCGCTCGCGAGCAGCTGAAAGCCGGGGGATTCAACCGCGAGGCTGGAGGATCCGCCCTGGTTTTCGATGCCGCCAAAGCTGATCGAGAGCTGATTGAGACCCGGCATCGTTTGCAGGTCCGAGTAGAGCTGCATGCAGACCTGAGCCGTCGTGGACGCGCCCACGCTGGAGACGCCGTAGATGCGGATCCCCGCGGCGGGCGCCATGGCGCTCGCCCATTCGGCATCGAGCGAGGCCTCCAGCGCATCGGTGGTGGAAGTCGGGCCCCCTCCGATCGGCACCTCGGCCACATTGCTGATCGAATCGCTGAGGCCGAAGAGCTGCCAGAATTGATTGAGATCGGCAGAGGCCGGAAATTGGTCGTCCAGGAGCGCGATGATCTGCCCCTTTCCGGTCAGTGCGGGCACGTTATAAGTCTGCCGCAGCTGGGTTGGCGTGTAGGGGGCGGCCACGCCCGAGGCGGCACTGCTCACCGCCGCCCGCCGCATGAAATGCGGATGCATCCGCACGTGCGGCTGCAGTCCGCTGACGGCGATCACCGGGGCAACGAGCGCCGCCGGCAGGCTGGGCGCGGTAATGGCGGAGGTGTATTCCGCCCCTTCCGATTCGACCCGGGCAAAGGACACCTGAAAGGCCGCGGCCAATTGCGCGACAGAGCCGCGCGCGAAGACGCCCAGGTGGGTGGCGTCGTTGCGGGTCACAACGAGTCCCTGGGATTTTAGCCAGTCGGCGATTGGCTGGGCGTCGGTGGCCAGGGGGAGGTATTTGGCGGCCATCTCCGCGCGGGGAATTATCTCGTGGCGATTGATCCGCTCCTGCAGCTCGTCGGCGTGGCGCATCTTGAGCGCCACCTCGACTTCCATTGCTGCCCCCGATTCCGCCGCGGTGAGACTGGTCCGGGTGACATAGGCCTGCCGCGGAGCGGCCGTGGTCCCGCTGGCGGCGACATCGATGACGCTGGCGGAGAGGGTGAGCCGGCCGCCCGCATCGGAGGCGGCGTGGGCGGAAACGCCGGCAGCGATCAGCAGCGCGCCCCAAAAGGGGAAAGCGCGCCGGAGGCGACGAAAATCGCAGGCAACGGCACGGGAAAACATGGGTCGAATTTGGGTTAGAAAGGGCGATCCATTCCGCGCCGGCGCCGCCGCGCCCCCTGAGCGGAATTCGACACGGGCGGGGGCGGCCGAGATGCTGGTTAGGGGCACGGGAAAGAGCAGGATAAAGATACCGTTAAGAGTTAAACAGTCAGGTGCGCCTCGAGGTTCCGCGGATCCGCGCCAGCATGGTGCGCCAGAGGGTCTTGGGGCATTGGGGACCGAAGAGACAAAATCGGAATTGGAGGAAAATGGCGCGCGCTAAAACCACCTAAATTTAGGGGGTTTTGGCGCTTCCCAGTTGGCCGCGAGGCGTGGCGGCGCGGGGCCCGAGGCGAGGCGGGCCGGCGAAATTCACGCTTGCACTGGGCGGTCAATACCTGCTCTTTTTTCCCTTCGGCACGCACCCTTAGCTCAATTGGATAGAGCGTCTGACTACGGATCAGAAGGTTGGGGGTTCAACTCCCTCAGGGTGCACCATAACTAATTATACATTAATTAGTTATGATATTTTCTGGTGATCGCATGCTCCGCGAGATCTCTCGGCAACCCTGCCGGCGCGGAAATTGATCGTTTTTTGATCATTTCGCGGTTTTCCGGACTTTCAGCGGCTGAGCCCGGCCGCGAAGAATCGGGAATCTTGACTCTCTGAGGCATTTTGAGCATTTATGAGGCATGGAAACCATTCAAATCCGGGCGCGCATTGATCGTAACCTGAAAAAGAAGAGCGACGGTGTCCTCAAGGGACTTGGGCTCGACGTTGGCTCATTCGTTTCCATGGCGTTGACTCAACTCGTCAATCGCCGCGGCCTTCCTTTCGCGGTGACTGAGTCCGATGCCGGTTACTTTGCATCAGAATATGGACTCTCTGCCGCCCAAACGCTCAAGGCGGGCGCAGCGATGAAGAAAGAAGCCGCGATCGCGCGTCGCACGGGCAAATTGCGGGAGATTGCAGACCTGGCTGATCTCGCTCCATGAAGTTACTGGCGACGCCGCGCTTTCTAAAGAGTATTCCTCTTGGCCGCCGGGAAGACGTTTTAATGTCGATGAAGGCCGCCGCTGTCGCCTATGGACAGCCGCATTTGCACGCCGGCCTGGGCTTACGGCGGATTCGGCCGTTCATGGAGTGTCGCTGCGGATCGGATTTGCGTTTGATCTTTCAAC